>Ga0213835_100015_pt1 | contig 293080 bp, 252 predicted proteins | sample SWPATP01_FD_160576 | JGI IMG/M metagenome (GOLD analysis project Ga0213835, IMG submission 160576) | Coastal seawater microbial communities from Marineland, Florida, United States - SWPA TP0 #1 | ecosystem: Environmental > Aquatic > Marine > Coastal | place: USA: Florida | collected 2016-08-05
ATCCAGTACTCCGCACGAAACCCATAGAGCTGCAGGCGGCCACGCACGCGATGTGGTCAGTTGATCGTAACTCTGCCGTGAGGTGGCGAGATAGATCATTTGCGACCTAACACCCAAGTTCAGCGGACGCGCCAGCGCCAGCTGGCGCGTTCCGCTGCAACGCGAAGTTAGGCGTTGCCGGCTGAGGGGACATAAAAAGCGGCCCACTTGCAGAGTACGGCGTCCATGATGCAACAGAAGAGCGGTCGACCGCACTTGACACATCGAAATCCGAAGCGTAGAACAGTGTCACACTGTGACAGCGGAGCAGGGCGATGCCTACGGTTCGAGTAGATGCTGATGTGTACTCGTGGCTGCAGAGTCAGGCGCGGCCATTTGAAGACACCCCGAACACTGTCCTGCGGCGAGTGGCGGGTCTGGACGTTGGCGACGGAACGACATTGCAGGCGGGTGAGCAAGGGGCGAAGGCGATGAAAGAAAAGGTCGGAACGACAAAGGCGCTCTCAGGGCGGAAGCTCAATGAGCTCTGGAAGGTTGGTGCAGTCCATGCGCTGTACCACCGCGAGGGAACGTGGTTCAACAACCTGGAGCGGTTCCCCGGCGCGCTCTTTGACCCAGGCGGGTACATCCTCTTTAGGGACGAAAAATCCTACAAGAACGCGCAGCACCTACGCATTGGCAAGGAAACGAACGTACCGAACGGAATTTCGTCGCTTCCTGGCTACGTGAGGATGGTTCGTTGACGGCTAACACCTGTTCGATGGCGAATTGACGCGTAATCCTCGGGTGTAAGCCGGGAACTTCGGATGAGGGGCGGGGGCGTTTCCTAGCGTGGACAAGGCTTTATCTCCTTTCGCGACGTGTAAGCCTGACGTGTAATCCCCACCTCCCCACGCGTGGCCATGGAGGGCTGCGATGTCACGGTACAAGCCGCGGGGCACCCCCGCAATCGCCGGTGATTCCGACGTCCCTGATCGCCCTGGCGGCCCCGCCGCCCCACCCACGCCCGAGGACCGACGGATCCCGCCGCCCTTGGACGCCCCGGCCCCTCCCTCCCGCCTGCTCGACCAGGTCCGCGACCGCATCCGTCGCCTGGGCATGGCCCGCCGGACCGAAGAGGCCTACGTCGGCTGGATCCGCCGCTTCATCCTGGACAGCGGCAAGCGCCACCCCCGCGACATGGGCGGTCTGGAGGTCGAGGCCTTCCTGACCCGGCTGGCCAGCCGCGACAACGTCGCCCCGGCCACGCAGAACCAGGCGCTGGCGGCGCTGCTGTTCCTCTACCGGGAGGTGTTCGGCCAGCAGCTGCCGTGGATGGAGTCGATCCAGCGGGCGAAGAAGCCGGCGCGCTTGCCCGTGGTGCTCACCCGGGATGAAGTGGCGGCCCTGCTCGGACAGCTGGTCGGACTCCACGCGGTGCAGGCGGGGCTGCTCTATGGCGCCGGCCTGCGCCTGATGGAGTGCATCCGGCTTCGGGTGCAGGACATCGACTTCGCCCGCCGGGAGGTCACCGTCCGCCACGGCAAGGGTGGAAAGGACCGGCGCACGGTGCTGCCGCAGGCGCTGGTCGGGCCGCTGCAGGCCCAGGCTGCCGAAGTGGCCCGACTGCACGCCGCCGACCTGGCGGCCGGCTTCGGCGAGGTCTGGCTGCCCAACGCGCTGGCGCGCAAGCTGCCCGGTGCCGCGCGCCGGCTGGGCTGGCAGTACCTGTTCCCGGCACGCTCGCGCAGCGTCGACCCGCGCTCGGGCGTGGTGCGCCGCCACCACGTCGACGAGCAGTCGCTGCAGCGCGCGGTGTCGGCGGCGGCGCGCTCGCTGGGCATCCCCAGGCGCGTGACCTGCCACGCCCTGCGCCACTCCTTCGCCACCCACCTGCTGGAATCCGGCTACGACATCCGCACCATCCAGGAGCTGCTGGGCCACGCCGACCTCGCCACCACCCAGATCTACACCCATGTGCTCAACCGCGGCGGCCGGGGCGTGCGCAGCCCGCTGGATCCCGGCTGAGGGCCTGCCGCGGCGCCGACATTGCTTAACCGCACGGGTGCCCGCGCGGGCGGGCGGCGACCGGACCGCCGCCCCTGCGGTTATTCTTGGCCCATGATCCATCTCGCCTCGAAGTCGCCGCGACGGCGCGAACTGCTGTCCCTGCTGGGTCTCGACTTCGGGGTCCTGGACATCGACATCCCCGAACACCCGCGCCCCGGCGAGCCGGCGCGCGACTACGTTCGCCGCGTGGCCCGCGAGAAGGCCGGTGCCGGCCTGCTGCGCGTGGTCGGCGCGCCCGGGGCCCTGGTGCTGGCCGCCGACACCGAGGTCGTGCTCGACGGCGAGGTCTTCGGCAAGCCCGCCGACGCCGGCCAGGCCCGGGCCATGCTCGAGCGCCTCAACGGCCGCGAGCACGAGGTCCTGTCTTCGGTGTGCGTGGCCGACGCCGGGCGCGAACAGCAGGCCGACGTGGTCTCGGTGGTGCGCTTCGGCGCGCTGTCGGGGCCGGAGCTCGACGCCTACGTCGCCTGCGGCGAATGGCGGGGCAAGGCCGGGGGCTACGCCATCCAGGGCCGGGGCGGGGCGCTGGTGGAGCACCTCTCCGGCAGCCATTCCGCGGTCATGGGGCTGCCGCTGTTCCAGACCCGTCAGCTGTTGCGTGGCTTCGGGGTGGACGCATGAGCGAGGAGATCCTCATCAACGTCACCCCGCGCGAGACGCGGGTGGCCGTGGTCGAGAACGGCATGCTGCAGGAGGTGCACATCGAGCGCGCCTCGCGCCGCGGCTGGGTCGGCAACATCTACAAGGGCCGGGTGCAGCGGGTCATGCCCGGCATGCAGGCCGCCTTCGTCGACGTCGGCCTGGAGCGCGCGGCCTTCCTGCACGCCTCCGACATCATCAAGGTGCCGGTGGCCGATGCGCCGGCGGAGACCGGGCCCACGCCGACGCCGCCGATCAGCTCGCTGGTCCACGAGGGCCAGGACATCATCGTCCAGGTGGTCAAGGACCCCATCGGCACCAAGGGCGCGCGCGTCACCACCCAGCTGTCGATCCCCTCGCGCTACCTGGTGCTGCTGCCGTACTCCAAGGTGCTGGGCGTTTCCGCCCGCATCGAGGACGAGGCCGAGCGGGCGCGGCTGAAGGCGCTGGTCGGCGGCCTGGTCGGCGAGGACGGGCCGGGCCTGATCGTGCGCACCAACGCCGAGGGCGTGGGCGAGCAGCCGCTGGCCGAGGACGTGGCCTACCTGCAGCGCGCCTGGAGCCTGCTGCAGGGCCGCTCGCGGCAGGCCAAGGCCCGCACCCGCATCTACGAGGACCTGCCGCTGCCGCTGCGGGCGCTGCGCGACCTGATGCACGAGGGGGTGGAGAAGCTGCGCGTGGACTCGCGCGAGACCCACGAGCGCATGCAGGACTTCGCCGCGCAGTTCCTGCCCGAGCTGGCCGAGCGCATCGAGCACTACGCCGGCGAGCGCCCGGTCTTCGACCTCTACGGCATCGACGACGAGATCCAGCGCGCGCTGGTGCAGCAGGTGCCGCTGAAGTCCGGCGGCCACCTGGTCATCGACCAGACCGAGGCGATGACCACCGTCGACGTCAACACCGGCTCCTTCCTGGGCCAGCGCAACCTCGAGGAGACCGTCTACCGCACCAACCTGGAGGCGGCCCAGGCGGTGGCGCGGCAGCTGCGGCTGCGCAACCTCGGCGGCATCATCATCATCGACTTCATCGACATGGACGACGTCGAGCACCGCCGGCAGGTGCTGCGCACGCTGGAGAAGGCGCTCTCGCGCGACCACGCGCGCACCACGGTGTACGACTTCTCGCCGCTGGGCCTAGTGGAGATGACCCGCAAGCGCACCACCGACTCCCTGGCCCGCCAGGTCTGCGAGCCGTGCCCGTCCTGCGGCGGGCGCGGCATGGTCAAGACCGCCGAGACGGTGACCTACGAGATCTTCCGCGAGATCACCCGCGCGGTGCGCCAGTTCGACGCCTCCGAGGCGCTGGTGCTGGCGTCCAGCCAGGTGGTCAACCGCATCCTCGAGGAGGAGTCCGCGGCGGTGGCCGAGCTGGAGGAGTTCCTGCGGCGCTCGATCCGCTTCCAGGGCGACGAGGGCTACGACCAGGAACAGTTCGACGTGGTGCTGCTCTAGCGCCATGGCCGGCCCGGCGTCCCCCTGGCGTCGGCGCCTGCTGCATGCGCGGCGCTGGCTGCTGCGCACCGCGGTGGTGGCGCTGATCCTGCTGGCCACGGTGGTGGGCACGGCCAGCCAGCTGCTGCCCCTGGTCGAGCGCCACCCCGAGCGCGTCGCCGCCTGGCTGGGCGAGCGTGCCGGCCGGCCGGTGGCCTTCGACGGCCTGCAGGCGGAGTGGACCCGGCGCGGCCCGCTGCTGGGCCTCAGCGGCCTGCGCATCGGCGAGGGCGGGGACGCCCTGCAGATCGCGCAGGCGCAGCTGCTGGTGTCGATCTACTCGGTGCTGGTGCCGGGCCGGCCGGTGACCGAGCTGCGCATCGACGGGCTGGCGCTGGCCCTGCACCGCGACGCCGAGGGGCGCTGGACCGCCGCCGGCCTCGACGACGGCGGCGAGGGCGACGCGCAGGCGGCGCTGGACGCCCTGGAGGGCCTGGGCGAGATCCAGGTGCTCAATGCCGCCCTGGCGGTGTCGGTGGCCGACAACGGCGAGGTCCGCCGCTGGTCGCTGCCGCGCGTGGACCTGCGCCTGCGTGCCGGCGGCGGGCGCATGCGCCTGGGCGTGATGGGCTATTCCGCGCACGATGCCGCGCCGCTGGTGGCCGTGGCCGACCTCGACCGGCGTCGCGGCGACGGCCGCATCGACGTCCGCGCCGAGGGCCTGGACCTGGCGGCGTGGTCGGGCGACGGTGGCTGGCTGGGCCTGCATCCGAGGTCCGGTCGCGGCACCGTGGCCGCCCGGGTCACCCTCGCCGGGCAGCGCGTGACCGGCCTGGAGGGCGGCCTGCAGCTGGAGGGCGTGCGCCTGGCCGCGGCCGGGGAGGGCGCCTCGATGCGCGCGGAAGGGGCGGCGTCCGGGCCGATGCTCGACCGGCTGCGCGTCGACGGCGTCTGGCGCGCCGACGAGCGCGGCTGGGGCCTGGACCTGCCGCTGCTGCAGCTGCAGGTCGACGGGCAGGCGTTCGATTTCGGCCGCCTGCGCGGGGCCGCGGAGGGTGACCGGCAGGCGCTGGCCATCGACCGGATCCACCTCGAGCCGCTGGGCCGGGTGGCGCTGTTGCTGGAGCCTTTGCCGCCGGCGCTGCGCGAATGGCTCGATGGCGCCCGGCCGCAGGGCCGGCTCGAGGACGTGGCGGTGCGACGGGCCGGCGGGCGCCTGCTGGCGTCCTCGGCCACGGTGGCCGGGCTGGGCTTCGAGGCGGCCGGCCAGGCGCCGGGCGCGTCGGGCATCGACGGCGCCCTGGCCTTCGACCACGACGGCGCGCGGCTGCGGCTCGACGCCGCACGCATCGCCTTCGACTGGCGGCTGGCCTTCGGCGAGGTGCTGCCGGTGACGCTCGACGGCGATCTGGCGCTGTGGCGCGATGGCGCCGGCTGGAGCGCGGGCGGCGACGGCCTGCGGGTGCAGGGCGAGGACTACTCCGCCGACGCACGGGTGGAACTGCGCTTCCAGCCCGATGGCGGGCGGCCGTGGCTGGCGGTGGCCGCGGACGTGGGGCCTGCGCCGGTCACGGCGGCCAACCGGTTCTGGGTCCGGCACCTCATGCCCGGGGCGTCGGTGGAATGGCTGGAGGCCGCACTGGGCGAGGGCCGGCTGGTGTCCGGTCGCGCGGTGCTGGCCGGCGACCTCGACGACTGGCCCTTCGCGAACGGCGAGGGCGTGTTCGAGGCGGTGGGTGAGCTCGAGGGCGTGAACCTGGCCTTCAGTCCGGACTGGCCGGCGGCCGAGGCGGTGTCGGGCGAGGCGCGCTTCAGCGGCGTGGGCATGTCGGTGGAGGCGCGCGGACGCATCAACGGCATCGAGGTCGCCTCGGCCACGGCCCGCATCCCCGACTGGAGCGCGGCGGTGCTGGACATCCAGGCGCGTGGCGCCGGCAGCGGGGCGCAGCTGCTGGGCCTGCTGCGCGCCTCGCCGGTGCAGGAGGCCTATGGCGAGGCGCTGGAGGGCCTGTCGCTGGAGGGGCGCGGCCAGGCCGCGGTGTCGCTGTCGCTGCCGCTGGGCGACACGCCGGGGACGCCGGGCGTGCGCGGCACCGTCGACCTCTCCGGTGCGCGGGTCGTCGACGCGGCCCGCGAGCTGGCCTTCGACAGCGTCACCGGGCGGCTGCGCTTCAGCGGGGACGGCTTCGCCGCCGACGAGCTGTCGGTGCGCGGCTTCGGTGGCATGGGCAGCCTGAGCATCGCCGTGGGCGGTGCCACCTCCGACGCCCAGCGCATCGCCGAGGCCTCGCTGCGCGGCACCTTCGACGTGCAGGCGCTGCTGGCGCGCGTGGACGGCATGGACTGGCTGGGTCCCAAGGTGTCCGGCGAGGGCGAGTTCAACATCGGCTTGCGGGTGCCGCGCCAGGACGACGACAGCGCCGGCACGCCGCTGCTCACGGTGCGCTCGGACCTGGTCGGCATCGACCTGGGCCTGCCCGCGCCGCTGCGCAAGCGCCCGCGCGTGGCCCTGCCGCTGCGGCTGGAGACCGCGCTGCCGGTGGAGGCCGGCGAGCTGTCGGTGCGGCTGGGCGGCCTGATGCACCTGCGCGGCCGGCTGGACCCCGATGCCGGCTTCGCCGGACGCCTGGCCCTGGGCATGCCGGCCGAGCCGCTGGAGCCCGGCGACGACCGGGTCCACGTCGGCGGGCAGGTGGCGGTGCTCGATGCCGGCGGCTGGGTGGCGCTGGTGGCCGACACCGTGGGTGGCGAAGGCCCGACGCTGCGGTTGGGCGAGGTCGAGCTCTACGCCGGCCAGCTCGACCTGCTCGACCGCGCCTTCATCGAGACCCGGCTGCGGGTCGCCGACACCGGCGAGGGCCTGGTGCTGACCGCGGAAGGTCCGGAGATCAGCGGCAGCCTGCAGCTGCCGGCCGACCGCGACGCCGCCGTGGTCGGCCGCTTCGAGCGCCTGTACTGGCCCGCCGGGCGCGAGGCCAGCGCCGGCGGCGAGGCCACCGACCCCGCCGCGGTACCGCCGCTGGACTTCGACGTCGCCGACCTGCGCTTCGGCGAGGCGGCGCTGGGTCGCGCGCGGCTGCTGACCTACCCCACGCCCGAGGGCATGCAGGTCGAGCGCCTGAGCACCGACTCGCCGGACATCCGGCTCGACGCCGTGGGCAGCTGGTCGCGCATCGGCGAGCGCGACTTCTCCCGTTTCTCGCTGAGCTTCCAGTCCGCCGACCTGGGCCGGATGCTGGCCACCCTGGGCTATGCGGGCCTGGTCGAGGGCGGGCCGACGCAGGCCTCCCTGGTCGCCGGCTGGGCCGGTTCGCCGGCCGCCTTCAGCCTGGAGGTGGTCGAGGGCGAGCTGCAGGTGGAGGTCGGCCCCGGGCGCATCCTGGAGGTCGAACCCGGCGCCGGGCGCCTGCTGGGCCTGGTCTCGCTGGCCGAGCTGCCGCGCCGGCTGTCGCTGGACTTCAGCGACTTCTTCGGCCAGGGCTTCGGCTTCAACACCATCGCCGGCGGCTTCACCATCGCCGGTGGCGTGGCCCGCACCGACGGCCTGCGCATCGACGGGCCGGCCGCTCAGATCAACATCAGCGGCGGTACCGCGCTGGCGGGGCAGACCTACGACCAGACCGTGGAGGTGCTGCCCAAGACCGGCGGAGTGCTGCCGGTGGTCGGGGCGATCACCGGCGGCCCGGCGGGCGCGGCGGTGGGCGCGATGGCGCAGGCCATCTTCAACCAGCCCTTCCGCCAGGCCGCGCGGGTGGTCTACCGGGTCACCGGCCCGTGGAGCGCGCCGGAGATCGAGGTGATCGAGCGCGGCCCGGCGCCGCGGCCGCCGGCCGCACCGGCCGGACCCGGGGGCGGTCGCGCCGGCTGATGCGGTGGCACCGGGCGCATCCGCGCTTGTCGGCACCCACCCGCGCCCCCATCCTTGAACCCATACCCGTTGCGGACACACCGATGACCGATCCCCTGATCGTCGCCGAGACCACCCTGCTCACGCCGGCCGGCATGGCGGTCTCCGACATTGAACGCAGCTTCGGGCGCCTGCTGGGCCCGGGCGTGGACTTCGGCGACCTGTATTTCCAGCACAGCCGCCGCGAGGGCTGGAGCCTGGAGGACGGCATCGTGCGCGAGGGCAGCCACGCCATCGAGCAGGGCGTGGGCGCGCGCGCGATCAGCGGCGAGAAGACCGGCTTCGCCTATTCCGACGAGATCCGCCCCGAGGCCCTGCTGGAGGCGGTGGGCGCGGCGCGCGCGATCGCCCGCAGCGGCGACGCCCACGGGTCGCGCCCGCTGGTGCGTGTCGGCGGGCACGGCCTGTACCCGGCCCTGGACCCGGTCGATGGCATGGAGGCGGCCGAGAAGGTCGAGCTGCTGCGCGGCATCGACGCGATGCTGCGCGCGGCCGACCCGCGGGTGAAGCAGGTCACCGTCAGCCTGGCCGGCGGCGTGGACACGGTGCTGGTGGCGCGCACCGACGGGGTGCTGGCCGCCGACGTGCGGCCGCTGGTGCGCTTCAACGTGCAGGTCATCGTCGAGCACAACGGCCGCCGCGAGTCCGGCTACGCCGGCGGTGGCGGACGCCACGGCTACAACGAACTGCTGGCCGACGGCCGTCCCGAGGCGCTGGCCCGCGAGGCGCTGCGCCAGGCGCTGGTGAACCTGGAGGCCGAGGACGCGCCGGCCGGGCAGATGCCGGTGGTGCTGGGCCCCGGTTGGCCCGGCGTGCTGCTGCACGAGGCGGTGGGCCACGGCCTGGAGGGCGACTTCAACCGCAAGGGCACCAGCACCTACGCCGGGCGCATCGGCGAGCAGGTGGCCGCGCGCGGGGTCACCATCGTCGACGACGGCACCCTCGCCGGGCGTCGCGGTTCGCTGAATGTCGACGACGAGGGCGAACCGACCCGCTGCAACGTGCTCATCGAGGACGGCATCCTCAAGGGCTACATGCAGGACAGCCTCAACGCCCGGCTGATGGGCGTGGCCGCCACCGGCAACGGCCGCCGCGAGAGCTACGCCCACCTGCCGATGCCGCGCATGACCAACACCTACATGCTGCCCGGCGGGCACGCGCCCGAGGCGATCATCGCCTCGGTGAAGAAGGGCCTGTACGCGCGCAACTTCGGCGGCGGCCAGGTCGACATCACCAGCGGCAAGTTCGTCTTCTCCGCCACCGAGGCCTACCTGATCGAGGACGGCCGCATCACCCGCCCGGTCAAGGGCGCCACGCTGATCGGCAACGGCCCCGAGGCGATGACCCGGGTGTCGATGGTCGGCAACGACCTCGAGCTCGACGCCGGCGTGGGCATCTGCGGCAAGGACGGCCAGAGCCTGCCGGTGGGCGTGGGCCAGCCGACCCTGCGCATCGACGCGCTGACCGTCGGGGGCACCCGGGCGTGAGGGCTCAGCCCTCGTCGGCGGCGGTGAGCTCGCGCAGCACCCGGAACAGCTCGCGCTGGGCGTGCGGCGGCTTGTTGCCCGCGCGCTCGCGGGTGGCGTTGCGCACCAGCTGCCGCAGCCGCTGGCGGTCGGCCTCCGGGTGCGCCTCCAGCAGCTCGGCCAGCGCGCTGTCGCCGTCCTCCAGCAGGCGCTCGCGCCAGGCCTCGGCGCGGTGCAGCCGCGCCGCCTCGCGCCGGCCCTCGGACTTGTCGTGTTCGAGCACCGCGCGGATCGCGTCGAGCGCCTCCTCGTCCTCGCGGCGCATCAGCTTGGCCAGGAAGTGCAGCTGGCGCTTGCGGGCGATGTGCGAGGGCGTGCGCTGCACCCGCTCGATCTCCTCGGCCAGACCCTCGGGCAGCGGCAGCTGGGCCAGCCGCGCCGTGGACTGCGCCACCAGCGCCTCGGCCAGTTCCAGCACGGCGGCGGCTTCGCGCCGCTGCTGGCTGCGGCTGGGCGAGAGGAACTCGCCGGTTTCTTCGTCTCGACCGCGCATCGCGTCGGGGCTCCGGACCCACACAGGAATGCGCAAGGATACTGCAGGTGGCTGATTCCCCCGAAACGACCGACCTTTCCCCCGACCAGCGCCTGGATGCACTGGGCGCGATGGCCCGCGACCTGGTCGAGCGCTGTCGCCGCGCCGGTGCCGACCAGGCCGAGGTGGTGGTGGACGCCAGCCGCGGCTTGAGCGTGGGCGCGCGCATGGGCGAGGTCGAGACCCTGGAGTACACCCGCGACGCCGGCATCGGGCTGACCGTCTACCTCGACGGCCGCAAGGGCAGCGCCAGCTGCGGCGACCTGCGCCCGCAGAGCCTGGCCGACACCGTCGCCAAGGCGATGGACATCGCCCGCTTCACCGAACCCGACCCGGCCTCGGGCCTGGCCGATGCCGACCGCATGGCCACCGACCTGCGCGAGTTCGACACCTGGCACCCGTGGGGGCTGGAGGCCGACCAGGCCATCGCCCGGGCGCTGGAGACCGAGGCCGCCGGGCGCGAGGCCGACGCCCGGATCAGCAATTCCGACGGCGCCTCGCTGTCGAGCAGCGAGACGGTGTCGGTGTACGCCAACTCGCACGGCTTCTGCGGGCACGAACGCGCCACCCACCACAGCCTCAGCTGCTCGCTGATCGCCGGTCGCGGGGCGGGCATGCAGCGCAGCTACGCCTGGACCCACGCCCTGTCCCCGGCCGACCTCGACGACCCGAAGGCGATCGGCCGGCTGGCGGCCGAGCGCACCGTGGCGCGGCTGGACCCGCGGCCGCTGAAGACCGGGCGCTACCGCGTGCTGTTCGCCGCCGAGGTCGCGCGCGCCCTGCTGGGCCACCTGCTCTCGGCGGTGTCCGGCGGCGCGCTGTACCGCCGCGCCAGCTTCCTGCTCGACAGCCAGGGCACGGCGGTGCTGCCGCCGTGGCTGAGCCTGGTCGAACAGCCGCACCGGCCGCGTGGCCTGCGCTCGGCCGCCTTCGACGCCGAGGGCGTGGCCACCCGGCCCTCGGACCTGGTCCGCGACGGCGTGCTGCAGCGCTACATCCTATCCAGCTACTCCGCGCGCCGGCTCGGGCTTGAGAGCACCGGCAACGCCGGCGGCATCCACAACCTCGAGGTCGAGGCCCCGGCGGAGCGGCGGCCGGCCGACTTCACCGCCGCGTTGAAGGCCCTGGGCACCGGCCTGCTGGTGACCGACCTGATGGGGCAGGGCGTCAACGGCATTACCGGCGACTATTCGCGCGGGGCGGCGGGTTTCTGGGTCGAGGACGGGGTCATCGTGCACCCGGTCGACGAGCTGACCGTGGCCGGCAACCTGCGCCCGATGCTCATGGGCATCGAGGCGGTGGGCCTGGATGTTGACCGTCGCTCGCACGTGGCCACCGGCTCCATCCTGGTCGAGGCCATGACGGTGGCGGGGGGCGAACCGGGTTGACTTCGAACGCCCCGGGGCCGAGAGTCTCACACGGAGTTCACACCGGCCGCCGCGCGGCGACCGCCATCGATACAAGGGGAGTCAGATGAGCGAAGAGAACAACCAGGTCCCGCCGCAGCAGCCGCCACCGCCGCCGCCGCAGCCCGAGGTGCAGGCGGCCGGCGTGCCGAATTCCGAGGAGCGCACCTGGGGCATGCTGGCCCACCTGGCGGCGCTCTCGGCGATCATCACCGGCCTGGGCGCGATCGTCGGCCCGCTGATCGTGTGGCTGATCAAGAAGGACACGATGCCGTTCGTGGACGACCAGGGCAAGGAGGCGACCAACTTCGGCATCACCTGTGCCGGCGCCACCTTCCTGCTGTTCCTGGTGGGTACGCCGCTGCTGCTGATCCTCATCGGCTTCCTGTTCTATCTGGCCGCCTTCGTGGTGATGATCTACTGGCTGGTGTTCACCATCATCGCCGCGATCAAGGCCAACGAGGGTGTCGCCTACCGCTACCCGGTGACCCTGCGCCTGATCAAGTAATCCGGCTCGACCGGATGCGAAAAGGCCCGCCGGAAGGCGGGCCTTTTTCGTGGCCGGTGCCCGGCGCGGCGCCGGCCTCAGTGGTCGCGCCGGACCGCCAGCCGGCCCAGCGCCCGCAGCGGCGCGGTGGCCTCGCCGAGGTCCTCGAGCGCTGCGTCCATGTCCGCGGCCAGGGCATCCAGCCGCGCCCGCGAGGCCGGCAGGCCCATCAGTGCGGGGAAGGTGGTCTTGTCCTGCGCGAGGTCCTTGCCGGCGGTCTTGCCCAGGGCCGCGCTGTCGCCCTCGATGTCGAGGATGTCGTCGCGGATCTGGAAGGCCAGGCCCAGGTCGGTGGCGAAGCGGTCGAGCTGCTGCAGCACCGGCAGCGGGGCGCCGCCGGCCAGCGCGCCCATCCGCACCGCGGCGCGGATCAGTGCGCCGGTCTTCATCGCGTGCAGGCGTTCGAGCGCCTGCAGCGCCTGGGTGCCACCGTCGCCGCCGGCGGCGTGGTCGGCGGCGCGCGCGCGGCCCTTGCCGGTGGCCGCCAGGTCCAGCGCCTGGCCGCCGCACATGCCGCCGGCGCCCGCGGCCGCGGCCAGGGTGCGCAGCAGGGCGATGCCGGTTTCCGCCGCCAGGTCGGCCGAGGCCACCAGCTCGAAGGCCAGCGCCTGCAGGGCGTCTCCGGCCAGGATGGCGGTGGCCTCGTCGAAGGCCACGTGCACGGTCGGCTGGCCACGGCGCAGCGCGTCGTCGTCCATCGCCGGCAGGTCGTCGTGGACCAGCGAATAGGCGTGCACCAGCTCCACCGCCGCCGCGGCGGCGTCCAGCCGCGCGGCATCGGCGCCGGCGACGTGGCCGGCGGCGTAGACCAGTAGCGGCCGCATGCGCTTGCCGCCGGCCAGCACGGCGTGGCGCATCGCGCGGTGCAGGTCCTGCGGCGACCGGTCGGTGTCGGGCAGTGCGGCGTCGAGGACGTCTTCGATGCGGGTCCGCCAGGCGGCCAGCAGCCCCTCAGTCGGCATCGGCCGGGAAGTCCTGGGCCGATGCCGGGTCGTCGAGGTCGCTGAGCAGCTTCACCCGCAGCTCGGCCTGTTCCAGCGTGCCGCGGCACTGCCGGTACAGCGCCACGCCGCGCTCGTAGGCGGCCAGCGATTCGTCCAGGGGCAGGTCGCCCTTCTCCATCTTCTGGACCAGTGCCTCGAGCTCGTCGAGCGACTTCTCGAATTCGGCGACCGGTGCGGTCGGGGCGGGCGTGGATTCGGACATGGCCGAAGTGTGGGCGTTGCCGCCGGGAGGGGTCAAGCCGGCGGCGTCCAGCGCAGTCGCGCGTCGTGCCGCGACAGGGCCTCGGCCAGCGGTGCGGCGACGACCAGGTCGCCGGCGGCCAGCACCTCGCCGCTGTCGGCGGCGACCAGCAGCGGCAGCGCGGTGCGCTCCCAGGTCGGCACCGCCAGCGCCTGCAGTGCGCCCTTGAGCGGTGTGCGGTGGTCGCGCCCGGGCAGGCGCAGGGTCTCGCCGCCGCGCCGCGCCCGCACCCGCATCGCCGGCAGCCCGGGCGGCACGCCGGGCTCGAAGGCCAGCCCGGCGCCGTCGGGCAGCTCCAGCGGCCGGCGTCCGTCCCAGGGCCGGTCGAGGTCGGTCGGCAGGCTCCGGTCGCCGCTGGCGGCGTGCAGCCAGTGGCGCCACTTCAGCAGCCGGGCCCCGCGCCAGGCCACCCGGGCGGCGCGGTCGGCCGCGGCGGGCACCAGCTCGTCGAGCACCTGCGCCAGGCAGCGCGACGGGACCGGCGGCAGCCCCAGCCGCGCCACCCACAGCCGCAGCACCCGCCGGGCCCGCTCGGCGGGCAGGGCGGCGAGGCGACGCAGGTCGATGACGCGCTCATCGGCCGTCTGCAGCCCGGCCAGGCAGAGGGCATCGTCCGCCGCCAGCAGCCCGGCGCCCTCGCGCAGCCGGGTGGCGCTGTGCGCCAGCGACGCGGTCGCCTGCGGCCAGCGCGTGGCCATCAGCGGCAGCAGCCGTGTCCGCAGCCAGCTGCGGTCGTGCGCCGGGTCGCTGTTGGCCGGGTCGTTGACCACGGGCAGTCCGCTTGCGCTCGCGGCGGCGTGCAGCGCCTCGCGCGGCGTGTCCAGCAACGGCCGCCACAGCCATCCACGCCCCAATGGCCGCAGCGTGCGCATGCCGGCCAGCGCATCGACGCCGGCGCCGCGCATCAGCCGCAGCAGCAGGGTTTCGGCCTGGTCCTCGCGGTGGTGGGCGCAGGCCAGGTGCTCGCCGGCCCCCAGAGCCGCGCCCAGCGCGGCATAGCGGGCCCGGCGCGCGGCGTCCTCGACACTGCCACCGCTGGGCACGTTCACCGGCAGCACCGCCAGCGGCACCGCCAGCCGCGCGCAGACCCCGGCGCACAGCCGCGCCCAGTCGCCGGCGTCGGGGTGCAGGCCATGGTCGACGTGGAGCGCGCGCAGGCCGCGCGCGCGCGCGGCGGGCAGGCCGGCCAGCAGGTGCAGCAGGGCGGTGGAGTCGGGGCCGCCGCTGTAGGCGACCGCCACGCCGGCGTCGGCCTGCAATGCGGCCAACGCGCGTTCCAGCAGGGGGGAGAGGTCGCCCACGGCCATGCCGCCGGCGGGCGGCTCAGGCGCCCTCGTAGGCGCCGTAGCCGCGCAGGCGCTGGTAGCGGCGCTCCAGCAGGGTCGCCGTGTCCAGCCGCGACAGGTCGTCGAAGGCCTTGAGCACGGTCTCCTTCAGGCGCTGCGCCATGGCCTCGGGGTCGCGGTGCGCGCCACCCAGGGGCTCGGGGATGACCTCGTCGACCAGGCCGTGTTCCTTCAGCCGGGGGGCGGTGAGGCCCAGCGCATCGGCGGCGTCGCGGGCCTTCTCCGCCGACTTCCACAGGATCGAGGCGCAGCCCTCCGGCGAGATCACCGAATAGATCGAGTACTCCAGCATCATCGTGCGGTCGCCCACGCCGATGGCCAGGGCGCCGCCGGAGCCGCCTTCGCCGATCACCGTGCACACGATCGGCACCTTGAGCTCGGCCATCTCCAGCAGGTTGCGGGCGATGGCCTCGGACTGGCCGCGCTCCTCGGCGCCGACGCCGGGGTAGGCGCCGGGGGTGTCGATGAGGGTGAGCAGGGGCAGGCCGAAGCGCTCGGCCATCTTCATCAGCCGCAGCGCCTTGCGGTAGCCCTCCGGGCGCGGCATGCCGAAGTTGCGCTTGATCTTGGCCTTGGTGTCGCGGCCCTTCTGGTGGCCGATGAGCATCACCGGCCGGCCGCCGATGCGGGCCAGGCCGCCGACAATGGCCGCGTCGTCGGCGTAGGCGCGGTCGCCGGCGAGTTCATGGAACTCGTCGCAGAACAGGCGGATGTAGTCGTTGGTGTAGGGGCGCGCCGGGTGCCGGGCCACCTGCGAGACCTGCCACGGGGTGAGGTCGCGGAAGATCTCCGCGGTGCGGCTGCGCAGCTTGTCCTGCAGCCCGCGCACCTCGCTCTCGATGTCCACGGCCGGGCCGTGGCTGGCGTGCCGCAGCTCCTGGATCTTGGATTCCAGTTCTGCGATCGGCTGTTCGAAATCGAGGAAGTTCGGGTTCATTTACAGGCAGGATAGCGGCACGGCCCCCCCGGGGCGAGGGCGCGAGTATAGCCGGGGTGGAGCAAGGGCTCTAGTTTTCCCCCCGGCCCAACGCACTGGGGCACCGCGGTCGCCCGCGGTGCCCCGGAACCGTGGCGGGGCCGGCGCCGGGCCGGCCCGGCCTCAGAAGCGGTGGACGACCTTCACGCTGTCGTCGACCGAACCCGCGGCGATGTAGCCGATCGCCCCCGGGGTCGAGGCCACGCGGGCCCGGACCGCGGCGTCGTCGGCCAGTTCCTCCGGGGCGCGGGCCCGGCCGGTGAACACCAGACGCGACCAGTACGAGGTCAGGTCGGCGCCGGATCGGCCCAGCACCTGGGTGTCGAAACGCTCGCGCAGGGCACCGCCGCGCTGGTAGACGACCACCGCCTGGCTGCCGCCGAGGTTCGACTCGCGGCCCAGGAAGACCCGGCGGACGGCATCGACGTCCATCTCGGCGGCATCGCTGCCGGCGGCCACGACCACCACGCCGGCGTGCGCGTGGGTGCCCAGGGCCAGGGCGGCGACGAGCGCGAGCGCGCGCAGGATGCTTGCAATCGAAAGGTTCATGCGTGTGCTCCCGGATCAGAACGTGAAGACGAGGCCGGCCGAATACAGGTCGGCGTCGTCGCGGCCGGTCAGGGCGCGGTCGGTGCGGGTGCGGAACTGGGTCCAGTCGAACTTCAGTGCCATGTTGTCCATCAGGTCCCAGCGCAGGCCGGCGGACAGGTAGCGGTCGTCGTAGGCTTCGGCCAGGACCAGTCCGGCCACCGGTGCGAACACCGGGCTGGCCTCGGGCAGGCCGGCCAGCAGGCCGGTCTTGGCGTCGGCATCGCGACGGCCCCAGGTCAGGTTGGGCGTCAGGGCGCCGAACCGGTAGGCGGCGGAGACGTACCAGTCGGTCTTGTCGGAGAAGACGGTGTTCTCGACCTTGACACGGACGTACTCGCCCTGCAGCAGCCAGTTGTTGCGGTCGTAGCGCAGGCCGGCGTTGAAGAACGTGCCGCGGTCGCCGTCGTAGACGACCGACTCGGCGAGGGTGGTGAGCCCGGCACCGCCCAGCATCGCCGACAGGCCGGCGAGTTCGTCGCTGGCGAAGCTCACGTCGGCCCGGAACCAGGCCAGGCGGAAGCCGAACCAGTCGTCGTACTCCATGTCCCAGGCGATGCCGTGGTAGTCGTCGAGGCTGGAGCGGATGTAGCTGGTGCCGTTGCGGGCGTCGCCGTCGAACTGGCCGTACTGCACCTGCAGCTGCGAGAACCAGTCGCCCAGGAAGGTGTTGTGCGAGAGCGTCAGACCGTCGATCGAGTCGAAGCCGATGTTGTACACCGACACCGGCGGGCGCACCCAGGGGTAGGCGAAGCCGACGTCGAGGAAGTCGGAATACCGGTAGAAGGCGGTGCGCTGGCGGCCGGCACGCAGGCCGAAACCACCGTCGAGGTTGATGTTGGCGTAGGCCCAGGCGAACTCCGGCTCGAAGTCGCGGTCGCCACGGGCGACGATCTGGGCCACGGCGTCCATGCGCTCGTTGAGGCTGGCGGTGAACTGGATGCCGAACAGCGATTCGTCGGTGAAGTCCACGCCGCCGTCGTAGTTGGCGCCGGGGAAGGCGTCGGCGTCGCTGCCGGTGCTGCCGGCGACGATCTGGCCGAAGCCGCTGATGCGCACGCTGGGCTGGGCCAGCGCGGGGGTGGCCAGGCTGGCGCCCAGGGCGGCCAGCAGGGCCAGGGAGAGGGTCTTGCTCATGGGGTACTGCTCCGGATTCGGGTCGAATGCCGGCCGTGGACGGCCAGTGGCGGGGGTTAGCGGCACCGGCGGCGGCAACTTTAGGCCCCGCTAAAGGTCGGGGCCCGACGGCCGTTAACCCGACCAGCGCAGCGCAGGGACGTGCCGTTGCCCGACCCGAACCCGAAGAACCCCGATGAAGTCCACGCTCACGCACCTCGGCCGCCTGGCGGAACGTCCCCTGTCGGCCTTCGCCGGCCCCCTCGGCCGGCTGTCCATCCGCAGCAAGGTCCTCCTGGTCCCGGCGGCCGCGGTCGTCGGCTTCCTGCTGTTCGCGCTGGTGAGCGTGATCCAGGCCCGCGGCAGCGCCGTGGAGCTGGACGGCTTCGCCACCCGGACCCTGCCGGCGCTTGACGCGCTCAACCTCGCCCGTGCCGACCTGATGGAGGTGCAGTCGCTGTACGCACAGGCGCTGGGCGACCTCGACGAGTTCCTGGTCGAGGACGCCGAGGCCCGCGCGGCCGACGTCGACGCGCGCCTGCGCGGGGTCTCGGAATCCAATCCGGGGCTGGCCGTGGAGCTCGAGCCGCTGCTGGCGCTGTGGACGGACTACGTGCAGTCGGCCTCGGCCGCGGTGACCGGCCAGATCCAGGGCGACCTTGAATTCGGCGAGCTGCAGGAGCGGGCCGGCCGCATGCAGGCCAGCTTCACCGGCTTCCGTGACGGACTCGTCGCGCTGCAGGTCCAGCGCCAGTCCGACTTCACCCGGGCCCTGCAGGACACCTCCCGGGCCAGCAGCCGCATGGCGATGCTCGGCGTCGCCCTCGTGCTGGCGCTGGCCCTGGTGGTGGTGGTGGCGTCGCTGGCCGTCGACCGGGCGATCCGGGTTCCGGTCGAGCGGCTGCGCGAGGCGATCACCCGGGTCTCGGCCGGTCGCTTCGACACCCGCGTGAGCTTCCGGGGCAGGGACGAGGTGGCGATGATGTGCCGCGACTTCAACGGCCTGATGGACGACCTCAACGCCGCCCTGGGCGAAACCAATGCGGTGCTTTCGGCGGTGTCCCGCGGCGACTTCAGCACCCGCGTGGTGGCCGAGCTGCCCGGCGACCTGGGCACCCTGAAGGCCGGGGTCAACGACGGCGCGGACTCGGTGGCGCGCACGATGGCGGCGCTGGACCGGGTGATGCAGGCGCTGGCCGATGGCGACTTCAGCGCCCGCATGGATGCCTCCGTGCAGGGCGCGTCCGCGGCGCGGGTGGACGCGGCCATGGGGATGCTGCAGTCGGCGTTCCGGGCCCTTCGCGCCAGTCTTTCCGCGGCGGCCCAGGGCGACTTCCAGCAGCACATCGACCTGTCCCTGCACGGCGACCTGGAGGACCTCAGGCAGGCGGTCAACCAGTCGCTGTCTTCGCTCGACCATGCCTTCAGCGAGATCCGCAGCACCACCGAGGCCCTCGCCTCCGGCGATCTCACCCGCCGCGCCAGCGGCGACTTCCGGGGTGCGCTGGCCGCCGTGACCCAGGCGCTCAACGGTGCCCTGGACAGCCTCCAGGGTGCCCTTCGGGGCGTGGCCCTGGCCGCCGAGGAGGTGGGTGGTGGCGCCGGCGAGATCGCCTCGGGCAACGCCAATCTCAGCCAGCGCACCGAGCGCCAGACCGGCGAGCTGGAGCAGAGCGCGGCCGCCATCGAGGAGCTGGCCGCAGCGGTCTCGGCAGCCGCGGAGAACAGCCGCGAGACCCAGGCCCTCACGCGCCAGGCCTCCGACCGCGCGCGGGAGGGCACCGAGGTGGTCCAGAAGGCGATCGACGCCATGGGCGAGATCACCGAGGCCAGTCGCCGGATCGGCGACATCATCGGCCTGATCGACTCCATCGCCTTCCAGACCAACCTGCTCTCGCTCAACGCCGCGGTCGAGGCGGCCCGGGCCGGCGAGCAGGGCCGTGGCTTCGCGGTGGTCGCCAGCGAGGTGCGTTCGCTGGCCCAGCGCACGGCCGACTCCGCCCGCGAGATCCGCGGGCTGATCACCCACGCCGGCGAGCGCGTCGAGGAGGGCAGCCGGCTGGTCGGGGGCACAGGCGAGGTGCTGCAGGAAATCGCCGGGTCCAGCGAGCGCATCGCCCGCCTGACCGTGGAGGCCAGCGATTCGCTGCAGGAGCAGGCCCGCGGCCTGCAGCAGGTCAGCGGCTCCATCGGTGAGCTGCAGGACGGCAACCAGCAGAACGGCGCGATGGTCGAGGAGGTGGCTGCGGCCAGTGCCTCGCTCAACGAGCAGGCCGACCGCCTGCGCGAGGCGGTGTCGCGGTTCGTACTGGCCGGCGAGGTGGCGGGGGCGGAGGCCTGAGCCGGGTCAGTTGCCCGACCAGGGCCGCTCGAGCACCGGCCTGACCCGCGCCACGCCGGGCTGGGCGCGCAGCAGGCCCAGCAGCTGCGGGTCGCAGCGCACCGAGGACGCCCCGTTGAGTTCGAGCAGGCCACGGCCCGCGGCGGTGGTGAGCTCCAGCCGCAGCGGGGTGCGACCGGGCCGGAACCCGGCCAGGGCCTGCTCCACGGCGGCGTAGGCGGCCGGGTCGCGCACGTCCACCGCCAGGTCCAGCCGCCGCGCGTGCTCGGTGCAGACCTGGGTGAAGTCCCAGCAGCGGCGCACCCGCAGCGAGTAGCCGCCGTTGAACTCGTCCTCGCGCAGGCCGCCCTCGACGATCAGGATGCGGTCGCGGCCGACGAGGTGGCCGAACTCGGTGAAAGTCTCGCCGAAGAAGGCGCATTCGATGCGGCCGCCGGCGTCCTCGATCTGCACGAAGGCCTGGGTGTCGCCGCGCTTGCGCAGGGCCGTGACCATGCCGCCGAGCACCACCTGCGCCTCGCCGCGGCGGTCCTTGCGGGCGCTGAAGGCCTGCTCGGCCTCGCCCAGTCCGTAGCCCAGCAGCCAGCGCAGCTCGTCGCGCCAGGGGTCGGTCGGGTGGCCGCTGAGGTAGTGCCCGAGGGTGTCGCGCTCGCCGTTGAGCACACGATCCAGCGGCCACTCCGGCACCTCCGGCAGGTCCAGCTCGATGCCCGCCGGGGCGTCCGGGGAAGGGCCGCCGAACAGCGACACCTGGCCGGCCTCGCGCTCGCGCGCCATCTGCTCGGTCGCGCGCACCACTTCGGGCAGCTGCTCCATCAGCGTGGCCCGGTTCGGGCCCAGCCCGTCCAGGGCGCCGGCGTTGACCAGAGCCTCGATGACGCGGCGGTTGAGGCGGGTGGAGTCCACCCGGCGGCAGAAGTCGAACAGGTCGCGGTAGGGCCCGCCGGCCACGCGCTCGGCGACGATCGCCTCGCAGGCACCGCGGCCCACACCCTTCACCGCGCCCAGGCCGTAGTTGATGGTGCGTGTGTCGGCGGCGACGAACATGTAGTCCGAGGCGTTCACGCTCGGCGGCAGCACCTCCAGGCCCAGCGCCCGGCACTCGGTCAGGAAGGTCACCACCTTCTCGGTGGCGTCCATGTCCGAGGACAGGGTGGCGGCCATGAACTCGGCCGGGTGGTGCACCTTCAGCCAGGCGGTGTGGTAGGCGACCAGGGCGTAGGCGGCGGAGTGCGACTTGTTGAAGCCGTACTCGGCGAACTTCTCCATCAGGTCGAAGATGTCGGTGGCGACCTTCGCGTCGATCGCGCGCTCCGCGCAGCCGGTCTCGAACAGGGCTCGCTGCTTGGCCATCTCCTCGGGCTTCTTCTTGCCCATCGCCCGGCGCAGCAGGTCCGCGCCGCCCAGCGAGTAGCCGGCCAGGACCTGGGCGATCTGCATCACCTGTTCCTGGTAGACGATCACGCCGTAGGTCGGCGCCAGCACCGGCTCCAGCAGCGGGTGCGGGTAGCTGACCTCGGTGCGGCCGTGCTTGCGGTCGACCCATTCCCGGTCCATCCCCGAGCCCAGCGGGCCGGGCCGGAACAGCGCCGCCAGGGCGATGATGTCCTCGAAGCGGTCGGGCATGGCGCGCTTGAGCAGCTCGCGCATGCCGCGGGATTCGAACTGGAACACCGCCACCGTCTCGCCGCGGGCGAACAGCCGGTAGGTGTCGGGGTCGTCGAGCGGCAGCGCGGCGAGGTCCAGCGGCGCTTCGCCGGCCAGCGCCCGGCGCGCGTTGATCGCCTTCACCGCCCAGTCCAGGATGGTCAGCGTGCGCAGGCCCAGGAAGTCGAACTTGACCAGGCCCACCGCCTCGACATCGTCCTTGTCGAACTGGGTCACCGCGCCCTTGGTGCTGCCGTCGCGGGCGGCCTGTTCGGCGAACAGCGGGCTGAAGTCGGTCAGCGGGGTCGGCGCGATCACCACGCCGCCGGCGTGCTTGCCGGCGTTGCGGGTGAGGTCCTCGAGCTTGAGCGCCAGGTCGATGAGGTCGCGGACCTCGTCCTCGCGGTTGTAGCGCTCGATCAGCTCCGCGGAGCTGAGCTCGGCGTTGGCCTGCGCCTTCTTCGAGCGCCCCAGCGCGTCGTCCAGGCAGATGCCCAGGGTGTTGGGGATCAGCTTGGCGATGGAGTCGACGAAGCCGTAGGGGTGGCCCAGCACGCGCCCGCAGTCGCGCACCACCGCCTTGGCGGCCATGGTGCCGTAGGTGATGATCTGGCTGACCTTGTCGCGCCCGTACTTGCGCGCGACGTAGTCGATGACCTCGTCGCGGCGGTCCATGCAGAAGTCGATGTCGAAGTCGGGCATCGACACGCGTTCGGGGTTGAGGAAGCGCTCGAACAGCAGGTCGTAGGGCAGCGGGTCGAGGTCGGTGATGCCCAGTGCCCAGGCCACCAGCGAGCCGGCGCCCGAGCCTCGCCCCGGGCCCACCGGGATGCCGTTCTCCTTGGCCCAGTTGATGAAGTCGGCCACGATCAGGAAGTAGCCGGGGAAGCCCATCGACACGATCACGTCGAGCTCGATGTCCAGGCGCTGGTCGTAGTCCTGGCGGCTGTGGCCCTCGGCCAGCGGGTGCTTCTCCAGCCGCGCGGCCAGGCCGGCATGCGACTGGGCGCGGATCCAGCTGTCGAGGGTGTGGCCCTCGGGCACCGGGAAGTCGGGCAGGTAGTAGGTGCCCAGGCTGAGTTCGAGGTTGCAGCGCCGGGCCAGCTCGACGGTGTTCTCCAGCGCGTCGGGCAGGTCGGCGAACAGCTCGACCATCTGCCCGGGCGACTTCAGGTACTGCTCGGCGGTGTAGGGCCGCGGGCGCCGCGGGTCGTCGAGCACCCGGCCGGTGGCGATGCACACCCGCGCCTCGTGGGCGTCGAAGTCGTCGGGCTCCAGGAAGCGCACGTCGTTGCTGGCCAGCAGCGGCAGGTCCTGGGCGCGGGCCAGCGCCACCGCGGCGGTGGTCCAGGCCGCCTCGCCGGGGCGTCCGCAGCGGGTCACCTCGACGTAGAGGCGGTCGGGGAAGCGTGCCGAGAGCGCGTTGAGCGCCAGGGCCGCGGCCTCGGTGCGGCCGGCGCCCAGCAGCTGCCCGAAGCCGCTCTCGCGCCCGGCGATGGCGATTAGGCCCCCGCGGTCGGCGTCGAGCCATTCCGGGCGGATGGCGACGTAGTCGCCGCGGTGGCCTTCGAGGTAGCCGCGCGAGAGCAGCCGCGACAGCGCCAGGTAGCCGGCGCGGTCCTGGCACAGCAGGGTCAGGCGCCAGGGCTCGCCGCCCTCGGGCTCGACCCACACGTCGGCGCCGCAGATCGGCTTGACCCCGGCGGACTCCGCGGCGCGGAAGAACTTCACCAGGCCGAACAGGTTGCCCTGGTCGGTGACCGCGACCGCGGGCAGGTCCAGCGCCACGCACCGCTTCACCAGCTCCGGGATGCGGATGGTGGAGTCGGTGAGCGAATACTCGCTGTGCAGGTGGAGGTGGACGAATCGGGGCGACATGCCGGTACCGCGGGGCGAGCGGGCAGGTTAGCCCCCGGTCCGGGGCGCCACAAGGCTTGACAGCCCGGCCGTGGACGCCGGGCCTGCAGGGTCAGTGGATGCCCGTGCGGGATCCGAAGCGCGGGGCCTGCAGATAGCTGCCCAGGCCGGTGCGGCGACGCTGCGCCAGCAGGGCGCTCTCGGCTTCGCGGGCCTCCCGGTAGTCGCTGCGGGTGAAGCCGAATTCGCGCCAGTCGCAGCCGCGCAGTTCGCTCTCGATCAGCCTCAGGCGACGGTAGTCGCAGTAGGACAGGACCTCCGCGGAAGTCCGCGGCCAGGCGGCGTCCACCAGCAGCGCGTCGCCGAGGAAGCGCAGCGCCGGGGTGGCGTTCTCAAACAGGCTCTGGCCACCGTGCACGTGGCGGACGACGCCCCGGGCCGCGCCGGCCGCGCGTTCATCGGCATGCCAATGCGCGTCCTGCAGCATCAGCGCCATCGCCGCCGCGCAACGCAGGCGCTCGCTGATGCATGCCGGCAGCCGCGAAGGCCCGCCGTGAAGCAGCAGGTGGCGTGCGGCGGTCGCCAGACGGTCCTCGTCGACGTCGATGGGCTGGCCGATGTCGGTTTCGGCGACCTGCAGCAGGTGCCGGAAGCGATCCGCGGCGATGGTCCGTGCGCCGACCCGGTGCCGGCGGTGGAACGGGGTGGCGGGCGAGGGCAGGGGAAGGGCGTGGACGGGTGGGGACAGTCTCATGGTCGTGCTCCGAGGGGTGGTGTGGCCAGTCTGGTACCGTCCCGGCGTTGGGTCGTGATGGAATCGCGTGCGATCGCGCGCGGTTCCCGTGCCTTTCACGTGGATCGCCCCCGGCGTTCCACCGGGTCCCCCCACCCGTCGAGGCCGGACCATGCACAGCGGGCGTCGCCACGCCGACCTGCCCAGACAGCCGCACCTGCAGTTTGGCGGGGTGCGGATCGAGCCCGCCGCGCGGCGTCTGCTGCGCGACGGCCGGGAGGTCATGCTCGAGCCCCGGGTCTGGGCGGTTCTCCTGCACCTGCTGTCGCGGCGGGGCGAGATGGTCTCCCACGAGGCCCTGCTCGACGCGGTCTGGGGCCACCGGCACGTCGCCCCCGGGGTGCTCAGCCGCTGCATCGCCCAGTTGCGGGCCGGCCTCGGTGACCCGGCCCGCGCGCCGCGCCTGGTGCAGACCGTGCACGGACAGGGCTACCGGTTCTGCGGGCGCGACGGTCCGCTCGTCGGGCCCGTCCCCGAAGAGCCTGCCGGGCCGGGCGGGCTGTCGCTGCCGGGCGGGCGGTTCATCGGTCGCGGCGATGTCCTGCGCGCGGCCTGGGAATGCCTCGGCGGGCATCGGCTCCTGGTGGTCTGCGGGGCTGCTGGAGTCGGCAAGTCGGCGCTTGCCCTGCGCCTGGCCCACCGCTGGCAGGCCCGCAGCAGGCTTCCGGTGCATTGGGTCGGTGCGGCCGGGGTCGAGGCCGTGCTCGATGGCCTGGCCGGGTCCCGCGAGGACGGCCTGTGGGTGCTCGACGGCGTGGAGCGGTGTCCGGCCGCGGTCTCGGCCTGCTGTGGCCGCCAGCTGCGTGGTCCGGGCCGGTGCCGGATGCTGCTGACCAGCCAGCTCCGGCTCGAGGTGCCTGGCGGCCGGGTGTGCAGGCTCCCACCCCTGCCGGTCGGCACCGATGGATCGACCGGCGTTGCCCAGCGCCTGCTTCGGATCGGGGCGAGGCGGCAGGTGGGTGCCGAGCCGGTCGACCCAGGCTGGGCCTGCGCGGTTTCCGAAGCCCTGGGCGGCCTGCCGCTGGCGCTGGAGATCGCCGCCAGCCATCTGCCGCTGCTGGGCGAGGCGGGGGTGCGGGCACTGGTGGAGGCGGCGCCCAGCTCGCTGGCCTGGGTGCAGCCCGGCGGAGTGCCTGCGCACCACGTCAGCCTGCGCGCCCTGCACGGGTATGCCCTGGCGCTGGCCGCAGGCGACGAGCTGCAGGCGTTGCAGGGACTGGCGAAGGTCCCCGGCGACTGGTCGCTGGGGGAGGCGCTGGCGATAGCCGGGGCCGCCGTCGGCGGCGGTGACGCCGCGCGCGTGTTGGCCGGCCTGGTCGGGAAGTCCCTGCTCGAGCGGAAGGATGCCGGCGTGCAGCCGCGATTCTGGATGCTGCCGACGCAGCGCGACTACCTGAGGTCCAGAACGCCCTGATCCATGCGCAGGCGGACCGGTGCGAAGCTGCGGCGGTGCTCCGGGCAGGGGCCCAGGGCGTCGAGCGCGGCGAGGTGGGCGGCGGTGGGGTAGCCCTTGTGGCGGGCGAAGCCGTAGCCGGGATGGGTCGCCTCCAGCGCCGCCATGAAGCGGTCGCGGGCGACCTTGGCCAGGATCGAGGCCGCACCGATCGCCGGGTCCAGGCCGTCGCCGCCGACCAGGCACTCCGCGGGGCAGGGCAGTCCCGGGGGCACGAGGTGGCCGTCGATCCGTGCCGCCGCCGGCGCCGGGTCCAGCGCGGCCAGGCAGCGGCGCATGCCGTGGAAGGTCGCCTGCAGGATGTTGAGCCGGTCGATGTCGGCGGCGGAGACCAGTTCGATGTGCCAGGCCAGGGCACGGTCGCGGATGTGTTCGAACAGCGTTTCGCGGCGGCGGGCACTGAGCTTCTTGGAGTCGTCCAGGCCGGGGATCGGGCGTGCGGGGTCGAGGATGACCGCGGCGACCGCCACCGGACCCGCCAGCGGGCCCCGGCCCGCCTCGTCGACGCCGGCGACCCGCATCATCCGCGCTCGAGCAGTTCCGACACCGCCAGCGCGGCGGCGTCCGGGCCGTCGCCGAGCAGCTCCCGGTGCAGGGCGCAGAAGCGTGGCTGCAGCCGGGCCACAGCGGCCGGTGCGTCGAACCACCGCGCCACGGCCCCGGCGATGGCCGCCGGCGTGCAGTCGTGCTGCATCAGCTCCGGCACCAGCGATTCGCCGGCCAGCACGTTGGGCAGGCTGTAGCGGTCCACCTTCAGCAGGCCCAGGCGCCGGACCAGCCAGTGGGTCAGCGGGGCGATGCGGTAGGCCACGACCATGGGCCGCTTGGCCAGCATCGCCTCCAGCGCCGCGGTGCCCGAGGCCAGCAGGACGACGTCGGCGGCGACCATGGCCTCGTGCGAGCGACCGTCCAGGCGCCGCACGCGGTTGTCGGGGTCGTGGCGGGCGAAGGCGGCGTCGCAGGCGGGGTTGGCCATCGGTGCGACCACGACCAGTCCGGGTCGCTGCGCCTGCAGCCGTGCCACCGCGGCCACGAAGTCCGGGGCCAGCCGCTGGATCTCGCCCAGCCGCGAGCCGGGCAGCACCGCCAGCACCGGTGCGTCCGCGGCCAGGCCCAGCGCCCGTCGCGCCGCCTCGCGGTCGGGTCGCATGGCGAAGTCGCGGGCCAGCGGATGGCCGACGAAGCGCGCGTCGACCCCGTGGCGGGCATAGATCGGTGGCTCCATCGGGAACAGGCACAGCACCCGGTCGGCGCTTTCGCCGATGCGTGCGGCACGCTTCTCGCGCCAGGCCCAGACCGAGGGGCTGACGTAGTGCACGGTGCGGATGCCGCGGCGCTTGAGGCGCTTCTCGACGCCGAGGTTGAAGTCCGGTGCGTCGATGCCGATGAAGACGTCGGGCTGCCAGTCCAGCAGGCGTCGCACCAGGCCGGCGCGCAGGCGCAGCAGCCGTGGCAGGTGCGCAAGCACCTCGGCGAGGCCCATGACGGCCAGCTCCGAGCAGTCGTGCCAGGTCTCCACGCCCACCGCGCGCATCCGCGGCCCGCCGATGCCGGCGAACACCGCGTCGGGGTGCAGGGCGCGCAGGCCGCCGACCAGCGGGGCGGCCAGCAGGTCGCCCGACGCCTCGCCGGCGACCAGGGCGATACGGAGTGGCCTGGAGCCCATGGCCGTCAGCGCAGGATCGAGCGTTCGCTCGCGCCGATGAAGTCGAGCATGGCGCGGATGTCCGGGGCGTCCCCGGCCAGCGGCTCGAGCTCGGCCCGTGCCTCGGCCAGCGGACGGCCGGAGATGAACAGGGTCCGGTAGGCCTTCTTGATGGCGCTGATGCGGCCGGCCTCGAAGCCGCGGCGCTTGAGGCCCTCGGCGTTGATGCCGCGCGGGCGCGCGTACTGGCCGGCCACCATGACGTAGGGCGGGACGTCGGCGTTGATCAGGCTGCCCATGCCGATGAAGGCGTGGGCGCCGATCTTGCAGAACTGGTGGATGCCGGCGAAGCCGCCGAGGATGGCCCAGTCGCCGAGTTCGACGTGCCCGGCCAGGGTGGCATTGTTGGCCAGGATGCAGTGGTCGCCGACCTGGCAGTCGTGGGCGATGTGCACGTAGGCCATGATCCAGTTGTCGTCGCCCACGCGGGTCACGCCGATGTCCTGGCTGGTGCCGCGGTTGATGGTCACGTACTCGCGGATGGTGTTGCCGTCGCCGATCTCCAGCCGGGTCGGCTCGCCGGCATACTTCTTGTCCTGCGGCGCGCCGCCGACCACGGCGAAGCTGTGGATGCGGTTGTCGCGGCCGATCCGGGTCGGGCCCTCGATGACCACGTGCGGGTCGATCCGGCTGCCGGCGCCGATCTCGACGTCGGGACCGATGACGCAGAAGGCGCCGACCTGCACGTCCTCGCCGATGACCGCGGCGGGGTCGACCTGGGCGCTGGCGTGGATGGACGGCCCCGCCATCAGGCCTTGCCGTTCTCGGCGCAGACGATCTCCGCGCAGGCGACCTGCTTGCCCGCCACCCGGGCGACGCCGGAATACATGGCGATGTTGCGGATGGTGCGGGTCAGCTGGACCTCCAGGTCCAGACGGTCGCCGGGCACCACGGTGTCGGAGAACTTCGCCTTGTCGACCTTGACCAGGTAGAACACCTTGCGTTCCTGGGCGGCGACCGCGTCGGCGGAGCGCGAAAGCTGGGTCAGCAGGCCGGCGGCCTGGGCCATGGCCTCGATGACCAGCACGCCGGGCATCACCGGGTGGCCGGGGAAGTGGCCCTGGAAGTAGGGCTCGTTGAAGCTGACGTTCTTGTAGGCGAGCACGCGCTTGTCGGGCTCGAGCTCGACGACCCGGTCGACCAGCAGGAAGGGATAGCGGTGGGGCAGCAGCTCGGCGATGCGCTCGACATCCACCGGCATCGGGATCGTGGTCTGGTTCATGGGTCCTTGGGTTCCTTCGCGACGCGGTCCAGGGTCCGCGCCATTTCGTCGAGCCGCCGGAAGCGCGCGGCGTTGCGGCGCCAGCTGCGGTTGTCCTGCAGCGGTACGCCTGAGGAGTATTCACCCGGCCGGGTGATGCTCCGGGTCACCAGGCTCATCGCCGTGATCGTGACCCGGTCGCAGATCTCCAGGTGCCCTAGGATACCCGCACCGCCGCCGACCAGGCACCAGCGGCCGATCGTGGCCGAGCCGGCGACCGCCGCGCAGCCGGCCATGGCGGTGTGGTCGCCGATGCGCACGTTGTGGCCGATCTGGATCTGATTGTCCAGGCGCACGTCGCGGCCCAGCACGGTGTCGCCGAGCGCGCCGCGGTCGATGGTGGTGTTGGCGCCGATCTCGCAGCCCTCGCCGACCACCACCCCGCCCAGCTGCGGCACGTTGATCCACGCCCCGTCGTCGACCGCCAGGCCGAAGCCGGCGGCGCCCAGGACCGCGCCAGGGTGGATGCGCACCCGGGCCCCCAGCCGGACCCGGGTCACCAGGGTGACCCGGGACACCAGCTCGCAGCCTTCGCCGACCTCGCAGTCCTCGCCGACCAGGCAGCCGGGGCCGATCACGGCGCCGGCGCCAACCACGGCGCCGGCAGCGACGTGGGACAGCGCGCCGACGTGGGCGGACGGGTCCACCCGGGCCCCGGCCTCGACCACCGCGGAAGGGTGGACGCCCGGGGGGCGTTGCGGACGGGGTTCGAACAGGGCGGCGATCCGGGCGAAGGCCGCGTACGGGTCGCGGGCGACCAGCGCCGGTACCGGGCAGGTGGCGAGGTCGTCCTCGCGCAGCACCACCGCCGCGGCCCGGCACTCGTGCAGGGCCCGACGGTACTTCGGGTTGGCCAGGAAGGCCAGCTGGTCCGGACCCGCCTCGCCCAGGGTGGCGACGCCGAGGATGGCGGCGTCCTCGCCCCTGAGCACCAGGCCGAAGCGCTGGGCCAGTTCAGACAGCCGGTAACCCGGGTTTCCGGACATGGGCGGTGGCCTCCCCGGGGCGTGGCGTGGTCAGAACGTGGTGCCGAAGCTGAACTGCAGGCGCTCGATGCGGTCGCCCTCCTCCTTGCGCACCGGGACACCGTAGCTGATGACGATCGGGCCGATCGGCGCCTGCCACTGCATGGCCACGCCCGCCGAGGCGCGCATGTCCGCGAAGCTGACGTCGCCGGTGGAGCGGAACACGTTGCCGTAGTCCAGGAAGGCCGACACCCGCACCGCGTCGGTGTCGAACAGGGTCGGGAAGATCAGCTCGGTGCTGCCCACCGTGCGGACCGAGCCGCCCAGCGGCTGGCAGAAGTCGGGCTGGAAGTCGGAGAAGGCGCAGGGACCCAGCGTGTTGTTCTCGAAGCCGCGCACCGAGCGCTCGCCACCGGCGTAGAAGTTCTCGAAGAACGGGAAGCCGTTGGCGGTGGCGTTGCCGTAGGTGCCGCCGTAGCCGAGGTTGACGCTGGTGTTGATGACCAGCGCACGGCTGACCGGGAAGTAGCGGGAGAACTGGTAGCTGAGCTTGTAGTACTCCTGCGTGGAGCCGGGCAGGGTGACCTCCGCGCCGATGCGCTGCACGGTGCCGCGGGTGGGCACGAAGAAGTGGTTGCGCGAGTCGCGCGCCCAGAACAGCTCCGAGCGCCAGGACTTGAAGGTGAAGTTGCCGACGTTGTTGAGGTAGTCCTCGATCTCGGTGGGCGTGAAGCCCGGCACCGGGACGATCTTGTTGCGGTCGATGCCGAAGCTCAGGCCGATCTGGTCGGTCTCCGACAGCGGGATGCCGAAGATCGCGCGGATCGCGCCGGTGTCGGAGTTGAAGCGGGCGGTGTTGAAGTCGCGCGAATTGAACTCGCTGTAGCGGACGTTGTAGCCGACCGAGACACCGTCCTCGGTGAAGTAGGGGTCGACGTAGGTGAAGTCGAAGCGCTTCTGGAAGACGTTGTTCTGCACCGCCACGCTGACGCTGTTGCCGGTGCCCAGGAAGTTGTCCTGGGACAGCGACACGGTGGTGATCAGGCCGGCGAGCTGGGAATAGCCCAGGGCGAACTGGAACTGGCCGGACTGGCGCTCCTCGACCTGGACGATGATGTCGACCTGGTCGCTGGTGCCCGGCACCGGCGGGGTCTCGATGTCGACCTTCTCGAAGTAGCCCAGGCGCTGCAGGCGGACCTTGGAGCGGTCGATGGCGGCCTGCGAGTACCAGGCGTTCTCGAACTGGCGCATCTCGCGGCGCAGCACGTCGTCGGCGGTGCGGGTGTTGCCGCGGAACTGGATGCGACGGACCTGCACGCGCTCGCCGGGGTTGACGAACAGGCGCAGCGACACGGTGCGGGCGTCGCGGTCGACCTCGGGGATCGGCTGCACCTCGGCGAAGGCGTAGCCGATGTTCGACAGCGCCGAGACGATGCGCTCGGAGGTGAGCTCGATGAGGGCGCGCGAGAAGGTCTGCCCGGGCTGCAGCAGCACCAGCCGCTCGACGTCCTCGCGCGGCAGCACCGTGTCCCCGGTCAGCTCGACGTCGGCGACGGTGTAGACCTCGCCCTCGGTGACGCTGGCGGAGATGAACATGTCGCTGCGGTCGGGGCTGATCTCGACCTGGGTGGTGTCGATGCTGAAGTCGATGTAGCCGCGGTTGAGGTAGAAGGCCTCCAGGCGCTCGAGGTCGCCGCCGAGCTTCTCGCGCGAGTACTGGTCGTCGCGCCGGTACCAGCTCAGCCAGTTGGAGGTGTTGGACTCCCAGCCGCGCCGGATCTCGTCATCGTCGTAGGTCTCGTTGCCGATGATGTTGATGTGCCGGATGCGGGAGGTCCTGCCTTCGGTGATGTCGATGGTGATGTCGACGCGGTTGCGCTCCAGCGGGGTCACCCGGGGGGTGATCTCCACGCCGTACTTGCCGCGGTTGTTGTACTGCCGCAGCAGCTCCTGGGTGACCCGGTCGAGGTTGAGCCGGTCGAAGGTCTCGCCGGCGGCCAGCCCGATCTCGCGCAGCGCGCGCTCGAGGTCCTCGGTGCGGATGTCGCGGTTGCCGACCAGGTTCACCTGGTTGATCGCCGGTCGCTCGGCGACCACCACGACCAGGATGTCGCCCTGCCGCTCCAGCCGCACGTCGCTGAAGAAGCCGGTGCGGAACAGGGCGCGGATGGCCTCCGAGGAGCGGGCCCGGGTGAGGGTCTCGCCGCGTTCCACGGGCAGGTAGCTGAACACCGTGCCTGCGGCGATGCGCTGGAGGCCGTCGACTCGGATGTCCTCGACCACGAAGGGGTCGAAGGACTGCCCCTGCGCGGTGGCGCTGAAGGCGAGGGCCGAGGCCAGGGCGAGGGCAAGCATGCGGGGAGCGTTGGGTCGCGTCATCCGTTGTATCCGGTCGGGCGGCATGCCGCGGGGCATGCCGCTGGGTAAGGCGGGTTCGGGATCTCGGGCTAGCCGCCGAACAGGCGGAGGAAATCATTGTAGAAGGCGAGCCCCATCAGGCCGGCGAGCATGGCCAGACCGACGTATTGGCCGACGATCATGGTCTTCTCGCTGACCGGGCTGCCCTTGATCAGCTCGATAAAGTAATACAGCAGGTGCCCGCCGTCCAAAATCGGGATCGGCAGCAGGTTGATGATGGCCAGGCTGAGGCTGAGCAGGGCCAGGAAATTCAGGAACCAGGCCAGGCCCAGGCCGGCCGAGGAATTGGCGTACTGGGCGATGGTGATGGGGCCGGAGAGGTTCTGCAGCGAGGCGGTCCCGTTGACCATACGCCACATCATGCCCAGGATGTCGCCGGTCAGCTGCCAGGTCTCGCGCGCCGCCGCGCCCACGCCCGCCACCGGGCCGTGCCGCAGCACCGCGTCGAACTCGGCCGTGGCCGGTCGCGCGCTGATGCCGATGACCCAGCGCGCCTGACCGTCGGTCTCGACCCGGCGTGGCTGCACCTGCAGCGGCAGGCGCAGGCCGTCGCGCTCCACCACCACCGCCAGCGGGGCGTCGGCGCCGGCCTCGGCGGCGACCGCCGGGGAGATGTCGCCCCAGGTCCGGATGCGGTGCTGGTTCACCGACACGATGCGGTCGCCGGGGACCAGCGGGCTGCCCTCGGAATCGACCCCGCCGACCACCGGCTCGAGCATGAACGGCATCGGCACCAGTCCGATCTGCCCGATCGCGTTGCGGTCGGTGATGCGCTCGGCGTCGCTGAAATCCATGACCCGGGTGCGGTCGGTGCCCTCCTCGGTGCGCACCCTGACCTCGACCGGCTCGCGGTCCATCGCCGCCACCATCAGCGCGGTCAGCGCGCCCGACCAGGTGTCCACCGGCCGCGAACCCACCGACACCAGCCGGTCGCCGTACTCGAAGCCGGCCTCGGCGGCCACGCCGCGGGCCTCGCCGACCACCGGGGCGTAGTCGGGCTTGCCGACCAGGAACATCGCCCACAGCAGCGCCAGGCACAGGACCAGGTTGAAGCCCGGGCCCGCGGCCACGATGGCGATGCGCTGCCAGACGGTCTTGTTGTTGAAGGCGAGGTGGCGGTCCTCCGGCTGCACCGGGGTCTCGCGCTCGTCGAGCATCTTCACGTAGCCGCCCAGCGGGATCATCGCCACCTGCCAGACCGTGCCGTCCTTGCCGCGGCGCTGCCACAGCGGCTTGCCGAAGCCCACCGAGAAGCGCAGCACGTGCACGCCGCAGCGCCGGGCCACCCAGTAGTGGCCGAACTCGTGGAAGGTCACCAGGATCCCGAGGCTGACGATCAGCCACCAGATCGAACCGAAGAAGGCGTCCATCTCAGCAGGGTCCTGTCGTCATGGGCGGGCGGGGGCGGTTTCCGCCCGGGCGGCGACCCGGGCGGAGGCGAGCGCCCGGGCGCGGGCGTCGGCTTCGACGACGGCCTCCAGGGAATCCGCGGGGGCGGGCGTGAAGGCATCCAGGGTGTCGGCGATCACGGCCGGGATGCCAAGGAAGCCTAACCCGCCCTGAAGAAAGGCTGAAACCGCGACTTCGTTGGCCGCGTTCAGCGCCGCGGGCAGGGTGCCGCCGGCGCGCAGCGCCTGGAAGGCCAGGCCCAGGCAGGGGAAGGCGTCGAGGTCGGGCGGCTGGAAGTCCAGCCGCCCGATCGCGGCCAGGTCCAGCGGCGCGACCCCGGCATCGATGCGTTCCGGCCAGGCCAGGCCGTAGGCCAGCGCCGTGCGCATGTCGGGGTTGCCCAGCTGGGCCAGCATCGAGCCGTCGACGTAGTCGACCAGGGAGTGGACGATCGACTGCGGGTGCACCACGACCTCGATCGCATCCGGCGCCAGGCCGAACAGCCAGTGCGCCTCGATGACCTCCAGGCCCTTGTTCATCAGCGTGGCCGAGTCCACCGAGATCTTGCGCCCCATCGACCAGTTGGGGTGCCGGCAGGCCTGTTCGGGGGTGACCTGCGCCAGCGCGGCCCGGTCGCGGCCGCGGAACGGGCCGCCGGAGGCGGTCAGCAGCACCCGGCGGACGCCCGTCCGGCCGCCGTCGCCGGGCAGGCACTGGAAGATGGCGTTGTGCTCGGAGTCCACCGGCAGCACGGTGGCGCCGCTGGCGGCGATCTCCGCCATCATCAGGCCGCCGGCCAGCACGATGGATTCCTTGTTCGCCAGCAGGATGCGCTTGCCGGCGCGGGCGGCGGCCAGGGTCGAGGCCATCCCGGCGGCACCCACGATGGCCGCGACCACGGTGTCCACGGCCGGGTCGCCGGCGGCCTCGGCCAGGGCCTGGGGCCCGGCGGCAGGTTCGGTGTCCAGCCCCGCGGCCTGCAGACCGCCGGCCAGCGCCGGGTACAGCCCGGGCTCGGCGATGATGGCCCGCCGGGGCCGGAAGCGCGCGCACAGGCCGACCAGGGCATCGACCTGGCGGTGGGCGCTGAGGGTGTGCACCCGGTAGCGGTCCGGGTGCCGGGCGACGACGTCCAGGGTCGAGGCGCCGATCGAGCCGGTGGCGCCGAGCAGGGCGATGTGCCGTGGCGTGCTCACCTCAAAGGCCCAGCACGGCCTTGAACAGGACCGCCACCGGCAGCGCGGCCAGCAGGCTGTCGATGCGGTCGTAGACCCCGCCGTGGCCCGGAATCAGCGTGCCGGAGTCCTTGCTGCCGGCCTGGCGCTTGACCAGGCTCTCGAACAGGTCGCCCAGCACGGCGGCCAGGCACACGGCCACCGCCAGCAGCGCCATGGCCGGCAGCTGGGCCAGGCCCACGCCGAGGAACGGCGCGGCGAGCACGGCAACCACGACGGTGGTGGCCAGGCCGCCCCAGAAGCCCTCCCAGGACTTGCCCGGGCTGATCCGCGGGATCAGCTTGCGCCGGCCCCAGCGGGTGCCGGTGAACCAGGCGCCGGTGTCCGAGGCCCAGATCATGGCCAGCACCAGCAGGGCCCAGCCGGGTCCGAGCATGGCGTGTTCGCCGGGCTGGCCACCGTGCAGTTCCGCCAGCGCCACCCAGGCGGGGACCACCGACAGGGTCCCCGCCAGCAGCATCGGCAGCCGGCGGCTGCTCGCCGGCCGCGGGCTGGGGTCGGCCTTCCAGATCCAGATGGCGGCCAGCAGCCACCACAGCGCACCCACCAACACCGCCGCCAGCCCCAGGCCGGGCAGCCCGAACCAGGCCAGCCAGGCCATCAGGGCGGCGTTGACGGCCAGGTAGGCGACCCGGCCCAGGGTGTGGACGACGCCGGCCAGGCGGGTCAGTTCCCACAGGCCCAGCAGCATCAGCACCGCGGCCAGCAGGCCCAGCCAGTGGGTCGGCAGCAGCAGCACCGCGGCGATGGCCACCGGGGTGAGGATCAGGGCGGTGAGGATGCGTTGGGACTTCATGGATTCGGGGTTTCCCGGGTGGTGGCCTGGACCTGGGCGCCGGTGAGGCCGAAGCGGCGCTCGCGGTTGGCGTAGTCCGACAGCGCCGCGTCCAGCACCGCGCGGTCGAGGTCCGGCCAGAGGGTCTGCGTGAACCACAGCTCGGTGTAGGCGAGCTGCCAGAGCAGGAAGTTGGAGATGCGCTGGTCGCCGCCGGTGCGGATGAACAGGTCCGGCTGCGGCAGGTCGGCCAGGCAGATGGCGGCGCCCATCCGGGCCTCGTCGATGTCCTCGGGCCGCAGCCGCCCGGCGGCGACCTCGGCGGCCAGCTCGCGCGCGGCCCGGGTGATGTCCCAGCGCCCGCCGTAGCCCGCGGCGATGGTGAGGTGGAGGCGGTCGTTGCCGAGGGTGACGCGCTCGGCCTGGGCCATGCGCTCGCGGATGGCCGGATTGAACGGGCTGCGGTCGCCGATGAAGCGCAGCCGCACGCCGCGCCGGTCCAGCTCCTCGACCTCGCGCTCCAGGGCATTGAGGAACAGCCGCATCAGCGCACCGACCTCGTCCTGGGGGCGGCGCCAGTTCTCGCTGGAGAAGGCGAACAGGCTCAATGCCCGGACGCCGCGCTCCAGGCAGAAGTCGATGCAGACGTTCACCGCACGCGCGCCGGCGCGGTGGCCGATCGTGCGCGGCCGCCTGCGGCGCTCGGCCCAGCGGCCGTTGCCGTCCATGATCACCGCCAGGTGGCGCGGGACCCGGAGGTCGGTCCCGTCGTCGGCGTCGGTCGATCCCGGTTGCATCGGCAGGCCGGGATCAGATGGCAAGGAGTTCCTGCTCCTTGGCCTTGACCACCTCGTCGACCTCCTTGACCGCGGCGTCGGTGAGCTTCTGGATGTCGTCCTCGGCGCGGCGCACCTCGTCCTCGGTGACCTGCTTCTCCTTGAGCAGCTCCTTGACCTGGTGGATCGCGTCGCGGCGGACGTTGCGGATCGCCACCTTGGTGTTCTCGCCCTCGGCGGCGACGTGCTTGCCGAGTTCCTTGCGGCGCTCCTCGGTCAGCGGCGGCAGGTTGATGCGGATGGTGGTGCCGGCGGTGTTCGGGGTCAGGCCGAGGTCCGAGGCCAGGATCGCCTTCTCCACCGCGGCGACCATCGGCTTCTCCCACGGGGTGATGGTCAGCGAGCGGGCGTCGCTCACCGTGACCGAAGCCACCTGCGCCAGGGGCATGTCCGAGCCGTAGTAGTTGACCTTGATGTGGTCGACGATGGCCGTGGAAGCCCGGCCGGTGCGCAGTTTCGTAAGGTCCTGGCGCAGGGTGTCCACGCTCTTGGTCATGCGCGTGCGCGCGTCGGTCTTGATCTCGTCGAGCATGGTCGGCTCCGGTCGGCAGGGCTCAATCCTGCAATTATAGGGGCAGGCGGCCGCCTGCGGGCCGTCCGCCGGACACCCGCCGTGCTCAGCTGCCGCAGGCGGCGTCGCGCAGGTAGGTTTCCCCGGAGTCGATCAGGGCATAGCCGTCCAGCGCGCGACGGCCCAGCAGCACCGGGTAGTTGAAGTTGCTGCGGTCGACCAGGGTGAACTCCACCGTGTGCAGGGTGTCGCCCAGGCACAGGTCCCACTCGATCACCGGGCGGCGCTGGTGGTTGCCGCTGTGGCGCACGATGCGCACCACGCGCTTGACCGGGCGCTCGACCTCGGTGACGTCGCCGCTTTCGCGGTCGTGCAGCTCGAAGCGCACCCAGCGGTTTCCATCACGGCGGAACTCGTCGATCCCGCGGGCATCCAGCGAGGAGGTCAGGGCGCCGGAGTCGAGCTTGCCCTTCATCCGGTGGCGCTGTTCGCCCTCGCCGACCTCGACCCATTCGATCCAGCCGAAGATGCCCGGCGAATCGCTGGGCGCGTCGTAGCTGGCGGTGGCGATGGCGGGCGCAAGCAGGCAGGCCAGCGCCAGTCCAGGGCGCATGTTCATGGGTCACTCCGTGGGCAGGGGGGAACGCCGGACACCATACGGGTCGGGCCTGAACCCCTGCCGAAAACGGTGTGCGCGGGGTGAAGCTCAGCCGGCGCTGACCAGCGTGCCCAGCTCCTCGCCCTGGAGGATGCGCATCAGGGCGCCCTCCTGCTCGATGTTGTAGATGCGCAGCGGGATGCGGTAATCGCGGCACAGGGCGAAGGCGGCGGTGTCCATCACCTTGAGGTCGCGCAGGATCACCTCGTCGTAGGTGAGCTGGTCGTAGCGGATCGCATCGGGCTGCTTCTTCGGGTCGGCGTTGTAGACGCCGTCGACCTTGGTGGCCTTGAGCAGCAGGTCGGCGCCGATCTCGACCGCGCGCAGGGCGGCGGCGGAGTCGGTGGTGAAGAACGGGTTGCCGGTGCCGGCGGCGAAGATGACGATGCGGCCCTTTTCCAGGTGGCGCAGCGCGCGCCGGCGGATGAAGTCCTCGCAGACCTCGTTGATCTTCAGGGCGCTCATCACCCGCGCGTAGGCGCCGAGCTTCTCCAGCGCGTCCTGCATCGCCAGCGCGTTCATCACCGTGGCCAGCATGCCCATGTGGTCGCCGGTGACCCGGTCCATGCCGGCGGCCTGCAGGCCGGCGCCGCGGAAGATGTTGCCGCCGCCGATCACCAGGCCCACTTCCACGCCGGCCTCGCTGGCGGCCAGCACCTCGCGGGCGATCCGCTTGATCATCTCCGGGTCGATGCCGTAGTCGGCGTCGCCCAGCAGCGCTTCGCCGGACAGCTTGAGCAGGATCCGGCGATATTTGGGGGCGGGCGTTTCCACGGGCATTCCTCGGCGGTGTGACGGGCGCGCGAAGTGTAGCCGAGGCCGGGGCCGCCCGTCAGGCGCGTGGTGCGGGCGCAGGGGGCGGATCCGGCGGGGGCGCCGCCCTGACCAGCCGGTTGCGGCCCAGCGACTTGGCTTCCAGCACCGCGCGGTCGGCCGCATCCACCAGCGCCTCCGCCGAGGCGTGCCGATGCGCGGGGCCGTGGAAGGCAAGCCCGATCGACGCGGTGACCCGCACGACCTCGCCGTCGATCTCGGCCATGGGCGTGCGCGCCATCGTCTCCACCAGTCGGGCGAGCAGGGTGGTGGCGGCGCGGTCGTCGGTGCCGGGCAGCAGGATCAGGAACTCCTCGCCGCCGAAACGGGCCACCACGTCGGACGCGCGCAGGTTCGCGCGCAGCGCGGTCGCGAAGCGCGAAAGCACCTGGTCGCCGGCCAGGTGGCCGAAGCGGTCGTTGACACCCTTGAAGTCGTCGAGGTCGACGAAGGCCAGCGACAGCGGCCAGGCGTTGTCGGTCGCGGCCTGGAACTCGGACTGCAGCAGGGTGAAGAAGTGGGCACGGTTGGGCAGGCCGGTCAGCGGGTCGTGGTTGGCGCGCTCCTCCATGTCGCGGGCGTGGTCGCGCAGGGCCTCGGCCTCGCGCTTGAGGCGCATCGCCTGCTCCAGGTCGATGAGCAGGCGCAGTTGCCGCAGCTCCTCGGCCTCCGACTGCAGCGCCTCGAGCGCGGCGGGATCGAGCAGGGTGACCTCGAACAGGGCCTGGATGTCGGGAACGGCCTGGCCGACCGAGGCTTCGATCTCGTGGAAATGGCGTGCCGGCAGCGCCAGGCGGCGTTCGATCTCCGCCGCCAGTGCGGCACGCCGGCGCGGGCCCAGGGCGTCGGTCCACAGGTCGGCCAGCGGCCCGGAGAGGGCGACGCAGGCGTCGTAGGCGGCCGAGGGTGCGCTGTCGCCGCTGCGCGCGATGGCCCACACGTGGTGCTCGGGGAAACGCCACTGGCGGGCCAGCCAGGCGCCGACGGCCTTGTGGTCGGCGCCGGCCAGCTCGCGCTCGCGCAGCATCCGCTCCCCCGGCTCCAGTGGTTCCTCGAGCAGGGCGAGGTAGTCCTGGCCGAGGACGACCGCCAGCGCCAGGCAGCCGATGTCCTGCAGCAGCGCCGAGAGCATCAGCTCCTCGGTCCGGGGCAGCCCCATCGCCTCGCCCAGTGCGCGGGCGGTCACCGCCGACATCACGCTGCGGCGCCAGCTTCGCATCAGCGCCGGCGAGCCGGCGATGCTCGATTTCAGGCTGCCGCCAAGCGAGAAGCCCAGCGACAGGTTGAGCGTGGCGTTGAGCCCCAGGATGGTCAGGGCCTGGCGCAGGTTCTCGACCCGGCGCTTGGAGGCGTACAGCGGCGAGGCCGCCACCCGCAGGAGCTTGGCCGCCAGCGCCGGGTCCTGGGCCAGCATCCGCGCCAGCGCGCCCATTTCGACGTCCGGTTCGCGAGCCATCTCGACCAGCCGGGCGGCCACGGCCGGGAAACTGGGCAGCTCCCGGCAGTTGCGCAGGCGCTGTTCGAGGCGTTCGGGAATGGGGTCCGGCAGGGCTGTCATCGTCGGGGGAAGCGGGGGGCCAGGGGGAAGCATCCATGAAAAAGCCCCGGGCGCCTAGGCGCCCGGGGCCTTCACGAGCCGCAGTGGTGGCTGCTCAGGCCAGGCCGGCCTGCTTCATCACCTCGGCGGCGAAGTCGTCTTCCTTGCGCTCGATGCCCTCGCCGACGGCCAGGCGGGTGAAGGTGACGACTTCCGCGCCCTCCTTCTTCAGCACCTGCTCGACCGTGGAGCCGGTGTCGAGCACGTAGGGCTGCCCGGTCAGGCACATCTCGGCCAGGGTCTTGTTGACCTTGCCGGAGACCATCTTCTCCAGGATCTCGGCGGGCTTGCCGCTGTCCTTGACCTGGGCCAGGGCGATGTCCTTCTCCTTGGCGACGATCTCGGCGGGCACCTGGGCCGGCGACACGTACGGCGGGTTCATCGCCGCCACGTGCATGGCCAGGCCGCGGGCCAGCTCCTCGTTGCCGTCCTTGAGCTCGACCAGGACGCCGATGCGGCCGCCGTGGACGTAGCCGGCGACGGTGTTGGGCGAGGTCAGCAGGACCAGGCGGCGGATCTGCACGTTCTCGCCGACCTTGGCGACCAGGGCCTGGCGGGCCTCCTCGACGGTGCCCTCGCCGAACTTCGCCTGCTTCAGGGACTCCACGTCGACGGCATCGACCGCCAGGGCGGCCGCGGCGACGGCGTCGGAGAAGGCGATGAAGTTGGAGTCCTTGGCGACGAAGTCGGTCTCGGAGTTGACCTCGACCAGGACGGCCTTGCCGCCGTCGGCGGCCATGACGATGCGGCCCTCGGCGGCGACGCGGTCGGCCTTCTTGTCGGCCTTGGCGAGGCCGGTCTTGCGCAGGTGCTCCATGGCGGCCTCGACGTCGCCGTTCATCTCGACGAGGGCCTTCTTGCACTCCATCATGCCGGCGCCGGAGCGCTCACGGAGTTCCTTGACCATGCTGGCGGTGATTTCCATGGGGGTGTCCTCAATGGTGGTGTTCGGTCGGCCGGCGGGGGGGCGCGCAGCGCGCGCCGGGCCGGTCCGGAAGTGTGGTGCGGGCGTGTTGCAGCCCGTGGGAGGCGGGCCGGCGACGTGCGCCGGCCCGGTCCGGGTCACTCGGCGGCGGCTGCGCCGTCGGCCTTCGTGGCGGCGACCTTGCGCGGGGCGGCCTTCTTGGCCGGGGCCTTGCGCGGGGCGGCCTTCTTCTCGCCGTCGCCGGCCACCGGGTTGCCCTCGGCGTCGAGCTCGACGAACTCGTCCTCGACCCCGGCGACCGAGTTCGGGTTGGCGGCCTTGCCCTCGAGCACGGCGTCGGCGATGGCGCGGGTGTAGAGCTGCACGGCGCGGATGGCGTCGTCGTTGCCCGGGATGGCGTAGTCGACCAGCGACGGGTCGTAGTTGGTGTCGACCACGGCGATGACCGGGATGCCGAGCTTCTTGGCCTCGAGCACGGCGATGTTCTCGTGGCCGATGTCGACCACGAACAGCGCGTCCGGCAGGCCGTTCATGTTCTTGATGCCGCCCAGCGAGTTCTCCAGCTTCTCGCGCTCACGGCGACGCGCAAGCACCTCGTGCTTGACCAGCTTCTCGAAGGTGCCGTCGGTCTCGGCGGCCTCGAGCTCCTTCAGGCGCGCGACCGACTGCTTCACGGTGCGGAAGTTGGTCAGGGTGCCGCCCAGCCAGCGCTGGGAGATGAAGGGCATGCCGCAGCGGGTCGCCTCGTCCCTGATCGCGTCGCGGGCGGAGCGCTTGGTGCCGACGAACAGGATGGTGCCGCGCTTCTGGGCCAGGCCCGAGACGAAGTTGGTCGCGTCGTTGAACAGCGGCAGCGTCTTCTCGAGGTTGATGATGTGGATCTTGCCGCGGGCGCCGAAGATGTACGGCGCCATCTTGGGGTTCCAGTAGCGCGTCTGGTGGCCGAAATGGACGCCGGCTTCCAGCATCTGGCGCATGGTGACCTGGGGCATGGGATGACTCCTTGCAAATGGAACCTGCCGCCCGGTGTCTGGTGGGCTGCATGCGGGTTCCGGGGTTGGGCCTCCCCGCACCCTCCGTGGCCGAACTCCGCTTCGCGGAGCACCCCGGCACGGGTGGGTGGTGCGGGTGTGTATTCGCCGGTTGACGCCCGGCGTGGGCGGTACAGCCGGCGGATCATAGCCCGGCAGCGCAGCAGCAGGCAAGCCAGCCCCTGGAAGCACGACACCCCGGGCAGGCCGGGGTGTCGTGGGTGTCGCTGTGGTCGGGGCGGTGTCAGCGCACGACCAGGTTGACCCCGTAGCCGCTGAGCATCGGGTTCAGGCGCTGGAACCAGGTGCGGCGCTGGTTCTGCGGGATGCCGCAGTTGGTGCCGTCGTTGCCGAGCGCACCACCGGAGGTCACGCCCTGGGCCTGGTTGCCCGAGGCCACCCAGGAACCGCCGGAGTCACCCTGGCCGGCACAGGCGTTGGACTCGCGCAGGCCGGTGACCGACCCCTGGCCGTAGTTCACGGTGACGTTGTTGCGCGTCAGCGTGCCGCAGCGCCAGCCGGTGCGGAAGCCCGAGCGGCACACCGCGGCGCCGATGACCGCTTCGCGGCTGCCGGTGACCGCATAGGTGGAGTTGCCGCTGTACTGCCAGACGCGGTTGAACAGGGTGTCCTGCTGGCGGACGGTGGCCCAGGCGGCGTCGGCGCCGGGGAAGTTGCTGCGCTGGAAGTAGCCGACGAGCACGTTGTTGATGCGCACCGGCGAGCCGACGTTGCCGCAATGGCCCGCGGTGACGAAGCCCTTGGTCGCGCCGCGGGTGACCGGGAAGCCGATCGAGCAGCCGTTGTAGCGCAGGCCACCGATGATGTTGATCAGGGTCGAGGGCTCGTACTCGGAGACCTCGAAGTCGAGCAGGCGCGCGTCGACGCCGCTGCTGGCCACGAAGTCCGAGGCGGCCATCGTGGCGTAGGGCGAGACGGTGACGGTGACGGTGTTGTTGGCCACGTCCACGCCCCAGGACTGCAGGCCGGAGCCGGTGCCGGATTCGGCGGCCGCCTCGTTGAGCCGCTCCACGGCCGCCTCGAGCTCGGCCAGGCTGTGCCGGACCTGCCGGACTTCCGCCCCCACCGAGCGCCAGGCCGTCGGCCGGCCGGTGGTGGCGACGACCACGCGGTGGCCACCGCGGCCATCGGCCTCGATCCAGCCGCCGGCGAAGTTCTCGCCGAAGCGGCGCTCGGCCATGGCGATGGCCTGCTCGGCGTTGCGCTCGACGGCGAGGTAGCGTTCGAACTGGGCCGGCGACATGCCGAGGTCGCGTTCGATCGCCGCGGCCATGGCCGGGTCCATGTTGGTGACCGGGGCGGCGGTGGCGACGCCACCGACGGCCAGGGCGGTCGCGGCCAGGATGGCGCCGGCGAGCAGGCGGCGGCGCGTGCGGGTGTGCTTGGACATCAGGGTGTTCCCTCCAGGTTGCAGTCGTTGCGTGACGTGTGGTCCTGGGGGCGTGGATGCCCCGGGTCCTGCATGGGCAGACGATGTCCGGCACGGACGGGTGCTGGACCGGCTGGCGCCGGTCCGGCGGGTTGAACACATATATTCCGATATAAACGGATGCCTATGTTTTTCCGTTATACCTGCGTTTTATGAAGCTCCCCAAGAATCCGAACCGGACAGATTATAAAGATCTGCCGTTTTGTTATATGCAGAGCCCGGAGTTGCCCAGAACATCTGCGCGGCAGCGCCGTGTGGGCTCTGTGTTTGGCCCGGTTCCGGAGCTGTCGCAGCGATCGAGGTTAATGCGGTGGGTGGTGCGAGTCAATGTGGTTTCAAATGGGTTTTTCGGATGACCGTATAACCGATTATTCCAAGCGGCCCCTGTCCGGGGCGGGCGGCCGGGCGGCGCCGCCGGGCTGGCGTGCGGCCGACCGGGGGCGCGTGTGCCGGTGAATCCTGCGATAATCCGCGCCATGCCTGTGACCCTGAAGACCCCCGAAGACATCGAGAAGATGCGCGTGGCCGGCCGCCTGGCCGCCGAAGTGCTGCAGGTGGTGGCCCCGCACGTGAAGCCGGGCGTGACCACCGCCGAGCTCGACCGCATCTGCCACGACCACATCGTCAACGTGCAGGGCGCGATCCCGGCCAACGTCGGCTACCGCGGCTTCCCCAAGACCGTGTGCACCTCGGTGAACAACGTCATCTGCCACGGTATCCCCAGCGAGGCGAAGGTCCTGAAGGACGGCGACATCGTCAACATCGACGTCACCGTCATCAAGGACGGCTGGCATGGCGACACCAGCCGCATGTACGTCGCCGGCGAGCCCTCGGTGCTGGCGCGGCGCCTGATCGAGGTCACCCGGGAGGCGATGTTCCGCGCCATCCGCATGGTCCGGCCGGGGGTGACCCTGGGTGACCTGGGCCATGCGATCCAGACCTTCGCCGAGGCCGAGCGCTTCAGCGTGGTGCGCGAGTACTGTGGCCACGGCATCGGCCGGGTCTACCACGAGGAGCCGCAGGTCCTGCATTACGGCCGGCCCGGCGAGGGTCTGGTGCTGCAGGAGGGCATGACCTTCACCATCGAGCCGATGATCAATGCCGGCAAGCGCCACACCCGGCTGCTGCCCGATGGCTGGACCGTGGTCACCAAGGACCGTTCGCTGTCCGCGCAGTGGGAGCACACGGTCCACGTCACCGCCGACGGGGTCGAGATCCTGACCCGGCTGCCGGGCGACGACAACGACCTGTGAGCCCGGCGGCCGGTCTCGAGACCGAACTCGCAGGCGTCGCCGACGACGCGCAGTGGCTGTCCCGGGTCCGCGCGGCGGCCGAGGAGGCGGGTGCCGAGCGGGCCGACCGCTTCGACCGCGGCGTGGACGTCGACCGCCTGCTGCGCGAGCGCTCCACACGGGTCGATGCGGTGTTGCGTTCGGCCTGGGTGCGGTGCGTGCCCGAGGCCTGCGGGGCCAGCCTGCTGGCGACCGGCGGCTACGGTCGGGGCGAACTGTTCCCCGGGTCCGATGTCGACCTGCTGGTACTGGCCGGGCCGCAGGCGCAGGTCAGCTTCGGGGCCGGGCTGTCGCGCTTCTTCGCGCTGCTGTGGGATGCGGGCCTGGCCATCGGGCACGCGGTCCGTTCCGCCGAACAGTGCGTGGAGGCTGCCGCCGACGACCAGACCGTGGCCTGTGCGCTGCTGGAGATGCGCCTGCTGCACGGCGACCACGCCCAGGCCTCGGCACTGGCCCGCGCGCTTGCCGCGGACCGGATCTGGCCGCCGCGCGACTTCTTCGAGGCCAAGCGGGCCGAGCAGCGCGCCCGCCACGCCCGCTTCAACGACACCGCCTACAACCTCGAGCCCAACCTGAAGGAAGGACCGGGCGGCCTGCGTGACATCCAGAACCTGGTCTGGATCGCACGCCGGGTCCACGGGGTGCAGGGGCTGGCCGACCTGGTGGCGCTGGGCCTGCTGGGCGAGGACGAGCACGACACCCTGGAGCGCGAGCGGCGGCGCCTGTCGCGGCTGCGCTTCGGCCTGCACCTGGTGGCCGGACGGTCCGAGGACCGGCTGCTGTTCGACCACCAGAAACCGCTGGCGGCCCGGCTCGGGCTCAAGGACGAGCACCGCAACAACCTGGCCGTCGAGCAGATGATGCAGGGCTTCTTCCGCTCCGCGGCCACGGTGCTGCGCATCAGCGACCGCCTGCTGCAGCGTTTCGAGGAACAGTTCGAGGGGCGTGGCGCCTGCGAGGTGCTCGACGCGGAGTTCGCGGTGCGGCGTGGCTACCTGGCGCTGCACGAGCCCGCCCGGCTGGCCGGGCAACCCGGCCTGGTGCTGAGGTTGTTCGCCCTGTGGGCCCGGCGCCCCGGTCTGCGAGGACTGCACTCGGAAAGCGCCCGGGCGCTGGCCGAGGCGCTGCCGGAGCTGCCGTCGTTCGAACTCGCCACGCCGGAACTGCGCGCCGCCTTCCTGGACCTGCTGCGCGGGCCGCAGCCGGTGGCCACGCTCTCGCGGATGGCGAGGCTGGGCGTGCTCTCGCGTTACCTGCCCGCCTTCGGGCAGGTCTCCGGGCGGATGCAGTACGACCTGTTCCACGTCTACACCGTCGATGAGCACACGCTCACGGTGCTGCGCAACATCGACTCCTTCGCCGACCCCGACTCCACCCAGCGCTTCGCCTTCGGCCACACCGCCTGGCAGCGGCTGCGCAAGCCGGAGCTGCTGCTGCTGGCGGGCCTGTTCCACGACATCGCGAAGGGGCGCGGCGGCGACCACTCCGAACTGGGTGCCGCGGACGTGGAGGCCTTCGGTACCGCCCACGGCCTGCCCGCGGCCGATGTCCGGCTGGTCGCCTGGCTGGTGCGCTACCACCTGCTGATGTCGATGACCGCGCAGCGCCAGGACATCTCCGACCCGGAGGTGGTCAACCGCTTCGCCTCGAAGATCGGCGACCGCGAGCACCTGGACTACCTCTACGCCCTGACCGTCGCCGACATCGCCGGCACCAGCCCGAAGCTGTGGAACGCCTGGAAGGACCGCCTGCTCGCCGACCTCTACAGCGCCACCCGGTTCGCGCTCAGGCGTGGCCTGGAGCATCCGGTCTACGGCGAGGAGCGGATCGCGGAAACCCGCGAGGCCGCGCGCCGGTTGTTGCTCGAGGGCGGCATGCCCGCCGGGGACGTCGACCGCATCTGGACCGAGTTCCCCGACGAGAGCTTCCTGCGCTACCGGCCCGAGCAGGTCGCCTGGCAGACCGTGGGCATCGCCGGGCGACGCAACCGCACCGAGCCGCTGGTCCGGGTCCGTCCCCTGGCCAACATCCGCGATGCCAGCGGTGGACCTGCACCCGGCGCCCTGGAGGTGTTCGTCTATTCCCCCGACCGCGACGGGCTGTTCGCCGCGGTCACCGCCACCCTGGACCGGGTCGGCCTGGGCGTGCTGGCCGCGCGCGTGGTCACTTCGCGCGAGGGCATGAGCCTGGACAGCTTCCAGGTGCTGGCCGCGGAGAACCACCACATGCAGCCCGCCGAGCTGGCGGCACACGTCGAGCGCCGGCTTTTCGATATCCTGTGCCGCTCGCTGGACGACGTCCGGCCCCCGCGCCGGGCGCTGCCGCGGCACTTCAGGCACTTCCGGGTGCCGGTGCAGGTGGAGTTCGGCGAGACCGACGCCGGCCGCACGCAGCTGACCCTGGTGTGCACCGACCGGCCCGGGCTGCTGGCCGACGTCGCCCAGGTGTTCCGCCAGCAGGGGGTGCGCGTGCACAGCGCGCGCATCGCCACCTTCGGCGAGCGCGTCGAGGATTTTTTCCAGATCAGCGACGAGCGCGACCGTGCGCTCGACGACCCGCAACGACTGCAGGACCTGCGCGACGCGCTCAAGGCCTGCGTGGATGGAGGAGAGGACCATGGCGACACCGCTGCACGGCTCTGAGCTTCGGGCCATCATCGAGGACGCCTTCGAGCGCCGCGCACAGCTCACCGGCGCGGAGATCGACGGATCGACCCGCCCGGCGGTCGAGCAGGCGATCGCCGGCCTGGAGTCCGGCGAGTTCCGCGTCGCCGCGCCCGGCGCGGACGGCTGGGTGGTCCACGAGTGGCTGAAGAAGGCGGTGCTGCTGTACTTCCGCGTCACCGGCATGCAGCTCATGGACGGCCAGCCCGCGCCGTTCTGGGACAAGGTGCCCGCCCGCTTCGCCGGCGCCGACGAGCAGGCCTTCCGCGACGTCGGCGCGCGCGTGGTGCCCGGGGCGCTGGTGCGCGCCGGTGCCCACCTCGGCCGCGACGTGGTGCTGATGCCCAGCTTCATCAACATCGGCGCCTTCGTCGGCGAGGGCACCATGGTCGACACCTGGGCGACGGTGGGTTCGTGCGCGCAGATCGGCGCGCACTGCCACATCTCCGGCGGTGCCGGCATCGGCGGCGTGCTCGAGCCGCTGCAGGCCGCCCCCACCATCATCGAGGACAACTGCTTCATCGGTGCGCGCTCGGAGGTCGTGGAGGGCGTGATCGTCGAGCGCGGCAGCGTGATCGGCATGGGCGTGTTCCTCGGCCAGTCCACCCGCATCTACAACCGCGCCACCGGCGAGGTGAGCTACGGGCGGGTTCCCGCGGGCAGCGTCGTCGTCGCCGGCTCGCTGCCGGCCGCCGACGGCAGCCACTCGCTGTACTGCGCGGTCATCGTCAAGCAGGTCGACGAGAAGACCCGGGCCAAGACCTCGGTCAACGAGCTGCTGCGGATGTGAGTGGCGTCGGCGGGTCGAGGCGGGACCGCGGTGCTATCGTTGCGCTCCCCTGATTTTCGGTGAGGAGCGACGATGACGGTCACCGTGTACGGCCTGTCCAACTGCGACACCTGCCGCAAGGCGCGCAACTGGCTGGCGCGCTTCGGCATCGAGCACACGTTCGTCGATTACCGGCAGCAGCCGGTGGCGCCGGCGCAGCTCTCCGAATGGGCCGGGCGGCTGGGCGGTTTCGACGCGCTGGTCAACCGCGCCTCGACCACCTGGCGGCAGCTGCCCGAGGCGCGACGCGCGCCCGGGTCGGCCCCGGAGTGGCTGCTGCTGTTGCGCGAGCACCCGGCGCTGGTCAAGCGTCCGGTGCTGGTGACCGCCGGCGGCGCGGTCTCGGTGGGTTTCAAGGACCGCGCCTGGAAGGAGCGCTTCGGCCTGTAGGCGTGGCCTGCACGGGCATGCATGACACAATCTCCGAATGAGCGCCGTCCTTGAACTGACCCGCGAGCTGATCGCGCGACCCTCCGTCACACCCGACGACCGTGGCTGCCAGGCCCTGATCGCGGCACGCCTGCAGGCCGCCGGCTTCCGGGTCGAGCACATGCGCCACGGCGACGTCGACAACCTCTGGGCCGAACACGGCCGGGGCGGCCCGGTGCTGTGCTTCCTCGGCCACACCGACGTGGTGCCGCCCGGCCCGTTGTCGGAATGGGGCAGCGACCCGTTCGAGCCCGTCGAGCGCGACGGCCGCCTGTACGGTCGCGGCGCGGCCGACATGAAGGGCAGCGTGGCGGCCTTCGTGGTGGCCCTGGAGCGGTTCGTGGCCGCGCACCCCGACCACCCGGGGACGGTGGCGCTGTTGCTGACCTCCGACGAGGAGGGCGATGCCATCGACGGGGTGCGTCGCGTGGCCGGGGACTTCCGCGCCGCCGGCCGCCGCATCGACCATTGCCTGGTCGGCGAGCCCAGTTCGCTGGAGCGGCTGGGCGACATCGTGCGGGTCGGTCGGCGTGGTTCGCTGACCGGTTCGGCGACCGTGCACGGGGTGCAGGGGCATGTGGCCTACCCGCACCTGGCCGACAACCCGGTGCACCGGGCGCTGCCGGTCTTTGCCGCCCTGGTGCAGCGGCGCTGGGACCCCGAACCCTATCCGGACTTCCCGGAAACCAGCCTGCAGATCGCCAACATCAGCGCCGGCACCGGGGCCAGCAACGTGATCCCCGGTACCGCGCACTTCCAGTTCAACCTGCGCTATTCACCGCACTGGACCGCCGACAGTCTGGTCGCCGAAATCGAGGCGGAGTTCGCCCGCAGCGGCCTGCGCGTCGAGGTCGACTGGCACCGCTCCGGCGAGCCGTTCCACACCGCCGAAGGGCCCCTGCGCCGGGCGGTCCGCGGTGCGCTGGTGGCGGCCACCGGGCGGGCGCCGGAGGAGAACACCGGCGGCGGCACCTCCGATGGGCGCTTCATCGCGCCGATGGGTGCCGAGGTGGTCGAGCTGGGGCCGGTCAACGCGAGCATCCACAAGGTCGACGAGCACGTGGGCATCGAGGATCTGGACGTGCTCGCGGCGCTGTACGCCGACATCGCCCGGCGCGTGCTCTGCGACGCCGCGCGCGACTGAGCCGCAGGCGATAAAAAAGGCGGCCATCCGTGGCCGCCTCGACGCTGGAAACCATCCCTTGAGCGCGGGAACAGGGTCGTGTCAGGCCACCGCACGGGTGGGGAGCGATTCCTTGAGCTGGGCGATCAGCCCGAGCACCTCGCGGTGCACGGCTGCAAGCCCCTCGTCGCCGCTGTTGCGGGTCTCGTGGTAGACGGCAGCTACCCAGGTCGCCAGACCACGCACACGCACCGGCTGCAACTTCGACCGGACCCGTTCGAACGCACGTTGGGCAACCTCCCCGTTGCTGCACGCGTGCTGCGAATCGAGGCCGGCGAGGGCCAGTTCGGCGGCTTCACGCCGCTTGGACTCCGGGAGTTCCCGGATCGCCTTCTCAACCACCTTGGCCTGCCAGTTCAGCATCACCTTGCGCGAGAGCAGCTGCATGGTGGACTGAAGATTGTTGAACAGACTCATAGAACCTCTCAGGAAAGGGTTGGGTCGTCCCTGAAATCCGGTGGTTGCTCCCCAGGCCCGGGCTGACGCCACTGGGCACGTAACGCGCCTCTGGTGGACGCTGGGCGTCAGTTTCGTCACAAAGTGACCTTTCGTGTGTGAACTGCGTCACAGTTTCTACGGCCGCAACAGGCGAAGCCGGTGTCGGGCCTCCCCGGGCAGGAAGGGGCTGGCCGAGCCCCGGCTCCAGTCGTCGTGGCCTGCGGCCCAGAACGGCGACAGCGGGTGCCCGCTCTGGCCGCCGGGCATGTGCAGCAGCCCGTCGGCTTCATGGCCGGGCGCCACGACCATGCGCTGCGACGCCCCGAAGCCCGGGGCCTGCACCCGCGGCATGTGGCTGTCGCCGGGCAGCGGCTGGGCCGGCATCGACAGGCGTCGCGCCAGCGCCGGAGGCAGGGCGGCGGCCAGCGGGTGGGCGATCGATGCGGTGTTGCGCTCGCCCCAGGTGCGCTGGTCCAGCGCCCGCTCCTCGCCCAGGGCCTCCAGCAGGCCCGCCGCCGCGGCCTCGAACAGGTCGATCCAGTCGCCGTCGACCGGCAGCGGCCAGTCCGCCGGCTGGGCCGACACCAGCGGCCAGACCAGGCGTTCGGCCTGGTTGAAACGCAGCCCCGGCCAGTCCTCGCCCTCGGCCTCGCGCGCCGGCGCCAGCAGCGGCGACACCAGCCGCTCGACCAGTTCGGTCCGCAGCCCGCGGACCAGCCTGTAGGCGACCGCGTCGGTGGCCGCGTGCCCCTCCCAGCGCGTCAGCAGCGGCGCCAGCGTCGCCAGCGCCGGATGCCGCTGCGGGTCGGCCTGGCGTGCCAGGGGTTCGACCAGCCGCCACCACGGCTCCAGGAACAGCGCGCGGTCGTCGAGTTGCAGGTCGAGCAGGGTCTGTTCGTCGAACCGTTCCCCGGCCATCAGCGCGTCGCGGATCTGGCGCTGGCGGGCGCCGAGGTCGTAGCCGCCGTCGCCGATCAGGCGCAGCGCCTCGCCGTCGGCCACCCGCGAGTTCGCCGTCCACAGCCGCCCGTCGGCCGGGTCGGCCAGTCGTGGCACCGACGCCGGCGGCAGCCAGCCGGCCCAGTCGCAGCCCGCCGCGACCGGGTCGAGCGGGAACAGCGGGTCGCAGCCGCCCACGCGCAGCGGCAGCCGGCCGGCGATGGTCCATCCGATTCGTCCGTCACGGTCCCCGGCCACGAAGTTCTGCGGGGGCAGCCCGGCGCGGTTCGCGGTGTCCAGCGCCTGGTCCAGGTCGCGTGCCCGGGCCAGTGCCAGCAGCCCCAGGTCGAGGCTGCCCTCGCGGTGGGCGGTCCAGGCCAGCGCCAGCGAGCTGCCGTCGGGCTCCTCGGCCAGCACTGGGCCCCACCGGGTCTCGATCACCTCCAGCGTCTGCGCCTCGCCGCCCGCCACCGCGATGCGTTCCGCCACGCGTCGCGCACGCCCTTCGCCGTCGGCGGTGCGGTAGCGCAGGGCCTCGCGGTCGATCCAGTGCACGCGGACGAAGTCGTGCCAGTCGCCGTAGGCGTTGGTGAATCCCCAGGCGACGTGGCCGTTGCTGCCCACGACGATGCCCGGCAGTCCCGGCAGGCTCACGCCGCCGACCTCGACCCGGCCATCGGGCAGCCCGGCGTCCGCCCAGCCCAGGTGGGCGCGGAACCAGATGTTGGGCGCGCGCAGGCCCAGGTGCATGTCGTCGGCCACGATCGCGCGACCGTCGCCGGTCAGCCGGCCGGCGACGGCGAAGTTGTTGCTGCCCGGCATCGGGTCCTCGCGGACGTCGTCGGCGCGGGTGTCGGCGTCCGGCGGCTCGGCCGCCTGCGGCAGCACCCGGGCCAGCGCAGCCAGTGCCCCGGCATCCAGCTCCGGCCGCGGGTCGCCCATCAGCGGCGCGTCCCAGGCCGAGCCGTCGCTGGCGAGCAGCGCGAGCAGCTCGGGCGGCAGGTGCCGGCGCGCCTGCAGCAGGGCCAGCTCGCGACGGTTGTGGCTGTCGTGGAGGTCGAAGAACATCGCGTAGCCCACCAGCAGCGTGTCCTCGGCCCGCCACGGCTCCGGACGCGCGCGCAGCAGGCCGTAGGCCCACGGGCGGCTGCGCAGCGCGTCCAGGCCGGCGTTCACTCCGTCGGTGTAGGCGTCGAGCAGGACCCGCTCGGCCGGGTCGGCGCCTGCCAGGAAGCCTTCGGCGCGGATGCGCATGCGGTGCATGCGAACGCGCCGGTCCAGCGGCAGTTCCCGGGGCCCGACCAGGGCCGCCAGTTCGCCGGCGGCACTGCGCCGCATCAGGTCCATCTCGAAGTAGCGTTCCTGGGCATGGACGAAGCCCAGTGCGCGCATCGCGTCGGCGCGGGTGGACGCCCGGATGCTGACGGTGCCCAGCGCGTCGCGTTCGACCTCGACCGGTCCCTGGAGTCCGGCCAGCGTCCGCTCCCCGTCCAGCACCGGCAGGCTGCCCCGCAACCACAGCCCGGCCGCCAGTGCCGCCATGCCCAGCACCAGGACCAGGCCCAGCCCGGTCCGCACCACCCATCGCATCGTCCGCCGCATCGTCAGCTCCCCGTGTTCGCCCCGATCCTAGTGCAGCACTTGCCCCGGCGGCGACTTCCGTCGTAGCGTGGCGCCATGCACCGCCTGACTGTCGCCAACAACCGCAATGCCAATCGCACCTGCCGGAGGCGGGGCGGCGGCTAGCGCGCGACACCAGCGCACGTGCACACCGGACCCGCATCCCCTGGATGCGGGTTTTTTGTTGCCCGGACGGAGAACCCGACCCATGTGTTCGATCCTCGGAATCCTCGACCTCGCCGATGGCGAGGACCTCGCCGGCCTGCGGGCCCACGCCCTGGCCGCATCCGCGCGCCAGCGCCACCGCGGCCCGGACTGGAGCGGCGTGGCGGTGCACCCGCGGGCACTGCTGGTCCACGAACGCCTGGCCATCGTCGACATCGACGGTGGTGCCCAGCCGATCGTCTCCGCCGATGCGACGCTGGCGCTGGCGGTCAACGGCGAGATCTACAACCACCGCGAGCTGCGCGCGTCCCTGCCCGCGGACTACCCGTGGCAGACCGGTTCGGACTGCGAGGTGGTCAGCGCGCTGCATCGGCATGGCGGCGAGGGCTGGCTGGACCGCCTCAACGGCATCTTCGCCTTCGTCCTGCACGATCGCGAGCACGACGCCTGGCTGGTGGCGCGCGATGCCTTCGGTGTCTGCCCGCTGTACTGGGGCCGGGACCGCCGCGGGCGGCTGTGGGTGTCCTCCGAGCTCAAGGCGATCGCCGACGCCTGCCCGGCGCCCCGGGTGTTCCCGCCCGGACACGTCCTCGACAGCCGGCTGGGCACCGAGCCGGTGCCGTACCGGCGCCGTGCCTGGCGCGACCCCGCCGCCACGCGCGGCGTCGCGGCCGATCCCGCGGGCCTGCGCCGCGCGCTGGAGGACGCCGTGCACCGCCAGCTGATGTCCGACGTGCCCTACGGGGTGCTGCTGTCCGGCGGCCTGGACTCCAGCATCATCGCCGCGTGCGCGGCGCGCTTCGCGCGGCGGCGGGTCGAGGCCGACGACGCCGAGGAGGCCTGGTGGCCGCGACTGCACTCCTTCTCGATCGGGCTGCCGGGTTCACCGGACCTGGCGGCGGCAGCCACCATGGCCGAGGCCCTCGGCACCATCCACCACGGCTTCGAGTTCACCGTCGAGGAGGGCATCGACGCCCTGCCGGAGGTCATCCGCCACATCGAGACCTTCGACGTCACCACCGTGCGCGCCTCCACCCCGATGTTCCTTCTGGCCCGGCGGATCCGGGCGATGGGGGTGAAGATGGTGCTGTCCGGGGAGGGCGCCGACGAGCTGTTCGGCGGCTACCTCTACTTCCACAAGGCGCCCTCGGCGCAGGCCTTCCACGAGGAGACCGTGCGCAAGCTCGACGCGCTGCACCTCTACGACTGCCTGCGCGCGAACAAGGCGATGGCGGCCTGGGGCGTGGAGGCGCGGGTGCCGTTCCTGGACATCGACTTCGTCGACGCGGCCATGGGCTTCGACGCCGAGCACAAGCGCGTGCGCCCGGGTGGCATGGAAAAGCAGGTCCTGCGCGAGGCCTTCCGGGGCGTGCTGCCCGAGGCGGTGCTGTGGCGGCAGAAGGAGCAGTTCAGCGATGGCGTCGGCTACGGCTGGATCGATGCCCTGCGCGAGGTCGCCGCCGCCCAGGTCTCCGACGCCCAGCTGCGCGCCGCCGCCGACACCTGGCCGCATGCCACGCCCGTCACCAAGGAGGGGGTGCTCTACCGAAGGCTGTTCGAGGCCGCCTTCCCGGGCGAGGCCTGTGCGCGGACCGTGCCCGGCGGGCCGAGCATCGCCTGCTCGACGCCGGCGGCGATCGCCTGGGACCCGGGCTTCGCCGGGCGCGCCGACCCCTCGGGACGTTCGGTGCACGGCGTGCACGCCGCACCCGTGGAGCCGTGATCAGCCGGCGGGACGCCGCCAGACCGGGACCCGGGCCTCGCCCGGGGCCTGCACCGCGCCCACCGCGGCCGACTCGTCGAAACCGGGCAGGGCGCGCACGCGGGCGAGCAGGTCCTCGAAGCCCTCGGCGCTGGAGGGCACCGCGCAGCCGCTTTGCCCGCTGAGGTCGACGAACACCCAGAACAGCTCGCGACGCCCGCCGCCCTCGTCGCTCACGGCGATGAACACATGGCCCAGGTCGTCCCAGCGCACCGACTCGCGGGCGCCGCCGGAGGCGAAGCGGCGGATCCCCTCGTCGTCGACCTCGACCCGGTCGCGCACGCGCAGGCGCCGGCGTATCAGCGGCATCCACACGAACACCGAGGTGCACAGCAGCGAGGCCCAGAACGGCCAGGCGCTGCGCAGGCCGAAGCCGCTGCCGAGGAACATCACGCCGAAGACGACGGTGAGCAGACCGCTGCCGAAGAGCCAGATCCGGTCGCTGCGGGTGTAGGCGGAACTCATCGAACCATCCGGTAGACGCAGGTGTGCAGGCTGGAGACGCCGTCGATCGCGAACTGCGGCTCCAGGGCGAGGATATCGCGTCGCTCCAGCAGCTCCACCGACCAGTCGTCCTGGAAGGCGGCACGCACCTCCGCCTCGTGCACGGCGAACGGCGGGCCCTCGCGTTCGGACTCCGGGTATTCCAGGGTCACCAGCAGGCCGCGGCTGCCGGCGGGCAGGCGGCCGTACACGCGCTCGACATAGCGCGCGCGCATCGACGGCGGCAGGGCGATCAGCGCCGCGCGGTCGTAGAAGCCCGCGACGCCGTCGAGATCCGGCCCACGCAGGGCGTGCACGTCGCCGGCCAGCAGCGTGATGCCGGCGGCCTCGAGCCGGGTGAACGCGCCATGCAGTCGCGAGGTGGGCTCCAGCCCGTGGTCGGCGAAGAACTGCCGGCAGGCGTCGATCGACAGCTCCACGCCCAGCACCGGGTGCCCCTGGTCGGCCAGCCAGGCCATGTCCAGGCTGCGGCCGCACAGCGGGACCAGCACGGTGGCATTGCGTGGCAGACCCAGCCCCGGCCAGTGCTTGAGCAGCAGGCGGTTGACCTCCTCGAGGTGCCAGCCGGTGCGGCCCTCGGACCAGCGCCGGTGCCAGAAGTCCGGCTCCATCAGGACGCCTCGACGCTGTCCACGCGCTGGAAGCCGCGCGGCAGCAGGTTGCCGCGCTGGGCGCGCGCCCCGGCGTAGGCCTGCAGGTCGCGCCAGGACAGCCCCAGCTTGCGCTGGCCGCAATACAGGGTCAGTTCGCCGCCCTGGCGCACGCAGGCCACCGCGGTCACCGTCTCCTGCCCGGACTTCAGCTTCGCCGGCGGGATCTGGATGAGCTTGTTGCCCTTGCCCCGGTCGAGCTCGGGCAGCTCGGCGATCGGGAAGGCGAGCAGGTGGCCGGCACTGGTGATCGCCACGACCAGGTCGCTGGCCGGGTCGTTGACCGGCACCGGTGGCAGCACGTCGCCGTCGCCGGGGTTGAGCAGGGCCTTGCCGGCCTTGTTGCGCCCGCAGAAGTTCTCGAAGCGGGTGGTGAAGCCGTAGCCGTGCGAGGAGGCGAGCAGGAAGCGCTGCTCGGGTTCGGCGCTGGCGGCGCCGATGAAGCGCGCCCCGGAGGGCGGCGAGAAACGGCCGGTCAGCGGCTCGCCGTTGCCGCGCGCCGAGGGCAGGGTGTGGGCGGCGGTGGCGTAGGCGCGGCCGGTGGAATCGAGGAAGGCGGCCTGGAAGTTGGTGCGCGCGCGCACGGCGTGCTGCAGGCCGTCGCCGTCGCGGTAGTTCAGTCCCGCCGGGTCGATCTCGTGGCCCTTGGCCGCGCGCGCCCAGCCCATGCGTGAGAGCACGACGGTGATCGGCTCGCTGGGCACCAGGTCGGTCTCCGACAGCGCCTGGGCGGCGCCGCGCTCGACCAGCGGGCTGCGCCGCGGGTCGCCGTGCTTCTCCGCGTCGGCGAGCAGCTCGTCGCGGACCAGTCTGCGCAGCTTCGCCTTCGAACCCAGGATGCCGGTGATGCGCTTGTGTTCCTTCTCCAGGTCCGACTGCTCGCCGCGGATCTTCATCTCCTCCAGGCGGGCGAGCTGGCGCAGCTTGGTGTCGAGGATGTAGTCGGCCTGTTCCTCGCTGAGCCCGAAACGGGCCATCAGCACCGGCTTGGGCTGGTCCTCGCTGCGGATGATCGCGATCACCTCGTCGAGGTTGAGGAAGGCGACCAGCAGACCCTCGAGCAGGTGCATGCGCCGCTCGACCCTGGCCAGGCGGTGGCCCAGGCGCCGGGTCACGGTCGCCAGCCGGAACTGCAGCCACTCCTCCAGGAAGGCCTTGAGGTTCTTCACCTGCGGCCGGCCGTCGAGCCCGATCACGTTGAAGTTGACCCGGAAGCTCTTCTCCAGGTCGGTGGTCGCGAACAGGTGGCCCATCAGGGTGTCGACGTCGACGCGGTTGGAGCGCGGCACCAGCACCAGCCGCACCGGGTTGGCGTGGTCGGACTCGTCGCGCAGGTCCTCCAGCCACGGCAGCTTCTTCGCCCGCATCTGCTGGGCGATCTGCTCCAGGATCTTCGAGGGGCTGACCTGGTGGGGCAGGGCGGTGACGACGATGTTGTTGCCTTCCCGGGTCCAGGTGGCGCGGGCCCGGACGCTGCCGCCGCCGGTCTCGTACATCGCCAGCAGCTCGCGCCGTGGGGTGATGATCTCCGCCTCGGTCGGGTAGTCGGGACCCCGGATGTGCTCGCACAGGGCGCGCACGTCGACGTCGGGCTCCTCCAGCAGGCGCACGCAGGCGGCGACGACCTCGTTGAGGTTGTGCGGCGGCACGTCGGTGGCCATGCCCACGGCGATGCCGGTGGTGCCGTTGAGCAGCAGGTGCGGCAGCCGCGCCGGCAGCCAGCCCGGCTCCTCCAGGGTGCCGTCGAAGTTCGGCGTCCAGTCCACCGTCCCCTGGCCCAGTTCGCCCAGCAGCACCTCGGCGATCGGGGTCAGCTTGGACTCGGTGTAGCGCATCGCCGCGAAGCTCTTGGGGTCGTCGGAGGAACCGAAGTTGCCCTGGCCGTCGATGAGCGGGTAGCGGAAGGAGAACGGCTGCGCCATCAGCACCAGCGCCTCGTAGCAGGCCGAGTCGCCATGGGGGTGGAACTTGCCGATGACGTCGCCGACCGTGCGCGCGGACTTCTTGGGCTTCGCGCCGGCGCCCAGGCCCAGCTCGCTCATCGCGTAGATGATCCGCCGCTGCACCGGCTTGAGGCCGTCGCCGAGGAAGGGCAGCGCGCGGTCGAGCACCACGTACATCGAGTAGTCGAGGTAGGCGCGTTCGGCGTACTCGCGCAGCGGAATCTGCTCGAAGCCGTGGAAGGTCGGGCGGGTGAGGTCGGTCATGCGGTCTCGCGGCGTGCCAAAGCGCCCATTCTAGCCAGCCCGGTGCCGGCGTGCGGGGCGCCCGGGAGGCCGACGGTGCGGCAAGGCCACGTACGCCCGTTCAGGTGCGGGATCGATCTGTTCAGCAACGTGAGCAGACGTTCGCGGGGAGCGCGGCTGCGGTTGCCTAGTCTGTCCAGCGTCACCTCAATGGAGTGAACCGCATGGCCTGGATCATTGGACTCATCCTGCTCGTCGGCGCCGCGATCGGCTTCTTCAAGGTCACCGCCTTCGCCCTGCGCCTGCTGCTGGGCCTCGTCGCCCTGGCCGGCCTGCTGCTGATCATCATCCCGATCGCCGTGCTGACCTAGCCCGTGCGGCCGGCGGCTGCTACCATGTTGCGATGCAGCATGAGTCGGTCCGGTTCCTGGTGATCCCCCCGGCGCGCTGGCCCCACCTGCTGGGCCGGCGCGTGCGCCGTGAGCGCGGTGCACGCGTGCCGCCGCCCTAGCGCACCCTGCAAACTGCCGACCCGCGGCACCTTGCCGCCGTTTCCCGATCACCGCACAACCGACCCGACCGCCGAGAGGCCGGCCGGGCAAGGACCCTGTCCGACATGAACCTGACCCACCGCATCCGCCGCGACTGGTTTTCCAACGTGCGCGGCGATGTCCTCGCCGGCCTGGTCGTCGCGCTGGCCCTGATTCCCGAAGCCATCGCCTTCTCGCTGATCGCCGGCGTCGACCCAAAGGTCGGCCTCTACGCCTCGTTCTGCATCGCCGTGGTGATCGCCTTCACCGGCGGGCGCCCGGGCATGATCTCCGCGGCCACCGGCGCCATGGCTCTGCTGATGGTGACCCTGGTCCGCGACCACGGGCTGGAGTACCTGCTGGCGGCGACCATCCTCACCGGCATGCTGCAGATCATCGCCGGCTACCTTCGCCTTGCCGAACTGATGCGCTATGTCTCGCGATCGGTCATCACCGGCTTCGTCAACGCGCTGGCGATCCTGATCTTCCTGGCCCAGGTGCCGGAGCTGATCGGGGTGCCGTGGATGGTCTACCCGATGGTGCTCGCCGGTCTGGCGATCATCTACGGCCTGCCCCTCCTGACCCGGGCGGTGCCTTCGCCGCTGGTGGCGATCGTGGTGCTGACCGCGATCGCCGTGACTTTCGGGATCAACGTACCCACCGTGGGCGACAAGGGCGAGCTGCCCGACGCACTGCCGGTGTTCCTGTTTCCCGACATCCCGTGGAACCTCGACACCCTGCGGATCATCCTGCCGGTGTCGCTGACGCTGATGGTGGTCGGCCTGCTGGAGTCGTTCCTGACCGCGCAGATCGTCGACGACCTCACCGACACCCCGAGCGACAAGCACCGCGAGGCCAAGGGCCAGGGCATCGCCAACATCACCGCCGGCTTCTTCGGCGGCATGGCCGGCTGCGCGATGATCGGGCAGTCGGTGATCAACGTGAAGTCCGGCGGTCGCGGGCGACTCTCGGCGCTGGTGGCCGGCGTGGTGCTGATGGTCCTGGTGGTGTTCCTGGGGGATTGGGTCGGCCTGATGCCGATGGGCGCGTTGGTGGCGGTGATGATCATGGTCTCCATCGGCACCTTCAGCTGGCAGTCGCTGAAGGACCTGCGCACGCACCCCCGGACCTCCAGCCTGGTGATGCTCAGCACGGTCGCGGTCACCGTGGCCACCCACGACCTGGCGAAGGGCGTGCTGGTGGGCGTGCTGATCTCCGCGCTGGGCTTCGCGCGCAAGGTCGGGCAGGTGCTGGGCGTGACCTCCAGCCTCGAGGAGGGCGGGGCCTGCCGCCGCTACACGGTGACCGGTCAGGTGTTCTTCGCGTCCGCCGGGCGGTTCCTCGAAGCGTTCGACTTCCGCGAGGTGATCGAGCGGGTCCGCATCGACGTCACCGGCGCCCAGTTCTGGGACCTCTCCGCCGTCGGGGCGCTGGATCGTGTCATCCTGAAGTTCCGCCGTGAGGGCGTCGCGGTGGAGATCGTCGGCATGGACGAGGCCAGCCGCACGATCGTCGACCGGCTGGGCGTGCACGACAAGCCGGACGCCGGCAAACCGCTGGGGCACTGAGGAGATGGCGATGAGCAAACCCGCATACGTGATACCCGTCGACGGCAGGGTGCTGGCCTGCCTCGACGCCTCGGTCTACACCGACAGCGTGGTCGACCACGCGGCCTGGGCCGCCAGCCGGCTCGGCGCGCCGCTGCAGTTCCTGCACGTGCTCGACCGGCAGCCGCAGGTCGCCCAGCTGGCCGACTACAGCGGCAACATCGGCGTCCATGCCCAGACCGAGTTGCTCAGCGAGCTGGTCACGCTGGACGAGAAGCGCAGCAAGCTCGCCGCCGAGCGCGGGCGCCAGCTGCTGGCCCACGCCCGCGCCCGGGCCGCCGAGGCGGGGATCGGGGAATCCGATGCCATCCAGCGCCATGGTTCCTTCGTGGAGACCATCACCGAGGACGAGGACGGCGTCCGCCTCTACGTCATCGGCAAGCGTGGCGAGCACGCCGACTTCGACAAGGGCCACCTGGGTGCCAACCTGGAGCGGGCGGTGCGGTCGGTGCACCGGCCCCTGCTGGTCGCCTCGCGCGCCTTCCGGCCGGTGCAGCGTTTCGCGATCGCCTTCGACGGCAGCCCGACCACCCGCAAGTGCGTGGAGATGGTCGTGCAGAGCCCGCTGCTCAAGGGCCTGCCCTGCGACCTCCTCAGCGCCGGCAACGCCACCTTCGAACTGCGCGAGGCCCAGTCCTGGGCCCGGCGCCAGCTCGAGCAGGCCGGCTTCCAGGTCGACGCCCGGATCGTCGCCGGCGACCCCGAATCCGTGATCGGCGAACACATCGTCAACGCCGGCGTCGACCTGCTGGTCATGGGCGCCTACGGCCACTCCCGCATCCGCCAGCTGATCGTCGGCTCCACGACCACGGCGATGATCCGCGGCTGCCTGGTGCCGGTGTTGCTGCTGCGCTGAAAAGCGGGAACGGGTGAAGGGGAGTGGGAAAAGGGTGAAGCGGGGAACGGGTCAAGGGGAGTGGGAAACGGGTTGTGGAGGGTGAGGTGCGTCCGCCGGATGGGCTCCGAAGGGGCAGGGAGCTGTGGTTTTCCGCTTCATCCAGGGCGCGCTGATCCAGCTTCCCCGCAACCGTGACCACCCGTTTCCCACTCCCCTTCACCCTTTTCCCGCCTGACCATCACCACCACATCCTTCCCCACCACCTCCACCGCCATGCCCAGCCGTGCGGCGACATGGCGCAGGGTGGTCTCGCGGTAGAACACCACGTGGGTGGGGTCGCGGCGGTAGTGCCAGCCGGCGAAGCGGGCGTCGTCGGTCTGGAAGCAGGTCATCACGGCCAGCAGGCCACCCGGGCGCAGCAGGGCGTGGAGGCGGTCGAAGATGCCGGCTGGGTCGTGGAGGTGCTCCACGACCTCGGTGCAGGTGATGAAGTCGTAGCGGCGCTGGAGGACGGCCGGGTCGTCGTGGAAGGCCGGGTCGTACAGGTGCATCCGGTGGCCGGCGGCCTCCAGCATGGCCGCCAGTGCGGGGGCCGGTCCGCAGCCGAAATCCAGGCCCTCGCGCCGGGGTGGCAGCCGTTCGAGCAGCGGGTCGGCCAGCCGGGCCAGGAAGCGACGGTAGCCGGGGTCGTCGAGCGTGTTGCGGTGCAGGGCGTACTCCGCGCGCTCGCGCGCCAGGCCGGGGCGCTGGGCCGGGTCCAGGAAGGTGCACGCGCAGTCGGGGCAGCGCCAGTAGGCCCGGCCGTCGACCTCCTGGAACGGACGGGTCCGGGCGCCGCGGCAGACCGGGCAACTGATCGCGTGTGGCCGCATCACCAACCGGCCCGGGCCGTGCGGTCCGGATGCCGGCAGCCGGGCCGGATGCCTGTAACAACGCCCATGCAGGTTCGGTTTGATGGCGCCACCGCCCAGACTATCATCGCCGTCCGGCGGGACGACAGCCGCGAGTGTCGCCCGGCCGGACCTTGCACTGGCGTTACATCAGAACCGCGTGGTGAGCGCCAGCAGCCACTCCGGTGCAAGCGTCAGCAGCCGGGCTTCGAGTTGCTTGTCCAGGCCGGTGGCCACCAGGGAACCGACAAGCAGCAGGCTCCAGCCCATCACGACGCGACCGATGCGTCCGGCACGGGCCAGACGCTCCCGATTGCGTGCGAACACCGAGCGCGAGGCCAGGCCGGCCGCAGTCAACGGAACCACCGCGGCGACGCTGAAGGTGGCCATCACCAGTGCCGATTCGCCGATGCCCGAGCCGCCGGCCGCGAGCGCGATCGCCGCGCCCAGGGTCGGGCCCACGCAAGGGCTCCAGGCCACGCCCATGACGGTGCCCAGGGCGAACTGCGCGGCGGGGTGGTCGCTCCGGATGCGTGCCATCAGGCCCTGTCCTGCGTTGCCCACGCCCGCGGAAACGCGGGTGAAGGCGGCCTGCAATGGGGATGCGACCAGGACCAGGCCCACCACCAGCATCAGGACGCCTGCGCCGGTGCGCAGGCTGCGTTCATCGATGCCCAGCAGATGGCCGGTGGATGCGACCGTGACGCCAACCAGCGTGAAGGCCAGTGCCAGGCCCGCGGCGAGCGCGGGCAGGCCCAGCGGGTGGCGCCCGGTTGCGGCCGAGGCGATCAGCGGCAGGATCGGCAGCACGCAGGGCGAGAGGGTGGTGACCAGGCCAGCCAGGAAGGCCAGCCCGAGCACCGCGATGCCGATCTCCATACCGCCGCGACCTCAGTCGATGCCTTCGGCAAGGAAGGCGCGCAGGCGGTCCTCGTTGGTTTCGGCCACCGACATGGCCACCTGCTCGCCATCCCGATACACGAACAGCGTGCTCTGCCGCGGCGCCCCGAGGGCTCGGGCCTCGTCACGATGGTCGTCCCAGTCCAGCTTCAGGGCCGCATAGTCGGCAAACGTTTCCTCCTGAAGCAGACGGGCGATGATCGGCGACTGCCGCTGGCAGGTCGAGCACCATTCGGCGAAGACTTCGACCAGAACCGGGTGCCCATCGGCCTGCAGTGCTTCCAGACGCTCCTGGCTGTAGGGCTGCATGTCGCCAGCATGTGCGGTGAAGGCCAGGATGGTGGCGACCACAGTGGTCGCGAACATTGACTTCAGCATGGGTGTCTTCCTCGGGTGGTGGGTGGATGCTGCGGGGTGGAAGCGGGGCGTTCAGACCGCCGCGCTGGAGGTGGTGCTGGCGACGGCCAACAGAACCCCCTGGACGTGGCACAGGCACACCGTCACGCCGCGGGCGTGGCGGACGACCTCCCGGCCGCCGCCGTCGATGTCGGCGGCACCGCGGTGGCGCCCCGGATCGAACCGGGCCTGGTAGACGGTGTACATGCGATCACCATCGCGGTAGCGCAGCAGCGCCGCCGGTACCGATGCAAGCGAGCAGAAGCGACCGCCAAGCAGGCTGCCGGGCACGCCCTCGATGGCCTGGGCGTCGAGAAGCCTGAAGCCCAAGGGCATGAAGGCGTCACGCAAGGTGTCGAGGTGGGGGCTGGGCAGGTCGAGTGGCGAAGCGGCCAGATGGTTGTAGGCCACTTCGTCGGCCAGGCGTTGCGCATTGTCGCTCCGCCACAGCTGTGTTGCGCCCCAGCTGCCCAGCAGCGCGGTGCTCCCGGCGGCCGCTGCTGCGGCCAGCCAGCGTCGCCGCCCGGGACGCTGCGGTTGGCCATCGGCCAGCCGTCGCAGCCCGGCAAGTTCGTCGGCATCGAGTCGTTCGCGGCGGGTGAGCGCGCGAATGCCGTCGCGCAGTCCGATGGGCGTCTTGTCCTGGCTCATCGTGATGCCCCCAGGGCGTCGTTGGACGGGTGGTTCGCCAGCCGTTGCCGCAGGCGGTGCATGCGGGCGAGCAGCGTGCCGCGCGGGGTCCGGGTCTGGGCGCTGATTTCGTCGACGGTGTAGCCCTCGACCGCCCACAGGTGCAGAACCTCGCGCTCGGCATCGCCCAACTCGCTCCACACCTGTTCCAGCGCGTCGCGGTTCACGACCACGTCTTCGAGCGGCTGCAGATCGGTGGCGATCACGCCTTCGATCTCGTCCAGTCGACTCCAGCGCAGTCGCTGGGCATGGCGGACGTCGCTGATGTATCCGTTGCGCACGCTGGTGAGCAGGTAGCCCAGCGGGTCGTCGATGCGGCTGCCCACTGCCAAGCCCTTCATCACCGCGGACTGGACCAGGTCCAGCGCAAGCTCGCGATCGGCTCCGAGCGAGCGCGCGTAGCGGAATGCACGCTGGTAGTCCTCGTCGCTGAGTCGTCGCATAGGTCGGTTCGCCCCGGAATGTCGGCCCGTGTTGTCCAGTAGGACGCATGCGGGTCCGATCTGATTGCACCCCCGTTGATCTGCAATGCAAGGCCGAGCCGGCCCGGGCTCACTCCAGCGCGCCGCCGCAGCTCGACCCCTGGCCGGCGGTGCAGCCGTAGCAGTGCCCGGCGGTGGCGATGCGGCGCGGTGGCGGGCCATCGAGCAGGTCGCGCAGGTGCGGCCGCTGGCGGTCCTCGGGCGACTGCCCGCCCATCGGCAGGCCGAGCATCTGGTTGAAGTCGCAGTCGTACAGGTGGCCCTGGTAGTCGACGCTGACCAGGTTGCGGCACATCACCGCGCCGAGGTTGTCGTCGCGGTGGGCCTCGCGCAGCGTGCCCATGTAGGCCTCGAAGCGGCCCTTGGACAGCAGCCAGGAGCCGTAGCGCTGGATCGGCATGTTGGCCAGGGCGAAGAGCCGGTTGAACACGATGCCGAACCGTTCGCCGAGCAGGCGCTTGTAGTCGGCCTCCAGCGCGTCCTGGTCCGGCGGCAGGAAGGCGCCGTTGGGGTTGTAGACCAGGTTGAGCACCAGGCCGCTGCCGGGCTGGCCGTAGCCCAGCGCGTTGATGCGTTGCAGCGCACGGATCGAAGCCTCGAACACGCCGTTGCCGCGCTGCTCGTCGACGTTGGCGGCGCTGTAGCACGGCAGCGAGGCCACGGCCTCGACGCCGTGTTCGGCCAGGAAACCGGCGACCCATTCGTAGCCGGGTTCCTCGATGATGGTCGGGTTGAGCCGGTCCATCACGTGCAGGCCCTGGTCGCGCGCCCGGGCGACGAACCAGCGGAAGTGCGGGTTCATCTCCGGCGAGCCGCCGGTGAGGTCCAGGGTGCGGATCCCCCGCGCGCGTGCCACCTCCAGCGCCAGCGCCAGGGTGTCGCGGTCCATGAGTTCCTTGCGCTTGGGCCCGGCCGCCACGTGGCAGTGGATGCAGGCCAGGTTGCACAGGTAGCCCAGGTTGAGCTGCAGCGTGTCCAGGGTGCCGCGCTCGAGGGCGGGGAAGTCGTGGTCCTTCAGCAGTGGCCAGGTGTCACGCATGGGTCGGTTCGGTTCCGGAAGCGGGAGGTGTGTCGGCGGGTTCGCCGATGGCGTCGTGCAGCCAGTCCGCGAGGCTCCGCTGGGCCCGGATCGGGCGGTCCAGTGCGGCGAGCGCGGCCAGGACCCCGCCAAGGTCCGCGGGTTCGTCGGCATCCACCAGGCAGGGCAGTTCCAGCCAGTCGCCCAGGTCGTGAAGGGCCACGCGGAACGCGTCGGCCGTGTTCGGGCGGCTGTAGGCGACCGAGGTCCAGCGTGCCGGCGGGACCGGACGGTTGCTGCCGAACAGCCAGAAGCCGCCGTCGGCGGCAGGGCCGATGACGCAACGCGGCTGGCTGCAGTCGAGCCAGTCGGAGGCGGCCTGGAGCTGCGTGGGCTCGATCTGCGGTGCATCCGCGCCGATCAGCAGCGCCGCCCGGTGCCGCGACAGCAGCGTGGCGTGGACGCGGGCCATGCGCTCGCCCAGCGAACCGCTGCCCTGGGGAAGCCGGGGCAGTCCAGCCCATTGGGGTTCGTCCATGGCCTCGGCTTCGGCGACCGCCCAGTGCGGGGCGACGGCTGCGGCGGCGCGGGCCACCGCGGCCACGGCCTGCGCCGAGCGCCGGTGGAAGTCCTCGGCGAAGGCGCGCCCGTGACCGGCGGCGAGCCGGGTCTTGATCGGCGAGCAGCCGGGTGTCTTCACGAAGATGGCCAGTCCGGTGCGGCTCATCGCGGGTCCTCCTCCTGGCTGAAGCGCCGTGCCTGGCGCCAGGTCAGTGTCAGGTGCCGCGCGGTGGTCGTCCACCACCCGTCGCGGGCGTACTTGCGCGCGCTGGTCAGAATGGGCGCGCGCAGGGGTTTCAGGCGCATGCCGGCCCGCCGGGCACGCCACACCAGGTCGTGGTCCTCGCCGCAGTCCAGCCGCGGGTCGAATCCGCCGAGCCGGTCGAAGGCCTCGCGGTGCAGCACGAAGCCCTGGTCGCCGAAGGGCATCCCGAGCACGCGGCTGCGGACCCACGCCCCCGTGGCGTTGAGCGGCATCAGGGCCGGCCCGTCGGTGAAGCGCAGGTCGAAGTAGGCGAGCTCGTCGAGGCCGGGCGGCTGCGCCAGCAGGCGCTGCAGGGACGTGGCGGGCAGGCGCGAGTCGGCGTGCAGCAGGCACAGCAGCCGGTGGCGAGCGGCTGCGACCCCGGCGTTGAGCTGGCTGGCGCGACCGGCCGGTGCCCGGATCCAGTGGCAGCCGGGCGCGCCGTGCTCCCCGGTGCCGGTCGCCTGCCCGTCACCGGTGGCGGCCACCAGCACGACCTCGCTGCCTTCGGGCAGGCCGTGGAGGTCTCCCAGCAGTGCGACCCAGGCCGTCTCGCCGGGGCCCACCGGCACCACCACCGACAGGGGTGGTGCCGCGGCTTCGGCACCCGGGGGCGTTGCCTGGGCGCGGCCTGGTGGGCGTCGGGCAGCGCGCACCTCAGCCCCGCCGCCAGGCGAAAAAACGCTGTGCCCAGCGCAGCGCCGACTGCGGGGCGTGTGCCTTCTTCCAGGCGCCGGCGGCGTACTTGTTCGCCTCGCCCATCGTCGGGTAGACGTGGATGGTGCCCAGCAGCCGGTTCAGGCCGATGCCGTGCTTCATCGCCAGCACGAACTCCGCCAGCAGCTCGCCGGCGTGCGCGCCCACGATGGTCGCTCCGAGGATGCGGTCCTTGCCCGGCGCGGTCAGCACCTTGACGTACCCGTGCGCCTCGCCATCGACGATCGCGCGGTCGAGGTCGTCGATGCCGTAGCGGGTGACCTCCACGTCGATGCCGCGCTCGCGGGCCTCGTCCTCGCTCAGGCCGACCCGGGCGACCTCCGGATCGGTGAAGGTCACCCACGGGATGACCCGGTAGTCGGCCTTGAAGCGCCAGAACGGGGCCAGCAGCGCGTTGACCGCCGCGTACCAGGCCTGGTGGGCGGCCACATGGGTGAACTGGAACGGCCCGGCGACGTCCCCGGCGACCAGGATGTTCGGGAAGTTCGTGCGCATCAGCGCGTCGGCGGCGATGGTGCCGCGATCGGTCAACGCCACGCCCAGCGACTCCAGCCCGAAGCCCTCCACGTTCGCCCGCCGGCCCAGCGCGACCAGGATCCGGTCGAAGCCGAACGCGACCTCCCCGCCGTCGTGCCCGCAGACCAGCCGCCAGTCGCCCGGGCCGCCCTCCACACGCAGGGCCCGGTGCCCGGTGGCGACCGCCACGGCCTCGTCGGCGAAGCGCGCCTGCACGGCGTCGGCGGCGTCGGCGTCCTCTCGCGGCAGCAGCCGCGGCGCCATCTCGACGATGCGCACGCGACTGCCGAAGCGCGCGAAGACCTGGGCCAGCTCGCAGCCGATCGGCCCGCCGCCGAGCACCAGCAGGCGCCCGGGCAGCTCGCGCAGCGACCACAGCGTGTCCGAGGTCAGCGGCCCGGCCTCGGCCAGCCCCGGCAGTTCGGGCACCAGCGGCCGGGCGCCGGTGGCGATCACCAGGCTGCGCGCGCTGATGCGGTGCCCATCGACCTCGACCTCCCACGGCGACACCAGCCGCGCCTCGCCCTGGATCACGTCCACACCCAGCCCGGTGTAGCGCTCGACCGAGTCGTGCGGCTGGATCCGGGCGATCACCTGCTGCACCCGGTCCATGGCCTCGGCGAAGTCGAACTCCGCGTGCATGCGGCGCACACCGTAGCGGGCGCTGTCGCGGCCCTCGGCCAGCAGTCGTGCGGTGCGGATCAGCGCTTTCGACGGGACGCAGCCGGTGTTCAGGCAGTCCCCGCCCATGCGGTGCTTCTCCACCAGCGCCACCTTCGCCTTGACCGCGGCGCCGATGTAGGCGGTCACCAGCCCCGCCGAGCCGGCCCCGACCACCAGCAGGTTGTAGTCGAAGCGCCTGGGCCGGCGGTGGCCGGCGTAGACCCGTCGGGCCTGCAGGCCCCGGCTCAGCCAGCGCATCAGCAGCGGCAGCAGGCCGACCGCCACGAAGGCGCCGATCAGGCCGGGTGAGAGCACGTCGCCGAGGGACTGCACCTGCGCCAGCTGGGTGCCGGCGAAGACGTAGACCACGGTCGCCGGAAGCATGCCCAGCTGGCTGACCCAGAAGAAGGTCCAGGTGCGCAGGGCGGTCAGTCCGGCGAGCAGGTTGATGAGGAAGAACGGGAACAGCGGCACCAGGCGCAGGGTGAACAGGTAGAAGCCGCCGTCGCGCCGGATGCCGGCATCGATGGCCTCCAGCCGGCCCCGGAACCGCGCCCGCAGGCTGTCGCGCAGCAGGAAGCGCGCGACCAGGAAGGCCAGCGTGGCGCCGAGGGTGCTGGCGAAGGAGACCAGCACGGTGCCCGCGGCCAGGCCGAACAGCGCGCCGGCGGCCAGCGTCATCACCGCCGCCCCGGGGATCGACAGCGCGGTCACCAGCACGTACAGGGCGAAGAACAGCCCCAGGGCCAGCCACAGGTTGGCGTCGATCCAGGCCTCCAGCTGCGACTGGCGCTGCCTGAGCGTCTCCAGATCGAGCAGGTCGGTGATGCCGGAGCCGATGACAAGTGCCACGACCAGCGCCAGCAGCGCCAGCGCGATCAGGGGTTTGAACCGGTTCGACGTGCGCGGGGAACCCGCCATCGGAACGTCCTTGCGTGGGAGGGGATTTCAGGAAGGGACGCTGAGATGGAGCGCCTGATTGCCGGCGGGGTCAATCCCCGTCCGCCGGAGGGGCGCGCCGCTCGGCGCGTGCCGGCTGCCAGAGCAGCGCCAGGAAGCGCTGGTCCCCGCCCTCCCGGAACTGCTCCAGGCCGATCGGCATGCGCGCCTCGGGGCGCTCGGGCTGCGCGGTGTAGCTGCCGAACAGCCGGTCCCAGACGGAAAGGTGGAAGCCGTAGTTGCTGTCGGTCTCGTGGCGCAGGGTGGAGTGGTGGATCCGGTGCATCGACGGGGTCACCAGCACCGTGCGCAGGGCCCGGTCGAGGCGTCGCGGCAGGGCGATGTCGGCGTGGGTGAACAGCGAGCCCAGCGACAGCACCAGCTCGAAGACGATCACCGCCAGCGCCGGGGCCCCCAGCAGCGCCACCAGGCCCAGCTTGATGCCCATCGACAGCGCGATCTCCAGCGGATGGAAGCGCACGCCGGTGGTCACGTCCATGCCCAGGTCGCTGTGGTGGACCCGGTGCATGCGCCACAGCAGGGGGACCGCGTGCATCAGCCGGTGCTGCCAGTAGATGGCCAGGTCCATCAGCACGATGGCGGCCGGCACCGCGACCCAGGCCGGCACCGCGACCCGGTTGAACAGGCCGATCCCGGCCTCCTCCATCGACAGCGCGAAGGCCACGGCCAGCACCGGGAAGGCGATCCGCAGCACCGCGGTGTCGAGCACCACCAGGCCCAGGTTGTGCAGCTGCCGGCGCCCGGGGCGGGCGTCGCCGCGGGTCGGCCAGGCCCGCTCCGCCAGCGCCAGCAGGGTCAGCACCGAGGCGAAGGCCAGCAGCCTCACGCCGGCCTCGTTGGCGATCATCCAGCCGGCGAAATTCATGGGCGGTGGGGTTTGCGGGAACGCATGGGTGGAGTGTGGCCGGCGGATGGTGGAGCCGGCGTCATTTCCCGCCGCCGGGGTTGCGGTCAGCGGACAGCGGAGTAGGGTGGGGCACAAGGGAGGGGTGATGACGACCACAGCACGACGGACCCTCGGGGTCTCCGCGGCGCTGGTCCTGCTGGCGATGGGGCCAGCGGCGCTGGCCGCCGTGCCCGAGGAGGACGGACTCAACCCGGGTGCCGCGATCCGCCTGTCCACCGGCTATCTGGGCTATGGCGCCTCGGAAGGCTGGCAGGACCCCGACGTCGAGCTGCTGCGCGCCTCGCTCGCCGGTCGTCGGGGTTCGTTCGTGTTCTCCACGCAGTACCGCTGGTACGACGGCTTCGAGGCGGTGCACCACGCCTGGTTCGGCTTCTCGCCCGACGCCGACCGCGACCTGCGCATCGGCATCCAGCAGGTGCCGCAGGGCCTGCTGCCGTTCGCCTCCCACAGCTTCTGGTTCGGCAGCGGCTACTACATCGGCCTGGAGGACGACTACGACCTGGGCGTGGTCTGGCGCGACGAGCGTGGGGACCGCAGCTGGCACGCCGGCGTGTTCTTCCGCGACGAGTACGGGACCGGTGCCAACTTCGGCCGCTACTCCTTCGACATCGCCACCACCCCGGCGCTGCCCTACCGCGAGCGCGAGCATCTGGTGATCCGCCACGAGCGTCGCTCCGGGCACGGCGACTGGGCGCTGGCCTGGGGTGCGACCGCCGTGCTGGGGCGGATCGAGAACCGCGAGGACGGCCGGACCCACGCCCATCGCGCCGCCACCGTCCACCTGCAGGGCGTGCAGGGACCCTGGACCCTGCAGGGGCAGTGGACCCGCTACGACTACCGCAACCCGGAGGAGCGGGTCGCCATCGCCGCCTTCCAGTTCCCGTTCGAGGTCGCCGCACGCGCCGACGTGCTCACCGCCAACCTGGTGCGCGAGCTGCCGCCCGGCGGCTGGCTCGACAGTCTGGGCTGCTACAACAACTACAGCACCACGCTGGCCAGCGGCCCCGGTCTGGCGAACTCGCAGCAAAACGTCACCGGCTGCAGCCTCGGCAAGGGACCGATGTTCACCTACGTCGACCTGATCGCCGGCCGCAACATGACCTTCGTCGGCGGACCCGGCGTGGGCATCTTCGAGCCCGGGGGCGACCGCTGGCGCTGGCGCTTGAACATCAACGTGGGCTTCTATTTCTGAACAGCGGCCGCCCGCCGGGCGGCCCGACGGGGGGACGGCATGGGGCAGGACGGCAGCGAAACCAGCGGGAACCGGAGCGGCGGCAACGGCAGCTGGTACCGGATCAATCCACCGGTCTTCTTCGCCTCGGCCCTGCTTACCCTGGTCTTCTGCGCCTACACGATTATCTGGACCGACCACGCCGCGGCGCTGTTCAGCGGCGTGCAGGCCTGGGTCATCGACACGGTGGGCTGGTTCTACGTGCTGGCGGTCGCCGGCTTCCTGGTCTTCGTCGCCGCGCTGGCCTTCTCCAGCTTCGGTCGCATCAAGCTGGGCCCCGACCATTCCGAGCCCGACTACAGCTACACCTCCTGGTTCGCGATGCTGTTCTCCGCCGGCATGGGCATCGGCCTGATGTTCTTCGGCGTGGCGGAGCCGATCATGCACTACACCAGCCCGCCCGCCGGCGACCCGGAGACGGTGGAGGCGGCCCGGCAGGCGATGCGGGTGACCTTCTTCCACTGGGGCGTGCACGCCTGGGCCATCTACGCGGTGGTGGCGCTGTCGCTGGCCTACTTCGCGTTCCGCCGCAACCTGCCGCTGACCATCCGTTCCTCGCTCTACCCGCTGATCGGCGAACGCATCCACGGCCCGATCGGCCACACGGTCGACACCTTCGCCGTGCTGGGGACCATCTTCGGCGTCGCCACCTCGCTGGGCTTCGGCGTCATCCAGGTCAACTCGGGCCTGGCCTACCTGTTCGACGTGCCGACCACGACCACGGTGCAGGTGATGCTGATCATCGGCATCACCGCCGTGGCGACCCTGTCGGTGGGCATGGGTCTGGACTCCGGCATCCGCCGGATTTCGGAACTGAACATGATCCTGGCCGTGTCGCTGCTGCTGTTCGTGCTGGTGGCCGGTCCCACGGTGTTCCTGCTGCAGACCGCGGTGCAGAACACCGGCATGTACCTCTCCAACCTCTTCAGCATGACCTTCAACCTCTACGCCTACCAGCCCGGCGACTGGGTCGGCGGCTGGACGCTGTTCTACTGGGGCTGGTGGATCGCCTGGTCGCCGTTCGTGGGCATGTTCATCGCCCGGGTCTCGCGCGGGCGCACCATCCGCGAGTTCGTCATCGGCGTGCTGTTCGTGCCGCTGGGCTTCACCATCCTGTGGATGACCTTCTTCGGGGGGACGGCCATCCACATGGTGATGATCGAGGGCATCGGCAGCCTCGCCGATGCGGTGGCGGCGGACACGTCGGTGGCGCTGTTCCAGTTCTTCGAGAACCTGCCGCTGGCGACGGTCACCTCGCTGGTGGCCACGGTGCTGGTCATCACCTTCTTCGTCACCTCCTCGGACTCCGGGTCGCTGGTCGTTGACATGCTCACCTCCGGCGGCCAGGAGGAATCACCGACCTGGCAGCGCATCTTCTGGGCGGTGGTCGAGGGCATCGTGGCCGCGGCGTTGCTGGTGGCCGGGGGACTGGCCGCCCTGCAGACGGCCACCATCGCCAGCGCCCTGCCGTTCACCGTGGTCATGATCCTGATGTGCTGGGGGTTGTTGCGTGCGCTGCGCATGGAGACGCACAAGCGCAGCAGCCTGCACGGGCGGCTGGTGCTGCCGTCCGCGGCTCAGGGCCGGCTGTCGTGGAAGCAGCGCATCGCCACCATCATCGAGCAGCCCACCGAGGCCGACGTGCGGGCCTGGATCGAGGCCGAGGCGCGTCCGGCGCTGGCCGAGGTGGCTGCGGAGATGCGCGAGCGCGGTCTCGACGCCGACGTGGGCGAGGCCGCCGACGGCCGCGCCTGGGTCGAGGTCCGGCACGGCAACGAGATCGACTTCTTCTACTCCGTGCGCATGCGCCCCTACGACCCCCCGGCCTTCGTCCTGCGCGACACCCGGGTGCAGCGGCAGAAGGAGCTGGCCTACTACCGCGCCGAGGTCCACCTGCGCGAGGGTGGCCTGGGCTACGACGTGATGGGCTGGAGCCGCGAGGCCCTGATCAACGACGTGCTCGACCAGTACCAGCGGCATTGGAACTTCCTGGACCGGGTACGGTGAGGCGGGGACGGGTGAAGGGGAGTGGGAAAAGGGAGGTAGGGGGCCGAGGAAGGCTGGGAGTGCAGGCTTCGTGGAAGCGGGTGACGGGCGAGGATGCGCATGCAAGACACGCCGCTCCAACTCCCCGTGTCCGCCATCTCCCTTTTCCCACTCCCCTTCACCCTTTCCCGCTCCAAGGCTTCGCGCGCTAGACTCCGCAGCCCACCACCGACCCCGCAGCCATGCCCCCCGCACCCGGCCGGCTTCGCCTGGCGCTGCTCCTCGGCGCGCTGGCGATGTTCGGTGCCTTCTCCATCGACACCATCTTCCCGGCCTTTCCGGCCATCGGGAACGAGCTGGGCGTGGGCAAGGTGGCGATGCAGCAGACCATCAGCCTGTACCTGGTGGCCTATGCGGTGATGAGCCTGTTCCACGGGCCGGTCTCGGATGCGGTCGGGCGGCGTCGGGTGATCCTGGTCGGGGTGGCGGTGTTCGTGCTGGCCTCGGTGGGCTGCGCGCTGGCGCCCAGCATCGAGTGGCTGCTGGCCTTCCGGGTCCTCCAGGGGCTCAGTGCCGGGGTCGGGCTGATCGTGGGCCGGGCGATCGTGCGCGACTGCCTGGACGGCGCGGAGGCGCAACGGCTGATGGCCCACATCATGATGATCTTCGGCATCGCGCCGGCGGTCGCGCCGATCATCGGCGGCTGGATCCTCGGCTTCGCCGACTGGCGGGCGATCTTCTGGTTCCTGGCCGCCTTCGGCGTGGCGATCTGGGTCGCGGTGGCGACCGGGCTGCCCGAGACCCATCCCGCGCAGCGGCGCACGCCGGTGCACCCCGGTCGGCTGGTCGCACTGAACCGGGCGATGCTCGCCAACCCCGGATTCGTGCTGCTGTGCCTGGTGGCCAGCTTCAACTTCGGCGCGCTGTTCCTGTACATCGCCTCGGCGCCGGCCTTCGTGATGGACATCCTCGGCCTGGGCGAGCAGCAGTTCGCCTGGTTCTTCGTGCCAACCATCGCCGGCATGGTGCTGGGGGCCTTCTCGTCGGGGCGCCTGGCCGGGCGCCTCGGGCCGGTGGCGCTGGCGCGCCTGGGCTTCTCGGTCTGCGCCGCCGGCATGGTGCTCAACCTGGGCTACAACCTCGCCGTGGACGTGCCCGCGGTGCCGTGGGCGATCGCGCCCATGGTGCTGCTGGCCTTCGGGATCTCGATCGTCTTCCCGGTGCTCACCCTGGCCATACTCGACCTCTACCCCGGCAACCGGGGAACCGCGTCGAGCCTGCAGGCCTTCCTGAGCCTGTCGCTGAACGCGGCGCTGGCCGGGCTGCTTTCGCCGTGGATCAGCGCCTCGCCGCTGGGGCTGGCGGTGGCCTCGGCGGCCATGAGCGCGCTGGCGATGCTGCTGTGGGTCGGGTATGGTCGCAGCGCCCGGGCCGCGGTCGCCGAACCGGGACCCTGAACGCGGCGACCCCGGTTCGGGCTCCTTTCACGGTGGCGCTGCTACCGTCTGCACCCGGTTCTCCGACGGAATGGCCCCGTGCGCCTGGTGCGCCTGTGGCCGGCATGAGGATGCGCAAGCTCGACGTCCATCGATGGTTGTCTCCCGGCCTGGCGCTGCTCCTGCTCGCCGGGCCGCTGCCGGCTGCACTCGCGGGCAACGACGCCTGGGGCGAGCAGGGAACCTGGACACTGGTGACCAGCAACCTGGTCACCCACTACCGCAGCGACCCGGACCACAACAACCGGCCCGCGCTCGTCGGCCTGGAGTACAACCGCCCGGGGGATGCCTGGCTGGTCGGTGGCGCCACCTTCCGGAATTCCTTCGGGCAGCGCAGCCAGTACGCCTACGTGGGCTACCGCTTCGACGCCGGGCGCTGGCCGGTCTACGCCAAGGTGACCGGCGGGGTGCTGCAGGGTTACCGCGGCGAGTACCGGGACAAGATCCCCTTCAACCGCTTCGGCGTGGCGCCGGCCATCGTGCCTGCCGTGGGCGTGCAGGTGAACCGCTTCAGCACCGAGCTGATGATCCTGGGCAACTCGGCGCTGGGCCTGAACCTCAACGTCGACTTCTAGTTCCGCGCCGTTCGCGGGCGCCTCGCCTCAGGGGCCGCCCCAGCCGCAGTCGCGGCCCTGGTTGCGCGCCTGCAGCCAGGCCTGCAGCGGCGCGAAGTACTCCAGTACCGCCGAGGCGTCCATCTCCCGGCCGCCGGTGAGGGCCTCCAGGGTGTCCGGCCACGGCTGGCCGGCCCCGTGTTCGAGCATCGCCCAGAAGCGCCCGCCGGCCTCGCGGCTGCCGTGGACGCTGCAGGTGTGCAGCGGACCGGTGTGCCCGGAGGCCTCGCACAGCGCCTGGTGGAACTGGAACTGCAGGATGTGGGCCAGGAAGTAGCGCGTGTAGGGTGTGTTGCCCGGCACGTGGTACTTCGCGCCGGGGTCGAACAGCGACTCCTCGCGCGGCAGCGGCGGGGCCACGCCCTGGTAGCGGCTTCGAAGCGCCCACCAGGCGGCGTTGTAGTCCTCCGGGGCGATCGAGCCGTCGAACACGCCCCAGCGCCAGCGGTCGACCAGCAGGCCGAAGGGCAGGAAGGCGACCTTGTCCAGGGCCATGCGCATCTGGTTGTTGATCGTGGCCTCCTCGGACTCCTCCGCGGCGTCGACCAGGCCGATCGAGTGCAGGTAGGCCGGCGTGAGCGAGAGCACGACGGTGTCGCCGATCGCCTCGTGGAAACCGTCGTGGGCACCGGTCTGGAACAGCGGCGGCGCGTCGTTGTAGGCGAGGTAGTAGTAGATGTGGCCAAGCTCGTGGTAGATCGTCGCGAACTCGTCGGCGGTGGGTTCGATGCACTGCTTGATGCGCACGTCGCCGCGGAAGTCCATGTCCCAGGCGCTGGCGTGGCAGACCACGTCGCGGTCGCGCGGCTTCACCAGCTGCGAGCGTTCGTAGAACGAGGCCGGCAGCTTCGGCATGCCCAGGGAGACATAGAAATCCTCGGCGCGCTCGGTCATCCAGCGTGCGACGTGCAGCTCGGCCGCGCGCCCGGCCTCGACCTTCTGCGCGGCGGTCGGGCTGCCGTCGATGGCCGCCAGCCGCCGCGCCAGCTCGGCTTCGCGCTCGGCACGCAGGGCCACCGAGACGTCCAGGCTGCCGGCCTCGGGGTAGGGCGCCACCAGGTCCCAGATGTTGCCCCACTGCTGTGCCCACATGTTGCCGGTGAGGTGGGCGGGGATGTGTCTGTCGATCGACCCGGCCGCGCCGTAGGTCTCCTCCAGGCGGCTGCGGACGTGGCAGTGCAGCTGTTCGTACAGCGGCCGCACCTGGTCCCAGAGTCGGTCGGTCTCCTCGCGGAAGGCGTCGGCGGGCATGTCGTAGCCCGACCGCCACATCGCGCCGGCGTCGGCGTAGCCCAGGTGCCGGGCGCCCGCGTTGACCAGCTCCACGAAGCGGCGGTAATCCTCGCGCATCGGCACCGAGATCGTGCGCCAGGCCGCCCAGGCGTCGAGCTGGGCGTCCGGGTCGCGACTGGTCGCCAGCACCGTGGACAGCGCGCCCAGGTCGCGGCAGGTGGCCTCGTCGTCGGGGTCGCGGCAGTGGCGGCCGGCCCCGTAGAGGCCCTCCAGCCGGGTCGCGATGGCCGCCAGCTCCGACAGCGCCGCCGGGTCCGGCGGGGGCGGCATCGCGGTGCCCAGTCGCATCAGGTCGATCGCGCGCCGGGTCGGGGCCGGCAGCTCGAGGTCGTCGAAGCGACGCGATTCCTCGACGAAGGCCGCCATCTGCGCCAGCGAGCGCTCGTTCGCGGCCGCCGCCACGCGCTGGGAGTCCGGGCCGATGTGGGTGGAGGCCAGCCACCAGGCCGAGGCGAGTTCGGGGTGGTGGGCCAGCATGTGCTCGTTGACGCGGGCGACGAAGGCCTCGGCCTCGGCCACCGTGGGCGGTGGCTGGCGGGCGGCATCGGCCTGGCAGCCGGCCACGCAGGCCAGGGCGGCGGCCAGGGCCAGGCCGATGACGGTCTTGCTTGGATTCACGACGGCTCCCCGGATGGTCGCCCGCGGCGACCCAGGAGGGCAGGCTAGCCAGCCGGGGGCGCCGTCGGCAAGGCCCCCGGGGTCGCGCTCAGGCCGCCGGGAGGCCGCGTGCGCGCAGGAAGGCGCGGGCGTCCTCGGCGTCGGATTCAAACCAGGCCCGGGTCGAGCCCAGGCGGAAGCTGTAGCCCCAGGCGTCCATGTCGGCCATCAGCCGCTCGCGCCCCACCCCCGGCAGCCGGTCGGCGAGGATCACCTGCAGGCAGCAGGTCGCGTCCTCCTCCAGGTCGCAGTCGGTGGCGTCGGTGTGGACCTGTTCGCGGCGCTCGGGCGGCATCACGATCAGGTGGCAGGCCTCGTGGAGCAGCGAGTGGACCGGGGTGTCGCGGCGCGCGAACACCCGGGTGCCGATCAACCCCGCCTCGTCGTCGCCCCAGAAGCTGCCGGGAATCGGCTCGCCGTCGGGCACCGCCACCAGGGTCAGCCCGAAACCGTCCAGCAGCGCACGCGCATCGTCGAAGCCGGTGTCCGCCAGCCTCAGCACGTCCGGGGCCGCGGCCCCGGCGGCCACCTCAGGGCTTCGGGCCGCCGTCGGCATCGGGCAGCGATACGGAGATGTCGAGCACGTCGTTGTCGCCGTCCTTCATCAGGTCGACCTTGATCGCGTCGGCGTCGATGCTGACGTACTTGCGGATCACCTCCAGCAGCTCGCGCTGCAGCAGCGGCAGGTAGTCCGGCCCGCCGCGGGTGGTGCGCTCCTGGGCGACCAGGATGCGCAGGCGCTCCTTGGCCACCGATGCGGTGTTCTTCTTCGTCTTGAAGATGTCGAAAAGACCCATGCCTCAACCCCCGAACAGTTTGGAGAAGAAACCCTTCTTCTCGCTGGAGGTGAAGCGCAGCGGGCGGTCCTCGCCCATGAGCCGCGCCACGGTGTCGTCGTAGGCCTGGCCGGCGACGGTCTCCATGTCCAGGATCACCGGCTCGCCCTTGTTCGAGGCGCTGAGCACCTCCTGCGACTCCGGGATCACCCCGATGACGCCCAGGCCCAGGATCTCCTCGACGTCCTTGATCGACAGCATCTCGCCGTCCTCGACGCGCCGCGCGTTGTAGCGGGTCAGCAGCAGGCTGTTGCGCACGGTCTCGCCGTTCTCCGCGCGCCGGGTCTTGGAGGCCAGCAGGCCGAGGATGCGGTCGGAGTCGCGCACCGAACTGACTTCCGGGTTGACCACGACCACCGCGTGGTCGGCGAAGTACATCGCCAGGAAGGCGCCCTTCTCGATGCCGGCGGGGGAGTCGCACACGACGTAGTCGAAGCCGTCGTCGTTGAGGTCCTTGAGCACCTTCTCCACGCCTTCCTTCGTCAGCGCGTCCTTGTCACGGGTCTGCGAGGCGGCCAGCACGAACAGCGTGTCGAAGCGCTTGTCCTTGATCAGGGCCTGCCGGAGGTTGGCCTCGCCCTGGATGACGTTGACGAAGTCGTACACGACCCGGCGCTCGCAGCCCATGATCAGGTCGAGGTTGCGCAGGCCGACGTCGAAGTCGATGACGGCGACCTTCTTGCCGCGCCGGGCGAGGCCGCAGGCCAGGCTGGCGCTGGTGGTCGTCTTGCCGACGCCGCCCTTGCCGGAGGTGACTACGATGATTTCTGCCAAGGGTGTTTCCTCCGTGTGGATGGGGCCGGGTGCGACCCGGTCAGTTCAGTTCCTCGACGCGCAGCGTCCCGCCGTCCAGCCAGGCCTGGACCGGTTTTCCGCGCAGGGCGGCCGGCAGGTCCTCGAACACCTTGTAGTGGCCGGCGATGGCCAGCAGCTCGCCATGGAATTCGCGGCAGAAGATGCGGGCGCGGGCGTCGCCCTGGGCGCCCGCCAGCGCGCGCCCGCGCAGCGGTGCGTAGATGTGGATCGAGCCGTCGGCGATGACCTCCGCGCCGGCGCCGACCTGGGCGGTGAGCACGAGGTCGCGGCCCTGGGCATAGACCTGCTGGCCCGAGCGGACCGGCTGGGTGTGGACCATGCCGCAGGCGTCGCCGCTCGCGGGCGCCGCCGTGGGCGCCCGGGCTGGTGCGGGCTCGGGCTGTGCCGGCGCCGGTGCCGGTGCGGCGTCGCCTGCGCGCTCGTACTGGGCCCGGAACTTCGCCAGCAGCGGCAGTTCCAGACGCTCGGCCAGGGCCTGGATGTCGGACGTGCCGTAGGCCAGGGCCACCGGCAGGACGCCGGCCTGCCGCAGGGCGGTGATCAGCGCGCGGGCGCTGTCCTCGGCCGGGCACTGGCTCAGCCCCCCGAAGTCGACCACCACCGCCGCGCGCTCGAAGAGCTTCGGCGCGCGACGCACGCGTTCTGCCATCTCCTCGCCCAGCCGCTGAGGATCGAGCGTGCGCACGCGCAGGTTGGCGATGCCGACCTGGCCGATCTTCAGCTCGCCGGCCTGTTCAAAGTCGAAGTTCGCCGCCATGCTCAGGTGCCCGTCGCGCGCCCGTCGGCGCGGGCGCCGGCGTCGTCGATGCGGCGCGCTGCCAGCCATGGTTCCGCCGGCAGGCCCTCGCCCAGCAGGTAGTGTTCGCGGACCCAGGGGTGGCTTCGCAGCGGGCGCACCAGCATCGAGCAGCGCTTGCCGGACTCGGCCATCACGTGCTGACCGGCCTCCTGGAAGCCCAGGGTGCCGTGGAACAGCAGCGCGGGGTCGGACCCCTCGTCGAGGAACACCTCGCAGGCGATCTGCGGCCAGCGCACCTCGGCGAAGCTTTGCAGGTCGGCGTAGAAGACCCGGCCGACACCGGCGCCGCGTCGCGAGCCCGCGACCACGACACGGTCGATGTACAGGAAGGCGTCGAAGCGCTGCTTGAACCAGCGGAAGTTGGAGCTGTCGTGGTCGGCGGCCTGGGAAAACCCGACCAGGAAGCCGGCGATGTGGCCATCGACCTCGGCCACCCGGAAATAATCGGCGGTGTCGTGCAGCTGTCGCAGTCGCGCGGCGTCCAGGGGCAGGATGGTCGGTCCGGCGGCGTTGTTGAGGGCCAGGACCGCGTCCAGCTCGTGCGCACGCACGTCGCGAATGAGAATCGTCATTCCCGGGGCGTCTCCAGTGGGGTGGCGGCACCCCCGTGGGCCGGGGCGCCAGTGGACATTATGCCACGGGGCGACGTGGCGGCGTCCGCTGCCGTTCATGACTTGTGGCGGGCTGAACCGACGCTCCCGGGGCCTATGATGCGCCGATGATCTCGCGCCTGTCCCACACCCAGCTGCTGCGGTTCGCCGGCCTGTTCACCTGGGCCATGGTCGGCATCCCGCTGCTGCTGCACGGCTGGTTCTTCAGCCGCGAGCAGCTGGAGGGGGCCGAGCCCAGCGTCAGCCTGATGCTGTGGGCGCTGGCCTACACGACCTTCGGGCTGGTGTACTGGCGGCTGACCCGGACCCTGGGGGTGCGCCGGCCACGCTGGTCCGACGAGGCCCTGCTGCTGCTGCTGACCGTGTCCGCCATCGCCGTGGGGCATTTCTCCGGCACCGGGCTGGGCGGCATCCTGCTGCTGCTGGTCTCCGGCGTGCTGCCCTGGCTGCTGCCGCTGGCGCTGGGCCTGGCCTGGCTGGTGCTCCAGCACCTGGCCCTGGTCCCGGCGCTGATGCTGGGGCAGGAGTTCATGCTCTTCGAGGCCATCCTGCAGTCGGCCCTGTACGCCGGCTACTCCAGTTTCGCCTTCGCCATCGGCCTGGTGGCCCGGCAGCAGTCCGAGGCGCGGGACGAGCAGCGCCGACTCAACGCCGAGCTGCGCGCAACCCGGGCCCTGCTGGCGGAGGGCTCGCGCCTGAGCGAGCGGATGCGGATCTCGCGCGAGCTCCACGACCTGCTCGGGCACCACCTCACCGCGCTGAGCCTCAACCTGGAGGTGGCCGGCCACCTGACCCAGGGGCGCGGCCAGGAGCACGTGCGCCAGGCCCACACGCTTGCCAAGCTGTTGCTCACGGACGTGCGCGAGGCGGTCAGCCAGCTGCGCGAGGACGGCGTGGTCGACCTGGGCATCGCGATCCGCAGCCTGGTGGACGGCGTGCCCGGGGTCGACATCCGGCTGGACATGGTCGAACCCTTCCAGGTGCAGGACCCCGAGTGCGCCCACGTCCTGCTGCGCTGTGCCCAGGAGCTCATCACCAACGTCGTGCGCCACGCCGGGGCCCGCACGCTGTGGCTGCGCCTGGCCGTGGACGGGCGGGTGGTGCGGGTCGTCGCTCGCGACGACGGGCGCGGGGCGGATACCCTGCGCGTGGGCAACGGCCTCACCGGCATGCGCGAGCGCGTCGAGGGGCTGGGTGGTGCGCTGTCGATCCGCACCGCTCCGGGGACGGGATTCCAGGTCGACATCGAACTGCCTCTGGAGGCCGCGTCATGATCCGAGTCTGCCTGGTCGACGACCAGACCCTGGTGCGCCAGGGCATCCGTTCCCTGCTGGAGCTGTCCGAGGACATCCGCGTCGTGGCCGAGGCCGCCGACGGGCGCCAGGCCCTGGACCTGCTGCCCGAGGTCAAGCCCGACGTGGTGCTGATGGACATGCGCATGCCGGTGATGTCGGGGCTGGAGGCCCTGCAGGCGCTCTCCGCCCGTGGCGACCTGCCGCCGACGATCATCCTGACCACCTTCGACGACGACCAGCTGGTGCTGGCGGGGATCAAGGCCGGTGCCCGCGGTTACCTGCTCAAGGACGTCTCGCTCGACCAGCTCGTGGATGCGATCCACACCGTCGCCGGCGGCGGCTCGCTGGTGCAGCCGGCGGTGACCCAGCGGTTGCTCTCGGGCCTGGAGCAGATGCACAACGAGTTCGTCAGCCTCGACCGCCCCGATCCGCTCACCGACCGCGAGACGGAGATCCTGCGCCTGATGGCGGGTGGCTTCTCGAACAAGGAGATCGCCAATTCCCTCGGTGTCGCCGAGGGTACGGTGAAGAACCACGTCTCCAACATCCTGTCCAAGCTCGGTGTCCGCGACCGGACCCGGGCGGTGCTCAAGGCCTTCGAGCTCAAGCTGGTTTGAGCCCGCCCGGGGTTCCGGGGCCTGCGTACCATCGGCAGGCCAGTTCGGTTAGCATGACGGGCTTCGGTGAAGTGCCGACCACGGCCGCGAGGCCAGAAAAGCCCGGCTTAACAGAGAGATATCGAATGATTCGCCTGCTCGAGTTCATCGTCGCCACGATCGTGGTCGCCCTGATCTTCGTGATCATCGGCGTTTTCCTGCCGTCTTCACGCCAGGTCACCCACAGCACGGAGACCAACCGTCCCGCGCGCACGGTGATCGACACCCTGGCCGGCTTCGGGCGCTTCCCGGAGTGGTCGCCGATGCGCCGCAACGATCCCGACGCCCGCTTCGAGGTCAGCGGGCCGGAGCTGGGCGTGGGTGCGCGCCTGCGCCACGTCTCCGACCACGAGAACGTGGGCACGGGCACCTGGGAGCTGGTCGAGCTCACCGAGGGCAACCGCGGCGGCCGCCTGGTGTTCGAGCTGGACAACGATCGCCACGGCCGCAACAAGCGCATGATCTTCGACGTCGAGCGCCGCGGCCGCATCACCACCGTCACCCAGACCTATTCGGTCGACTACGGCTGGAGCCTGCCGGGCCGCTTCGCCGGCCTGTACGTCGAGCGCAACGTCGGCGACGGCATGGCGCGTGGCCTGAACTCCTTCGCCGCGCTGATGGCGCAGATCCCGAACATCGACTACACCGGCCTGCGCGTGGAGCGGGTCGAGATCCCGGCGCAGAACGTCCTCTACATCCCGACGGAGTCCGAGCGCACCCTGCAGATGGTGGAGACCGCCCAGGTCAACCAGCTTCGCTGGATCCGCCAGGTGATGCAGAAGAACAACCTCGAGGCCGCCGGTCCGTGGCGCATGATCACCACCAACTGGGGCAGCGAGGTCTACGAGTTCGACATCGCCATGCCGGTCTGCCGCGCCGGCGAGTGCCCGGAGCCGGTGGTCGACCCGATGGCCGAGCTCGACGGCGCCGACGGCGAGAACGTCGGCACCGTGCTCGACGTGCCGGTCGACCAGGAGGTGCCGCTGCGCCCGGGTGCCGAGGCCATGGCCGAGGCCGAGCCGTTCGATCCGGAGTCCATCGAGCTGGAGGGCGAGGTGCGCCTGGGCCGCAGCTACGAGGGCCGGGCGCTGAAGACCGTCCACAACGGCCACCCGGCGCAGCTGCCGGTGGTGCGCGAGCAGCTGCGCGCCTGGGCGGCGACCCGCGGCGAGGTCGTCACCGGCCGGGCCTTCGAGGAGTACCTGCAGGACATCGACGACACCGACCCGGCCGACAGCCAGTACAACGTCTATTGGCCGGTACGGTAACCGTCCGCTGCGGGTGAGGCCCGCAGCCGGAAGCAGACAGCGGCCGCCCTGCGCGGCCGCTGTCGTGTCCACGATCCCGGGAGGCCGGAGGCGATGATCCAGACGCGTCAACTGAGCAGGCACTACGGCCGCAAGGCGGTCGTGGATGCCCTGAGCTTCAGCGTCGGGCCCGGCGAGGTGCTGGGCTTCCTCGGCCCCAACGGCGCGGGCAAGTCGACCACGATGAAGATGATTGCCGGCTTCCTGCCACCCACCGGCGGCAGCGCCAGCGTCTGTGGCCACGACGTGGTCGCCGAACCGCTGCAGGCGCGACGCATGCTGGGCTACCTGCCCGAAGGGGCCCCGGCCTGGGGCGAGATGACGCCCGCCGCATTCCTCGCCTTCGTGGCCCGCGCCCGGGGGCTGGGCACGCGGGCCGCCGCGGCGGTGGGCGAGGCGGTCGAGCGCCTGGAACTGGCGCCGGTCCTGCGGCAACCCATCGACACCCTGTCCAAGGGCTTCAAGCGGCGCGTCGGGCTGGCCGCGGCGATCCTGCACGACCCGCCGGTGCTGGTGCTCGATGAGCCGACCGACGGCCTGGACCCCAACCAGAAGCACCAGGTCAGGGCGCTGATCCGGGAGATGTCGGCCGGGCGCACGATCGTGATCTCCACCCACATCCTCGAAGAGGTCGAACCGCTGTGCACCCGGGCGATCATCATCGCCCGCGGCCGGCTGCTGGCCGACGACACGCCCGAGGCCCTGATGCACCGCTCCCGCTACCACGGGGCGGTGTCGCTGGAGGCCGCCGACAGCGTCGACGCCCGGGTCGCCCTGGAGGGCCTGGACGGCGTGGATGCGGTCGAGTTCGACCCGGCCACCCGGCGCCTGGTGGTGGTGTCGCGGGACGGGCGGCCGCTGTCGGACGCCGTGGCCCGGCGGCTGGGCGAGCGCGGGGTCGCCTTCTCCGGCCTGCAGCTCGAGCGCGGGCGCCTGGACGAGGTCTTCCGCCGCATCACCCTGGGCGAACGCGCGCGCGACACCCGCACGCGCCGCCACCGCGTGCAGGGGGCGGGCGCATGAGCGCGGTCTCGGCGGTGTTCCGGCGCGAACTGGCCAGCTACTTCGCCACGCCGGTGGCCTACGTCTTCATCGTGATCTTCCTGCTGCTCGCCGGCATCGTGACCTTCTACCTCGGCGGCTGGTTCGAGCGCGGCCAGGCCGACCTGCAGCCGTTCTTCGCCTTCCACCCCTGGCTGTACCTGTTCCTGGTGCCGGCGGTGTCGATGCGCATGTGGGCCGAGGAGCGCCGCGGTGGCACCATCGAGCTGCTGCTGACCCTGCCGGTGACCGTCGGGCAGGCGGTCTGGGCGAAGTTCCTCGCCGCCTGGCTGTTCATCGGCATCGCCCTGGCCCTGACCTTCCCGCTGTGGATCACGGTGAACTGGCTGGGCGACCCGGACAACGGGGTGATCGCGGCGGGCTACCTGGGCAGCCTGCTGCTGGCCGGCGCCTTCCTGGCGGTCGGCAGCTGCCTGTCGGCCCTGACCCGCAACCAGGTGGTGTCGTTCGTGCTCACCGTGATGGTGGGCTTCGTGCTGTTGCTGGCCGGCTTCCCGATCGTGCTCGACTTCGTCGCCGCCGTCGCGCCCGCGGGCGTGGTCGACGCGGTGGCGCGGATGGGCTTCCTGACCCATTTCGCGGCCATCAGCCGCGGCGTGCTCGACCTGCGCGACGTGCTGTTCTTCCTGGCCAGCATCGGCTTCTGGCTGTACGCCTGCACGCTGGTGGTCGAAATGAGGAAGGCGCAATGAGCCGACGCATTCCCCCGGTTGGACGCCTGCTGCTTGCGGCCGTCGGCTTCGTGCTGACCGTGCTGCTGCTCGGGCAGCTGCCGTCGAACTGGCGCCTGGACCTGACCCAGAACCGGCTGTACACGCTCTCGCCGGGCACGCTGTCGATCATCCAGGGCATCGACGAGCCGGTCGAGCTGACCCTGTACGTCTCCGAGTCGGCGGTGGCCGACCACCCCGCGCTGCGCAGCTACGCCCAGCGGGTGCGCGAGCTGGTCGTGGAGGTCGCATCGCGTGGCGGCGACCGGATCCGGCTGGAGGTGGTCGACCCCCGGCCCTTCTCCGAGGCCGAGGACGACGCGATCGAACAGGGCCTGGAACCGATGCCGGTCGGGCCGGGCGGACAGCGGATGTTCCTGGGCCTGGTCGGGCGCGGGGCGCAGGGCGAGGAAGTGGCGATTCCCTTCTTCCAGCCCGACAAGGAGCCGTTCCTGGAGTACGACCTGGCCAAGCTGCTGCAGGCACTGTCGGAGAGCTACCGGCCGGTGGTCGGCCTGATGGCCGGGCTGCCGACCGGGCCGGCCTTCGACCCGCAGACCGGGCAGATGGATCCCGGCTGGGTGATCGACGGCGAGCTGCGCCAGCTCTTCGACATCCGCCGCATCTCCCGGCAGACCGACGCGCTCGACCCCGACCTGGACCTGTTGCTGGTGATCCACCCGCGCGACCTCTCCGAGGAGGCGGAGTACGCCATCGACCAGTTCGTCCTGGGTGGCGGACGGGTGGTCGTCTTCGTCGATCCGCTGGCGGAATCCGACGTGGCGACGCTGGCGGCCCGTCTGCAGGGGGAGGGGGATTCCTCGTCCTCGCTGCCGCGACTGTTCCAGGCCTGGGGCGTCGCCTTCAGCCGCGGCGAGGCCGTGCTCGACGCGTTCTCGGCGCTGCAGGTGCAGACCGCCGAGGGCGCCGCGGCCCGCCACCCGGGCCTGCTCGGCCTGGGCCCGGAGACGATGTCGCAGCAGGACATCGTCACCGCCGGCCTGGAGGCGGTGAACCTCTCCAGTGCCGGGCATTTCGAGGCCACCGGCACCGACGGCCTGCAGCTGGAGCCCTTGCTGCAGTCCTCCTCGACGGCCGCCACGACACCGGCGGCGCGCCTGCGCGACCTGGAGAACCCCGAGTCGCTGTTCGACGACTTCAGCAGCCGCAACCGCCATTTCGTGCTGGCCGCGCGGCTCAGCGGTCGCACCGCGTCCGCCTTCCCGGAGTTCGCCGACCGCCCCGGGCACATCGATGCCAGCCTGGAGCCGGCCAACGTGATCGTCGTCGGCGACACCGACCTGCTGGCCGACCGGATGTGGGTGCAGTCGCGGCAGGTCGCCGGCCAGCGGGTCGCCAACGCCTTCGCCGACAACGGCAACTTCGTGGTCAACGCCATCGACAACCTGCTCGGCAGCGAGGAGCTGGTGTCGCTGCGCACCCGTGCGGGGTCGCAGCGGCCGTTCACGGTGGTCGAGGCCATCCGGCGCAGCGCCGAGGACCGGTTGCGCGCCAGCGAGCGCCAGCTGCAGGCACAGCTGCTCGAGACCGAGCAGCGCCTGGCCCGGCTGCAGGCCGAGAGCGGGGTGCAGGACATCCCGGGGCCGGAGGAGCAGGCCGAGATCGCCCGCTTCGAGGCCGAGCTGCTGCGCATCCGCCGCGAACTGCGCGCGGTGCGCTTCGAGCTCAACGCCGACATCGAGCGCCTGGGGGGGCGGGTGAAGCTGATCAACATCGTGTCCATGCCGCTGCTGGTGACCCTGCTCGCCCTGGGCTTCGCCGTCTGGCGGCTGCGCCAGCGGCGCCGTGCGGCCGATACCGAAGACTGAAGTTCAGCTCGCCTGGAGGATCATCCGCGCATGGCCCGACACCACCTGCATGCCTCCTCGCGCTGGCTGGCCGCCGCCGGCGCGCTGTGCGCCGGCCTGGCGGTCGGCCTGGGCGCCTACGCCGCCCACGGCGCCGAGGGCGAGGCCGCCTCCCGGCTCGGGCTTGCGGCCCTGTTCCTGTTCGGCCACGGCCTGGCGCTGGCGGCACTGGCGCCGCGGGCCCTTCGCAACCTCGGCCAGTTCGCGCTGTCGCTGATCCTGCTGGGGGTCCTGCTGTTCAGCGGCACCCTGGGCCTGGCCGCCCTGTTCAACCTGCCGACCACGGTGGCGCCCTGGGGCGGGACGATGATGATGCTGGGCTGGGTGCTCTACGCCGCCGACGCGCTGCGCACGTCCTGATCCGGAACGACGTGGTACCAGTGCCACGGCTCGTAGGTGATGCCGTGGGGGTTGTCGCGGGGGTAGCTGAGGCGGAAGCCGAAGGCCCCGGCATGGTGCCGCAGCCAGGCGAAGGCCGGCGTGGACTCGAAGCTCTCCTCGGCGGCCGGTTCGCCGGGCGTGCCGATGTCCAGGGCGCGGCCGGAGTGGTGCTCGCTGTAGCCCGGTGCCGCGTTCACCGCGAGGATGTCGGCCACGCGCTGCCCGCGCGCGAGCTTCCGCCGGAAGATGCCCAGCTGGTAGTGGTGCCCGCGGAACCCCGAGATCGCCTCCAGCACCACCCCGTCGCGGCGGGCGGCATCGCGCAGCCGTTGCCAGGCCCCGGCGGTGCGGTGCGCCAGGAACAGCGGCCGGCCGAAGCGGTCCCGGCCGGCCAGCGCCAGCCGCGCCGGTTCCGGCACCAGGGCCAGGCCGTGCCGCGGGCCGTAGTCGCCGGGGACGCCCAGGGACCGGAGCAGGCCCTGCAGCGGCCCGATGGGAAGCAGGCCGTCGGGTGCCCCGGCCTCGAGCCGGGCGAGGATGTCGAGCAGGCCGGGGTCGTGGCGACGCGCCTGCGGGTGCAGCGGCTGCACCCGGCCGCGGGCGTCCACGGTGGCGAGGTAGCGGCCGTCGCGCTTGCGGCGCAGCAGCCAGTCGGCGGCGGCCAGGCGCCGGGCGTCGGCGTTGGCGCGTGCGCGGAAGGCGTGCGCGGGCACCGCGTCGACCTCCGGGCCGTTGACCAGTTCGCTGGGCCGTGGGCGGCTCATGCCCCGGACTCCGGTGACGGCATCGTCACACGCAGCTGCAGGGCGCCACCCAGGCCCATGACCACGACCCGGGCCGCCTTGCCGGCGGGCTGCATCACGAAACGGCGCTCAGCGCTGCCCATGGACCCACTCCGCGATCAGGGCGATCAGGCCCGGGTGCACGTGGTTGGGCTGCAGGTAGCCCTGCGGCGTGGCCCGGCCCTCGCCGGGCATCATCAGGTGATCGAGGTTCTCCGCCTCGACCAGTCGGGCCCGCTCCACGTCTTCGAAGACCTCGCGCCAGCGCGCGGCGTCGGCATCGGTGACCTGGTAGTCGCGTCCGCCGTGGACGACCAGCAGCGGCTGTGGCAGCGCGGCGGCGTGGGCGACGGGGTCGTAGTCGCGCAGGTCCAGCCAGTAGGCCGGCGGCGCCCCCAGCAGCAGTCCGGTCGAGGTGTCGCCGGGCTCCAGCGCCCGGATCCGCGCCCGCAGGCTCCGCATGGCCTCCAGCTGGGCGAGGACCGCCTGGCGCGTCGCGTCCACGGTCTGGATCGAGGCGATGTACTCCAGCTGCTCCACCACCATGTCCTCCAGCGGCCGCGCCGGCGCGGCCAGCAGCACCATGCCGGCTGCGTCGGCGCGTTCGGCGATCCGCGGGGCCAGCATCGCGCCCAGGCTCAGTCCCAGGACATGGACCTGGCCGGCGTCGACCCGCTCGTGCTCGCGCAGGGTGGCCACCGCCGACACCGCGTCGGCCAGGACCTCCAGTTCGACGGTGAAGGCGACATCGGCGAAGTCGGCCGGCCGCACCCGCGAGCGCTTGTCGTAGCGCAGGCTGGCGACCCCATGCGCAGCCAGACCGTGGGCGAGGTCGCGGAAGGGGCGGTTGGGGCCGAGGGTCTGGTCGCGGTCGCCCGGGCCGGAGCCGTGCACCATGACCACCGCCGGGAACGGCCCCTCGCCAACCGGTAGGGTCAGCGTGCCCGGCAGCTGGCCGTCGGCAACGGTGACCGCGTGCTCGCTGAAGTCGACGTCCGGGGCATCGCCGGCCGGCGCGGTGGCCTGGATCGCCGCAGCGGCCAGCAGCAGGCTGAACACGACCGGGCGGGCAGGGTGGGGCATGGGCATGGCGCAGTCTCCGGGGAGGGGGGACTCAGTCCTGCGGGGGTTCGTCCTGTGGCTGCGGGGGGCGGGCCTTCAGCCGGCCGGCCCGCCGCAGCGCGTCGCGTAGAACGTACTCGATCTGGGCATTGAGCGAACGCAGCTCGTCCTCGCTCCAGCGTTGCATCGCTTCGAGCACGCGGGCGTTGATCCGCAGCGGGTAGGCCTTCTTCTCCGGCACGCCGATGGCCGGGCGGCTACTGGTGGATGCTGCCGGCGTTGACCACCGGCTGGGTGGCGCGGTCCGAGCACAGCACCACCAGCAGGTTCGACACCATCTGTGCGCGGCGCTCCTCGTCGAGTTCGACCACGTGCTTGGCGCGCAGCTGGTCCAGGGCCATCTCGACCATGCTCACCGCGCCGTGGACGATGCGGGTGCGGGCGGCGACCACGGCGTTGGCCTGCTGCCGCTGCAGCATCGCCTGGGCGATCTCCGCGGCATAGGCGAGGTGGCTGATCCGTGCCTCGAGCACGTCGACACCGGCCCGGGTCAGGCGCTCGTCGAGCTGGACCTTGAGGTGATCGCTGATCTCGGCGGGGTGGCTGCGCAGCGAGATCTGCCCGTCGGTCTCGCCGTCGAGGTCGTAGGGATAGCTGGTCGCCATCGCGCGCAGCGCGGCCTCGGACTGTGTGCGCACGAAGCTCTCGTAGTCGTCCACGCCGAAGCTGGCCTGGGCCGGGTCGACCACCTGCCAGACCACGACCGCGGCGATCTCGATCGGGCTGCCTTCCAACTCGTTGACCTTCAGCCGGCCGGACTCGAAGTTGCGCACCCGCAACGAGACCTTGCGGGCGCTGTAGAAGGGGTTGGCGTAGCGCAGGCCCTGCTGCGCGTCGGTGCCGGTGTACTTGCCGAACAGGGTCAGCACCGCCGCCTGGTTGGGCTCGACCATGTAGAAGCCGAAGGCAGCCACGAAGGCGGCCGCCAGCGCCAGCAGGCCGGCCACGATGACCGGCGTGGAACCGCCCTGGGCGCCGGGCACCACCACGGCCCACAGGGCCGCCAGGCCGATGGCCAGCAAGGCCACGAGAACGGGGATGCCCGACAGGGAACGCACTTCACGCTCGTGCATGGTCTTGCTCCGGAAGGTGCCTGCGCACGTTTCCGGGAGACGATATCAGTGTGATATCACATTCGCAAGCCCGGCTCAGCCGCCCTCGGGCACGTAGACCAGCGACCCATCGGGCAGGCGGTAGGTCGTGCCGGCGCGCACGCCCTGGCCCTCGCCGATCTCCGCGGTGGACTCGAAGCGGGTGAGCTTCTCGCCCTCGCGGATGGTGATGGTCATGTCCTCGCGGCCGGGGTTGGTAACCACGACCATGTCCTCGTTGCTGAACGGGTTGAGCGGGTTGCTGGCCACGATCACCAGCAGGATCGCGATGACCACCAGGAAGACGTCGACGACGTTGACCACCGACAGGATCGGGTCGTCGTCGTCGTGCTCGAGGAAGCGCCGGCTCATGCGCCGCCCCCGCGCTCGATGCGGTGCAGGGAGTCGAGCAGCCAGCGGCGGCGCACGTTGAGGATCAGGAACACGATCGAGGCGGTGACCAGGGCCAGGATGACCGCGGCGAAGGCCACGACCAGGTTCTGGCCGACCTCGGCCAGCTCGCCGTCGCCCAGCGCCAGCAGGGCCGGGCCCAGCGGGATCATCGTCGCCACCAGGCCCAGCATCGGCGCGGTGCGGCTGACGATGCGCAGGGGTTCGAGCTGCTTCATGACCTCCAGCTCCAGGGCGTCGCTGTCGACGCTGCCGCGGCCGGCCTGGAAGCGGGCCAGCGCGCAGCCGCGGTCGCTCCAGCCCGGACGCCGCCGCTGCACGGCCTCGACCGCGAAGCGGCCCAGCAGGTAGAAGGCGTAGACGAACAGGGCGAGGATGATCAGCAGCACCGGCATCAGGAACAGGCCGGAGATCTGGTACATGAAGACTTCGATCGGATTCATGGCGTGGCGGGTCCGTGGGTCGTGGAAAGGCCCTGTCGCGACTGGCGCCAGGCACCGGCCAGGACGGGCAGCAACAGCGTGGCGGCCATCAGCAGCAGCCACAGCGGGGAGGGGGCGGGCATCGGGACCGGTGGTGGGACCTCCTGCAGCACCTGCCCGCTGACGGCCACCGCGGCGGGCGCACCCAGGCCGAAGCCGGCGGCGAGCTCGTCGATGTAGGCGCCGAGGCGGCCGTCGGCACCGCGGCCGTCGCTGAGCTCGAGCTGGGTTTCCAGCAGCGAGCGCAGGGTGTCCTCGGGCGCGTCCCAGTACTCGCGACGGACGGTCTCGAGCATGCGCTCGACGATGCGCCGCAGCGCGTCGGGGTTGTGTTCCCGGAACCACTCGTCCAGGCCCAGGCCCAGGCTGTCGCGCACGTAGATGTCGTGGAAGGCCTGCCACTGGTCGGGGCGGATCATGTCCGGATCCATGACCTGCCAGCCGAAGCTGTTGTTGACGACGTTGAGCAGTTCCAGGGTCCCGGCGTAGCCCTCCGCGCGCATGCCCTCCAGCCACCCGGGGTGCTGGTAGCGGCTGCGCAGTTCCCCGGCCAGGTGGCGGGCGGCGGGCTGCATGCGCGCACCGGCCGGGTCGCGCAGGTTGCCCACGTACAGCGCCGGACTGCGGCCGGAAAGCTCGCGCACCGCCAGCGACAGCCCGCCGAGGTACTCGAACGGATGGTCGGTGGACAGCAGCCCGTTGAGGTTGGAGGACCGCGCCAGCACCGCGGCCTCCACGCCGCGCAGGTGTTCGGCGAACAGGTTCACGCCGTCCAGCCGGAGGTCCTGGTCACCGTCGGCGCCGTAGGCGGACTGCATGCGGTCCAGGAAGATCCCGGCCAGTTCCGCGTCCGCGTCCCAGTTCTCCGTGTCCAGGGTGGCGTCGGTGAGTCCGGTGCCGTAGTCGCCGCTGCGGTTGGAGAAGGCCCGGATCGACGCCAGCGCCAGCCCGCGTTCGCCGTTGACGCCGGCCAAAGCCAGGCGCTCGCGGACGCGGCGGGTGTTGGCCGCGATCGGGTTGCCCTCCTCGTCGAGCAGCGACAGCGCCAGCGTGGCGCGCGAGAGGTGGTCGACGAATTGCGGGAACTGGTCGCGGTAGACGCCGGTCATGGAGAAGACCACGTCCACGCGCGACCGGCCCAGCTCTTCGCGGTCCATGATCCTCAGGCCGGTGACCCGGCCGCCGGAGTCCCACTCCGGCTCCAGGCCCATCAGTGCCAGCGCCTGGGCCTCGAGCACGCCCTGCTGGCGCATCGCCTCCGAGGACCACAGCGACACCGCCAGCGTCTCGGGGGCGGCGCCGGTCGCCTCGCGGTGGTCGTGGACGAGTGCTTCGGCCAGTTCACGGCCCACCGACCAGGCGCGCTCGCTGGGCAGGCGGCTGGGGTCGAAGCCGAACAGGTTGCGGCCGGTGGGCAGGATGTCGGGGTTGCGGATGGTGTCGCCGCCGCTGCTGCTGGCGATGTAGCCGCCACGCATCGCGCGCAGCAGCTGCGGCACCTCCTCGGCCGCCTGCAGGGCCTGGAACCAGTCCAGGGCGCGTTCGACCGCCTCGCGCAGCACCGGGTCGCGCACCTGTCCGGGGGGCTCCCCGTCCAGCACGAAGCGGGCCAGGAACCGGTAGGGCTCGGTCTCGGCCCAGGCGTCGTGGGACTGGCTGAAGACCTCCTCGGGTTCGTCCAGGCCCAGCGCCCGGTAGAAGTCCTCGCCCAGCATCTGCATCACCGTCGCCAGCCGGTGCGCCGGCTCGGGTGCCAGGCCGAAGCCGTGCAGGCCCAGCGGTTGGGTGTCGGCGGCGAGTTCGTGCAGGTAGTCGTGCAGGTCGGCCTCGAAGCCGGCGAAGTCCGCGGCCATCGCCGCCTCGCTCCAGCCCAGGTCGCGGTGCATGTCCAGGGCCAGGACCTCCTCGATGGCCTCGGCCTCGGTGCGCGCGCGCACCGGGCCCTCGTCGAGCAGCGCCCAGTCGTGGATCAGGTCGTGCAGGCGCAGCAGCTGGCCATGCAGCCCGGCCGGCGCGAACGGCGGCGGCTGGTGGGTCACGGTCACCGCGCGCCCGCGGCGCCTGGCCTGCAGCGCCTCGGCGATGTTGTCGCTGATGTAGGGGTACACCACCGGCAGGTCGCCCAGGACCAGGAAGGCGTCGTCGTCGGCGGCCAGGCCGCGCTCCTTGCCGGGCAGGAACTCCTGGCTGCCGTGGGTGCCGAAATGCACCAGCACGTCGGCACCGAAGGTCGTGCGGACCGCAAGATAGGCCGCGAGGTAGGCGTGCGTCGGCGGCACCGCCCCGTCGTGCAGCCCGCCGGCGCCCCGGCGTGGCTGCGGCAGCACCAGCAGATGGTCGCGTTCGATCGCCGGGACCGCGAAGGCGCGAGCGCCGTCGCGCTCGACCAGCATCGGGTCGGACGCCGGGTCCCCGTGCGCGGCCTCGATGCGGTCCCGGGCCGGGGCCGGCAGCGACTGGAACCAGGCCCGGTAATCCTCCAGCGGCAACTGGAGTACATGATCGGCGTCGGCGTCGATTCGGTCTTCGGCCGCGGCCGGGTCCAGCCACGGGTCCAGCAGCGCCGGCAGCTCGCGCTCCAGCGTCGCGCGATCGAGCGCCGGCACCCGGTACCCGGCCTCGGCCATGGCGGCGAAGAGGTGTTCCAGCGAGCGCGGCACGTTGAGCTTGGAGGCCGACACGCCGCGTTCGCCGGGCGGGTAGCTCCAGTACATCAGCGCGACCCGCACCTCCCCGGGCGGGGCCCGGCGCAGGTGGGCCAGGCGCAGCGCGCGGTCGAGCAGCAGGTCGACCTGGGCATGGATCGGCACGATGCGGCCGGACTCGCGGGCGCCCAGCACCAGCGGGTCCTGGGCGCCCATCTGCTCGGGAATGGCCAGGAAGGCGGGCAGGGAGCGCATCGGCACGCCGGCCGGGTCGGCGCGCCACTGCGCCGGGTCGCCGTCGCGGAAGGCGAAGCCCTGCACCAGCGGCACGTCCAGCGCGGCGAGCTCCTGCTGGCGGGCCTCCACGCCCATCATGTGGGTGAGGTTGACCACGACGTCGACCGCCGCGTTCCCGTCGACGGCCAGCAGCGCGGTCATGCCCTCGGGGTCCGCCCAGGGGTAGTAGAACGGCCAGGCACGCGCGCCGCGTGCCTCGACCGCCTCGACCAGCGCCTCGAGCAGCGGCGACTGGTCGGCGTCGAGCTGCGATGCGGAGACGGCGAAGGCCACGGTCGGTGCCGCCTCGCCCAGTCCGTCGCGTTGGTGCAGCCAGGCCCGGTAGCGCGCCGGATCGGTCTCGAACAGGTCGGGCAGCGCCGGGTGGATGATGGCGCGCGCGGGCAGGACCACCGGCTCGGGTACCTCGCCGACCTCGCGGCCCAGGACGTCGCGCGCCACGGTCCGCCACAGGCCGCGCGCGTTGGAGGGCACCGGATTGCCGTAGTAGGCGGCCAGGCCGGCGGCCACCGCCTCGTCGAGCCCGCGGGCCTGGTGTCCGCCGCCACCGACCAGCACTTGCGGGGTCCGGATCGGGCCCAGCAGTTCGCCGGTCAGCTCGCGGATGCGGCCGATGTCGTTGCCGCGCGGGGCGTCGAGCAGCACCAGCCGCGCCCCGGCGGCCTGGCTGCGCACGGTTGCGGCGTCCATGGTCTCCACGCTGTGCCAGCGCATGTCCACGCCCTCGGCCGCGGCGGCCTCGCGCAGGGCCTCCAGGCGGCCCTCCAGGACGAAGTCGACCGCCAGCACCAGCACGTCGGGCGGCTGGGCGGCGTCCAGCCGCAGCGGTGCCAGCATCAGCGCAAGCGCTGCGAACAGGGCGCGCATGCTCAGAAGTTCCAGTCGATCCCGAGGTTCACGAAGCGCCCGCGTTCGCTGAAGTTGAACAGAGGCGAGCGCTCGTCGAGCCGGGTGCCGGCCACGTTCTCCACGCCCACGCGCAGCACGAAGGCGTCGCCCAGCGTGCGGCTGGCGTTGAGGTGCCACAGGGTGTAGGCGGGCAGGGTCTGCCGTGCGGGTCCGACCACCACCTCCTGGCGCCCGGTGTACTGACCGCGCACCTGCACCGCCCAGGGCCCGCCGCTCCAGCCCAGCCGCGGCACCACCACGTGCTCCGGGCGCTGCACCAGCGCCAGGCCGGTGTCCCGGTCCTCGGTGTCCAGCCAGGTGTGGCTGATGCCGGCGTTGAAGCCGGCGCCGAGGTCGGCGCGCAGGCCGGTCTCCAGGCCCAGGATGCGCGCCCGGGCCACGTTGACGTACTGCCGACGCTCGGCGCCGAAGCGGCCGCACTCCGCGACGCAGGCGGTTTCGATCAGGTCGATGGCCTCGTTGCGGAACACGGTGGACTCCAGCTGCAGCCGGTCGCCTTCCACCAGGACGCCCAGTTCCAGGTTGCGGCTGCGCTCGGGCTGCAGCGAGGGGTTGCCGCCGATGACGAAGCGTCCGCCGCCGCCCACGGTCTGGAACTGGGTCGAGAGCTGCTTGAGCGTGGGCGCCTTGAAGCCCTCGCCGTAGCCGCCGCGCAGCGTGAGCCGGTCGCCGGCGTGCCAGTTGAGGTAGGCGCGCGGCGTGAACTGGGTGCCGAAGTCGGCGTGGCGGTCCCAGCGCGCGCCCAGGGTCAGCGTCAGCTCCGGCGCGATGTGGATGCGGTCCTGGGCGAAGACGGCCTGGCGGCGCACCGACTCCTCGCCGGTCTCCACGAAGCCACCGTCCACCAGCCGCTCGTGGCGCAGCTCCGCGCCCAGCAGGATGTCCTGCCGGTGGCCGATCCCGAAGGCGTGGGTGGCGTCGATGATCTCGTCGCGCAGGCGCGTGGGGTCGCTGGGCGTGGTCAGCTCGCGGCGGTTCTCGCGGTCGAGTTCGGCCCGGTAGGCGCCCAGCTGCAGGTCGCCGCCGGCGACCCGGCCGCTGTAGCGCAGGTCGAACATGCGCCGGCTGATGTCATCCCAGAACCAGTAGCTGGTGTCGGCCAGCGGGCCGGTGCCGCGGGTGCGGCGCTTGCGCACCTCCTCGCCGCCGGTGGCCATGAACTCGACCCGGTGATCGTCGGACAGGTACCAGGCCAGGGTGCCGCCGGCCGTGTTGACCCGGCGGCCCTCGATGTCGGAGACCTCCGGGTCCGAACGCAGCGGCGTGTGGCCGCGGTACTGGCTCTCCGCCTGCAGCCGCAGTCCCCAGCGCTCGCCGATCCGGCCGCTGCCGAAGGCGCCCAGCTGCGACTCGTTGCCGCCGTCGCCGGAGGTGGGCACGCCGCCCTGCAGGCGGACGCTGCCGCCCCAGTCCTCGCCGATCGGCCGGGTGATGATGTTGACGACGCCGCCCAGGGCCTCGGAGCCGTACAGCGAGGACAGGGGGCCGCGTACGACCTCGATGCGTTCGATCGCCTCGATCGGGATCCAGGTCAGCTCGAAGTCGGCGTGGGCGATCACGTCGGCGGAGTTCGACAGCCGGCGACCGTCGATCAGGTACAGCGTCTGTCCGGGATTGAGGCCGCGGATCTGGATCCCCTGGCGGGTGAAGTTGATGCCGCGCAGGCTGATGCCGGGCACCTCGCGGATGGCGTCGAGGATGTCGCGCACCGGGCGCACCGCCATGTCCTCGCGGGTGATGACGCTGACCGCCGCCGGCGCGTCGCGCAGGCTCTGTTCGGTGGCGCTGGCGCTGACCACCACCTGGTCCAGGCGGACGGCGTCGGTGGCGGCATCGGCCTGGGCCAGGGCGGGCAGGCAGGCGGCGGCGAGGGCGGCACACAGGGGGCGCAGGGTCATGACGGTCCGTGGAATGACTGAAACGACATAACATAACATCCATGTCAACGGGGTGTGAACCCGGCGCTCGGCTAGAATCCGCGTTCGCTTCCGGCCAGGGCCCCTCCATGAGTCACGACACCGTCACCATCGGCACCCCGTTCACTTCCGGCGCCAAACGCGTGCTGCTGCTGGGCAGCGGCGAGCTGGGCAAGGAGGTCGCCATCGAGCTGCAGCGCTTCGGGGTGGAAGTGGTCGCCGTCGACCGCTACGACGACGCCCCGGCGATGCAGGTCGCCCAGCGCGCGCACACCGTGAACATGCTCGACCCCGCGGCGCTGCGGGACCTGATCCGGCGCGAGAAGCCCGACCTGGTGGTGCCCGAGATCGAGGCCATCCACACCCAGACCCTGGTCGAGCTGGAGCAGTCCCAGGGCCTGAACGTCGTACCCACTGCGCGCGCGGCGCGGCTGACCATGGACCGCGAGGGCATCCGCCGGCTGGCCGCCGAGACCCTGGGGCTGCCGACCTCGCCCTACCGCTTCGTCGACACCGAGGCGGAGTACCGCGACGCGGTCGAGGCGATCGGCCTGCCCTGCGTGGTCAAGCCGGTGATGAGCTCGTCGGGCAAGGGCCAGAGCCTGGTGCGCACCGACGCCGACATCGGTGCGGCCTGGGCCCACGCCCAGAGCGGCGGACGGGCCGGCCAGGGCCGGGTCATCGTCGAGGGCTTCGTCGACTTCGACTACGAGATCACCCTGCTGACCCTGCGCCACCGCGACGGCGTGGCCTTCTGCGAGCCCATCGGCCACCTGCAGCGCGACGGCGACTACCGGGAAAGCTGGCAGCCGCAGCCGATGTCGGCGGCGGCACGGGCCGAGGCCGAGCGCATCGCCGCGGCGGTCACCGGCGACCTCGGCGGCTGGGGCATCTTCGGCGTGGAGCTGTTCGTGAAGGGCGACCGGGTCTGGTTCAGCGAGGTCAGCCCGCGCCCGCACGACACCGGCATGGTGACCATGGTCTCCCAGGAACTCAGCCAGTTCGCGCTGCACGCGCGCGCCATCCTCGGCCTGCCGGTGCCGGTGATCCGCCAGGCCGGCCCCTCGGCCAGCTGCGCGGTCGTGGCCGAGGGCCATGGCGTGCCGCGCTTCGGCGGCGTCGAGCGCGCGCTGGCCCGGCCCGACACCGCGCTGCGCCTGTTCGGCAAGCCGCGCGTGGAGGGCAGCCGCCGCGTTGCGGTCACGCTGGCCCGGGGCGGGGACGTCGAGCAGGCCCGTGCGATCGCCCGCGAGGCCGCGGCGGCGCTGGACGTCGACCTGCTGCCCGGGGACTAGCCTTCCGGGACCAGGCGCTGCAGGGGTCGGCCCTCGAGCACCGCCTCCCACGGGAACAGCGGGCCCGGGTCGCGCTTGCGCGCCACCTCCACCGAGGGGTCGTCGGCGGCCGGCACCCGGGTGGTGTCGAGGTCCTCGTGGCCGGCGATGTGCACCAGCGAAGGCAGCGTCGCCTGCAGGTGGTCGAGCAGGGCATTGAGCGTGGCCACCTGGGCCGCGGTGTAGGGCTCGTCCATGGCCTGGTGGCCGGCGTGCAGCCAGTGCGGGAAGCGGCCGCGGTTGACCAGCTCGATGCCGATCGAACGGGCGTTGTGGCCGCGCACGTGGTGGGCGACGCGTTCGGGGCGGACCCACAGGTGCAGGCTGCCGTCGCGGTCGATGTAGTAGTGGCCGCTGTTGCCGGTGCCCGACGGGTAGAGCACGGTCTCGCCGAAGCGGCGTGCGCTGGCCAGGTCCGGGGTCTCGGTGCAGTGGATGACGACCAGGTCGATCGCCTGCGCCGGGCGTGACTCCAGGCGCTCCTCGTAGGGCAGTGGATCGACCACGGCGTCGGGTGCGGGCGGCAGCTCGGGCAGCATGCCGGCATGCTAGCATCCACGCCCATGCGCGGAACCGTCATCCTCTCCCACGGCCTGCATTCCAGCCCCGATGCGACCAAGGTCGGCGCGATGGCGCAGGTGGCCGGCGCGGCGGGTTGGGCGCACCAGCGGCCGGACTTCCGCGACCTCGACAGCAGCGGCCGGCTGGCCGACATCGACCGCCGCATCCAGCGGCTGTGCGAACACATCGACGCCGTCGCCGGCCGTGGACCGGTGGTGCTGGCCGGGTCCAGCATGGGTGCGTTCGCATCGGCGCTGGCGACGCTGCACTGTCGCGTCGACGGCCTGTTCCTGCTGGTGCCGCCGGCGGTCATCGACGGCTACCCGCAGGCGCTCGACGCCGCCCGGGTGCCGACCTGGATCATCCACGCCTGGGACGACGAACTGATCCCGGCCATGGACGTGGTGCGCTGGGCGCGCCGACGCCGCAATCACCTGGTCATGGTGCCCGACGGTCATCGCCTGGAGGCCCACGTCGGCCTCTGCGCGGAGACCTTCGGCCGCTTCCTCGACACCCTCTGAGACACCTGCCATGAAGCTGTTCGTGCCCTGCGCCAAGGGCCTGGAATACCTCCTCGTCGAGGAACTGGGGACGCTGGGCGCGAAGGCCGCGACCGCAGGCGTCGCCGGCGCGAACGCCGAGGGCGGCATGGACCTGGTGATGCGCGTGGCCCTGTGGTCGCGGCTGGCCAGCCGCGCGCTGTGGCCGCTGGCCGCCTTCGCCTGCCGGGACCACGACGACCTCTACGACGGCGTCGCCGCCGTCGACTGGAGCCGCCACCTGTCCGCGGCCTCGACCTTCGCCATCGACGCCAACGTGTCCGGCAGCGGCATCACCCACGAGCGCTTCGCCGCGCAGCGCGCCAAGGACGCCATCGTCGACCAGATCCGAGAGGCGACCGGGGCCCGACCCTCGGTGGACACCGCGGACCCGGACCTGCGCCTGAACCTGTCGGTGCGCAAGGACCGGGCCGTGGTGTCGGTCGACCTGGCCGGCCCGCTGCACCGCCGCGGCTGGCGGCGCGGGCAGGGCGGGGCGCCGTTGAAGGAGAACCTGGCCGCGGCGGTGCTGCTGCGCGGTGGCTGGCCGGCGGTCGCCGCCGGCGGGGGCGGTCTGTTCGACCCGATGTGCGGCTCCGGGACCCTGGTGATCGAGGGGGCCCTGATGGCCGCCGACGTGGCGCCGGGGCTGCAGCGCCATGGTGCCGCCCCGCCGACCCGCTGGCGCGGCTTCGACGGCGTGGCCTGGCAGGCCCTTGTCGATGAGGCCCACGAACGCGCGCAGCGGGGGATGGCGGCGCTGCGTCGGGTCCACGTCGGGCGCGACAGCGACCCCGGGGTGGTCGCGGCCGCGTGCGCCAACGCCGAGGCCGCCGGCGTCGCCGAGGCCGTGGATTTCGACGTCGCCGAGCTGGCCTCGGTGCAGGTGGCGGGGCTTCCCGCCTCCGGGCTGGTGGTGTGCAACCCGCCCTACGACCAGCGCCTGTCGGCCGACCCGGCGCTGTACCGGGCGCTGGGCGACGCGCTGCGGCGCACCGTGCCGGACTGGTCGGCGGCGGTGCTGGCCGGCGATCGCGCGCTGGGCATGGCCACCGGCCTGCGGGCGCGCAAGGTCTACACCGTGTTCAATGGCGCGCTGGAGTGCGCCCTGCTGGCCTGCGAGCGGGTTCGCCCCCCGCAGGCGCCGGCGGCGCCCGCCGCGCCGCTGGCCGGTGGTGCGCAGATGGTCGCCAACCGCATCCGCAAGAACCTGCGGCGCCTGAAGTCCTGGCGCGCCGCCGAGGCGGTGGACTGCTTCCGCGCCTACGACGCCGACCTGCCCGAGTATGCGGCGGCGATCGACGTCTACACCGAGGCCGAGGGCGCACGCGCGACCTGGCTGCACATCCAGGAGTACGCCGCGCCGGCGGAGATCCCCGAGGCCGACACCCGGCGTCGTTTCGGCGAACTGGTGCGCGCCGCCGCCGAGGTGTTCGAGGTGCCGCGCGGGCGGATCGCGCTCAAGACCCGGGCGCGGGGCAAGGGCGGCAGCAAATACGGCCGCTTCGACCAGCGTGGCGAGTTCATCGCCGTGCGCGAGGGGCCGGTCCGGCTGCGCGTGAACCTGTTCGACTACCTCGACACCGGGCTGTTCCTCGACCACCGGCCGCTGCGGCTGCAGCTGGGTGCGACCGCGCGCGGGCGCCACGTGCTCAACCTGTTCTGCTACACCGGCGCGGCCAGCGTGCATGCGGCCGTGGGTGGCGCGGCCTCGACCACCAGCGTGGACCTCTCGGCGACCTACCTGCAGTGGGCCTCGGACAACCTCGCCCTCAACGACTGCAGTGGCCGGGAGCACCGCCTGGTGCAGGCCGACGCCCTGCGCTGGCTGGAGGCCGAGCGCTCGCGCTACGACCTGGTGTTCTGCGACCCGCCGACGTTCTCGAACTCCGCGCGAGCCGACGACTTCGACGTGCAGCGCGCGCACGTGCGGCTGCTGGGGGCTGCCGTGGACCGGCTCACCGACGACGGCCTGCTGCTGTTCTCCAACAATTACCGGCGCTTCCGTCTCGACGAGGAGGCGCTGTCGGGGTTCGCCCGGGTCGAGGAGATCACCGCGCAGACCATCCCGCCGGACTTCGCCCGCAACCCGCGCATCCACCGCGCCTGGGCGCTGCGCCGACGCTGAAGCCGGTCAGGCCTCCTCGAGTTCGGTGTCGAGGTCGACGACGACGCGGTTTCGGCCGCTGGCCTTGGCGATGTACAGGGCACGGTCGGCGTGCAGCAGCATCGCGTGCAGGTCCTCGTACAGGACCGGGCACAGGCCGATGCTCACGGTCACCGACAGCGACTCCTCGCCAACCGGGATCTCCAGACCCGCGATGCGCTCGCGCAGTGCGTCCATGTGCGCCCGGGCCTGCGCCTCCCCCATCGAGGGCAGCAGCAGGCAGAACTCCTCGCCGCCGAAGCGGCCGAGCACGTCGGTGGGGCGTGCATGCGCCTGCAGCGCCTGGGCCACGGCCTTGAGCGCCTGGTCGCCGGCGTCGTGGCCCCAGGTGTCGTTGACGTGCTTGAAGTGGTCGATGTCGAGCATCGCCAGCGTCAGCGGTGCACCGGCGTCGACATGGTCCTCGAACGCGCGCCCGCCCTCGTCGAGGAAGTGGCGCCGGTTCGGCAGCCCGGTGAGGAAGTCGCGCGTGGCGAGGTCCTGCAGGGTGCCGATGAGCTCGAGGTTGTCGATGTTCTGCGAGATGCGGCAGAAGAACTCCTCGCGCGAGAACGGCTTGTGCAGGAAGTCGTTGGCGCCGTTCTTGAGGAAGCGGGCGACCAGTCCGCCGTCGCGGCCGCCGGAAACACCGACCACGGCCAGGTGGTCGCGCGGCAGGGTGGCGCGCATGCGCCGGACCAGTTCGATCCCGTCCATGCCCGGCATCTCGTGGTCGACGGTGGCCAGGCGGATGCGCGGGTCGTGGGCCAGCGCCTCCAGGGCTTCCGGCCCGCTGCCCGCCTCGATGACCTTGAAGCCGTACAGCGACAGCAGGGCGCTGGTGACGCTGCGCGCGGAGGTCGAGTCGTCGACGACCAGCGCGCTGATGCGCCGGTTGCGCTCCAGGCGCTGCACCAGCCAGACCAGGTAGTCGATGTTGCCCGGGGTGTTCTTCAGCACGCAGTCCACGACCGGGCGCGACAGGATCCGGTCGCGGGTCGCCTCGTCGTAGGCGCCGGAGACAACCACCGTCGGCAGGCCGCGGCCGAGGAAGAAATCGAGCACCTGTTCGGTTTCGCCATCGCTCACGACCAGGCCGGTGAGCACCAGGAACACGCCGTGGTCGTCGTGCAGGGCCCCGGCGGCTTCGGCCAGGCTGCGGCAGCACACCACCTCCAGGCCCAGGCGTTCGCCGATCGCGTCGCTGACCATGGCCGCGAAGGACCGCGAGTTCTCCAGGATCAGCACGCGCGAGGGCAGGGCCTGGCGTGCAGGTCCGGTGCCGTGGGCGGGTCGTGTCGGATGAAGTGGACTCATGGGCGATGGGTTCTGGCGTGGAGGCCTGTCCTGCTTCCCCGGTATCGGCCGTACGCGGGCGTACTTGAGGCCGGGCACCGTGGCCATCGTCACTGCCGGTGATCGGCTGCCGGCGCTATGCTTGCGCCATGAGCGCCCCTCCCACGCCCCCACGCAGCCCCCGGAGTGCCCGCTGGGCCTTCTTCAGGGAATGGCTCAAGTCCCCCCGACGCACCTCCTCGGTGTCGCCCTCCAGTCCGCAGCTGGCCAGGCACATGATCGCCGAGTTGCCCGAGCGCACCCGGCGGGTGATCGAGCTGGGCGGTGGTACCGGGGTGTTCACCCGCGCCCTGCTGGCCTGGGGCATCGAGCCCGGGCAGCTGCTGGTGGTCGAGCTCAACACGACGCTGGCGGCCCTGCTGGAGCGCGACTTCCCCGGGGTCGAGATCGCGCAGGGCAACGCCGCCGAGCTCGAGGCGCTGGTGGCCTCGAGCCGATTCGGACTCGACGGGCCCGCCGATGCGGTGTTCTCGGGGCTGGGCCTCCTGGCGATGTCGCAGTCGGTGCAGCGGGAGATCCTGGCCGCCAGCTTCGGCTGCCTGGGCCCGGAGGGGTGCTTCATCCAGTTCACCTACGGGCACACCAACCCGGTCTCGCCGCAGGTGCTCACCGAGCTCGGGCTGCACGTCCGGCGCGGCGCGACCACCTGGCGCAACCTGCCGCCGGCGACGGTCTTCGTCTACACCCGCAGCCGCTCGGTCCATGTCGTGCCGCGCAGCATGGCCGGCTGAGCGTTCCGGGGGTGCAACGCAGGGTTGCGGCCCTGCACCCGGCAATCGCCGGCCGCACCCCCACATTGGAGGCATGTCCCCGAGGAGATCCGCCATGGCCACCGCCACCCCGTCCCGCCACGTCCGCCGCGTGGTCCGCGGCATGCCCACATCCGACGGCGCCGGCGTGCGCCTGACCCGGGTGATCGGTACGCCGCAGCTGGACATGCTCGATCCGTTCCTGATGCTCGACGAGTTCGGCACCGATCGTCCGCAGGACTACATCGCCGGTTTCCCCGACCACCCCCATCGCGGCTTCGAGACCGTCACCTACATGCTCGACGGGCGCATGCGCCACCGCGACAACCACGGCAACGAGGGCGTGCTGGTGCCCGGCAGCGTGCAGTGGATGACCGCCGGCCGCGGCATCGTGCACTCGGAGATGCCCGAGCAGGAGGAAGGCCGCATGCGCGGCTTCCAGCTGTGGCTGAACCTGCCGGCGAAGGACAAGATGACCGCGCCGCGCTACCAGGAATACGGGCCGGACGACATTCCCGTGGCCGCCCCCGCCGACGGCGTGCGGGTGAAGGTGATCGCCGGCCGGGTGGGCGACACCACCGGTCCGATCCAGCAGCCGGCCACCGATCCGGTCTACCTCGACGTGCACCTGGGTGCCGGCGCCGCCTTCGCGCACGAGCTGCCCGACGGGCACAGCGCCTTCCTCTACGTCTACGAGGGTGCGGCCCGGGTCGGTTCCGGCACCGACGCCGCCACCGTGGGCCACCGCGAACTGGCGGTGCTCGACGGGGCCGGCCGTGTCGAGCTGGAGGGCCGCGACGCCGACACCCGCCTCATCCTGGTCGCCGGCCGCCCGCTGCGCGAGCCCGTCGCCCGCCACGGACCCTTCGTGATGAACACCCGGGAGGAGCTGATGCAGGCGTTCGTGGATTTCCAGGAGGGCCGGTTCTAGCGGGGAACGGGTGAAGGGGAGTGGGAAAAGGGGAGGGCGCCGGGCAGGTCCGGGCTCGCCCCTCCCGTTTCCCACTCCCCTTCACCCTTTCCCCTTTCCCCCTACCTGTCCGGCAGCGGAATGAACTCCCGCTCCCCCGGCACCTCGCCAAAGCCCCCGTCCTCCCAGCGCGCCTTGGCCGCCTCGATGCGGTCGCGGCTGCTGGCGACGAAGTTCCACCACATCGCGCGTGGGCCGTCGAGGGGGTCGCCGCCCAGCAGCATCACCCGGGCCGGGGCGTTCGCACGCAGCACCGGGGTGGTCCCGGCGTCGAGCACGGCCATGTGGTTGAGGTCGAGACGGTGGCTGCGGTCGCCGCCGTCGAGCTCGACCTCGCCCTGGACCGGGTACAGGGCCCGTTCGGCGTGCTCGTCGGGCAGCTGCAGTTCCGTGCCCGCCTCGAGCTCGATCGAGACGTAGAGCGTGCGGCTGAACACCTCGACCGGCGCGCGTTCGCCGAAGGCGTCGCCGGCCACCACCACCATCCGCAGGCCGGGACGCTCGATCACCGGCAGGCTGGCGGCAGGGTGGTGGGTGAAGGCGGGCTCGGCCTCTTCGTGCGCCTTGGGCAGCGCGACCCAGGTCTGCAGCCCGTGCATGGTGTGCCCGGAGGCGCGCTCGGCGTCGGGGGTGCGTTCGGAATGCACGATGCCGCGGCCGGCGGTCATCCAGTTCACGTCACCGGGGCGGATGTCCTGGACCGAACCCAGCGAGTCGCGGTGGCGCAGCACGCCCTCCCACAGGAAGGTCACGGTGGCCAGGCCGATGTGCGGATGCGGACGCACGTCGATGCCGACCCCGGGCTCGAAACGGTGCGGGCCGATGTGGTCGAAGAACACGAACGGGCCGACGCTGCGGCGGCCGGCGTTGGGCAGCACGCGCCGCACCTTCAGGCCGCCGATGTCGTGTTCGTTGCCGGTGAGGATCTGGACCATGGCTGTGCTCCTGTGGACCCCTGCGATCATCCCACCGGGTCGCGTCCGTGGCGAGCCTCAGCCCGGCGCGCGGGGGCGCGCGTGGCGTCGCGCCCCTCCGGACGCCGGCAGCGACAGCCAGTGGCGCAACCGGGCCTGGACGTCGGCACTGGAGAGCAGGCCGAGGTGGGTGGTGTTCCAGACCACGTGGCGTCGGGAGGCCGGCAGGTCGAGGCCGGGCCGGTTTCCAGCCGCTCGCGCCAGGGCGCTGCCCACCGGGACCAGCCCGTCGCCGCCGCGTGGCCGTGCACCACCCGCCGGCCGCCCGGCCCGCACCGCTGCGATCAGGTGGAGCCGGTCGCCGATCACCGACAGCGCGTCGCGGGTTCCCGGGTCCACACCCTCGCGCAGGTCCTTGATGCCGGTGCTGCGCACCTGGCCCAGGCGCTGGAACGGGGCGAGGTAGGGGCTGCGGCCCAGCAGGCCGCTGACCCATTCGCCGGCCTGCTCCAGTGGCGCGCCCTGATGGGGTGTTCCCAGGGTGATGCACCGGCCCGGCTGGTCGACCCAGCCGTGGCCGGCGTGCAGCGCGTGGCTGCTGGCGGCGTGTGCCACCAGTCCGCCCATCGAATGGCCCAGGAGGGTGATGTCCTGGATCCGGGTCGGCCAGGCATGGACCAGGGCCTGGATCATCTCCGAGAGCTCGGCGGCGTTGGCCTGGATGCCGCGACCGGTGTTGTAGTGCAGGTGGACCGGGGTCAGGCCCAGTGAGTGCGCCATGGCCGCGCCGTGGTCGAGACCGTCGCGTCGCCACTGCAGGTCGTTCATGCACAGCCCGTGCAGCAGGATCAGCGGCCGCGGCCCGGGCGAGACGAGTGTGCGCGCCAGCGCCCGACGGCCGAGGTCCAGCGCGACGCCGCGCTGGCGCAGGCGCATCGGGATGGCCAGCGGATTGCCGGTCGCCTCGAGGTGGTCGCCGAGCACCCCGTTGAGCGCCGCCCTGAGGGCCTCGTGGCCGGATCCCGGCGAGGACGGCGGTCGGGAGGCGGCCAGCGGGGCAAGTGCGAGGTCCAGGCCCCGGCCGACGCCCCGGGCCACGCCGCGGACCGTGCCATAGACCGCACCGCTGAGCCCGCCGGCGCGCGCCGGCCCCGGTGGGCCGGCGACCGGAGCCAGCGACAGGATCGCCGCGTGCAGGGCCTCGGCGATGTCGGTGACGCCGGTGACCGCGTCCACCGCCAGCCGGCTGGTACCCCGAAGCGCGTCGATCACGGTTGCGGCCTCCTTCGCGGCGGGCGCGCCACGACCAGGGCGATGCCGCCCAGCACCGCCAGCGCCGCCACGACCCAGCGTAGCCCGATGGGTTCGAGCAGGAACACCAATCCCAGCAGGGCGGCGATCACCGGCACCGACAGCTGCACGGTGGCCGCCCGGGTGGCGTCGATGTGGCGCAGGGCGGCGTACCACACCGCGTAGCCCAGGGCGGAGGTGAGCGCGCCGGAGGCGACCGCCAGCAGCACGCCGCGGCCGTCCCAGCCCAGCCAGGGCAGGGCGGCCACACCCAGGGCCATGCACAGCGGCAGCGTGCGCACGAAGTTCCCGGCGGTCACCCGCATGGGGTCGGCATGGCCGCGGCCGAAGGCCGAATACAGGCCCCAGGCCAGGCCGGCACCCAGCATCAGCAGGGCCGCCAGCGGCTCCGGGGCGGTGGCGCCGGGCAACAGCAGCACCAGCAGACCGAGCACCGCGACCGCAAAGCCCGACCACTGCAGGCGGTCCAGCCGTTCGCCCCGCCGCCAGCCCACCAGGACCATCGTCGCCTGCACCGCGCCGAACAGCAGCAGGGCACCGGTCCCGGTCGACAGTGCGACATAGGCGTAGGAGAACAGCACGGCGTAGGCGAACAGGGCCAGTGCCGAGGGCCAGTCCCCGGCGCCGCGCAGCGAGCCGCCCCGGTGCCGCAGGAGCACGACCAGCAGCAGGGCCCCGGACACCAGCCGCACGATGGTGAAGCCGGCCGGGTCGATGCCGGTGTCGCGCAGGGCCATGCGCGCCAGCAGCGAGTTGGCCGCGAAGGCCAGCAGGGCCAGCAGCGTGAGTGCGGCGACCCGGGCCGGTGAGGCCCTGCCCGAGGCGGGCGCCACGCCGGGCGCGCCTACTTCTTCTTTTCCTTCTTCGCCGCGCGCTTCTCCAGCAGCGTCTTCGCCGGCTGCTTCTTCGTGTTCTTCTTCTGGTCCATGCCCTTGCTCACACCCGCTCTCCTTCCAGCCCAGGCCTGTGTGTCCCGGACCCCGGCGCCTGGTGTCGGGGAGGGGAGGTGGGGTCGGCAGTCTAGCGCCGTTGGGGCGGCCGCCGCGTCGACGCCTGCGGCGCAGACCCCCTCGCGGTCGGGCGCTGGCGGGCGGGAACCCCTATGATCGAACGATGGCTGTCACCGAAACCCCCGACCTGACATCGATGCTGACCGCCATCGGCGAGGCCCTGCGCGACCCCTACCAGGGGGTCCAGCTGGGCGTGGTCGCGGTGGCCCTGCTGCTGGCCTGGTGGCTGGGCGCGCGCTGGCTGCGCATGGCCGGCGCCGGCTGGCGTGGCGAGCTGCGCCAGCGGGTGGTGCGGCCGCTGCTGGTGTTCGCCTTCGCCGGGCTGGGCCTGCTGGTGCTGCGGCTGCTGTCGCTGCCCACCGCGCTGCTGCAGCTGGCCGCGGCGCTGGCGCTGGCGATGGTGGTCATCCGCCTGGTGCTGTACCTGCTGCGCCTGGCCCTGAAGCCCGGGCCGCTGCTGATGGCCAGCGAGCAGCTCATCAGCGTGCTGGTCTGGCTGGCGGTGGCCCTGTTCCTGCTGGGCTGGCTGGCCCCGGCGATGGCCCTGCTCGACGCGATGGCGGTCACCGTGGGCGAGGGGCGCTTCTCCCTGCTCGACCTGATCGCGCTGGTGCTGGTGGCGGCGGTCCTGCTGCTGCTGGGCAGCCTGTTCAGCCGATTCGTCGAGCGCCGCGTGATGGGCGTCACCGACCTCAGCATCGGCCTGCGCGTGGGCGTGGCCAAGGTGGTGCAGTTCGCGGTCGTGCTCATGGCGCTGCTGATCGCATTGAACATGGTCGGCATCAACCTGACTTCGCTGGCGGTGTTTTCCGGTGCGCTGGGCGTGGGCATCGGCTTCGGCCTGCAGCGCATCGCCTCGAACTTCATCTCCGGCTTCATCCTCATCGGCGACCGCTCGATCCGCCCCGGCGACGTGATCACCATCGGCGACAGCTTCGGCTGGGTGAAGGCGCTCAACGCCCGCTACGTGGTGGTGCGCGACCGCGACGGCGTCGAGCGGCTGATCCCCAACGAGAACCTGATCACCACCGAGGTGATCAACTGGAGCTATTCCGACAAGGCCGTGCGCCTGAAGGTGCCGGTGCAGGTCAGCTACGACGACGACCCGATCCGGGCGATGGCGCTGCTGGTCGAGGTCGGCAAGTCCAATCCCCGCGTCGACGCCGAGCCCGAGCCGGTGGCCCGACTGCTGGGCTTCGGCGACAGCGGCATCGAGCTCGAGCTGCGGGTCTGGATCCACGACCCGCAGGAGGGCGTGAACAACATCCGTTCCGAGCTCAACGTCGGCATCTGGAAGGCCTTCAAGGCCGAGGGCATCACCATCCCGTTCCCGCAGCGGGACCTGCATGTGAAGTCGCTTCCCGCGCGCCGCCGGGACTGAGCGGCGACCCGCACCGTTCGGTTCGGTTCGTCGCCCGCCGCGCCGGCCCGTGGTTCAGGCCGGCGCCGAGGGACCGCGCGGCATCATGGCCAGTGTCTCTCCGTCCAGGGTGCGCACCGCGCCCATGGCATCGGCGGTCAGGCAGGAGTGCACCGGCAGCAGGTACAGGGTCGAGCCGGGCGGGTGGGCGCGGATGAAGGCTTCAGGCGCGCGGACGATGCCGTGCTCCTGCGACAGGCGGTGCAGCGTGACGTCGGGCAGCGGTGCGCCCCAGCCGGCGCCGTCCGGCGCCACGGCCATGCCGAACACCGGCCGGCCGTCGATCGCCATGCTGTCCCGGGAGAAGTGCACCGCGCCGCCGTGCACCACCAGTTCGCCGCGCGCGGGGTGGCGGGCCACCACCGGGCAGGCCATGGCCACGGCGATGTCCTGCACGCCGCAGCTGCCCACCTGCCACTGGACCAGGTCGTAGTAGATGAAGTTGCCCGGCCGCATCTCGTCGACCCCGGCCCAGTCCGCCTGCGTGCTGCACGCCGGGGTGTCGCCGACCGAGAGCTCCAGCGGCCCGACCCCGGCAGCCAGCCGCTCGCGCAGCGTGCGCAGCCGCGCCAGCGCCTGCTCGTGGATGCGAGCGATCGCCCCGCTGCCGCGGGCGCCGTAGGTGTGGCCGGCATGAGCCAGCAGCCCGCGCAGCCGGGTGTCGGTGCGTCCGGCCACCGCGGAGGCCACGCGCTGCAGGGTGTGCAGGTCGTCGGGATCGAAGCCGGTGCGGTGGCTGCCGACGTCGATCTTCAGCCAGACGTCGACCGGCGCGCCGAAGGCGACGCCTGCCAGGGCGTCTGCGTCGGCGAGGGTGATGCCGATCCGAAGGCGCGCGGCCAGCGCGTCGATGCGGTCGCGCATGCCGGGGTGGAACGGAAAGGCGAGGGTGATGTCGTCCCAGCCGTCGGCGGCGAAGTACTCGGCCATCGCCGGGGAGGACACGGCGATCGCCGACACCCCCGCGTCGCGGAACCAGCGACCGACGACATGGCTCTGGTGGGTCTTGAAGTGCGGCCGCAGGCGCGTGCCGGCGAGCCGGGCACGGGCGCACATCGCATCGAGGTTGCGCTTCGCGCGTGCGGTGTCCAGCAGCAGGACCGGTTCGGAGAGGGACATGGGCACAGGGGCGGGACGGGGGCGGGCGCCCGATCCTCGGCGCTGACCGGGGCGGGGGTCAAGCCCGGGATGCGGCGGGCCAACGCGCGGCCGCACTGGTGCCGGTGCGCCGCCGGGTGCATGCTGGGCCTCGCCGGTGCCCGCCGGCGCCCGGTCGAGGAGAAGTCCATGCGTCCCCTGCTCGCGGTGTCCGGCAGCCTGCGGAAAGACTCGTTCAATACCCGGCTGGCGCAATGCGCCCGCGACCTGGTCGCGCCGTCGATCCCGGTGCAGGTGGTCACGCTGCACGGCATCCCGCTCTACGACGGTGACCTCGAGGCGGGGTCGGGCGTGCCCGATGCCGTGGAGGCGCTGCGCGGGCGGATCGTGGGCTCGGCCGGTGTGATGCTGTTCTCGCCGGAGTACAACAACGGCATACCCGGCGTGTTCAAGAACGCCATCGACTGGCTGTCGCGACCGTCGGACCGCATCGCCGAGGTGTTCGTTGGCCGGCCCTTCGCCGTGGCGGGCGCGTCGCCGGGCGGCTTCGGCACGGTGATGGCGCAGGCGGCGTGGCTGCCGGTGCTGCGCGCGCTGGGCGTGCAGGCCTGGGCCGGTGGGCGGGTGCTGCTGTCACGCGCGGGGTCGGCCTTCGACGAGGCGGGTCGGCTGGTGGAGCCACGCACGCGTGATCAGCTGCGTGAATTCGTCGAGGGCTTCGACGCCTTCTGCCGGGCGCGGGAGCGGGCCTAGCCGGGCGCAGCCGTCGCCGTGGACGCCAGCCAGTCCCGGGCCGGCGCCGGGCGGGCGAAGCCGTAGCCCTGGCCGAACTCGCAGCCCAGGCGCTGCAGCGCCTCGCGCTGCGCCGGTGTCTCGATGCCCTCGGCCAGGATCTCCATCTCCAGCGCGCGCCCCAGGGCGACGATGGCCTCCACCACCGCCGAACTGCGCGGGTTGGCGACGCCCTCCTCGAAGGGCATCACGAAGCTGCGGTCGATCTTGATCATGCGCAGCGGGAAGCGGTGGACATGGCCCAGCGACGAGTAGCCGGTGCCGAAGTCGTCGAGGGCTGCGTGGATGCCCGCGTCGGCCAGCCGCGCCAGCATGGCGACCATCGCGTCGGGGTCGTGCAGCAGGGTGCCTTCGGTGACCTCCACGCGCAGGCGGGCGGGGTCGAAGTCGCAGGCCCGCACCAGCGCCGTGAGCCGGCGGTCGAAGTCGGGGGACTGGATGAGGCGGGGGCTGGCGTTGATGGTGATGTACTGGCCGGCCTCGACCAGGTCGCGGCCGCGGCGCATCGTGAGCTCGAACATCTTCCAGTCGATCGGCTCGATCAGGCCGCTGTCCTCGGCGACCTGCAGGAAGGCCCCCGGCGCCAGCACGCCGCGCTGCGGATGGTTCCAGCGCAGCAGGGCCTCGAAGCCGACGCGCCGGCCGGTGTCCAGGCGCACCAGCGGCTGGAACCAGGGCTCGAACTCGTCCCGGGCCAGCGCGTCGCGCAGGCCCTGTTCCAGATCCAGCACCTCCATGGCGTTGCGCTGCATGACCTCGTCGAACATCACGAAGCGGTTGCGGCCGCCCTCCTTGGCCCGGTACAGCGCCAGGTCGGCGTCGTGCAGCACCTGGTCGACGCTGCTGTAGCGCGCGTCGATCACGGCGATGCCGACGCTGGCGGAAAGCTGCAGCTGCCGGCCGCCGGCGGTGACCGGTGGTTCGAGCAGCCGCAGCAGCCGCCGGGCGACCTTCGACGCGGCCTCGGGCATCTGAGCGTCCTGGATGAGCATCGCGAACTCGTCGCCGGCCAGGCGCGCGACCATGTCCGGCTGGCGCACGCAGGCCTTCATGCGCCGCGCCGCCTCCTGCAGCACCTCGTCGCCGGCGATGTGGCCGAGGCTGTCGTTGATCACCTTGAAGCGGTCGATGTCGACGTACAGCAGGGCGACACGCATCGACGGGTCGCGGCCGTAGCGCGCCAGCGAGCGTTCCAGCTGGTCGCGCAGGTAGCCGCGGTTGGGCAGGCCGGTGAGGGCGTCGTGCATCACCCGGTGCTTGAGGTCGGCCTCGATCCGCTCGCGCACCGCGATCTGCTCGCGCAGTTCCGCGGTCCGCATCTCGACCCGACGTTCGAGGTCCTCGTTCGCCCGGCGCAGCGCCTCGGCGGCCTGGCGGCGCTGCAGGGTGCTGGCGACCTGGTGGCCGACGAAGGTCAGCAGCTCGACCTCGCGGGGACCGTACCGGTCCTCGCGCTCGTAGTCCTGCACCGCCAGCACGCCCAGCACCCGGTCGCGGCCGGCCAGCGGCACCCCCAGCCACTGCCGGGTCGGGGAGCCGATCATGCCGTGCTCCAGTTCGCCGGCGGCCAGCAGGGCCTCCGCGCCGCGGCGGTCGACCAGCTGCGGCTCGCCGGTGCGCAGCACGTACTCGGTCATGCCGCGGCCGCGCCGTCGGGGGCGCCAGTCGGGGTCGCGGTCGTCACGGACGTAGGCGAAGGAGATTTCCTCGCCGTCCTCGGAGACCAGGGCGATGAAGATGTTCCGCGCCTCCAGCAGTTCGGCGATGCTCTCGTGGATGGCGGCGTAGAAGCGTTCGCTGGAGTCTTCCGATCCGGCCAGGGCCGCGATCCGGTACAGCACCGACTGCAGGTGTTCCCCGCGCTGGCGCTCGGTGATCTCGCTGCGCAGCTCGGCGTTGGCCTGCGCCAGCTGGGCGGTGCGCTCGGTGACCGCCCGTTCCAGCTCGGCCTGGCCCTGCTTGCGATCCAGTGCCGTGAGCACGTGTTCGGCGACGAAGCCCAGCAGCGACTGTTCGGCCTCGCTGTAGCTGGCACCGGGCAGGTAGCTTTGCACGACCAGGGCCCCGCGCACCTCGCCGCCGCGCAGCATCGGCACCCCCAGCCAGGTCTCGCAGTCGGCGCCGTGACGGTTGAGGGCACCGTCGACCTGGGCTTCGATATCGTCGAGGCTGCCCATCAGTGGACGGCCGCCCTTGACCAGGTGCCAGGTCAGCCCGCGCTCGATTCGTGTCAGTTCGACCTCGGTGCCCGAGGCCAGCGCGTCGGGGTCGACGGTGTCGACGAAATACAGGAAGTCGAGCACCTCGCGTCCCGGGTGGTACAGGGCGATGTAGAAGTTCTCCGCATACATCAGGCCGGAGATGATCCGGTGCAGACCGCGCAGCATGTCGGGCATGTCGAGGTTGGAGCCGGCCATGTCGGCGATCGCGTACAGCGAGCGCTGCAAGAGCTCGGACTGCTCCATCTGCTGGACCGAGGCGGCCAGCCGCTGCATCGACAGGACCTCGCCCATGCGCGTGGCGGCCGCCTGAAGGTCGGGATGGCCATCGGCAAGCTGGGGCGGCGGATCGGCCATCACCGCCAGCGGGTGTTCGCCGTCGTCGTGCAGGACCCGGATGCCGGCGGGGCGTTCGACCGCGGCGGCCAGGAGCGCCTCGGCCTGCGCCCCCGGCAGCGGTTGCCCTCCGGCTCCCAGGCCTGCGGCGATGCCGGCGGCCGACACGGTCCAGGCGACGCGTGTGCGGCTGTCGCCGAGTCCGGGCGTGGTCAGGATGACCCGTGCCACCTCCGCCGCCGTGACGGCGTCCAGCAGCCGCCAGGGCAGCGTGGCCGCCGGGTCGACCGCGACGGGTTCAGCCAGCGTGGAGCGCGGGGTGGAAGGCATCGGCTCGCCGTGAAGACGTGATCACATCCCCTAGCGGCCGATCAGCCCGCGACTTTCGTGATCCTCGCCCGGCAGCCCTCGAAGCGTGATGCCGGTCACGCTTTGAGGGCCGTGGCGGCCGGGCCGCGCGCTCACGCTGCCCGCAAGCTGGTCAGCAGCCCACGGGCCGCATGCAGCCGGGCTGAGGGGTCGGGCAGTTCCAGCCGGATGCGAAGCCGGTCCGGCCCCTCCATCTGGTAGTGGCGGGGCTGTCCCTGGACCAGCCGGATGACGCTCATCGGGTCGACGTCGGGCTTCTCCTCGAAGGCCAGGCGGCCGCCGCGCTCGCCCAGGTCGAGCTTGCGCACGCCCATGCGGGTGGCCTGCAGCTTCAGCTCGGCCACCGCGAAGAGGTGCTTCGTCGGGTCGGGCAGCAGGCCGAAGCGGTCGATCATCTCCACCTGCAGTTCGCGCAGTTCATCGGACGTGCGCGCCGAGGCGATGCGCTTGTACAGCGTCAGCCGGGTGTGGACGTCGGGCAGGTAGTCGTCGGGGATCAGGGCCGGGATGTGCAGTTCGACCTCGGCGCCATGTCGGGCGGTCAGGTCGGCGGCGTCGATGCCGGGCAGCACGCCGGCCTTGAGCGAGTTGACCGCGCGTTCGAGCAGCTCGCTGTAGAGGCTGAAGCCGATCTCGGTGATCTGGCCGCTCTGCTCCTCGCCCAGCAGTTCGCCGGCGCCGCGGATCTCCAGGTCGTGGGTGGCCAGGGTGAAGCCGGCGCCGAGTTCCTCCAGCGACGCCAGGGCATCCAGGCGCTTGCGCGCATCGGCGGTCATCGCCTTGCGGTCGGGGACGACCAGGTAGGCGTAGGCGCGGTGGTGGCTGCGCCCGACCCGGCCGCGCAGCTGGTGCAGCTGGGCCAGGCCGAAGCGGTCGGCGCGGTTGATGATGATGGTGTTGGCGTTGGGGATGTCGATGCCCGACTCGATGATGGTCGTGCACAGCAGGACGTTGAAGCGCTGGCGCTGGAAGTCGAGCATGGCCTGCTCCAGCTCGCGCTCGGGCATCTGCCCGTGGGCGACGCGGATGCGCGCCTCGGGCACCAGCTCCTCGAGGTCGCGGCGCATCCGCTCGATGCTCTCGACCTCGTTGTGCAGGAAGTAGATCTGCCCGCCGCGGGAGAGCTCGCGCTGGAAGGCCTCGCGCAGCTGCGCGCCGTCCCAGGCGGTGATGAAGGTCTTCACCGCCAGCCGGTGCGCCGGCGGCGTGGCGATCAGGCTCAGGTCGCGCAGGCCGGCCATGGACATGTTCAGCGTGCGCGGGATCGGAGTGGCGGTGAGCGTGAGCAGGTGGACCTCGGCGCGCAGGGCCTTCAGCCGCTCCTTCTGGCGCACGCCGAAGCGCTGCTCCTCGTCGACGATGACCAGGCCCAGGTCGGGGAACTTCACGTCGGCCTGCAGCAGCCGGTGGGTGCCGACGATGACGTCGATCTTCCCGTCCCGGACCTGCTCCAGCACCGCCTTGATCTCCTTGGCGGACTTGAACCGGCTGAGCACCTCGACCCGGATCGGCCAGTCGGCGAAGCGGTCGGCGAAGTTGCGGTAGTGCTGCTGCGCCAGCAGCGTGGTCGGCACCAGCACGGCGACCTGCCGGCCGGCGACCGCGGCGACGAAGGCCGCGCGCACCGCGACCTCGGTCTTGCCGAAGCCGACGTCGCCGCAGACCACGCGGTCCATCGGCTGGCCGCGGCCCAGGTCGCGGACCACCGCCTCGATGGCCTGCAGCTGGTCGGGGGTCTCCTCGAACGGGAAGGCCGCGGCGAAGGGCTCGTACATCGCCCGGTCCAGCGGCAGCGCCAGGCCCTTGCGCGCGTGGCGCCGGGCCTGGATCTCCAGCAGCTCCGCGGCGACGTCGCGGACCTTCTCCGCGGCGCGGCGCTTGGCCTTCTCCCAGGCCTCGCCGCCCATGGCATGCAGCGGGGCGTGCTCGGGGTCGGTGCCGGAGTAGCGGCTGACCAGGTGCAGCTGGGCGACGGGCACGTAGAGCTTGTCGCCCTTGGCGTACTCGATCTGCAGGAACTCGTTCTTCTGGCCCCCGGCATCCAGCGTCACCAGGCCGCGGTAGCGACCCACGCCGTGGTCCTCGTGGACGATCGGTGCGCCTTCGGCGATCTCGGTGAGGTCGCGGATGATGGTGTCGGGGTCGCGGCCGGCGCGGCGCCGGCCGCCGCTGCGGGGGGCGCGCTCGGGGTAGAGCTGGCGTTCGGTCAGCACGCACAGCGCCGGCTCCGACAGCGCGAAGCCGTCCTCGATCGGTGCGACGGTGATCGACCAGCGCTGCGCCGGGTCGGCGAGGAAGGCGTGCCAGTCCGCGACCGCTGCGGGCTTGATGCCGTCGGCGTCGAGCAGCTCCAGCAGCGCCTCGCGCCGGCCCGGCGAGTCGGCGGCCAGCAGCACCCGGCCGGGGTAGCTGCCGAGGAAGGACTTCAGTGCCGCGGCCGGGGTGTCGCCCTTCTGGGTCAGCGGCACCGCCGGCGCTGGCTGGTCCCCGGCGGGGCGGGCGTCGCCGGCGCGCGGGTGCTCCGGGCCGCAGACCTCGACCCGCGGCAGCCGGTTGAGCCGTTCGCGCAGCGGTTCCGGCGGCAGGTACAGCTCCTCTGGCGGCAGCACCGGGCGTTCCAGGTCGTGCCGCCGCTGCTCGTAGCGCTCCCCGGTCGCGGCCCAGAACTGTCCGGCCGCCTCCAGGCTGCCCTCGGCCAGCACCAGCAGGCTGTCGTCGCCGAGGTAGTCGAACAGGGTGGCGGTGTCGGCGCGGCCCTCCGCACCGGTGAAGAACAGCGGCAGGTAGTACTCGATGCCGGCCGGCGTGGTGCCCTGGCGCAGGTCCTGGTACAGCGGGCAGCGGCGCGGGTCGATCTCGAAGCGGTCCAGCAGCAGCTCGCGCACGGCGCGGGCGTGGGCGTCGTCGAGCGGCACCTCGCGGGCGGGCAGCAGCTCCACCCCGTCCACGGTCTCCTGCGAGCGCTGGGTGTCGGGGTCGAACGGGCGGATCGAGTCGATCTCGTCGTCGAGGAGTTCGATGCGGTAGGGCTGCGCGGCGCCCATCGGGAAGATGTCGAGCAGGCTGCCGCGCACCGCGAAATCACCGGGGTCGTTGACCTGGGGCACGTTGCGGTAGCCCGAGGCCTGCAGCCGGCGCTTCTCGCCATCGAGGTCCAGGCGCTGGCCGCGCTGGACCACCAGCGCGCTGCCGGACACGAAGCGCGGCGGCGCCAGGCGCTGCATCAGCGTCGACACCGGCACCACCAGCACGCCGCGCGTCACCGAGGGCAGGCGGTACAGCGTCGCGATGCGCTGGGAGACGATCTCCGCGTGCGGGCTGAAGACGTCGTAGGGCAGGGTTTCCCAGTCCGGGAAGTGCAGCACCGGCAGGTCGGCGGCGAACACCGAGAGGTCGGCCTCCAGCGTCAGCGCCGACTGGGTGTCGCGGGTGACGGCCAGCACCAGGCCGGGGTGGGCGCGGGCGGCCTGGACCAGGGACAGGGCGAGTGCGCTGGCGGAGGCCGGGCGGCGCCACCAGGCGCGTTGCTGGCCGGCGGCCGGCAGCGGGGGGACGGGGAGGGCGGTCGTGCTCATGGAACCGCGCAGTTTAGCGCGGTCCGGTGTCCCGGCTGTGATCGGAAGGTTCCGCCGCGTCGGGACCGCGCCCGGCCGGGGCGATGCGGCGCCCGAGGAAGGCCTGGATCCGCTCCAGCGCCAGCCGGCCTTCGTCCGAGTCAAGGTTGAACTGGTATTCGTGCGGCAGCGCCGGCGTGTGGTCGGGCGGGAAGAACAGACCGTCGACCTCCACCCCGGCGTCGAGCAGGCGCGCCTGCATCGACAGCGAGTGCGGCAGCAGCGGGTCGGCGTTCCCGGCGGTGATGAAGGTCGGAGGGAAGCCGGGGCCGACGTGCTCGGCCACCGACATCAGGTCGAAGCCGGGCACCCGGCGGAAGTCGCGGCGGCCGGAATAGGCCCAGGTGACGGTGCGCATGAAGGCGGACCCGGCGCCGTCGCCGTCGAGGTCCACCAGCGACAGGTCCAGCGCGCCGCAGGCCAGAACCGTCGCCCGGAGCTGGTCGGCCCGGATGCGGGGCACCACGCCGACGCGTTGCGCATAGGCCGGATCGGTGGCCAGCAGCGCCATCTGTGCGGCCAGCTGCGCCCCCGCGGAGTCCCCGGCCAGCACGATCCGGTCCATGTCCAGGCCCAGTTCGGCGGCGTGGTCGTGCAGCCAGCCCAGCGCGGTGTTCGCCTGCAGCAGCGGCGTCGGGTAGCGCGCGCGGGGCGCCAGGCTGTAGCCCACGGCGACCGTCGCGTAGCCCTCGGCGGCGAGGATGTGCAGGTAGGGCGCGACGTCGGCCCTGCGGCCGGAAATGAAGGCGCCGCCGTGGAACCAGACCACGACCGGCAGCGCCTCCCCGGGCTCGGCCGTCGCCGGCCGGTAAAGGTCCAGGCGGGCGTCGGCGTCGGAGGGGTCGTAGGCCAGGTCGCGTTGCGCCTGGACCCCGGCCGGGGCGTGCCGCCACATCGCCTGCGCCGTGCGGTTGGCCTCGGCCTCGAAGGCGCTGCGGATCAGCAGGGTGCGTGGCCAGGGCGACAGGTGCCAGGCCAGCACCAGCAGCAGGGCCAGAACAGCGAGTGTGGCCAGTGCGGCAAGGGCGGCGCGCTTCACGGGGCGTACGGACTCCAGGGGGCCGGTATCGGGATTCGGCGCGCCGGGCCGGACTGGGTCAGTCGGGCAGGCGTTCGAGGGCCGGCTGCCCCTCGAACTGGAAGCCTACCGCGAGGACGGTGACATGGGGCGAGGCCATGTCATGGGCGGTGACCAGCAGTACCTGCAGCTGGTCCTCGAGTTCGGCGCCGAGGTGCCGGTGGCCCGCCTGCAGGACGTCGCCGCTGAGGTCGATCACCAGCTCGCCGGCTTCGGGATCGATACGCACGCCCAGCACCCGCCTGTCCGGCCCCTGTCCCTCGATCGGCTCCAGCCCCGGCAGGACCCGCGACAGCTCCAACGCGATCGCCTGTTCGAGCTCGGCCATCGAGACCACTTCCTGGCACGGGTTGGCCCCGTGCTGTTCGCTGGACGCCTGCAGGGGCGTCCAGCACAGGGCCCAGGCGGCCACCAGGGCGATCGCGGCCGCGGCGTTTCTGGAGGCGGTGCCGGGCATGCTCACTCGCGGACCCGGATGGAGCCTGCCCGTGGTGGGCCGTCGGTGGCAGGTTCGCCAGGCCCGATCGGGCTGGAACCGCAGGTGATTGCGTGCAGCTGCTCGGTGCTCACGCCATCGGCATCGATGAGCGTGGTTCGCCATTGCGCCGAGGCGGGTGGCGAATCCGGGTCGGAATTGCATCCGATGGCGTAGGTGATCGGGGACGGCACCTCGTCCTCGAAGCGCAGTTGCCCGGGTGTGCACACGTAGCCCGGTGGGCAGTCGATGAGGTCGACGACGAGATCGAGCGGGAACTGCGGAAAGCCTTCGAAGCTCACTTCGACTTCGGCGCTGCCGCCCCACGGCCCGGACGCGTGCGGAATGCCGGTGATGTCGAGATGGATGCACGACTCTCCCTGCCGCAGCAACCGGTAGCCCTTCTCCACGCCCTTCATTGCGGCGCTGCGGAATGCCGGGTCGAGCAGGGCGGCTGCATCCTGGGGATTGGTGTGGAAGGCGACCTCCACGATCACCGAGTCCATCTGGGCGAGACGGTTCTCGCCGTGGTTGGCGCCCACGGCCCGCGCCGGGACGTTGAACGTCTCGTAGCCCTCCTGGGCCTGGATGACCTCCCGCATGTAGCACAGGATGCTGTCGCCCAGCGCCTGCGACCCGGCACGCCCGGTCTGGAAGAACACGCGCGTGCCCGTTGCGGCTGGGCCGGCCGCATTGGTATGGAGATGCAAGGCAACGTCCACCCCCAGGTGGTTGGCGAGCAGCGGACGACTGCGGATGTCCTCGTCGCGTTCGCGCAGATTGGTGGTGGCATCGGGCAGCGAGTTCCAGATGCCCGGCTCGTCGGGAAGCACGTTCGCCAGGTGGTAGCGTGCGCCCATCCGCCACCATGCATATCCGCTGGGCTCGTGCTCGTCGGTGCCGGTGGACCGCGGTCGATGGACCTGGCTGCCGCTGCGTGCGGCCAGCAGGGCCGACAGCTCGGCGGCGTAGACCGGCGTCAGGTCGTCCTCGACGATGCCGTTGACCGGGTCGCGCTGGAGGCGCCAGTCGTTGAACCCGTGGTGGTAGTAGGCGCCGTGCCCGGCCGACACCAGGACATCGGTGGCGGCGAACGGCATCCACCCTGCCCGGGCGTCGTGGTGGCCGGGACGCTCATCCGGGTAGTAGTGGTAGATGTCCTTGCCGTCGAAGAGGAAGTCCACGCCGTCGATGGCGATGCGGTGTGCGACCAGATCGCTTGCACGCACGACCAGCTCCGTCAACTGGTCCTCCAGATCGCCACTGATGTACCCGTAGCCCTGCTGCAGCTGGTCGACGTGCAGGTCGACCAGGATGTACCCGCTGTTGGCGTCCAGGCGAACCTGCCGCACACCGCGATTGGGTCCCTGGCCCTCGATCGGCGGCTGCTGGCGTACGACCGGATCGAGCTCCGCCCTGAGCTCCAGGGCGATGCGGATGTTCTCCCGCGCGAAGAGGTCACCGATCCCGGGGAGGGGTCCGGAGGCGCGCAGGGTGGAAGGGGCTGCGAGGGAGAGTGCGACGAACAGGGCGATGAGCCAAAACGCCCCGGGAACCATCGGACGGCAACCGTGCCGCCGTGCTGCGAACATTTCCATATTCATCTCCATGGTCCTGAATGCCCGGCGCATGGCCGCCGGTTGGACCGAGGCTACGCCGGGTGTGACGGCCGATCAAGGCGCAGTCCTTCCAGGCCTTCCTCCCCCGCGGTGGAAACGGCCGGTTCCCAGCCCTCGACGTCGATCTCGACCTGCACGAGCAGGGGGTCGGATGCGGTGGTCCTGGCCGAGAAGCCCAGTTCCCGGCACATGGCCAGCATCGAGGTGTTCTCGCGCAGCACCTCGCCGGTCACCCGGCGCAGGCCGGCGCGCGAGGCCTGGCGCAGCAGGCAGCGCATCAGCGCCCAGCCCAGTCCGCGACCCTTGAGGGCCGAGCGCAGCAGGATCGCGTACTCGCCCTCGCGCCCCTCCGGGTCGGCGTGGATCTGGGCGATGCCCTGCACCGCACCCTCGTCGTCGACCGCCAGCAGCACGATGGTGCGTGCGTAGTCGATCTGGCACAGGCGGGCGATGAAGGCGGGGCTGACCTTCTTCAACGGCGCGAAGAAGCGCTGCCGCAGGTCCTCGGGCCCGACCGCGTCGAAGAAGGCGCGCAGGGCCGACTCGTCGTCGGGCCTGACCGGCCGCACCCGCAGGCGGCTGCCGTCGCGCAGCGCCAGCCAGCCTTCCAGCGACCGCGGGTAGGGGCGGATCGCCAGCCGCGGATTGCCCTCGCCGTCGGGCAGCACCGCGCCGTCCCCGCAGGCCGCGATGCGCGCCCGTGCATCCACGGCGACCACGCCGTCGGCATCGGCCAGCAGCGGGTTGAGGTCGAGCTCGCGGATCTCCGGCAGGTCGGCGGCCAGCTGCGCCAGGCGCACCAGCACCGTGGCCACGGCGTCGCGGTCGGCGGCCGGCACGTTGCGGTAGGCGGCCAGTCGCCGGGCGACGCGCGTGCGGTCGATCAGTGCCTGTGCCAGCCCCAGGTGCAGCGGTGGCAGCGCCAGGGCCGAGTCGGGGTCGACCTCCACGGTGATGCCGCCGGCGCCGAACACCACCACTGGACCGAACACCGCGTCGTCGGCGATGCCGGCGATCAGCTCCCGGGCGTGGGGGCGGCGCACCATGGCCTGCACCACGAAGCCGTCGAGGCGTGCACCCGGGGCGTTCGCGCGCACGCGCTCGAGCATCGCCCGGGCTTCATCCGCCACCGCCGCGGGACTGCCGAGGTCCAGCGCCACGCCGCCGGCGTCGGACTTGTGCGGCAGGTCGCGCGAGAGGATCTTCAGGGCCACCGCGGCATGGTCGGCCAGCAGCGCGGTGGCGGCGCGTTCGGCGGCGTCCGGGTTCGCGGCCTCGGCCAGTGGCGGGGTCGGTATGCCCCAGGCGCGCAGCAGCGCGTCGAGCTCCAGCGGCTCCAGCCATTCGCGGCCGGCCCCGATCGCCTCGCGCAGGCGCGCCCGGGTCGCCGCGACGTCCGGTGCGATGTCGTCGGCCAGCGAGGGCGGCGCCTGCATCAGCTGGTCCTGGGCGTCGGTGTGGCGGACCAGGTGGCTGAAGCCGCGCACCGCACCGGTCAGGGTCCGGTAGGCGGGGATGCCCGCGGCGTCGAAGTGCCGGCGCGCCTCGGCCTCGCTGGCCAGCCAGCAGGCCAGCACCGGCTTGTCGTCGTAGCCGGTCCGCCGTCCGGCGACGTGGCGGGCGACCGCCTCGGCGACCGCCACCGGCGCGGTGAGGGCGGTGGGCACGTGCAGCACCAGCACCGCGTCGCAGTCGGCGCTGTCGAGGAGGATGTCGAGCGCGTGCAGGTAGCGCTCGGGGCCGGCGTCGCCGACGATGTCGACGGGGTTGGCGCCCGACCAGGTCGGCGGCAGGACGTCGTCGAGCGCGGACCGGGTCGCCTCGCCCAGCGCGGCGGGCTGGCCCCCGAGGTCGACCAGCCGGTCGACGGCGAGGATGCCCACCCCGCCGCCGTTGGTCAGGATGGCGAGGCGGCGGCCCCGGAACGGCCGTTGCCGGGCCAGGGTGTTGGCCGCGGCGAAGAGCTCCTCCATGTCGTTCACGCGCAGGATTCCGGCCCGGGCCAGGGCGGCGTCGAAGACCGCGTCGCTGCCGGCCAGCGCGCCGGTGTGGCTGGCCGCCGCACGGGCCCCGGCCTCGTGGCGGCCGGCCTTGACCATGATGACCGGCTTGGCGCGTGCCGCGGCGCGGGCGGCGGACATGAAGCGGCGCGGGTCGGTGATCGACTCGGCGTAGACCAGGATGGCGCGGGTGCCGGGGTCGGTGGCGAAGTGGTCGAGCAGTTCGCCGATCTCGACGTCGGCCATGTCGCCCAGCGAGACGATGCCCGAGAAGCCGATGTCGCGGGCATTGGCCCACTCCACGACCGTGGTGATGATGGCGCCGGACTGGGCCAGCAGGGCCAGGTCCCCGGGCAGGGCCTGTGAGGCGGCGAAGCTGGCGTTGATGCCGCGCGGCGGCACCAGCACGCCCAGGCAATTGGGGCCGACCAGGCGCAGGCCATGGCGGCGTGCGGCGGCCAGGGCCTCCTCCCTCGGCGAGCCGGGGCCTTGCCCGAGCCCGGCGGTGATGACCACGGCGGCGCCGACGCCGGCGGCGCCGGCCGCCTCGATCACCCCGGGCACCGCCTCCGGCGGCGTGGTGACCACGATGAGGTCGGGCACCGGGTCCAGCGCGTCCAGCGATGCGGCGGTCGCGCGTCCGTCCAGTTGGGCATGGCCGGGGCTCACCACGTCGACCGGTCCGTCGAAGCCGCCCTCAAGCAGGTTGGCGGCAATGACGCGTCCGAGGCTGCGGGCCTTGGGGCTGCCGCCGATGACGGCGATGCGCCGGGGGTTGAAGAAGGCCTCGAGGCCACGGCCGGGGGTGCGGCTCATGTAGGCGGCCTGTGTCGCGGGCGAAGGTCGAGCCGGATGCGGGCGATGCCGTAGCCGTCGGGGTGGGGTTCGCGCTGGAAGCCCAGGCTGCGGGCCAGGCCGAGCATGGCGTCGTTGTCCTCGAACACGTCGCCGTAGATCGAATCCAGCCGCTTGAGGCGACACCACTGGATGACCCGCTTGAGCAGCAGCCGGCCCAGGCCATGCCCGGCCAGCGCGCGGGCGACGACGATGCCGAAGTCGGCATGCCGCCCGTCGGCATCGATCGCGCAGCGCGCCACGCCGCCGATCCGGCTGCGGCCGGGTTCGCCGGGCTCGGCAACCACGATCGCGAACTCGCGGCGGCGGTCGATGTGCGCCAGGCGCCGCGCGGTGTCCGGGGTGAGCTCCTTGACCCGGTGCAGGAAGCGCTGCCTGACTTCCTCGGGGCTGAGGCGGGTGAACCCGTCGCGCAGTGCCTGGGAGTCGCCAGGGTGGATCGGACGCACGAGCAACCGCCGCCCGTCGTCGAGCTCGATCGCTTCGTGCCATGGCAGGCTGAGCTTGCTGCGGCGCATGCACCCGGTCCGTCTGGGTCCGGCGCCCATCCTGCCACAGCACCGATTGCAGGCGATGCCCGGCGCGTGCCCGATGGCGCGCGCCGGGCCGGAACCCTCAGTTGGCGTCGCAGTGGCAGACCTTGCCGCCGGGGCCGCAGGTCAGGCCGCTGGTGCAGTGCGAGGCGTAATTCTGGCAGCCGTTGTAGTGCTTGCCCTGCCAGCAGTAGCACTGGGTCGAGGAGGGCGGACACCAGATCTCCGGCGGGTCGGCGCTGGGGGCCGCGATGTCGGTCGGGCCGCGGCTGCCGGTGCGCAGTTCAGCCGTGTTCTCCTGCCGCGCCGCGGCCTCGCACCAGCGCAGGTAGCGGTCACGCTCGGCCTGCGGCATGCGGCCGGCGCGGCGGCCCTCGGCACGGGCGAGGAATGCCGCGGTGCAGTCCGGTTCCTGGACGGGGCGGGCGGGCGCCCGGGTGCCCGCGGCCGGCTGGGCGGCAAGTCCCGAGGGCTGGGCGGGGGCCCGGCCGACGTGGACGTCCATCTCGATCTCATGTTCGTCGCCGCGTGCCGGTGTTCCGGCGGGCGGTGCCTGGACCCCGGTCCGGGCGGTGTCGTCGGTCGCGCCGGCGGCTTCCGCCTTCGCGGCCACGGGCAGGCACATCAGCGCCGCGGCCAGCAGCGGCAGGACGAACAGGTGGATTCCGGTCTTCATGGTGATCTCCCAGGGGCATGGCGGGTCGGACGCTCCCGGCCGCAGACAGTCCGCGGACGGGAACCCCTCAAGCCATACGCAGGGCAACGCCCCGGGCGACACGGTCCGGCCAGCCCGGCGCATCGCCCCGACGGACGGTCCGCCGCCCGGCCGGTCGATCACCGCCTCAGCGGCGCATCGGCTGCGGCGACAGGTAGGTCAGGCTGCGCCACAGCCACTCCGCGGGACCGAACCGGAAGCGGGCCATCCACCAGTGGCTCAACGGCACCTGGAGTGCGAAGAAGCCCAGTGCCAGCAGCGGGTGCCAGGCCCGCGGCACCTCGCCCCACAACCCCAGGCCATAGCCGTTGAACACCAGGCTCCAGACGGTGGACTGCAGCAGGTAGTTGGTCAGGGCCATGCGTCCGACCGGCGCCAGCCAGCCCAGCGCGCGCGCCGAGCGCACCACGGTGGTCAGGTAGCCCAGGGCCAGCAGCGCCGCCCCCGAGGCGAACATCAGCTGCGCGGGCACCAGCGCCGGCGTCGGCACGTCGAGGTCCAGCCCGTGGATCTGCCAGGCGCCCAGCGCCGACAGCGGCAGTCCCAGGCCCAGGCCGATGGCCTGCCAGCGCCGCAACCAGGCCGCGTGCGCGGCCGGGTCGCCCAGTCGCCCGCTGGCCAGCAGCCAGCGACCCAGCAGGAAGAAGCCCAGGATCGACGGCAGCCAGAACGGCGCCATGCCGAGCATGAAGCGCAGGTCGGCGAAGCGCTGCCGCATGACCTCGCCGAAACCGCCCTCGCGGTGGGTCTCCTCGGCCGCGGCGAGCGTAGCCGCCTGCTGGCGCCCCTGCTCGGCGAACTGGGCCTGCATGCCGGCGGCCGCCTCGGGGTTGAACTGGGCGAGCCAGACCAGCCCGGTGAGCAGGGCCATGACCAGGCTGGGCAGGGCGATGAACACGATCGCCCACTTCCACAGCCTCGGCGTGGGCGTGCGCGGGAACAGCAGCACCATCAGCAGGGCCAGAAGGGCGTAGACGAACAGGATGTCGCCCGACCAGGCGAGTGCGATGTGGGCCAGCCCGAAGGCCGCCAGCACCAGGATCCGCCGCAGGTACAGGCCGGTGAACCCGGTGCCGGCGTCACCGGCGCGCTGCGCCAGCAGGGCGAAGCCGGCGCCGAAGAGCATCGAGAAGATCGCGTAGAACTTGCCCTCGAACAGGACGCTCACGCCCAGGTCCACCGCCAGGTCGGCGCCGTGCAGGCCCGGGTCGGCGCCGGTGACGATCGCCTGCACGGGGCGGGAGAACCACTGGAAGTTCACCATCAGGATGCCCAGCAGCGCGAAGCCCCTGAGCACGTCGAGGTGGTCCAGCCGCTGGTCGGTGTTGGGTCGCAGGCCGCTCATCTCGGATCTCTCCATCCGGACACTGCGCCGAGCATGGACCGGCCTGCCGGCCGGCGCCAGTGACACCCGTCAGGTCGTCGCCGGGACACTTTGCCGCGCAACGGCCGCGGTTGTTTGCCGCCCGCGCGGTCAACCCGGCCGCCGGAGCGGAGTATCCTCGCCTCAATCATCGGACTGGAGGTATGCATGAAGATCGGTCATTTGCTGGGCGCGGCCGCGGTGTCGACCCTGTTGGCGGCGTGTGGCGGCTCCGGCCACGACACCCACACGCCAGGCGACGGGGCCGGCCACGCACCGGAGATGCGTTCGGCCGCCGCAGATGAAGGCCACCACGAAGCCCAGGCGCCTTCAGCCGGCCTGGTGATCAACACGCCGTGGACGCGGGCGATCCCGCCCAACGCGCCGGTGGCGGCCGGCTACCTGGGCGTGGTCAACGGCGGGGCGGTCGACGACCGTCTGATCTCGGTCCGGAGCGCGCATGCCGGGCGGGTCGAGATCCACGAGATGGTCGCCGCCGGCGACGGCACGATGCAGATGCGCGAGCTCGACGGCGGCCTGCCGGTTCCCGGGTCGATCGCCGTGGACCTGCGCCCGGGCGGCCTGCACCTGATGTTCTTCGAGCCCGAGGCCGAGGCCTGGCAGGTGGGCGCCAGCGTGCCGGCGACCCTGGTGTTCGAGCACGCCGGCGAACGCGAGGTGGCCTTCGAGGTCTTCGCCCCCGGCGAGTCGCCGGCGATGCAGGGTGCCGGTGGGGACGACCACCACGAGGGGCACCACGGCCACTGAAGCCAGCGCTCCGGAGACTCCGATGCCCCGCACCCCGACCTGCGGACACGGCGGCCCGCGCCCGGGCTTCGGCCAGGCCTTGGCCCTGTGGTGGAAGCTGGGCTGGCTGAGCTTTGGCGGGCCGGCCGCGCAGATCGCGATGATGCATGCCGAGCTGGTGGAGCGGCGGGGCTGGGTCAGCGAGTCGGCCTACCTGCACGGCCTGAACTACGCGATGCTGCTGCCGGGCCCGGAGGCCACGCAGCTGGCCGCCTACCTGGGCTGGCGCCTGCACGGCCTGCCGGGCGGCATCGCCGCGGGAGCGCTGTTCGTGCTGCCGGGGGCGGCGGTGATCGCGCTGCTGTCGTGGGTGTATGTGGCCTTCGGCGACGTGCCGGCCGTCTCGGGCGTGCTGCTGGGCCTGCAGGCCGGCGTGCTGGCCATCGTCGCCCAGGCGGTGATCCGGATCGCGCGGCGCGTGCTGCACGGCCCCTTCACCGTCGCCCTGGCGCTGGCGGCGCTGGTGTCGATCGCGGTGTTCTCGGTGCCGTTCCCGGCCATCGTCGCCGGTGCGGCGCTGGCTGGCTTCCTCGCCGGCCGACTGCGCCCGGGGTGGCTGCAGGCCAAGGGGGCGACGCCGGCACCGGAGCCTGCACCGGCGGCCGGTGCCGGGCGCGGCTGGCGCTGGTCGCTGGCCGTGGCGACAGGCTGCCTGCTGGCCTGGTGGCTGCCGGTGGCGGCGCTGGCCGCTTGGCTGGGGACCTCCAGCACGGCCTTCGCCCAGGCGCTGTTCTTCTCCAAGGCGGCGGTGGTGACCTTCGGCGGTGCCTACGCGGTGCTGCCCTACGTGGCGCAGCAGGCGGTCGAGGTGCACCAGTGGCTGGCGCCCGGCCAGATGATGGTCGGCCTGGGCCTGGCGGAGTCCACGCCCGGGCCGCTGATCCTGGTGCTGCAGTTCGTCGGCTTCCTCGGCGGCTGGCAGCAGCCGGACCTGGCCTCGCCGCTGGCCTCGGCCCTGCTGGCGGCCGCGGTGACCTCCTGGGTCACCTTCGTGCCCAGCTTCCTGTTCGTGCTGCCGGTGGCGCCATGGATCGAGCGCCTTCGCGACTGGCCGCTGGCGCGCGCGGCGCTGACCGCGATCACCGCCGCGGTGGTCGGCGTCATCGCCAACCTGGCGCTGTGGTTCGGCTGGAACCTGCTGGCGGGCGGGGACGCCGCCGCGCGGGTGTTCGTCGGGCTGGTGGCGGTGGTGGTGTTCTGGGGGCTGGTGCGCCGCGACTGGCCGGTGCTGTGGGTGGTGCCGGCCTGCGCCGCGGCCGGCGGACTGTTCGCCGCGGTCGCTGGCTGAGGCGGCTACGCCGGCGGCTTGAGCCACTCCAGCCGGGTGCTGGCACCGCCCTCGTCGAGCGCTTCGCGCAGGGCGGCCAGTGCCGGTGCCAGCGCCTCGTGCAGCCGCCACGGCGGGTTGAAGACCAGCATGCCGCTGCCGTTGAGGCGCAGCGGCGAGTCGTCGGGTCGCACCAGCAGTTCGGCGCACAGGATCGACGTCGCCGGCAGCCGCGCCAGGCGCCGCATCACCCCGTGCAGTTCCCGCCGCTGCTTGATCGGGTACCACAGCGCGTACACCCCCTGCGGCCAGCGGCCCATCGCCTCGCGCAGGCCGGAGAGCACCGTGTCGAACTCCGCCAGCTGGGCTTCGTAGGGCGGGTCGACCAGGACCAGGCCGCGGCGGGGTGTGGGCGGCAGCAGGGCGCGCAGCGCCTCGTAGCCGTCGCGGCGGTGCACGGCCACGCGCGGGTCGCCGGCCATCAGCGCGCGTAGCGCGGCGTGCTCGCCGGGTTCGAGTTCGCAGCAGGCGATGCGGTCCTCGGGACCGGTCGCGGTCGCGGCGATCCACGGCGAACCCGGGTAGCGTGCGCCGGACCCGTCGGGCTCGAGTCCGTCGACGCAGTCGAGGTAGCGGGCGATGGCCGGCACCTCGCGCAGCCGCTGCGGCGCGGCGCGCAGCCGGTCGATGCCGCCTTCGGACTCCCCGGTGCGCCGGGCCTGTTCGCCGTCCAGGGCGTAGGCGCCGCGGCCGGCGTGGGTGTCCAGCACCGACAGCGGCTTGGGCTTGGCCGCCAGCGCGTCGAGGATGGCCACGAGCACGACGTGCTTGAGCACGTCGGCATGGTTTCCGGCGTGGAAGCCGTGTCGGTAGTTCATGGGGGTCTGTCTTGTCGGCGGCGTCGGCGCTAGTGTGTGCGGGCGCCGTGTGCCCGCGAGTCTAGCCGGTCGGCGCTTCCAAGGGGGTGTGGAGATCGATGCACGTGCGAGTGAGCTGGCTGCTGGTAGCGCTTGTGTCCATCGCCCTGGTGGCGGTGGCGGTCAACCTGGTCTGGATGCGGCCGCCCTCCGTGGGCTGGTTCTTCGAGCGATCGCTGATCCAGGACACCTGGGACGACCCGGAGCGGATGTCCGGACTGGGCCTGGTGCCGGACTGGCTTTCGCGACCGCACGGCCGCCTGACCATCCCGTCGCTGCAGGCGCAGGAGGACGCCTCGCGCCGCGCCCGGCGTCAGCTGCGGCAGCTGCGTGGGTTCGACCGCGACCGGCTCGGCGCCGAGGACCGCATGTCGGTGCAGGTGATGGAGTGGGTTCTCGAGGACCGCATCGCCGGGGAGCCCTGGCGCTTCCACGATTTCCCGGTCAACCAGCTCTTCGGCGTGCAGAGCAACCTGCCCGCCTACATGGTGACCCAGCATCGGCTCGCCGATGCCCGTGATGCCCGCCACTACGAGCAACGGCTGCGCCAGTTCCCGGCCAAGTTCGATGGTCTCCTGGAACTGCTGGAGGCCCGCCGCGAGCGTGGCATCCATCCGCCGGCCTTCATGGTTGAACGCGTGCTCGCGGAGATGCGTGGCTTCATCTCGCCACCGCCGCGCGAGCACCTGCTCTACACCAGCTTCCGGGACCGCACCGAGGGGCTGGCGGATCTCGACGCGAGCACACGCGAACGGCTGCTGGCGGCGGTCGAGGCGGCCGTCGAGGGGTCGGTGTATCCGGCCTACCGTGCCCTGATCGCCCACTTTGAGGCCCTCCAGGCGTTGCCCCTGCACGACCATGGCGCCTGGTCGCTGCCCGAGGGTGGGGCCTACTACGCCCATATGGTTCGCCATCACACCACGCTGGACCTGCAGCCCGAGGCGATCCACGCGCTCGGGCTGGCCGAGGTCGAGCGAATTGGCGCGGAGATGGCGTCGATCCTCGACGGCGCCGGCATCGCGCAGGGCCCGCTGGCGCAGCGCATGGCCGAGGTGGCGGCCCTGCCCGGGCAGGTCTTCGAGGACTCCGATGCCGGCCGCGAGGCCATGCTGGAGACCTTCCGCGAGCTCGTCGCACAGGCCGAGGCGCGTTCGCAGCCGCATTTCCTGCGGATGCCCCGTGCTCGGGTCGAGGTCCGCCGGGTGCCTGAGTTCCGCGAGGCCGGCGCCCCGGGCGCCTACTACAGCGCGCCGGCCATCGACGGCAGCCGCCCGGGCATCTTCTTCGCCAACCTGCGCAGCGTCGAGGGCCTGCCACGCTTCGCGATGCCGACCCTGGCCCACCACGAGGCGGTGCCCGGCCACCACACCCAGACCGGTCTGCAGGTCGAGATGGACGGGTTGCCGACCTTCCGCCGGTTGCTGGGGTTCTCGGCCTATGCCGAGGGCTGGGCCCTGTACGCCGAACGCCTGGCCTGGGAGATCGGCCTGCTCGGCGATCCGCTCGACGACCTCGGCCGGCTGCAGGCGGAAATGTTCCGCGCGGTGCGGCTGGTGGTCGACACCGGGCTGCACCACCACCGCTGGAGCCGCGAACGGGCGATCGACTACATGGTCGAACACACCGGCATGGATCGCGGCGAGGTGGTGGCCGAGGTCGAACGCTACATCGTCTACCCCGGCCAGGCGCTGTCGTTCAAGGTCGGCATGCAGGCGATGCTCGACCTGCGCGGTGAGGCGCAGCACCGGCTGGGCGAGCGGTTCTCGCTGCCCGGCTTCCACGAGGCGGTGCTGGGCGGGGGACGCCTGCCGCTGGATCTGCTGCGGCTGCGCGTCGAGGACTGGATCGCCGGGGAGGCCGGGCGATGAACGCCGCGGGGGAAGCAAGGCCGGTCGGCCCGGGACGGACATCGGCGGCCCGGCGGGTCTGGTGGTGGGGCTGGCGCATCGCCCTGGCGGTCCTGGTGCTGCTGTGCCTGCTGGTGGCGCACACGGCGTGGTTCAAGCCGCTGCGCATCAACTGGTTCTTCGAACGGGTCTTCATCGAGTACGCGCTGGGCGATCCCGAGACCCTCTCCAGCCTGGGCATCGTCCCGGACTGGCTGGGTGGGCATTCCGGCCGCCTGACCGACCGCTCGATCGCCCGTGCACTGGAGCTGCAGGACAAGCTCGAACGCGACCTGGAGACCCTGCGCCGCTATGACCGCGCCAGGCTCTCGGGCCAGAAGGCCCTGTCCTACGACATCCTCGAGCACTTCCTGGAGACGCAATCGCAGGGCCGGGACTTCCTGTTCCACGGTCACCCGGTCAACCAGCTCTTCGGCGTGCAGAACGGCCTGCCGACCTTCATGGCCACCCAGCACCGCATCGGGCGCGGGCGCGACGTCGAGCGCTACATCGCGCGGCTGGAACAGCTCCCGATCGTCTTCGCGCAGGTCGAGCAGGGGCTGCGCCACCGGGCACAGCAGGGGATCGTGCCGCAGCGCTTCGTGATCGACCACGTGATCGGCGAGATGGAGGCCTTCGTGGCCACGCCGGCGACGGAGAACATCCTGTTCACCTCGCTGGTCGATCGCTTGGACGCGTTGCCGCAGGGCCGGCTGGACCCGGTGGAGCGGGAGCACCTGCTGGACCGGGTCGAGCAGGCGATCGAGCAGGACGTCTATCCGGCCTACCGCCGCCTGGTCGCGCACTTCACCGGCCTGCGCCGGCAGGTCCGGGACAACGACGGGGTGTGGTCGATGCCCGACGGCGAGGCCTACTACGCCTGGCTGGTGCGCATGCACACCACCACCGACATGACCCCGGAACAGGTGCACGAGCTGGGCCTGGCCGAAGTGGCCCGGATCGAAGCGGAGATGGACGCCATCCTGCGTGGCCAGGGCCTGGCCTCGGGCACCATCGGCGCCCGCGTCGACCGCATCTCGCGCCGTCCCGACCAGCTCTACCCCGACACCGACGAGGGCCGTGCGCAGATCCTGGCCGACTTCCAGGCCATCATCGGGGAGATCGACGAGGGCCTCGAGGACTGGTTCGACATCCGCCCCACGGCGCCGGTGCGCGTGGAGCGCGTGCCTGAGTTCCGTGAAGCCACCGCTCCGGGCGCGTACTACCAGCCACCGGCGCTGGACGGCTCTCGGCCAGGCGTGTTCTACATGAACCTGCGCGACGTGGCGGAGATCCCGCGCTTCTCGATGCGGACCCTGGCCTACCACGAGGCCACGCCCGGCCATCATTTCCAGATCGCGCTGCAGCAGGAACTGCGCGGGGTGCCGACCTTCCGCCGCGTGCTGCCCTTCACCGCCTATGCGGAGGGTTGGGCGCTGTATGCCGAGCGGGTGGCCTGGGAGGCCGGTTTCCTGGCCGATCCGCTGGACGACCTGGGCCGCCTGCAGGCGGAGATGTTCCGCGCCGTGCGACTGGTCGTGGACACCGGGCTGCACGACCAGCGCTGGACCCGGGAGCGCGCCATCGCCTACATGCGCGAGAAGACCGGCATGCCGCAGGGTGACGTGGTCGCGGAAATCGAACGCTACCTGGTCATGCCCGGCCAGGCGCTGGCCTACAAGGTCGGCATGGAGCACATCCTGATGCTGCGGGAGCGCGCACGCCAGGCGCTGGGCGAGGACTTCGACATCCGTGGCTTCCACAACGTCGTGCTCACCGGCGGCAGCATGCCGCTGACCGTGCTCGAGGCCCGCGTCGACGCCTGGATCCAGGACGAACTCGGCGCCGGGGACTGAATCGGAGCGCGGAGTTCAACAGCGCGGGCGGGCCGCCGGGTCCGGCCACCGCGCATGTGCAAGGCGGCGACCGGCGAAGGCAGACCCGAAGGGCGGCGCGCACGGATGCGCGCCGTTCCCGTCACGGGCAGGATGCCCTTGACGGGAATCCCGTAGCCGGGCGCGGACCCGGAGGCCCGCAGGGCCGGAGAGCGCCGGCCCCATGTGCGGTGGCCGGACCCGGCGGCCCGCCCGAGCCGGCCTCATCCCCGCATGGTGTCCGGACCCGAGATCGCAGCGGCACGTTATGCTGAAGGCGAGACACATCCGCACCGGAGTCCTTCATGGAGGTCCAGGTCCTCACCGGCGAAGCCGTCCATCCGCACCTCGACGACCTTGCCCGACTGCGCACCCGCGTCTTCGCCGACTACCCCTACCTGTACGACGGCGACCCCGACTACGAACGCGAGTACCTGCGCGCCTACGCCCGTTCGCCCGACGCCGTGTTCGTGCTTGCACGACACGCCGGGGCCGTGGTCGGGGCAGCCACCGGCCTGCCGCTGGCCGACGACAGCGAAGCCTTCCACAGGCCCTTCCGCGAGGAGGGTTTCGACATTGACCGGGTGTTCTACTTCGGCGAGTCGATCCTGCTGCCCGACTTCCGCGGCCGCGGCCTGGGCCACCGGTTCTTCGACGAGCGCGAGGCCCACGCCCGGCGCCTGGGCCGGTTCGACTGGACCGCGTTCTGCTCGGTCCAGCGCGATCCCGACGACCCGCGGCGCCCGGCGGGCCATCGCGACAACGACCCGTTCTGGTCCGGGCGGGGCTACGTGCCGCGGCCGGGCATGGTCTGCCGCCTGGCCTGGCGCGAACACGGCGAGGACGCGGAGAGCGAGAAGCCCCTGGTCGTGTGGATGCGGCCGCTGGGGCAGGCCTGAACTCAGGCCGCCGGCAACAGGCCCAGGGACAGGCTCGCCAGCCCTGCGGCGATCACGCCCGCAGCCAGCACGTCGCTGGGGTAGTGCAGGCCCAGGACCACCCGCGAGGCCGCGATGGCCAGCACGAACGGCACCAGGGCGATCGCCAGCAGCGGGTAGTAGGCGATCGCCACCACCGCGAACGACACCGCGTGCAGGGTGTGTCCGGACGGGAAGCTGAACTCGTCGAGCGCCGGCACCAGGGCCAGGATGCGGCGGTCGCTGGCGTAGGGGCGTGGACGACGGGTCCAGCGCTTGAGCGCCGTGTACAGCGTCAGCGCAGCCAGGCCGGTGGCCGCCATGTGGGTGGAGGCGACCAGCCCGTCGTAGCCGTCGACCACCACGATCGCCAGCATCAGCGCATACCAGGCCACGCCATCGCCCAGGCGGCTGACGGTGGCGAACAGTGCCCGTACCGGTGAACGCCGGCACCAGCGGTTCGCCAGCAGGCACAGGTGCGCCTCGTGCTGCAGCAGTCTCGGGGTCATGTTCATGCCGCGCGCTCCGCAGGATGGGCCAGTCCGGCCAGGATGGTTTCGAACTGTTCGGCCACCGAGGCCGGGTCCAGGCCCGACAGCGCCGCCCGGCCGTTGGCGGCCAGGCGTGCGCGCAGGGCGTCGTCGTCGGCGAGTTCCACCGCGGCGGCCTGGAAGGCCTGCGCGGCATCGACCTCGATCGCCCGCCCGCTCGAGCCGTCGCGGATGTGTTCGAGCGCCGCGCCGTAGGCGTAGGCCACCGTCGCCACCCCGGAGGCCATCGCCTCCAGGGTGACGTTGCCGTAGGTCTCGCTGGTGCTGGGGAACACGAACAGGTCGGCGCTGGCCCAGTGCCGAGACAGCGCCTCGCCGGTCTGCATGCCGGCGAAGACGAAGTCCGGGTTCTCGCGCTCGATCGCGGCCCGGGACGGGCCGTCGCCGACGAAGACCATGCGTGCGTCCGGCCGCACCGCCTGGATCGCCCGGAAGGTCGACACCACCAGGGCCAGGTTCTTCTCCGGCGCGATGCGTCCGACGTGGACGACGGCCAGGCCGCGGTCGGGGATGCCCCAGTGGGCGCGCAGCCCGGGGTCGCGGAAGCCGGGATCGAAGCGCTGCGTGTCCACCGCGCGGGCCAGCTTGACCGGGTGCTCGAATCCGCTGCTGCGCAGGAAGCCGACCAGTTCGTCGGTGGGTACCAGGGTGGCCTGGGCGCGGTTGTGGAAATGGCGCAGCCAGGCGAACACCATCGGTGCCATGAAGCCCAGGCCGTAGCGGCCGGCATAGTCGTCGAAGCGGGTGTGGAAGCCGGTGGCGACCGGGATGCCGAGGCGACGGGCGGCGCTGACGGCCGACCAGCCCAGCGGGCCTTCGGTGGCCGCGTACACCGCATCGGGTCGCCTGGCCGTCCACAGCCGGCGAAGGCGCGCCGCGGCCGGCAGACCGAAGCGCAGGCCCGGGTAGCGCGGCACTGGCGCACTCGGCAGGCGGTGCTCGTCACCGCCGCCGGCCGTCTCGCCCGGGCGCCGGGGCCGGATCAGCTCCACCTCGTGCCCGCGGGCGCCGAGGCCTTCGACGAAGCTGCGCACGGTCAGGGCCACGCCGTTGATCTCCGGCGGGTAGGTCTCGGTGACGATCGCGAAGCGCATGCAGACCTCCGGTTTGAGGCAGCATGGGCACGGGCCTTGACGCGCCGGTGACCGGACGATGACGGTGCGATGACGCCGGCGGGCGCCGGTCAGTTCGCCCCGATGGCGAACTTCAGCCCGAACGGCGCGAGCAGCTCGCGCTCGGTCTCCAGGTCGGTGCGCGTGAGGGGGTGCTGGTCCAGCCAACTGGCCGGCAGCCGCAGCCGGGCCTGGTGCGCGTCGACGTCCAGGGCCAGCGCCGGCAGCGGGCTGAGGTCATGGCTGCGGTGCAGCAGCACGGCCAGTCGCAGCAGCGGCACCAGGCGCATCGCGATCGATGCCTGCCGTTCGGGCAGGGCGCGCAGCACCTCCATCGGGATGGCGCGGCGCTGGCAACGGACCAGCGCGGCCAGCAGCTGCTGCTCGTTGCGGGTGAAGCCGGCGATGTCGGAGTACTGCACCAGGTAGGCGCCGTGCTGGTGATGCTGGCTGTGGGCGATGGCCAGGCCGACCTCGTGGACCCGGCAGGCCCAGGCCAGCAGGCGCCGGTCCTCCGCGTCCAGGTCCCAGCCCCCCGCGGCCTGGTCGAACAGCAGCATCGCCGCCGCCTCGACCCGGACCGCCTGGGTCTCGTCGATGCCGTAGCGGCGCATCATCGCGTGTATCGAGCCGTCGCGCGGGTCGTGGTCGCTGGCGCGCCCGATCATGTCCTCCAGCACGCCCTCGCGCATCGCCGTGCGCGAGACCTCCATCGATGCGATCCCCAGCTCGTTGAAGGCGGCCTGCAGCACCAGCAGCCCGCCGGCGATCACCGCCCGGCGTTCGGGCGGCAGGCCGGGCAGGTCGATGGCGTCGATGTGGTCGGCGCGCAGCACCAGCTCGCCCATCCGCTGCACGGCCTGGGCCGAGATCGGTGCCTGGCCGTTCTCCTGGCCCTCGATGCGCTGGGCGACCTTGCCGATGGTCTTGATGGTGCCCGAGGATCCGATCGCCCCCTCCCAGCCCAACTCCCGGTAGGCGCTGGCGAACTGCTGGAACTCCGCGGAGATCTCCACCAGCGCCTCGTTCCACTTGCGCCGCGACAGCCGGCCGTTGCCGAAGAACCGTCGCGTGGTGGCGACGCAGCCCATCTGCAGGCTCTCCCGTTCCAGGGTCTGCATGCCCTCGCCGATGATGAACTCGGTGGAGCCGCCGCCGATGTCCATGACCAGCCGGCGCTGCTCGCCATTGGGCTGGCCCTGGGCGACGCCCAGATAGATCAGTCGCGCCTCCTCGCGTCCGGAGACGACCTCGATCGGGTGGCCCAGGGCGGTCTCGGCGGGCAGCAGGAAGGCCTGTGGCCGGCGCAGCGAGCGCACCGTGTTGGTCGCGATCGCGCGCACCCGGTGGTGGGGCAGGTCGCGCACGCGCTGGCCGAAGCGGGACAGGGCGTCGAGCGCCCGCTGCATGACCTCCAGCCGCAGGCCGCCGCGTCCGTCCAGGCCCTCGGCCATGCGCACCATGTCGCGCAGCTTGTCGATCCGGCGCACCTCGCCCAGGGAATAGCGCGCGACCACCATGTGGAAACTGTTGGAACCCAGGTCGACCGCGGCGAGCAGTTCCCCTTCCTTGAGTGCGGTCGTGGAATCGGGCATCGGCGGCTACTGGCAGAGTTTGGCCAGCAGCGACTGCTGGGCGCAGTGGGGCATCTCGCCCTCGCCGGCCACCACGCGCTCGTAGCTGCCGTCGGGTTTGAGGGTCCAGGCGTTGGTGTTGTCGGCGAGGTAGCTCTCGAGTTCCTCCTCGTACACCCGTCGGGCGAGCTCCGGGTCGAGGATCGGGAAGCAGGTCTCCACCCGGCGCAGCAGGTTGCGCTCCAGCCAGTCGGCGCTGGAGCAGAACAGCTCGGGGTCGCCGTCGTTGCCAAACCAGTACACGCGCGAGTGCTCCAGGAAGCGGCCGATGATCGAGCGTACCCGGATGTTGTCCGACACCCCCTCCACGCCGGGGCGCACCGCGCAGGCGCCGCGCACGATCAGGTCGATCGACACGCCGGCCCGGGAGGCGTCGTACAGGGCGCGGATCACCTGCGGCTCGTTGATCGCATTGAGCTTGGCGATGATTCTGGCCGGCTGCCCGGCGCGGGCCAGCCGCGCCTCGCGGGCGATGCGCTCGAGGATGCCGCGGTGCAGGGTGAACGGCGACTGCAGCAGGCAGTTGAGCTTGATCAGCGGCGCCAGCCCGGAGAGCTGCTGGAAGAGCTGGTGCACGTCGGCGGTCACCGAGGGCCGCGAGGTCATCAGGCCGATGTCGGTGTAGACCTTGGCGGTGCCGGGGTGGTAGTTGCCGGTGCCCAGGTGGGCGTAGCGGCGCAGTCCGCCCGGCTCGCGGCGGACGATGAGCATCATCTTGGCGTGGGTCTTGTAGCCGACCACGCCATAGACCACCTGCACGCCGGCCTCCTGCAGGCGGTCGGCGAGGCGGATGTTGGCCTCCTCGTCGAAGCGCGCGCGCAGTTCCACGACCACGGTGACGTCCTTGCCGTTGCGCGCCGCGGCGATGAGCTGCTCCACCAGCGGCGAGTCCACGCCGGTGCGGTACAGGGTCTGCTTGATCGCGAGCACGTCGGGATCCAGGGCCGCGGCCTGGACGAGTTCCAGCACCCCGCTGAAGGCGTCGAAGGGGTGGTGCAGGAGGATGTCGCGCTCGCGCAGGGCGTCGAAGGGGGTGTCGGCCTGGAACTTCACCGGCCGCGGCTTGAAGGCCGGGAACTTCAGCTCCGGACGGTCGACGAGGTCGATGACCTGGGTGACGCGGTTGAGGTTGACCGGCCCGTTGATGCGGTACAGCGCGTTCTCCGGCAGCTCGAAGTTGCGCAGCAGTTCCTCGACGATCGGCCGCGGGCAGTTGTCGGCGATCTCCAGCCGCACCGCGTGGCGGAAGCCACGGCCGACCAGTTCGTCCTTCAGCGCGTGGGCCAGGTTCTCCACCTCCTCCTCGTCGACCAGCAGCTCGGAGTTGCGGGTCACGCGGAACTGGTAGGCGCCCTTGACCTGCATGCCCGGGAACAGCTCGTCGACGAACGAGGACAGCACGCCGGAGAGCAGCACGAAGTCGTGCTCGCCACCGGAGACGTTGGGCGGCACCTGGATGATCCGCGGCAGCGAGCGAGGCGCGCGCACGATGGCGAGGTGGCCGGCGCGGCCGAAGGCGTCGCGGCCCTTGAGCACGACGACGATGTTGAGCGATTTGTTGAGGATGCGCGGGAACGGGTGCGCGGGGTCGAGGCCCAGCGGCGAGAGCACCGGCAGGATCTCGTCGCGGAAGTACTTCTGCAGCCAGCGCTTCTGCCGGGCGTTCCAGGAGGCCGGGCCGAGGATGCGGATGCCGTTCTCGGCCAGCTCCGGGCGCAGCACCTCGTTCCAGTAGCGGTACTGTTCGGCGACCAGCTCGCCGGCACGCTCGTGGATCGCCTTCAGGGCCTGGGTCGGCGGCATCGCATCCGGTGGCAGGCTGCCACCGAACTGCAGCTGGTGCCGGACCGCGGCGACCCGGATCTCGAAGAACTCGTCGAGGTTGGTGCAGCTGATGCACAGGTAGCGCAGGCGCTCGAGCAGCGGGACGCGCTCGTCCATCGCCTGGGCCAGGACGCGGAAGTTGAAGGCCAGCTGCGACAGTTCGCGGTTGAGGTAGAGCGAGGGGTGGTCGAGCTCGTCACCCGCCGGCACGAGTGCCTCCGGTGCCGTGGTCGGGGTCAGGTTGCGTGCGCGGGGGCTGCGGGCGTTCATCGGGATCCGTGGGTCGGTGTGCCGCTCTCGGGCACGGGTTCAAGCTTAGCGCAGGGCGGTGGGCGGCGGCCCGGGTTCAGGCGATGTCCTCCGCCTCGCTGCGTTCCAGGTTCCGCTCGGGCCCGAACACGACCCGGAAGGTGCTGCCGACGCCGACCTCGCTCTCGATCTCCAGCCGCGCCTGGTGTAGGGCGATGACGTGCTTGACGATCGACAGCCCCAGGCCGGTGCCGCCGCTGTCGCGCGAGCGGCTGGTGGAGACGCGGTAGAAGCGTTCGGTGATCCGGCCCACGTGCTGCGGCGGGATGCCCACGCCGGTGTCGGTCACCGACAGGGCCAGGCCGCCGTCGCCGCACCGTTCCAGGCGGATGGTGACGCGCCCGCCCTCCGGGGTGTAGCGCACCGCGTTGGTGACCAGGTTGGAGAACGCGCTGTGCAGCTCCTTGGGCGAACCGCGCAGGTCGCACAGGGCCTCGTCGATGGTCTCGACCTCGTGGCGGCCCTGGCTGAGCGCGCGGGCCTCGCGGCGCAGGTTGGCCAGCATCGAGGCCATGCCGACGGTTTCCTCGGGAAGGCGCTCCTGGCCCTCCAGCCGCGAGAGGGTCAGCAGGTCCTCCACGATCTGGGTCATGCGGCGCGACTGGTGGCGCATCTCCTGCAGCAGCGGGGCCCATTCGGGCTTTTCCTCGGGTTCGAGCATGTCGAGGTAGCCGTGGACCACGGTCAGCGGCGTGCGCAGTTCGTGGGAGACGTTGGCGACGAAATCGCGACGCACCTGCTCCAGGTGCATCAGCTTGGTCACATCGCGCACCACCAGCAGCCACTGGTCGGCGAAGTAGGGGATCAGCCGGTAGCTCAGCCGGACGCCGTCGTCGATCGGCGAGGGCATGTCCATCAGCGGCTCGTCGCTGCGGCCGGCGCGCAGCCAGTCCACCACCCGCGGCGTGCGGACCAGGTGGGTGAAGCCGGCCCCGAGGTCGCGCGGATACTGCAGCCCTACAAGCCGGTGGGCGGCCTGGTTGAACCACAGGATCCGCAGCTGGGCGCGGTCGAGCACCACGACGGCGTCGGGCAGCGCCGCAGCCGCTTCGCGGTAGGCGCGCAGCATGCCCATCAGCCGGCGCTTGCGGGCCCGGGTCTCGCGCTGGCGCTGGTAGAGCAGGGCGTCGAGCTCCGACCACGCGCCCCAGCCCTCCGGGGCGGTGAAGCGGCGCTGGTGGCGCAGCCGGTCGAGCACCCGCGACAGACGCCACAGGCTCCAGCCGGCGATCGTAGTCGTCGCCAGGGCCAGGCCGGCCCAGAACGCGCCCAGCAGCGCGGCGGGTATCGCCACCGCGGCGACGAACAGGCCGAGCCGGATGAGGGTGTGGCGCCAGGGGCGGCCGGGGATCAGGCGCATGTCGGCCGCGGCTCCGTCGGTGGGTTCGGGTGGCGGCGGCTCAGGTCGCCGTGGAGAAACGATAGCCCGCGCCGCGCACGGTCTGCACCATGCCGTCGAGCTGGTGCGGCTCCAGGCTCTTGCGCAGGCGGCGGATGTGCACGTCGACGGTGCGCTCCTCGACGTAGACGTTGCCGCCCCAGACGTGGTCGAGCAGCTGCGAGCGCGAGTACACCCGCTCCGGGTGGGTCATGAAGAAGTGCAGCAGGCGGTACTCGGTCGGGCCGATGTGGATCGGCGTGTCGCCGGCGAAGACCCGGTGCGCCGCACCGTCGATCCGCAGGCCGCCGAGGCTGACGCTGCCGTCCTCGTCGTCGCCGCGCGAGCGGCGCATCACCGCGCGGATGCGGGCCAGCAGCTCGCGGGCGGAGAACGGCTTGATCACGTAGTCGTCGACCCCGGCCTCCAGGCCGCTGACCCGGTCGTTCTCCTCGCCGCGGGCGGTGAGCATGATGATCGGGACCTCGCGGGTGAGGTCTTCGCGCCGCCAGCGCCGGGCCAGCTCCAGGCCGCTCATGCCCGGCAGCATCCAGTCGAGCAGGATGAGGTCCGGGACGCGGTTGGCGATGGCGGTCTGCGCCTCGCGCATGTCGCCGGCGTGGACCGGCTCGAACTCGCCCTTGCGCAGGGCGAAGGCGACCATCTCGCGGATGGCGGGCTCGTCGTCGACGATGAGGATGCGCTTGTGCACGCGGCTGGATCCTGTGGGGGCGGGTTCGCGTGCCAGTAAATAACAGTTTTGTGTCACTTCGGTGACGGTGGGCGGTTCAGCCGCCGCGCGGCCGTCCGTCCGGGCCGATCCCCTGGCGCTCCATCTCCAGCCACACCGGTGTGATCACGGCGACCCGGGCCTCGACGCGGGCCCGCTGCACGTAGTCCAGGTCGTCACGCGACTGCAGCCTGCGCAGCTGGTTGAGGGCGTCGCCGGCGCGGCCGGTCAGGAACGCCACTTCGGCATGGGATTCGGCGGCGCGGATGTCGTCTCCGGCCAGCTCCGCCGCCCGCGCCAGGATGCGCTGGTAGCTGTAGTCGCCTTCCGCGGCGCGGCCCAGGCCGCGCAGCAGCTCCATCGAGCGGCGCCCGGCGGCCGCCGTGGCGGCCTCGTTGAGGGCCTGGGCGTAGGAAAGCACCACGGCGAGGTTGTTGGGCAGGTCGCGGACCAGGTCCTCGAAGTGGGCGCTGGCGCGCTCGCGGTGGCCCGCACGGTGGAGGGCCTCGGCATGCGCCAGGCGCAGCCAGTGGTTGCCCGGATCGGCGGCCTCCAGCTCGGCCAGGATGGCGACGGCCTCGCCGGCGGCGCCGTTCGCGGTGAGGGCCAGCGCGAAGCCGTAGCGCTCGGCGCTGTCCAGGGCCTGCCCACCGGACTCGCGGCGACGGTACTCGGCCACCGCTTCGCGCGGGGAGGTCGCGCTGAGCACCCGCAGCCGCTCGCGGGCGAAGGCGTACATCCGGCCCCGGCCGGGGTCGGCGTCCTGCCAGTCCAGGCCGGCCAGCCCGGGCGGCAGCAGCGGATGCGCGGCCGCCATCGGCCGCGCCTGCGGCTGGGTCTGGGCGGCGATGCGCTCGGCGCGGTCGCGGGCCTCGCTCATGCGCGTGGTGGTGACCGGGTGGGTGCGCAGGAACTCCGGCACCTGGCCGTCGCCGCCGCCGGCGCGGGTCAGGCGGGCCATGCGGCCGAAGAAGGTGGCCATCGCGGTGGGGTCGTAGCCGGCCCGGGCCAGGGTCTGGATGCCGAGGCGGTCGGCTTCCTGTTCGGCGGAGCGGGTGTGGTTGATCTGGCGCTGGGCCATCAGGCCCATGCCGCCGGCGATGGCCGCCTGGGCGCCGTCGGCGCTGTTGGCCTGCGAGGCGGCGATCAGGCCGGCCAGCATGCCCAGCATGATCAGCGGTCCGTCCTTCTGCTGCTGCTCGACCATGCGCACGATGTGGCGCTGGGTGACGTGGGCGATCTCGTGGGCCATGACCGCGGCGACCTCGTCCTCGGACTCCGCCGCCAGCACCAGCCCGGCATTGAGGCCGATGTAGCCGCCCAGCGTGGCGAAGGCGTTGACCTGCCTGGAGCGCACCATGAAGAAGGTGTACTCGCCGCGGGAGTTCTCCGTCGCCGAGGCCAGGGCGAACCCCATCGACTGCAGCCAGCTGTCCACCAGCGGGTCGTCCAGCACCAGGCCGAAACGGCGCATCTCGCGCAGGTACATGGCGCCGTACTGCGCCTCCTGGGCGGGGGTGATCAGGGAGCCGGCCGAGGAGCCCATGTCCGGGAGCCGCACGCCCTGCTGGGCCGCGGCCGGCTGCAGCGACCACCCGGCCGTGCACACGGCGACGGCGATGCCGAGGCTGATCAGGGTCTTTCGCACGCGCGGGATCTCCATGGCGAGGACGCTAGCATGACCGCTGCCGCGCACACCGGCGTGAACCGGCGTTGACCGCGAACCGGCCCGGCCCGGGGCTTGCGCTGGCGCCGGACGGCTACCATATGGGTTCGACAGCCCCTGACCCCGGAGGGTTCCAGTGCTTCCCGTGACGATCTACTCCACCGCCATCTGCCCCTACTGCGTGGCGGCGAAGAACTTCCTGACCAGCCGCGGGATCGGCTACCAGGAGGTGCGCATCGACCTCGACCCGGCCGAGCACCGCCGGATGCTGGAGAAGGCCCAGCGCACCAGCGTGCCGCAGATCTTCGTCGGCGACACCCACGTCGGCGGCTACGACGACCTGGTCCGGTTGGCCCGCGAGGGTGGCCTGGAACCGCTGCTGGAGGTCGGGGAGTGAGCGGCACCGACAGCGAGGCCGACCGCGTCGCCGCCTTCACCGACTTCCGGCGCCGGATGAACGAGCGCATCCTGGCCGAGGACAACCAGGTCGTGCGGCGCTTCTTCGCCCTGGACACCCAGACCTACCGGGACGGTGCCCTGGACCACAAGACCAAGGAGCTGCTGGGCCTGGTGGCCTCGATGGTGCTGCGCTGCGACGACTGCATCAGCTACCACGTGGCCCAGTGCCGCGAGGCCGGGGCGAGCCGCCAGGAGTTGTTCGAGACCTTCAGCGTGGCCCTGGTCGTCGGCGGGTCGATCGTCATCCCGCACCTGCGCCGCGCGGTCGATTTCCTCGACCGGCTGGAACAGGGCGGGGCGGTGCCCGGGGCGCCCTCCCACGACCACTGAGCCCGCCGATCCCTGCGGGAAGGCCGCATTTCAGGCATAATTGAGCGGATTTGCGGCGGTTTTTGCCGCCGCTTCCTCCCCGCCTGAAACACGGAATTCCCTATGAAACAGAAGATCGCGGTCATCAGCGGCGACGGCATCGGCCCGGAGATCATGGAGGCGACGGTGCACGTGCTCGACGCGCTGGATGCGGGCCTGGAGTACGAGTACGTCGACGCCGGCATGGTCGCGCTGGACAAGCACGGCGAGCTGCTGCCCGAGGCGACGCTTGCGGCCATCACGCGCAACGCCATCGCGCTCAAGAGCCCGCTGACCACGCCGGTCGGCGGTGGCTTCAGCTCGATCAACGTCCAGCTGCGCCGGCACTTCGACCTCTACGCCAACGTGCGCCCGGCGGTGACCTTCCCCAACACCCGCGCCCGCTACGAGGGCATCGACCTGATCACGGTGCGCGAGAACACCGAGGGCGCCTACATCGGCGAGGGCCAGACCCTCTCCGAGGACGGCGAGGTCGCCACCCTCCAGCAGAAGGTCACCCGCAAGGGCTCCGAGCGCATCGTGCGCTACGCCTTCGACATGGCGCGCAAGATCGGCCGCAGGAAGGTCACGGTCGTGCACAAGGCCAACATCCTCAAGACCACCTCGGGCCTGTTCCTGAAGGTCGCCCGCGAGGTCGCGCAGCAGTACCCGGACATCGAGTGCGACGAGATGATCGTCGACGCCTGCTGCATGAAGCTGGTGATGGACCCGCAGAACTTCGACGTGATCGTGACCACCAACCTCTTCGGCGACATCGTCTCCGACCTGTGCGCCGGCCTGGTCGGCGGCCTGGGCCTGGCCCCGGGTGCGAACATCGGCCGCGACTGCGCGATCTTCGAGGCCGTGCACGGTTCGGCGCCGGACATCGCCGGCAAGGGCGTCGCCAACCCGGTGGCGCTGATGCTGGCGGCCGCGCAGATGCTCGACCACATGGGCAAGCTCGACGAGTCCCGGCGCCTGCGCGCGGCCATCGTCGACACCATGCAGGCCAAGGACAGCCTGACGCCCGACCTGGGCGGCAGCGGCAACACGATGTCCTTCGCCCGGGCGATCGCCAGCCGGGTCTGATCCCGCGTCGGCTGTCGCGGCTGGAAGGGCGCCTACGGGCGCCCTTCCGCGTTGGGGGGCAGGTGGCCCAGCACCGCGACCTCGCCCCGGCCCGGGCGATAGGCCCGGCGCAGTGCCGCGTGCACGTAGTCGCCGGCCGCCGCGCAGGCCTCGGCCAGGGGCCGGCCCAGCGCCAGGCCGGCAGCCACGGCCGAGGCGAGCGTGCAGCCGGTGCCGTGTCCCTCCAGCGCCAGCCGCGGGTGCTCGAAGGCGTGCAGCCGGTCGCCGTCCTGCAGCAGGTCGACGACCGGGTCGCCGTCGTGGTGGCCGCCCTTGAGCAGCACCGCCCCGCAGCCGTAGGCCAACAGCTCGACCACCGCCACCTCGGCGTCCTCGGCGGAAATCGCCGCCTCCAGCAGCAGCTCGGCTTCGGGGATGTTGGGGGTGATCACCGTGGCCATCGGCAGCAGGCGGGTGCGCAGGGCGTCGAGCGCGTCGGCGTCGAGCAGTCGCGCGCCGGAGCTGGCGATCATGACCGGATCGAGCACGACCTGTCGCGGCCGGTGTTGTTCCAGCGCGTCGGCCACCGTCTCGATGACCCCGGCGGTGCCGAGCATGCCGATCTTGACCACGCCGACGTCGAAGTCCTCGAAGCAGGCGTCGATCTGGGCCTTCAGGAAGTCCGTCGGCGGCACGTGGACTGCGGTGACGCCGCGGGTGTGCTGGGCGGTGAGCGCGGTGATCGCGCTCAGCCCGTGCACGCCAAAGGCGGCGAAGGTCTTGAGGTCGGCCTGGATGCCGGCGCCGCCGCCGGAGTCGGAGCCGGCGATGGTCAGGGCGGAGACGACGCCGGCCACCTCACAGCGCCTCGGAGGCGAAGTCCGCCAGCCGCGAGCGCTCGCCGCGCCGCAGCGCGATGTGGGCGCTGTGCGACCAGGAGGCGAACCGGTCCACGGCGAAGGTCAGGCCCGAGGTGGTCTCGGTGAGGTAGGGCGTGTCGATCTGCTCGACGTTGCCCAGGCAAACGATCTTGGTGCCGGGACCGGCGCGGGTGACCAGGGTCTTCATCTGCTTGGGCGTGAGGTTCTGGGCCTCGTCGATGATCAGCCAGCGGCTGAGGAAGGTGCGCCCGCGCATGAAGTTCATCGCCCGGATCTTGATCCGGCTGGCCAGCAGGTCGTTGGTGGCCGCCCGGCCCCAGCTGCCGCCGTCCTGGTTGTGGGTGAGCACTTCCAGGTTGTCGGTCAGCGCACCCATCCACGGCGTCATCTTCTCCTCCTCGGTGCCGGGCAGGAAGCCGATGTCCTCGCCGACGCTGACCGTGGCGCGGGTCATGACGATTTCGCGGTAGCGCTGCTGGTCGAGCGTCTGGGCCAGGCCCGCGGCCAGCGCCAGCAGGGTCTTGCCGGTGCCGGCGGTGCCCAGCAGGGTGACGAAGTCGATGTCGGGGTCCATCAGCGCGTTGAGCGCGAAGTTCTGCTCGCGGTTGCGTGCCTGGATGCCCCACACCGCGTGCTGGTTGTGGCGGTAGTCGTCGACGATGCGCAGCACGGCACGGCCGTCCTCCACCGAGACGACCTTCAGCTCGACCTCCTCGTCGCCGGGCAGGTAGACGAACTCGTTGGGGTGCCAGCGCTCGCCCTCGCCGACGGCGATCTCGTAGAAGGTCCGGCCGTGGTCGGTCCAGCTCCTGAGCGAATCCTGGTGGCGCTGCCAGAAGTCCACGGGCAGCTCGGTGTAGCCGGCATACAGCAGGCTGAAGTCGTCCAGCGCCCGGTCGTTCTCGTAATCCTCCGCGGTGACCCCGCAGATCGCCGCCTTGATCCGCAGGTTGATGTCCTTGGACACCAGGACCACCGGCACGCCGGGGTGCGCCTCCTTCAAGGCGAGGATCGAGGCCAGGATCTGGTTGTCGGGCAGCACCGTGCCGAACTTGCGGTCGGCCGCAACCGGCTCGGTCTGGAAACGCAGCTTGCCGCTGCCTGCGCCGAGCTTCAGCGCATCGGGCCGGTCGAGGCTGAGGCCGGTCTGGATCTTGTCGGTGCCGTCGATCTCGATGAGTTCGTTGATGAAGCGGCTGACCTGGCGGGCGTTGCGGGAGACCTCCGACTGGCCCTTCTTGGCCGCGTCGAGCTCCTCCAGGACCATCATCGGGATGAAGACGTCGTGCTCCTCGAACCGGTAGATCGCGGTCGGGTCGTGCATCAGGACGTTGGTGTCGAGCACGTAGATGCGCTTGCTTCGGGTCATCGGACCTTCCTGGCGGTGGCGGGCGGGGCGGGTGTGGAACGGACAGCGCAAAGCCACCGGTGGCCGCGTGCGGCCCGGTGGCGGGGTGTGGAGGGATTGGAATTCACCTGGACTTCTTGTGCGCCTTGAGTGCGTCGAGGACCGCTTCGGCGTGGCCGGGCACCTTCACCGGCTGCCAGACCTCGCGGATCGCACCGTCGGGGTCGACCAGGAAGGTGGAGCGGACGATCCCCATGTACTTGCGACCGTACAGCGTCTTCTCCTGGATCACCCCGAAGGCTTCGCACACGCTCTGGTCGGTGTCGGCGACCAGGCCGAAGCCGAAGCCGTGCTTGGCGGCGAAATTCTGGTGGGTCTTCTGTGAATCCTTCGAGACACCCAGCACCTCGGCGCCGTTGCGGCGGAAGCGGGCCAGCCGTTCGTTGAAGTCCTGGCCTTCCCGGGTGCAGCCCGGGGTGTTGTCCTTGGGATAGAAGTAGACCACCAGCCACTTGCCGGCGTAGTCGGCGAAGCGGCGCGTGGAGCCGTCGCCAAGGGTGAATTCGATGTCGGGGACCGTCTCCGGACTGCCTGATGACACGGGGGCACCTCCTGCAGGCGGGTGTTCAGAACTTCATCGGGTCCATGATCGCATCGAGGTTGAGGTGATCACAGAACTCGTGGAAATCATCGCGCAGGGCGGCGATGTGGGTGTCGGCGGGGATGCCGATGGTGATCTGGGCGGAGAACATGTCCGCACCGGTCTGCATCGCACGGTAGCGCGAGGAGTGCAGGTTCTCGATGCTGATGCCCTGGCGGTCGAAGAAGTCGGCGAGCTGGAACAGGATGCCGGGCTTGTCCGAGGCGATGACCTCAACGATATAGGGCAGCATGTTGCCGTGCACCGGTCGCGGCTCGGTGCGGTAATAGACCAGCTTGATGCCTTCCTCGCGCTCCGCGCGCGCCAGCATGGACTCGAGCTTGGCCACCGCGTCCCAGGGGCCGACCGCCAGCGCGGCGACGGAGACGTCGCTGCCCACCGTGGAAAGCCGGGCGTCGGCCAGGTTGCATCCGCTGTCGCTGATGCGCCGGGTCACCGCCAGCAGCGGAGAATCGGGGTGCTTGGCGTAGGCGCTGATCAGCAGGTGGTTCTCGTTGTGGCCGGGTCGGGCGGACTGGTCGCTCAAAGCGTTTCTTCTGGAGTGGAACACGGCGCCGGGACCGGCGTTCGCCGGCAGCATACTTGCCCGGCCTTTCGGGCCGCAAGTAACATCAGCGGCCCGTTCCGCCGCCGCGACCCAGCGCCTGCGGCGGCCTCCGACGCTCCCTTCCGACAGGCCGACCCCCCTTGAGACTCTCAGGCAGCATCACCGCGCTGGCGACGCCGTTCGACGCCGACGGCGCCGTCGACCTCGACGCCTACACCCGACTGATCGACGCCCAGTTGCGCGGGGGTACCCGTGCGCTGGTCGTGGCAGGCTCCACCGGCGAGGCCGCGGCGCTGACCGAGGCGGAGTTCGACGCCCTGCTGGCCCGGGCCATCGAGCGCGTGGGCGGGCGGGTGCCGGTCCTGGCGGGCACCGGCCTGTCGAACACGGCGAAGACCATCGCGCTCACCCGGCGGGTCGCGGCCATCGGCGCCGACGCGGCCCTGGTGGTCACCCCTCCCTACGTGCGGCCGACCCAGGCCGGCCTGCTGGCGCACTACCGCGCCGTGGCCGCCGAGGGTGGGCTGCCGGTGGTCCTGTACAACGTGCCGGGTCGCACCGGCGTGGACCTGCTGCCGGAGACCGTGGTCGAGCTGGCACACGAGCCGGGCATCGTCGCGTTCAAGGAGGCGGTCGCCGACGAGGGCCGGATCCAGGCGCTGGTGGACGGTTGTCCGCGCGACTTCGTGCTGCTCAGTGGCGACGACCCGACGTTCCTGGGCGCCCTGCAGGCCGGCTTCGGTGGCGTGGTTTCGGTGGCGTCGAACGTGGTTCCGGCCAGTTTCGCGGCCATCTGCGCCCACCACGCCTCCGGCGATGCCGGTTCAGCCGCCGCTCTGGATGCCGAACTCCAGCCGCTGTACGGTTTCCTCGGCGTCGAGCCGAACCCGATCCCGGTCAAGGCGCTGTTGGCGCGCGCCGGCATCGGGCACGGCCTCAGGCTGCCGCTGCAGCCGCTGTCTGCACGACATGCCGCGGCCGCCGATGCCATGGCCGGCCTCGTCGACAGTCTCGAATCGCGTATCCTCACCGCTTCACGGCCGGGCGCCTGAGCGCCGGCCCCACAGGAGATCCCATGATGCAGTCCAGCACCGTCTTCCGCCGCCTGACCGTCGCCGCCCTGGCCGTGAGCCTGGTGGCCACCTCGGGCTGCGGCCTGTTCCGGTCGAAGTCCGCTTACGAGCAGAGTCGCGAGACGCGCCCGCTGGAAGTGCCGCCCGACCTGAACCGGCCGGCGATCGATCCGGCCATGCAGCTGCCCACGGTCGCCGAGCAGGCCAGCCGTCCGGCGGGTGCCTCGGCGCCGGGCGGCGGCGTGTCCCGATTCGACATCGACGACAGTGCCGAGAGCGCCTGGCGTCGCGTCGGCCTGGCGCTGGAGCGCATCGAGGGCGTGACCATCACCAACCGCGCCCAGCTGCTGAGCAGCTTCGAGGTGAGCTACGGCGGCGAGAGCTTCCTGGTGCAGGTCCGCCCGGCCGGTGACCGCAATGCGACGGTGACCGCGGTGACCGCCTCGGGCCAGTCCATCGGTTCGGGTCCGGCGGCCGAGCTGCTCGGCCTGCTGAGGCAGCGGCTGGGCTGAGTACGTCGCCCGGCCGATCACGAAAAAGGCGACCCGCAGGTCGCCTTTTTCGTACGTGCCGGATGGCTCAGCGCTTGAGCTCCTTGAGCTTGTCCGGACGGCCGTCCCATTCCGCGGCGTCGGCCGGTGGATCCTGGCGGGTGGTGATCACCGGCCACTCCTTCGCCAGCTCGGCATTGAGCGCGACGAAGTGCTCCTGGCCGGCGGGCACGTCGTCCTCGGGGAAGATCGCGTTGGCCGGGCACTCCGGCTCGCACAGGGTGCAGTCGATGCACTCGACCGGGTCGATCACCAGGAAGTTCGGGCCTTCGTGGAAGCAGTCCACCGGGCACACCTCGACGCAGTCGGTGTACTTGCAGCGGATGCAGTTCTCGACGACGACGAAGGGCATGTCGGCTCCTTGATTGGCCAGCGTGTCGGGCGGGGTCGGGATTCTAACCCGGAGCGGCGGGGCGGGGCGCACCTCGATGGCGCACGTGCACGGCCCCCGAAACGAAGGAACCCGGCCGCTGGGGCCGGGTTCCGGAAGAGTGGCGCTCCCTAGGGGACTCGAACCCCTGTTTTCGCCTTGAGAGGGCGACGTCCTGGACCACTAGACGAAGGGAGCGCGGAGTGTTGCGGGACAACGAAAGCGCGTAGTATAGATGGCCGTTTACCCGTTGGCAACGGGTTTGAGCGAACCAAATCCACGTCCGCCGTCCGTGACCGCGCCGACATCCGCGCAGGCCGCCGGCGGCCCCACGCGAAAGGAACCGCTGCGGCCGGCGCCGCCTTCCCATGACCCAGGATTCCAACCCACAACACGAGCTGCGCGTGATCGCGCGCGCCGATCACGGCATCTCGCGGCGCGACATCAGCAACAGCGCGCTGAAGGTGCTCTACAAGCTCAACGAGGCCGGATTCCAGGCCTACCTGGTCGGCGGCGCGGTCCGCGACCTGCTCATCGGCGGGCACCCAAAGGACTTCGACGTCGCCACCGACGCCACCCCCGAGCAGGTGCGCGCGGTGTTCCGCAACTGTCGCCTGATCGGCCGTCGCTTCCGCCTGGCGCACGTGATGTTCGGCCGCGAGATCATCGAGGTCGCGACCTTCCGCGCCAACGGTGGCGAGGACGAGGGCGACCGCGAGCTCGAGGACGGCCGGCTGGTCCGCGACAACATCTACGGCAGCATCGAGGACGATGCGATCCGGCGCGACTTCACCGCCAACGCGCTGTACTACGGTGTCGACGACTTCTCCGTGCGCGACTACGTGGGTGGCTTCGAGGACGTGCAGGCCCGGGTGCTGCGGCTGATCGGCGAGCCCGAGGCCCGCTACCGGGAGGACCCGGTGCGGATGCTGCGCGCGGTGCGCCTGGCGGCGAAGCTGGGCTTCACCATCGACGCGGCGGCCGCCGACCCGATCCCCGGCCTGGCGACGCTGCTGGATTCCGCACCGCCGGCGCGCCTGTTCGACGAGTGCCTGAAGATGTTCCTGGCCGGCAACGCCGAGGCCGCCTTCCTCGGGCTGGAGCGCCACGGCCTGCTGAAGGTGCTGTTCCCGGAGACCGCCCAGGCCCTGGCCAGCAACTCCAACGGCGCGCTTCGGCGGATGCTGCTGCGCGGCCTGGCCAACACCGATCAGCGTGTGGCGCAGGACAAGCCGGTGACGCCGGCCTTCCTGTTCGCCGTGCTGCTGTGGCCGGCGTTCTGCCGCGAGTTGGCGCGGCTGCAGGCACAGGGCGTGGACCCGGCCGTCGCCCAGCAACGCGCGGCCGACCGCGTCACCGTCCACCAGACGCGGCTGGTGGCCCTGCCCAGGCGCTTCTCGATCCCGATGCAGGAGGTGTGGCTGATGCAGCCGCGCTTCGCCCTGCGCCAGCGCAAGCGCGTGTTCCGGACCCTGGCCCACCCGCGCTTCCGCGCCGCCTTCGATTTCCTGGAGCTGCGCCAGGAGGCGGCCCCGGAACTGGCCGCCGACGTGGCCTTCTGGGCCGAGGCCCAGGGTCTGGCGCCCGAGCAGCTGGCCGAGAAGCTGGTCGTCCAGGGGGCGGGCGAGGGGCCGCGCAAGCGCCGCCGCCGCCGCCGCCGCGGTGCCGGGGCCGGCGGCGAATGACGCCGGCGCCGGTCCGGGCCGCGATCGGCCTGGGCGGCAACCTCGGGCCGGTCGCCGACACCCTGCGTGATGCGGTGTCGGCCATCGGCGACCTGCCCGGTACCCGGGTGGCCGGCGTCTCGCGCCTGTACCGCAGCCCCGCCTGGGGGCCGGTGGCGCAACCCGACTACCTCAACGCCGCCTGCCTGGTCGACACCCGTCGCCCGCCGGTGGCGCTGCTGGAGGACCTGCTGGCCATCGAGCGCCGCTTCGGCCGCGACCGCGAAGCCCCGGGCAGCCAGCGCTGGGGGCCGCGCACGCTGGACCTCGACCTGCTGGTCTACGGCGCCCGTCGCGTGCAGACCCCGGGCCTGAGCGTCCCGCATCCGCGCCTGCACGAGCGCGCATTCGTGCTCCTGCCCCTGGCCGAGCTGGACCCCGGGCTGGAGATCCCGGGCCGCGGCCGGGTCGATGCGCTGCTGGCCGGGCTGGATGTGCACGGCGTGGAAGCCTTACCTTAGGGCCCCCGTCGCACTGGCCCCGTCGATGTATACCGACCCCCGTACCGCCGCCGCCCGCGATCCCGTCACCGTGCCCGGCCTGCGCGCGCTCAAGGCCGCCGGCACGCCGATCGTCGCGCTCACCGCCTACGACGCGGGTTTCGCCGCGGCGATGGATCCGGCCGGCATCGACCTGGTGCTGGTCGGCGACTCGCTGGGCATGGTCGTGCAGGGGCGTTCGAGCACGCTGCCGGTGACCGTGGACGACATCGCCTACCACACCGCCTGCGTGGCCCGCGGGCTGCATGCGGCCCTGCTGGTGGCCGACATGCCGTTCCAGTCCGATGCCGATCCGGCCACCGCCCTGCACGCGGCCACGCGCTTCCTGCAGGCCGGTGCCGGCATGGTCAAGCTCGAGGGCGCCGGCTTCAAGCGGGAGGTCATCCGCCACCTGGTCGATCGCGAAGTCCCGGTGTGCGCGCACCTGGGTCTGACGCCGCAGTCGGTGCTGCGCCTGGGCGGCTACCGGGTCCAGGGCAAGGCCGCCGCGGCGGCGCAACGGTTGCGGGAGGACGCGCTGGCGGTGCAGGAGGCCGGTGCCAGCGCACTGGTGCTGGAGTGCGTGCCGGCGGCGTTGGCCGCGGAGATCAGCGCGGAGCTGGCCATTCCCACCATCGGCATCGGTGCCGGCGTGGACTGCGACGGCCAGATCCTGGTCCTGCATGACCTGCTGGGACTGGGGCAGGGACGCAGGCCGCGATTCGTCAAGGATTTCCTGGCCGAGGGCGGCTCGGTGCACGGGGCCTTCACGGCCTTCGCCGAGGCCGTGCGCGCCCGCCGCTTCCCGGGGCCGGAGCACGTGTACTGATGCAGTCGGTCGGCAAGCTCGAACAGCTCGACGCGATCGTCGGCGGGTGGCGTCGCGAGGGCCTCACCATCGGCTTCGTGCCGACCATGGGCAACCTGCACGCGGGCCACCACTCGCTGGTCGCCCGCGCCCGCCGCGAGGCCGACCGCGTGGTCGCCAGCATCTTCGTCAACCCCACCCAGTTCGGACCCAACGAGGATTTCGACCGCTATCCGCGCACGCCCGAGGCCGACGCCCGGGGGCTGGCCGGTTCCGGCTGCGACCTGCTGTTCCTGCCCTCGGTGGCGACGATGTACCCCTACGGACCCGACGGCAGCGTCCGGGTCCGCGTGCCCGGCATCACCGACATCCTCGACGGCGCGCACCGGCCCGGCCACTTCGACGGGGTGGCGACGGTGGTCGCCCGGCTGTTCAACATGGTGCGGCCGGACCTGGCGGTGTTCGGGCGCAAGGACTACCAGCAGCTGCAGGTGATCCACTACCTGGTGCGCGACCTGGCCTTTCCGGTGCGCATCGTCGGGGCGGACACCGTGCGCGAGCCCGACGGGCTGGCGATGAGTTCCCGCAACCAGTACCTGGACGCCGCCGAGCGGCAGCGGGCGACCGCCATCCACGCCACCCTGCGCTGGATCCGGTCGCAGGTGCCGGCCGCCGGCGAGGTCGAGGCGGTCGAGGCCGGGGCCGTCGCCAGGCTGCGCTCCGAGGGCTTCGAGGTCGACTACGTCTCGGTCCGCCACCTCGACCTGGCCCCTGCACGGCGCATGGACGAGGGTGGGCTGGTGGCCCTGGTCGCCGCCCGCCTGGGCCGCACCCGGCTGATCGACAACCTGCTGCTGGATGCCGCCGTCGGCTGAACCGCGTCCTGGCCGATGTTGCGCTGCGCAAGCGCGCTTCCTACACTTGCAGGACTTCCCTCACCCCGTGACCCGGCGCCAGGTTCGCCGGCGTCCACGCGGCCCGATGGCCGCCGGAGCCCGACATGCACCTCAACGTCCTCAAGGCCAAGATCCACCGCGCCAGCGTGACCCACGCCGAGCTGCACTACGAGGGCTCGTGCGCGATCGACGGCCGCCTGCTCGACATCTCCGGCATCCGCGAGTACGAGCAGGTCCACATCTACAACATCAACAACGGCCAGCGCTTCGTGACCTACGCCATCCGCGGCGAGGAGGGTTCGGGCGTGATCTCGGTCAACGGCGCGGCCGCGCACCTGGCCAGCCCGGGCGACCTGGTCATCATCTGCGCCTACGGCGTGGTCGACGAGGCCGAGATGTCGGCCTTCAAGCCGAAGCTGGTGTACGTCGACCGCGACAACCGCATGACCCACACCAACGACTCGATCCCGCCGCAGATGGGCAAGGCCGAGGCGGCCTGAGCCCGGGCCGGCCGACGTGCACGCATCGCGCCGGCTGCAGTCCCTGATCCCGCACGCGGCGAGGCTGGTCGACCGGCCGCTGCGCGAACTGGTCGCCGGCGACCCGGGACGGGCCAGCGACTTCGCACTGCGGGTCGGCCCGCTGCAGGCGCACTTCGGCCGCCAGCGCCTGGACCGTGGCGCCCTGGATGCCCTGTTCGGACTGGCCGACGAACTCGACCTGGCCGCGGCGATGCGGCGCCTGATGGCCGGCGAGCCGGTCAACGCCTCGGAATCGCGCGCCGCCCTGCACACCGCCCTGCGCGGTGATCCGGTGGGCTCGCCGGCCTCGCGCGCGGCCCGTGCCGATGCACTGGCGGCCCGCCAGGCCATGGGGCGGCTGTGCGCGGAGCTCCGGGCCGGCCCGGTCACCGACGTGGTGAACATCGGCATCGGCGGCTCCGACCTCGGGCCGCGGCTGGTGGTGGACGCCCTGGGCGCGGCGTCGCCGACGGGGCTGCGCCTGCACTTCCTGGCCAACGTCGACGGCCACGCCGCGCAGCGCCTGCTGGCCGGCCTGGACCCGTCGCGAACCGCGGCCATCGTGGTCTCCAAGAGCTTCGGCACCCGCGAAACCCTGACCAACGCGGCCATCGTCCGGGACTGGATGGGGGCCGGTGCCGGGACGCGGCTGTACGCGGTCAGCGCCGACCCGGCGCGCGCGGCCGGCTTCGGCATCGCCGCCGGGCACGTTCTGCCGATGCGCGAGGACGTCGGCGGCCGCTACTCGCTGTGGTCGACGGTCGGGTTCTCGATCGCCCTGGCGCTGGGCGAGGCCGGGTTCGACGAGCTGCTGGCCGGGGCGGCCGCCTTCGACCGCCACGCCCTCACGGCCCCGCCCAGGGAGAACCTGGCGTTCTGGCACGCCCTGTGCGCGGTGTGGAACCGCAACGCGCTGGGCCTGGACACCGTGGCGGTGGTGCCCTACGACGAACGCCTGGCCCTGCTGCCGGCCTACCTGCAGCAACTGGTCATGGAGAGCCTGGGCAAGTCGGTGACGCCGGCCGGCGACCCGGTCGCACAGGCCACCAGCCCGGTGCTCTGGGGCGGGGCGGGCACCAGCGTGCAGCACAGCTTCTTCCAGGCCCTGCACCAGGGCACCGACACGGTGCCGGTCGACTTCATCGGCGTGCGCCGGCCCGACCACCCGCACGCGGGCAGCCACACGATGCTGCTGGCCAACCTGCTGGCCCAGTCCCAGGCCCTGGCCAACGGCGAGGACAGCGAGGACCCGCAGCGCCACTACCGCGGCGGCCGCCCCTCCACGGTGATCCTGCTCGACCGCCTCGACCCGCATGCCCTGGGCATGCTGCTGGCGCTCTACGAGCACAGCACCTACCTGCAGGGCGTGGTCTGGGACATTAACCCCTTCGACCAGTGGGGCGTGGAGCTGGGCAAGCGCATCGCCGACGGCCTGGAGGCCGCGTTGGGCGGCGGGGACGAGGCCGGTGATCCGGTGACCGCGGCGCTGGTGCGGGCGCTGAGGGGCGAGGAGTGAGTGGGTGAAGCGAGGAGTGAGGAGTGAGAGGGCATCTCCGCAACGTTGCGGGCTGGCCCTCTCACTCCTCACTTCTCGCTCCTGTACTCACTCCTCTCCCATCTGCTGCCGGCGCAGCGCCCAGGCCACATGCTCACGGACCACCGCGCTGCCGTGGTCGGCGCGGGCGCGCAGGGCCGCGACCGCGGCGGCCGAGGGCGGGGCGTTGCCCAGGGCCACGGCGATGTTGCGCAGCCAGCCCTCGTGGCCGGTGCGGCGGATCGCCGAGCCCTCGGTGCGGCGCAGGAACTCGTCCTCCTCCCAGGCGAAGAGGTCGACCAGGCTGGCCTGGTCCAGGTTGTTGCGGACGCGGAAGTCGGGCTCGTCGTGCCGGCGGGCGAACTTGTTCCAGGGGCATACCAGCTGGCAGTCGTCGCAGCCGAAGATCCGGTTGCCCATCGGCTCGCGCAGGTCCTCCGGGATCGAACCGCGCAGTTCGATGGTCAGGTAGCTGACGCAGCGCCGGGCGTCGACCCGGTTGGGGGCCACGATGGCGCCGGTGGGGCAGACCTCGATGCAGCGGGTGCAGGTGCCGCAGTGCGCGGTGGCCGGCGGGTCGACCGGCAGCGGCAGGTCGGTGAACAGCTCGCCCAGGAAGAACCAGCTGCCGGCGTCGCGGTCGATCAGGCAGGTGTGCTTGCCGATCCAGCCCAGCCCGGCGTCGCGCGCCAGGGCACGTTCGAGCACCGGCGCGGAGTCGACGAAGGCGCGGTAGCCGAACGGACCGATCAGGTCCTGGATGCGGTCGGCCAGCTTCTGCAGGCGCGCGCGCAGCAGCTTGTGGTAGTCGCGACCCAGCGCGTAGCGCGCCACGTAGGCGCGCTCGCCATCGGCGAGGTTCGCCCAGGCGCCGGCATCGTCCCCGGTGCCGTAGTCCATGCGCACCGAGATCACCCGGATCGTGCCCGGCATCAGCTCGTCGGGCCGCGAGCGCCGGGTGCCGTGCCGGGCCATGTAGGCCATCTCGCCGTGCTGGCCCCGGGCCAGCCAGTCGAGCAGGTGCCGCTCGTCCTCGGGCAGGGCGACGCCACTCACGCCGACGGCCTGGAAGCCGAGGCCGGCACCGAACTCGGCGATGCGCGCCCGCAGGGCGACGGGGTCGAACGGAGCATCCATCGTCCAAGTATAGAATCCGCGAGATGAGCGCCGCCCTCGACCTGCACACCGCCGCCGCCGCCCGGGCCATCGACCGCCATGCGATCGATGCGCTGGGGATCGCCGGCACGGTGCTCATGGAGCGGGCCGGGGCGGCGGCCTTCGTCCTGCTGCGCGAACGCTGGCCGCAGGCCAGACGCATCGGCGTGGCCTGCGGCACCGGCAACAACGGTGGCGACGGCTACGTGCTGGCGCGGCTGGCCCGGCAGGCGGGCCTGGATCCGGTGCTGCTGGCCACCGGCGACCCGGGCGCCGGTGAGGCCCGGGCGGCCGCCGCGGCGTGGGCCTCGGCCGGCGGGGCGTGCACCGCCGCCGAAGCGGCCCTGGATTCAGGCCTGCCGGCCGTGGACGTGTGGGTGGATGCGCTGCTGGGCATCGGCCTGTCACGGCCCCCGGACGATGGCCTGGCCCGGCTGATCCAGGCCATCGGGCGCTCGGGCCGGCCGGTGCTGGCGCTGGACGTGCCGTCCGGCGTGGATGCCGACAGCGGGCACGCCCCGGGGGCCGCGCTGCAGGCCGACGCCACGATCAGCTTCATCACCGCCAAGCGCGGCCTGTTCAGCGGCCGTGGCCGGCTGCTGTCGGGCCGGCGCCACCTCGACCGGCTGGATGTGCCCGGCGATGCGTTCGCCGGCCACCCGCCCGCGGCGGTCGCGATGGGCCGCCGGGCCCTGGTCGACGCACTGCCCGCGCGGGCGGCGGGCAGCCACAAGGGCGACCACGGCCGGGTCCTGTGCGTGGGGGGCGACAGCGGGCTGGGCGGGGCGATCGCCCTGTGTGCCGAGGCGGCGCTGCGCAGCGGTGCCGGGCTGGTCTCGGTGGCCACGCGCCCGGCGCATGTCGCCGCCGTGCTGGCCCGCCGGCCGGAGGTGATGGCGCGCGGGGTCGAGGACGGCGAGGCGCTTGAGGCGGCGCTGCAGGCCGCCGACGTGCTGGCGCTGGGACCGGGCCTGGGGCGCTCGGAGTGGAGCCGCGCGCTGTGGCGTGCGGCGCTGGCGACCGGGCTGCCGGTGGTGCTCGACGCCGATGCGCTGAACCTGCTTGCGGAATCGGCCCAGGCGCTGCCGGCGTCGTGCGTGCTCACGCCCCATCCCGGCGAGGCCGCACGACTGCTCGACGACAGCGTGGCGGCGGTGGAGTCCGACCGCTTCGGCGCCGCCGCCGCCCTGGCCTCGCGCTATTCGGCGACCGTCGTGCTCAAGGGGCCCGGGACGCTGGTTGCCAGCGAGGGGCGGGCGACGCGGGTCATCGATGCCGGCAACCCCGGCATGGCCACCGGCGGTATGGGCGACGTGCTCACCGGTGTGGTCGCCAGCCTGTTGGCCCAGGGCCACGCCCCCTTCGAAGCCGGCTGGGTCGGGGCCCTGCTGCACGCCGCCGCAGCGGACCGCGCGGCCGGCACGGCGCCGCGGGGGCTGCTGCCTTCCGACCTCATGGCGCCGCTGCGCACGCTGGCCAACCCGGAGGCCGGGTGACGGCCCCGGCGCTGGTCCTGCCCGACGAGGCGGCGACCCGTGCCCTGGGCGCCCGCCTGGCCGCGACCTGCCCGCGGCGGGCGATCGTCCTGCTCGACGGCGACCTGGGTGCCGGCAAGACCACGCTTGCCCGCGCCCTGCTGCGCGAGCTCGGTGTCGAGGGGCCGGTGCGCAGCCCCACCTACACCCTGGTCGAACGCTACCCCACCGCCGTCGGCGAGGTCGTCCACATGGACCTCTACCGGCTCGCGGGCGCCGCCGAGCTGGACTTCCTGGGGCTCGACGAGCTGCACGAGACCGCGGCCCTGTGGCTGGTGGAGTGGGGCGAGCGGGGCGAGGGCGCCCTGCCGCCGGCCGACCTGCGGGTGCTGCTGACGGTCCGCGATGCCGGGCGCAGCGCCCGCCTGGAGGCGCTGTCCCCGGTCGGGCGCGCCTGGGTGGACCGGGTACAGAAACCGTTCAGCTAGCACAGGTTTCTCACCGACTCTTACAGGAAGGTGCCACAGGTGCCGGATTGGAAAGGGAAAAGTGTTGCTTTTTCCCGGCGACTGGGGTTTCATCGGCGCCATGAGCCGCCTTCTCGCCCGATTCGCGTGCCTGCTGCTGCTGCTGCCCGCCTGGGCGGGCACGGCATGGGCCCAGTCGGCCGGCGAGCTGCGCTCGGTCAGCCTGCTCGACGCCGGCGCCCACACCCGGGTCGAGCTCACCGTCTCGCGCCAGCCGGACTACCGCATCTTCGTGCTCGAGAACCCCTGGCGCCTGGTCATCGACATCCAGGGGGCGAAGCTGGCCGAGGGCTTCTCGCCGGGCCCGGTCAACGGACTGGTCGCCAACGTGCGCACCGGCACCCCGGAGCCCGGCCAGCTGCGCGTGGTGCTGGACCTGGCGGAGAACGTGCGGCCGCGCTCGTTCCTGGTCCCGCCCGGCCAGGGGCCGGGCCACCAGCTGGTCGTCGAGCTGCACGGCACCGACGGCGCCGGGCCGGCGGCGCCGGAGGCCGCGCCGTCCACCGCCGCGGCGCCATCGGTGGCCGGGCCGACGGTGCGGACCATCCAGGACATCGTTCCCGAAAGCCAGCGCGACGTGGTGATCGCCGTGGACGCCGGCCACGGCGGTCGCGACCCCGGTGCCCGCGGCGCCAACGGCAGCTGGGAGAAGAACATCACCCTGGCCATCTCGCGGGAACTGGCGCGGCAGATCGATGCCGAGCCGGGCATGCGCGCGGTCCTGATCCGCGACGCCGATGTCTTCATCCCGCTGCAGGAGCGTTACCGCCGTGCGCGCGAGGCGCAGGCCGACCTGTTCGTCTCCATCCACGCCGACGCCTTCAACCGGCCCACGGCCGCCGGCTCCAGCGTCTACATCCTGTCCCAGCGCGGCGCCTCCTCGGAGGCCGCGCGCTGGCTGGCCAGCAGCGAGAACTCCGCCGACCTGGTCGGCGGCGTCACCCTCGACGACAAGGACAACACCCTGGCGGCGGTCCTGCTGGACCTTTCCCAGAGCGCGACCATGCGCGCCTCCGAGGACGCGGCCAACCGCGTGCTCAACGCCCTCAAGCGCGTGGGCAAGACGCACAAGCCGCAGGTCGAGCACGCCAACTTCGTGGTGCTGCGCTCCCCGGACGTGCCCTCGATGCTGATCGAGACCGCCTTCATCTCCAACCCCGACGACGAGCGCCGGCTCAACGATCCATCGCACCAGCGTGCCCTGTCGGCGGCCATCACCGACGGCATCCGCGACTTCTTCGTCACCCAGCCGCCGCCGGGCACCTACCTGGCCGCCCACCAGGGCAGCATCGGCCCGCGCGAGTACGTGGTCTCCCGCGGCGACACGCTCTCGGCCATCGCCGCGCGCCACAACGTGACCCTGGCGCAGCTGCGATCGGCGAACAACCTGCGCGGCGACGTCGTGCGTGTCGGGGACCGCCTCACCATCCCCGCCCCGCGCGGCGGTGGTTCCACGGCGGCCGGCACCGTCGCCGTGCGCAGCGCCCCGAACTGACCGGGACCCCCGTCGCGCCACTGCTATGATCGCGGGCCCACCCCCCGCAGGTCCCGCCGTGCCGATCCGTTCGCTGCCCGACACCCTGGTCAACCAGATCGCCGCCGGCGAAGTGGTCGAACGCCCGGCCTCGGTGGTCAAGGAGCTGGTCGAGAACGCGCTCGACGCCGGGGCCACCCGCGTCGACATCGACCTGGAGGAGGGCGGCGTCCGCCTGATCCGCATCCGCGACGACGGCGGCGGGATACCGCCGGGTGAACTGCCGCTGGCGGTGTCGCGGCATGCGACCAGCAAGATCACCAGCCTCGACGACCTCGAGGCGGTCGGCACCCTGGGCTTCCGCGGCGAGGCCCTGCCGTCGATCGCCTCGGTGAGCCGCTTCGCCATCACCTCCCGCCTGGCCGGCGGCGAGCACGCCTGGCGGCTGGAGGTCGACGGCGGCCGGGTCGGCGACACCGCGCCGCACCCGCACCCGCCGGGCACCAGCGTCGAGGTGCGCGACCTGTTCTTCAACACCCCGGCACGCCGGCGCTTCCTGCGCGCCGAGCGCACCGAGCTGGGCCACGTCGAGGAGTGGCTGCGCTCGCTGGCGCTGGCGCGCCCGGAGGTGGAGCTGCGGATCGGCCACAACGGCCGGCAGACCCGCCACTACCGTCCCGTCCGCGACGGTGGCGACCGCATCGAACGCGTCGCCGAGGCGCTGGGCGCGGACTTCACCCGCGACTGCCTGGCCATCGACCATGCCGCCGCCGGCCTGCGGCTGCACGGCTGGGTCGGTCTGCCGACCACCGCGCGCAGCAGCGCCAGCCAGCAGTACTTCTATGTCAATGGCCGTGCCGTGCGCGACCGGATCGTCGCCCACGCCGTGCGCCAGGCCTATGCCGACGTGCTCTTCCACGGGCGCCATCCCGCCTTCGTGCTGTTCCTGGAGATCGATCCGCGGCGGGTCGACGTCAACGTGCACCCGGCCAAGCACGAGGTGCGCTTCCGGGACGGGCGCCTGATCCACGACTTCCTGTTCCGTACCCTGCACGAGGCGCTGGCGGAGACCCGTGCCGGCGCCAGCGGCGGCCGGGGCGATACCGGGCTGTCGCCCGCGTCGCCGGCTCCCGCGCCCATGCCGGGCATGGCCTCCGGCGGAGGCGGGTGGGCGCAGCGGGCGCCGTCCCAGGGTGGCCTGGGGCTTTCGGTCTCCGACGCCACCGCCGCCTATGCGCGGCTGTACGGCCAGGCGCCGGCGGCGTCCGGACCCGCGCCGGCCGCCGGCGAGGGTCCCGTGGCGACGCAGGAGCCGGGCGGGGAGGTGCCTCCGCTGGGCTTCGCGCTTGCCCAGCTGCACGGGGTCTACGTGCTGGCGCAGAACGCCCTCGGCCTGGTGCTGGTCGACATGCACGCCGCCCACGAGCGCATCACCTACGAGCGCCTGAAGCGGGCCCAGGACGGCGACGGCATCCGCGTCACGCCGCTGCTGGTGCCGCTGTCGCTGGCCCTGAGCGAACGCGAGGCGGAGCTGGTGGAAAACCAGCCCGAGGCGTTGGCGGCCCTGGGCTTCGAGCTCAGGCGCAGCGGCCCGCAGTCGGTGGCGGTGCACGGCGTGCCGGCGCTGCTGGAGGGCGGCGACGCCCGCCAGCTGGTGCTCGACGTGCTCGCCGACCTGGCCGAGCACGGGGATTCGCGGCGGGTCCAGGAGGCGCGCAACGAACTGCTCTCGACCATGGCCTGCCACGGCTCGGTGCGGGCCAACCGGCGGCTGAGCGTCCCGGAGATGAACGCACTGTTGCGCGACATGGAGGCGACGGAGCGGTCCGGTCAGTGCAACCATGGTCGACCGACCTGGGTGCAGCTGGGCATGGACGAGCTCGACCGCCTGTTCCTGAGGGGCCGCTGAGGCCGAAGACGAGGACACCCCGATGCACAAGACCCCCCTGTTTTCCGTCCTGGCCGTGCTGCTGCTTGCCGGGTGTGGCGAGCGCGAGGTCGCGCCGGTCGTCGACGCCGAGGCCTTCGCCGCCGCCCACGCGGACTGGCGCGCGGACCGTGCCGAGCGCCTGCAGCGCCCCGATGGCTGGCTGGCCCTGGTCTCGCGCGACTGGCTGGTCGGCGGCGAGCATGCCTTCGGCAGCGATGAATCCGCGCGCTACAGGTTCAGTCCCGGCCCGGCGATCGCCGGCCGCCTGCGCCTGCACGAGGGCACGGTCACCCTGCTGCCGGAACCGGCCGCGCAGCTGCAGTTCCAGGGCGCGCCGGTGCAGGAGCCGATGGACCTCACGCCGCCGCCCACCGGGGCCTCGCCGCGGGTGGAGTTCGACGACGGGCGCGGGCGCTTCGAGGTCATCGGGCGCGGCGACCGCTTCGCGCTGCGGGTGATGCACGACCAGTCGCCGACCCGCACAGCCTTCGAAGGCCTGCAGTACTTCGACCCCGACCCCGACTGGGCGGTGCGTGCGCGCTTCCACGCCCACCCCGAGGGCCGCACGATCCCCATCGTCAACGTCCTCGGCGACGAGGAGGCGATGGCCAACCCGGGTCGGCTGGCGTTCGAGGTGGACGGGCGCACCCATACCCTGGAGGCGCTCGAGGGGGGCGACGGCCGGCTGTTCGTGATCTACGCCGACCGCAGCAACGGTCGCGACACCTACGCGGCCGGGCGCTTCCTGTACACCGATCCGCCGGTCGACGGGAGCGTGGTCGTGGACTTCAACCGCGGCTACAACCCGCCGTGCGCGTTCAGCGCCTACACCACCTGCCCGCTGCCGCCGCCGGAGAACCGCCTGGACCTGACCATCCGCGCCGGCGAGCTGCGCTACACCGGGCCGGATCCGTCGGCGGCCTACCACCTGCCCGACGGCGACTGAGCATGCGTGCGGGGCTGCGCCTGCTGCTGGCTGCCGGCCTGCTGCTGGTGCTGGTCGCGCCGCTGCGCGCGGAGACCGCGGTGCCGCTGCTGTGGCGGGCCCAGGGCGAGGCCGGCACCGTCTACCTGCTGGGCGCCTTCCACCTGCTGCGGGCCTCGGACCACCCGCTGCCCGACGCCGTGGAGGCGGCCTGGGCGGGCGCGGACCGCGTGGTCTTCGAGGTCGCACCCGAGGAACTGGCGCGCGGCGACCTGGCCGCACGCTTCAGCCGGCGCGGCCGGCTGCCCGCCGGCCAGCGCCTGAGCCGGCGGGTGGGGCCGGAGACGCTGGCGGCCCTGCACGCGCATTTCGGCACCGGCGCGGCGCTGGAGGCCGTGGACGGACACGCCCCGTGGTTCGTCGGCCTCAACGTGGCGGTGACGGCGATGATGTCCGCCGGCTTCGACCCGCGGCACGGCATCGACCACCACTTCATGCAGCGTGCGCGCCGCAGCGGCCGGCCCAGCGGCGGGCTGGAGACCGTCGACGAGCAGCTCGAGGCCATGGCCTCGGTGCCTTGGGCGGAGCAGGAGCTGGCCCTGCGCCGGACACTGCGGCCCCGCCGCGATCTGGTCGCCCAGGCCGAGGCCCTGCACCGCAGCTGGCGCAGCGGCGACGAGCAGGCGCTGGTCGCCATGCTGGTCGAGGACATGGCCCGCGATACCCCCGAGACCGCGCGCCGGGTCAACCGCGAGCGCAACCTGCGCTGGCTGCCGCAGGTCCGGGCGATGCTCGACGAACCGCGGACCACCCTGGTGATCGTCGGCGCGTTGCACCTGGTCGGCCCGGACGGGCTGCCGGCGCTGCTGGCGCGCGAGGGGGTGGCGGTCGAACGGGTGGTCGCGCCGCCGCCGTGAAACACAGTGTTTCCCTGATGGCACCGGATGGCGGCCGGTCTTGACGCGCGGCGAATGGGCCGGGGCGTACACCGGAGCTTCGTCCACCCTCCGGAGTACCCCATGAGCCTGAAGATCGGCGACACCGCCCCCGACTTCACCGCCGAGTCCACCCACGGCACCATCCGCTTCCACGAGTGGCTGGGCGACAGCTGGGGCGTGCTGTTCTCCCACCCCAAGGACTTCACCCCGGTGTGCACCACCGAGCTGGGTGCCGCGGCGGTGATGAAGCCGGAGTTCGACCGCCGCAATGTGAAGATCATCGGCCTCAGCGTCGACCCGGTCGAGGACCACCACGCCTGGTCGAAGGACATCCAGGAGGTGTCCGGGCAGCCGGTGTCCTACCCGCTCATCGGCGACGCCGACCTGGCCGTCGCCAAGCGCTACGGCATGCTGCCCGCCGGCGCCGGCGACAGCAGTGCCGGCCGCACCGCTGCCGACAACGCCACCGTGCGCAGCGTCTACATCATCGGGCCGGACAAGCTCATCAAGCTGATCCTGCAGTATCCGATGACCACCGGGCGCAACTTCGCCGAGATCCTTCGCGTCATCGATTCCATGCAGCTCACCGCGAAGCACCGCGTGGCCACGCCCGCGGACTGGCAGCAGGGGCAGGACGTGATCATCGTGCCGGCCGTGGGCGACGAGGAGGCGCGGCAGAAGTTCCCGCAAGGCTGGACCGCGCCCAAGCCCTACCTGCGCATCGTCGCCCAGCCCACGGACTGACTCAGTCGCGCAGGCCCACCGCGATGGTCCGGCCGGGCCCGGGCGGCGGTGGCACCACGCGCCGCGGGTCGGGCAGCGGGTCGACCAGTTCGATGCAGTCCACCGGGCACGGCGGCAGACACAGCTCGCAGCCCGTGCACAGGGCCTCGATGACGGTGTGCATGCGCTTGGGCGCGCCGACGATGGCATCGACCGGGCAGGCCTGGATGCACTTGGTGCAGCCGATGCAGTCGGCCTCCACGATCAGCGCCAGGCGCTTGGGCTGCGGTTCGCCGTTGTCGGGGTTGAGCGGCTTGGGCTCGCGCCCGAGCAGTTCAGCCAGTGCCCGCACGCCGGCCTCGCCGCCGGGCGGGCACTGGTTGATGTCCGCCTCGCCCGCGGCGATCGCCTGGGCATAGGGCCGGCAGCCGGGGTAGCCGCATTGCCCGCACTGGGTCTGGGGCAGGCGAGCGTCGATCTGCTCGACGATGGGGTCGGCCTCGACCCGGAAGCGCAGCGCCGCCCAGCCCAGCAGCGCACCGAAGGCCACCGCCAGGGCGACCAGGGCCAGCACGCCCGACACCTCAGGCCCCCGGGGCCATGCCGGCGAAGCCCAGGAAGGCCAGCGCCATGATGCCGGCGGTGACCAGCGCGATCGGCGCCCCGCGGAAGCTGGCGGGCACGTCGGCGGCCTCCAGCCGCTCGCGCATGGCCGCGAACATCACCAGCACCAGGCCGAAGCCCAGCGCGGCGCCGAAGCCGTAGACGATGGACTCCGCCAGGCTGTTGCGGGCCTGGATGTTGAGCAGGGCCACGCCCAGCACCGCGCAGTTGGTGGTGATCAGCGGCAGGAAGATGCCCAGCACCCGGTACAGGCGCGGGCTCTGGCGGTGCATGAAGGTCTCGGTGAACTGCACCACCGAGGCGATGACCAGGATGAAGGCCAGCGTGCGCAGGTACTCCAGGCCCAGCGGCGCCAGCACCCAGTGGTGAACCACCCAGGAAATCGCCGCCGAGAGGGTCAGCACGAAGCCGGTGGCCAGCGCCATGCCGTAGGCGGCGTCGAGCTTGCGCGAGACGCCCATGAACGGGCACAGGCCGAGGAACTTCACCAGCACGAAGTTGTTGACCAGCACCGTGCCCAGCAGGATCGCGAACAGCTCCGACATGCCGCGCAGTGTACGCGCTCGGCTCAGCGTTCGACCTGCACCTCGCGGCGGTCGGCGCGGCCCAGGTCGTCGACGACGCTCAGGGCGTGGGTGCCGGTGCGCGCGGGGTGCCAGGCGATGGCTTCACCGGGGCGGGCGGCGCCGATGAAGGCCCCGTCGGCGAACCAGTACAGGCGCGCGGCGTCGGCCGAGGCGGTGGCGGCCAGCGCGATGCCCGGCGCCTGCGGCCCGGTGTCGAGCGCGTAGCGGGTCGCCCGCCAGGGGGAGGTGATCCGCGGCGGGTCGGCCTGCCAGGCCAGCCGGCCCTCGCAGCCGGCACCCGGCGGGGGGCGACGGCGTGGCAGCCCGGCCAGGGCGAAGAGCCGGGCCAGGTCCGAGGGCCAGAACTCGTGGACCTCGCGGCGCATGGTGGCGGGGTCGAAGGGCGCACAGGTCGCGCGGCCGCTGGCCAGGTCGATGTTGACCGGGCGGTGGACCCGGCTCACCCGGACCGGCGACACGCCGGGGATGTACCAGGTCGTGCCGCGGGCCGGGCAGTGGGCGTTGGGCAGGTCGCCGCTGGCCAGGCAGACCTCCACCCGCGCCAGCCGCGGTGGTGGTGACGGCGCCGGGTCGTCGAGGTCGGCGCCGGCGGCGGCCAGGGCGTCGACGATGTCGAAGAACAGCGGCGCGGCCGCCTCCACGCCGCCGAGCGCCGGGTTCGGCCGGCCGTCGAAATGCCCGGTCCACACCACCAGCACCCAGGGCCCGACCGTGCCCGCGGTCCAGGCGTCGCGGTGGGCCCAGGAGGTGCCGGTCTTCCAGGCCACCGGCAGCCCGGAGACGTCGGATGCGGTGGCGGCACCGGGGCGGGGCGCCTGCCGCAGCATGTCGCGTACGGTCCACGCCGCCTCCGGGCTGAGCACGGCGGTGCCCAGGCTGCGCGGGTCGTCCGGGAACCAGCGCAGCGGCCGCAGCCGGCCGCCGCTGTTGAACAGGGCGTACATCCGGGCCAGGTCCTCCATGCTCACCTCGCCACCGCCGAGCACCAGCGCCAGCCCGTAGTGGGCTTCGGGCGCCAGCGGGCCGACGCCGGCCTGCTGCAGGAAGCCGTACAGGCCGGGTCGGTGGAGGCCGGCGGCCACCTGCACGGCGGGGATGTTGCGGCTGCGGTTCAGGGCCTGGGTGGCGGTGATCGGGCCGGCGAAGCCGCCGTCGTGGTTCTCCGGTGTCCAGGCGCCGAAGGCGCTGGGCACGTCGCGCAGCACCGTGGCCGGATGCAGCACGCCCTGGTCGATGCCCAGGGCGTAGATGAAGGGCTTGAGCGTGGACCCGGGTGAGCGGCGGGCGTGGCTGGCGTTGACCTGGCCGCTGATCGCCACGTCGTGGAAATCGGCCGAGCCGACCAGGGCGCGCACGGCCATGTCCCGGCTGTCGACCAGCAGCACCGCGGCGTTGTCCAGGCCGCGGTGGGCGTGGGCGTGGAGGTGGCGTGCGACGCGGGCCTCGACCAGCTGCTGCAGGCGCAGGTCCAGCGTGGTCGCACGCTCGCCGGGGCGTTCGCCGCGCACGGCCAGCTCGACCAGTGCCCGGTCGCTGAAGTGGGGGGCAAGGAACGGCAGCGCGCGCGGGCTGCGCAGGCGCAGCGGCAGTTCCAACAGGGCCCGGGTCTGCTCGTCGGCGCCGTGGCGGTCCGACCAGCGCTCGAAGGCCCGGGCCCGGGCGCTGCGCAGGCCGTGGCCGGCGAAGCTGTCGCCGCCCCCGTCCTCGTCCCCGTCCCAGGCCAGGCGGCCGCGTCGGGTCGGCGACTGCGGCATCACCGCCAGGGTCAGCGACTCGGGCAGGCTCAAGGCCGAGGGGGGCTTGTCGAAGTAGATCCGGCTCGCCGCGGCGACGCCCTCGATGTTGCCGCCGTAGGGGGCGAGGTTGAGGTAGGCCTCGAGGATCTCGTCCTTGGGGTGGCGCAGTTCCAGCCACAGGGCGTGGCCGATCTGTCGCAGTTTGCCGCGCGCGGTGCGCGTGTGCAGCCCGCCGCGCAGTCGGGCCAGCTGCATGGTGATCGTCGAGCCGCCGACCGTGGCGCGGCGGCTGACGTGGCTGCTCCAGGCGCCGCGAACCAGGCTGACCGGATTGACGCCCGGGTGATGGCGGAACCAGGCGTCCTCGTAGAGCAGGACCGCCTCGACCAGCTGCGGATCGATCGCCTGCAGCGACACCCACTGCCGGTAGCGTCCGTCGGCGGTCAGCGTCAGGCGCAGCAGGCGGCCCTCGGCGTCGAGCACGGCCACGGAACTGTCGAGGCCGGCCGACAGCGGCGGCGGCGGGAACTGGCGCAGGAGCAGCAGCGCCACCCCGCCGATGCCGGCGGCGAGCAGCGCGGCGATGGCCACGACCCGGATGCCGGCGGCGGCCTTCATGGGCCGGCGTCCCCCGCGGCCGTGACCTCGAACACGCCGCCCGCCGGGCCGCGACCCAGCACCTGCGGCCGGTACATCGATTCGGCGTGGATCGGCGGCACCGCGAAGCGGCCGACCGCGGTGGCGCGGACCCGGTAGAGGTACTCGCGCACGACCGGTTCGGCGGTGGCGTAGACCAGGGTCCGGTCCTCGCGGGCTTCGACGTGGGCGGTGCGCAGGCTGCCGCCACCGGCATCCACGCGTTCGAAGCCGCCGGGCAGCAGGTCGGTCACGGCGATGTCCGACCAGGCCCGCCCGCCCCGGGCCCGCAGGCGGATGCGCACCGTGAGTTCGCCGCCCACCGGCACCCGGGTGACCGGGCGGCCGTCGGCGTCGAGGAAGTCGCGGTGCACCTCCAGTCCCTGGTCCTGGACCGCCGGGGGCGGGGCACGCTCGTAGCCGGCCTCGGTGAGCAGGGCCCAGGCCCGGGCGTCGCCGGGCGCCAGCCCCAGCCGCACCGCGCCCTCGCCGAAGCTGCCGGCGACGATGCGCCCCTGCGGCGTGCCGAAGGCCTGGCGCCGGCCGTCGGCGGTCTCAAGCCACAGTCCGGGCAGCCCCTCGGCGCCGGCATCCACCGCCTCCAGCGCCAGGATCGCCAGGCCGGCGCCGAGGGTGTTGAAGCGCATGCCGCCGATCGGCTCGAGCAGGTGGTCCACGGCCGTGGCCGGCAGCCGCGCGGCCTCGCCGGGGAAGTGGCGGTGCAGCAGGAACACGCGCCAGGCCTGGGCGATCAGCGGGTCGCTGAAGTGCTCGAAGCCCTCGTGCTCCGGCGGCGCGGCGGCCAGCTGGCGCATGCGGGCGGCCAGGGGCGCGGCGGCCCGGTCCTGGCGCAGCAGCTGGAAGCTGGCCGCGACCAGCCCCCCGGTGCTGTCGTCGCGCCAGTGGTCGGGGTGGTCGCGTTCGGCCTGCCCGGACAGGGTCGCCAGCAGGTCGCCGACCTGCTGGCCCTGGCGGGCCAGGACGTAGACCGCCAGCGCGCGCACGCGCAGTTCGTGCAACTCGCCGCGGGCGCGGTCGGCGGCCAGTGCGCGCAGCTGCCGGTTCGCCGCATCGAGCATGTCGGCGGGCACGTCCAGGCCGCGCTCGCGGGCCTCGACCAGGGACAGCGCCGTCCACGCGGTCACGAACGCATCCGCCTCCCGGGTGGCCCGCCACAGGCCGAAGCCACCCTCGTCGTTCTGGCGCCCGCGCAGGGCGCGGATGCGCCGTGCGACCTCGGCGTCGGCATCGGCGCCGGCGTCGGTGGCCAGCGCGGGTTGGCTGGCCTGGACCAGCCAGGGCACCAGCTGGCTGACCTGTTGTTCGGTGCAGGCGTGGATGAAGCCCTGCAGCCAGCGGCCGTAGCCGTGGATGGCGACCAGCGGGCTGTGCGCGGCCGCCAGGTGGCGTTCGGCGAAGGCCCCGTGCAGATCGCGCAGGCCGTCGATGACCGTCTCCTGCCGGGCCTGGACCAGGCGCAGGCGGGTCTCGTGCATCGCCGCGGGGCGCACCGACAGCTCGATCCGGCGCCGGGACTCGCGCCCGTCGGCCCGCGCGACCAGGGTCACCGCGCGTGGGCCCGGTTCTTCTCCGGCCTCCAGCGTCAGCCGCAGCAGGCCCTCGGCACCCGGGTCCAGCCGCAGGCGCAGCGGTGCCTCGCCGATCCGGCGCAGACCTTCGTCGAGCTCGACCTGCAGCGTCAGGTCGGCCGATCCGGCGGCATCGGCGGCCGTGAAGGCGATGCCGACCGGCAGCTCGAAGCGGTCGCCGGGGGCCACATGGGTGGGCACGGTGGGCAGCAGCACGAAGTCGCCGCGCACCACCTGGCTGGACTCGGTGATGCCGATGCGTCCGGCATCGACGGCGACGGCGACCAGCCGGACCCGGCCGTTGAAGTGGTCGGGCAGGGTGAAGCCCAGCTCCGCTTCGCCATCGCTGTCGACCAGGCCCGACCACCACACCGCCGGCGCCTCGCCACGGCGCGCGAACGGGTTGAGGTGGCGCGCCGCCAGCGGCTCGCCGTCGCCGCCGGGGGCGGCCAGGGCCTGGAAGCGGCTGAACTCCGGCAGCAGCAGGTCGAGGATCTGCGCGGTCTGGACCTGGTGCATGCGCTTGCGCAGGAAATGGTCGAGCGGGTCGTCGACGCGGTGGCCGGCCACCTGCAGGATGCCCTCGTCGACGGCGAACACCGCGACCCGCGCCGATCCTCCGGTGCGCACCCTCAGCCGCTGTTCGTCGCCGGGCCGGACGCTCGCCTCGTGCTCGAGCGCCACCGGCAGCGTCCGCGCCTCGCGGTCGACCTCGAACGGCGCCACGCCCCAGCTCAGCGGGCTGGTGAACAGGTCCGGCGCGTCGGGGTCGCGCAGGAACTGCACGCTGACGTAGGCGTTGCCCTCGATGCCCTCGGGCAGCCGGATGCGCTGCACCGAGGCGCTGGTGTCGGCTTCGAACCAGGCGTGGGCGAACACCGACTCGCGCTCGATGGTGATCAGTCCGCGGCCCGGCCACGGCGCGCGCAGCGAGACCTCGATGGTGTCGCCGGGCGCGTAGCTGCGCCGGTCCAGGCTGATCGCCAGCTCGGTGTCGCGTTCCAGGCTGCGGGTGAGGTTGGCCTCGCCGGCGACGGTCCAGTCGATCCGGTTGAGCACGGCATCGGCGCCGTCGCGGATCTCCAGCGTCCAGTCGCCGGGCTCGCCGGTGTCGAGCACCAGCGCCTGCGGCCCCTCGGCCAGCGCCAGCGGCTGCACCTCGCGTTCGTCGCGGCGCTCGCGCGAGACGTAGCGGTACAGCCCGTCGTTGCCGCGGGCGAGCACCGAGACGAAGCGGCGCTCGATGCGCACCGCGCGCAGCCCGTCGAGTGCGCGCGCGCGCCCGTCGGGCCCGATCGCCACCAGCTCGACCTCGCGGCGTTCGCCGCGCCGGACCCAGTCCAGCCGCCCGGGGGCGCGAACGCCGTCCAGGTGCGGGGCTTCGCTGACCAGCGCTTCGGCCCGGGTGGCCACGCCGCGCCCGCTGCCCGGTTCGAAGGCGCGCACCAGCAGGTCCACCCGGTAGTTCGCGTTCTCGTAGCGCTCCAGCCCCAGCGGAAGCCGCGCCTGTCCCTCCGCATCCGTGCCGGTGTCCTCCAGGTCCTCGGTGACGCCCTCGCCGGCACGCCGGGGGTCGTGGAAGCGGAAGCCGGGCCAGCCGGTGAAGGCCGGCAGCACCGGCCGCAGCTGCATCCGCGCCTCGACGCGGCGGTCGGCGGCCGGCGTGCCGAAGAGGTTCTCGACCTCGACCCGGGCCTCGAGGCCCTGCGGGTGGAGCCAGCCCCCGCCCTCACCCGTTCCCAGCGTGGCCCGAACCCGCATCGTGTCGGGCTGGAACTCGCGCACCTGCACGGTGGTGGCGGCCACGAAGCGGCGCCGGTCGCGGTCCTGGATCAGGTACAGCGCGGCCTGCCACGGGCCGCTGGCGGCGTCGTGCGCGGGCGTGAAGCGCGCCTCCTCGAAGCCCTCCGCACCGAAGGCGACGCGCTCGCGGCGCGCGACCTGTCCACGGGGGTCGGTGACCACCAGCTCCATCGGCAGGCCCTCGACGCTGCGCGACCATTCCGCCGCGCGCAGGATCAGGCCCAGGTGGACCGTCTCACCGGGCCGGTACAGGCCGCGATCGGAGAACAGCACCGCCCGCAGCTGGCCGCCGTCGAGCGTGTTCGGCTCGCCGCCGACGTCGAAGCGTGAGGTGTCCAGCACGCGCTGGCGGCGGTCCAGGGGCAGGAAGCTCATGTCCTCGCCGAGTGTCACCACCAGCATCACCGGGGCGCGCTCGCGGGTGAAGCCGTCCAGCGACGGCAGGCGGGCGTGGCCGCGGGCGTCGGTGGACGCCGACACCAGCGTCGAGCCGTTGCGGGCGATCGCGGCCACCCGCGCGCCGGCCACCTGGCCGCGCCCGGACAGCGACTGCACGAAGACGTCCTGGCGGCCGTCGAGCCCGCGCTTGGCGATCACGCCCAGGTCGGTCAGCACGACCAGGCGGCGGTCGGTCTCGCGCCCCGCGTTCTCGGCCAGGGTCCGCTCGGCCGGTCGCGCCATGTGGGCGGGGTCGAACTCGCGCAGGCTCAGCAGGAACACGCCGCGACGGCTGCCGTCGAAGAACGGCGAGAGGTCGATGCCGGCGTAGTTGGGGCGGGCGGGGTCGTCGTCGGGCATCCGCAGCCGGGTCTCGAAGCGTTCGACCAGGGCGTCCTCGCCGACCTGCCACAGGTCCGGACGCGACAGGCGGCCGCTGTGGGTGTCGGCGAAGTGGTGCAGCTGGTCGGGCAGCACCCGGCCCACCTCCAGCCGCAGCGCCGGCGTGTTGCGCGCCACCACCGAGATCCGCCGCTCCCCGCGCAGCGACAGCAGCGAACCCTCGCCGACGAACCGCAGCAGCCGCGGGTAGGGCGGCACGCCGAGCACCTGCGCCTGCGGGCGGCCCATCCGGAAGCCACCGAAGCTCTCCAGGCCGCGCTCGACCTCGATCCAGACCCGTCGCCCGGGCGGCGCCTGGTAGCGGAAGCTGTGGCCGAGGCTGTAGTCACGCTCGGGCGGCAGCAGTTCCAGCGCCAGGGGTTCGGCAGCCTCCAGCAGCGTGGCGTCGATCTCCTGCGCCGTCCACGGATAGGGCACCCGCCAGCCGCCGCGCGGCGGGGTCTCGCCCGCGCGGGCCTCGCGACGCTCGGGCAGCAGCCAGGCGCGCACCGCGCCGGCCACGTCGGTGTCGCGCAGTTCGTGGTTGAAGACCAGCGACAGCACCTGCTCGGGCGTGTGCTCGGCGTTGTCGACCAGCAGCAGGCGCGCCTGCGCCAGCTCGACGCTGTACAGCGCCGGCAGCGCCACCTCCGCCTGCAGGCCTTCGGCGGTGCCGGCGCCGGGCAGCCGCGAGGCCACGCCCTGGCCGAGCGCCAGCGCCAGCGTGCCGCCATTCTCGGGCAGTTCCAGCGGTTCGGACTGCACCCAGGCGACCAGCCCGCGCTCGTCGAGGCGGACCTGGTGGCCGGGAACCGGCAGGCGGCGACCGGCGCCGTCTGACATCCGCAAGGCCACCCGGCGCTCGAGGCTGGCCGGGTCCACCGGGTGGCTGAAGGCCAGGGTGAAGACCCCGCGCTTGAGCGCCGCCGACGTCGGGTCCTGGTGGAACTCGGTGGACTGCACGGAGGCGGTGAAGCCCGGCGTGGTGAAGCGGTGCCGGTCGGCCGCCAGCACCGTCCCGGCGGCCAGCGCCCGACGGGTGTCGATGCGCAGCTCGAAGTCCTGCCCCAGCGGCCAGTCGCCGGCCGGGACGAAGCGCAGTTCCTGGTCGCTGTGCCAGGCCCACCGGCCCGGGTGCGCCGGCCGCAGTTCCAGCCCCGATGGGGCCGTGGCGGCGCCTTCACCGGCGCCGATCACCGCCAGCGGCGCGACGCCGGCGCTGAAGCGCACGCGCAGCGGGGCGATGCGCGGCGGGGTGGTGGCGTAGTCGGTGGCGTTGGGCGCCTGGACCGCGACGGTGACGGCGTCGGGCGGCGGGGGCACCGGTCGCAGCCACGCCGCCAGCAGCGCCAGGGCCAGTGCCAGCCCCAGCCCCGGCAGCCCCAGCCGACGCCACGGCCGCGCCCGCACGGCGTCGGCCACTGCCCGCATCCAGGGCGCGGGCTGGAACGACCAGCCGCCGATCACGCGACCGAGGAAGCCTCCTGCGTCGTGGTTCGCCTCGCTCATGCCGCCGTCCCCGCCCGATGTCCGTTCCGGCACGAGTCTCGGGGCGGCCGGTGGCGGCGACGGGCATGGAATGTGGCAATGCGCGGGCAATCGGGCCGGCGCTAACGCCTGTGCCCGGACTTGCTAGGCTAGCGGGATCGACCAAGGGGGGCCTGATGGGGATCGGGATGCGCACGATCGCGCGCGCGGGGCAGCGGTGGTGGTGAGCCGACCGGATCGGCCCACGCCGCTTTGGCGCCTGGTGCTGCTGTGCCTGGTGCTGGTCCATGCGCCGCTGCTGTGGGCGGGCGTCGTGCAGCTGCCCGGCGACGGCGTCGCGCAGGAGGTCAAGCGGCAGGCGCTGGTCCGCGCCGACCCCGGCGCGGAACTCGACCCCGTGCAACTGCTGCGCAGCGACGCCGGCTTCCACCCCTTCAGCCCCGACCTGGACCGGCAGGCGGAGCGGACCTGGCTGCGCCTGGAACTGCGCGCCGATGGCGTCGGCGACGGGCGCCACGTGCTGCGGGTCGCCCGGCGCTTCTTCACCGACTTCGAAGTCTTCATCCAGGACGCGGACGGTGCCGTGCAGCGCCACGTCCTGACCGCGGGCCAGGCCCCGCAGGCGCGGACGGTCGGCCGCGAGTTCGTCATCGACTTCAACGTCCGGCCGGGAACCGCGTCCACGCTGCTGGTCCGCGCCCAGACCGCCCAGGGCAGCCTGAGGCCGGTGGAGGTCCGGGTGCAGGACGCCACCGGCTTCGCGCGCCTGCAGGCCCGCACCTACCTGTTCTTCGGACTGGTCTTCGGGGTCCTGGGCGCCCTGATCTTCCACAACCTGGTGCTGTACCTGAACCTCCGGCAGCGCGGGCACCTGTACTACGTGGCGGCCATGGTGGCGCTGCTGGCCATGCTGGCGGTCGACTCGGGCATGGCCCAGAACTACCTCATGCCCGCCATGATGCGGGCCCACGAGGGCCGCATCCACATCGCCCTGGTGGGCCTGATGCTGGCCAGCATCGCGCTGTTCTTCCAGGTCTTCGTCGACAGCGCCCGGGTCCTGCCGCGGCTGACCCGCCTGGTCCGCGTACTGGCGACGGTGATCGCGACCCTCGCCATCCTCCAGCTGTTCCTGCCGATGGGCCTGTTCGTGCCGGCCGTGGTGCTGGTGCAGGTCGCCAGCGGCGTGGCCCTGGTGACCCTGATCCTCGGCGGCATCCTGGCGGGACGCCGCGGGGTGCCGGAAGGCTGGTTCTTCTCGGCGGCCTGGGGCCTGCTGGCCTTGAGCAACCTGGTGCGGACGCTGCTGACCCTGGACCTCGCCGGTCGCAGCTTCGTGCTGGAATACCTGCTGTACTTCGGCGCCGTGGCCGAGGCCAGCATCCTCTCGCTGGGCCTGGCCTGGCGGGTGCGCGAGCTGCGCTCGCGCCATGCCCGGGCGCTGCGCGAACAGCACGAGGCCGCCCGCCTGGCCAACCTCGACGCGCTGACCGGCGTCTACAACCGGCGCTTCCTGCAGAGCTACCTCGGCAACCTGCTGGCCGACGGCAATCCACGCTCGCGCCTGCGGCCGGTGCTGATCCTGGACCTCGACCACTTCAAGGAGGCCAACGACACCTTCGGCCATGCCGCCGGCGACGCGGTCCTCAAGGGACTGGTGGAGCGTTGCCGGCGGGTGCTGCGCGAGGGCGACGTGCTCGCGCGCCTGGGCGGGGACGAGTTCGTGGTGGTGCTGGCCGACCGCACCGACCGCAGCGGGCAGGAGGTGGGCGCACGGATACTGGCGGAGATCGCGCGCGACCCCTTCACCTGGGAGGGGCAGCCGGTGCTGGTCACCACCAGCATCGGCATCGTCGCCGAGGTGCCGGCCGGCGCCTCCCCGGGCCAGGTGCTGCGCATGGCCGACCAGGCGCTGTACCAGGCCAAGCAGGCCGGCCGGAACCGTGCCGTGCTCTACGACCCGGACACGGCGACGCCGTTCCGGCACGGCACCTCGCTGCCGCATGAACCGGAGAAGCAGGCATGAGCGGCACCGAGACGGTGGTGGTGGGCGGCGGCGTGGCCGGCCTGTACGCGGCCTGGCGGCTGGCCAGGGCGGGGCAGGGCGTGCGCGTGCTTGAAGCGGGCGACCGCCTTGGCGGACGCCTGTGGTCGTTGCCGATGCGCTCGCCCCAGGCGCTGCCGGCGGAGCTGGGCGGGATGTTCTTCAACGACAACCAGCCGCTGGTCCATGGACTGTGCGCGGAGGTCTTCGACCTGCCGCGCCAGCGGGTCACCCCGGAGCCTGACTTCGCCTGGCTGCGTGGTCACCGGTTCCGGGTCGAGGCCTTCGCCGATCCGTCGGTGCTGCCCTACGGCCTGCGGCCCGACGAGCAGGGCCTGTCCTACGGCGCGCTGTTGATGCTGGCCATCACCCGCATCGCGCCGGACATCGGCAAGTACTGGCCGATGAACCCCGACTCCAGCCGCGAAGCCGCGCTCGCCTACCTGCAGGGCCTGGAGGTCGACGGCCGACCGCTGCACGCCTGGGGTTTCTGGAACCTGCTTTCCCGGGTCATCAGCAACGAGGCCTGGCTGGCGCTGCGCGACATCATCAGTTCCTGGGCACTGTTCTCCAACTGGAACGGCTACGACGCCCTGGTCTCGGCGGTGCTGGAGCAGTCCGGCCAGTGGTACCGGCTGATCCACGGCTACCAGCAGCTGCCCGGGCGGCTGGCGGAGGATGCGCAGTCGCGGGGGGCCGCAATCCAGACCGGGTGCACGGTGCGCTCGGTGCACCGCACCAGCAGCGGCTGGCGGCTCGAGGTCGATGGCCCCGGCGGCGGGGTGCAGGCACAGCGGCTGGTGCTGGCGTTGCCGGCGCAGGCGCTGGCCGATCTGGTGGCGGCCAGTCCGGTGCTGCACGACAGCCGGCTGCAGGCCTGCCTCGGGGCGGTCGCGGGCATTCCAGCCTGCAAGGTTTTCCTGACCTTTCCGCAGCCGTGGTGGCGGGACCTGCCCGAGGGGCCGGGAAAGATCCGGGAGGGCAGCTATGGCGTCTCCCACACCGACCTGCCGCTGCGGCAGTGCTACTACCTGGGCGTGGACGCCGACAGCGGCGAGGGCCTGATGCTGGCCAGCTATGCCGACGGCGACGCCACCAGCTTCTGGCGCGCCCTGGCCCCCGACTCCGGCCGCGAGGGGCGCCTGGAATCCGGGCTCAGCGGCCAGGCCCTGCGCGAGGTCTGCAGGCAGCTGTCGGAGATGCACGGTGTCGCCGTCCCGGCGCCCTCCTCGGGGGTCTTCATCGACTGGAGCGCCCGCCCCTTCGGCGGCGGCTGGCATGCCTGGCAGCCGGGCTGGAAGAGCTGGGAGCTGACCGGCGCGATGCTGGCGCCGGTCGAGGGCCTGCCGCTGTACGTGTGCGGGGAAAGCTTCAGCAGCACCCAGGGCTGGGTCCAGGGCGCGCTGGAATCGACCGAGGCGATGCTGCAGTCCCACTTCGGCCTGGAGGCGCCGGCGTGGCTGCACGACGCCGCCTGCCTGGCCCCCTACGACGACCGGCAGCCACGCGCTGCCGCACCGGACCTTCAACCACCGCAAGGAGAACCGCAGATGCCCGAGAACACCCGTAACTTCCTCAAGGCCGTGGGCAGCAACCCCGAACTGGCCAAGCGCTTCCGGAAGGAGCCCAAGGCCGTGATGGACGAGCACAAGGTCCCCGCCGAGCACCAGAAGCTGATCCTCGCCGGCGACCGCGACGGCCTGCAGCGCGCCGCGGGGCTGAGCGAGGAGGAGGTCCGCTGGTTCATCCTGTGAGCAGGCAGTCCGGCCGTCTGAGCGTGGTCGGCACCGGCATCAACGCCGGTGGCCAGCTCACCGTGGAAACCACGCACCTGGTCCGCGCCGCGGACCAGGTGCTGGCGGTGGTCTCGGGGCTGATGCTCGAGCAGCTGCGCGACATCAACCCGCGCGTGGCGTCGCTGCACGACTGCTATGCCGTGGGACGGCGACGCGACGACAGCTACGCGGCCATGCTCGAGCGCATCCTCGCGCCGCTGGACCGGGGGGCGCACGTGTGCGCTGTCTTCTACGGCCACCCCGGTGTGTTCGTGTGGCCCGGGCACGAGGCGGTGCGCCGGGCCCGGGCCGCCGGCCACGAGGCGACCATGTACCCGGGGGTGTCCGCCGAGGACTGCCTGTTCGCCGACCTCGGCGTCGACCCCGCCGTGCACGGCTGCCAGGCCTACGAGGCCACCGACTTCCTGCTGCACGCGCGCCGGATCGACCCGACCGCCGTCCTGGTGCTCTGGCAGCCGGCGGCGCTGGGCGACATCACGCGCTCGCGGTTCACCACCGACCCGCACTGGGTGGCGGTGCTGGCCGAGGTGTTGATGGAGCACTACCCGGCCGGGCATCCGGTGGTGGTCTACGAGGCCGCCAGCTTTCCGCTGCAGCCGCCCCGGGTCGAGCGACTGGCGCTGGCCGACCTGCACCGCGCGCAGTTCACCGAGGTCTCGACCCTGTACCTGGCGCCGGTCGCTCCGCCACAGCCCAGCCCCGAGCGCCTGCGGCGCCTGGGCATCCGCGCCGACGAGGTCGTGCCGGGCGCCTACCAGCTGTTCCGGTGCGAGCCGGGACGGTAGAGTCCCCGGTCATGAAAACCGTCATCTTCCGTTCGGTGCTCTTCGGTGCGGTCGCGATCTTCTTCGCGCTGCAGTCGATCAACATCACCCGCAGCCAGGAGGTGCCTGGTGCCGGCCTGATGCCCGCCCTGGTCGGCCTGGCGATCGCCGCCCTGGGCCTGCTGGCCTACTGGCTGGTGACCCGCCAGCCCGGCGCGGGCTCGGCGCCGAAGAGCCTGAACTGGCTGCTGCTGGCGACGGTGCTGGCGATGGGCGCGGTCGGCTACGCCCTCACCGCCTGAGGCGGTGCCTCAGCGCACCGGGTCGCCCGGCTTCGCGCCACTGTCGACGTCGAGCAGGAACAGGTCGCTGCCGCCGCTGCCGGCCGACAGGATCATGCCCTCGCTCAAGCCGAAGCGCATCTTGCGCGGGGCGAGGTTGGCGACGAAGACGACCTTGCGGCCGACCAGCTTTTCCGGCTCGGCGTAGGCGGCGCGGATGCCGGAGAAGATCTGCCGGCTGCCCAGCGGGCCGGCGTCGAGCTCGAAGCGCAGCAGCTTGTCGGCACCCTCGACGAACTCGCAGACCCGCACTTCGGCCACGCGCATGTCCAGGCGGGCGAAGTCGTCGATGCCGATGGTCGCCGGGGCCGCGTCGGCGGCGGGCTGGCCGGCGGCCGGGACGGGGGCCTGGGCCGGGGCGGCCTTGGCGGCGGGGGCGGGCTGCAGGGACTGCTTGCTGGCGTCGGTCATGGCGTCGATGTGTGTGGGGTCGATCCGCGTCATCAGCGGCTCGAAGGGGTTGATGGTGTGGGCGGTCAGCGGGCGGGCGACGTCGTCGAAGCGCTCGACCGGCGCGGCCAGGATCGCCTCGGCCCGGGCGATGGTGTCGGGCAGCACGGGCTTGAGGCCGGCGGCCAGCACCCGGAACAGGTTCAGGCCCTGGGTGCACACCGCCTGCAGTTGCGCCTCGGCGCCTTCCTGCTTGGCGATCACCCAGGGCTTGTGCTCGTCGATGTAGCGGTTGGCCTCGTCGGCCAGGGCCATCAGCTGACGGATCGCGCGGCTGTACTCCCCGGCGGTGTAGCTGGCGCGGGCCTCGGCCAGGCCGTCGACGAAGCGCGCGTACAGCGCCGGCTCGGGCAGGGTGTCGGCCAGGCGGCCGTCGAAGCGCTTGACGATGAAGCCGGCACAGCGGCTGGCCAGATTGACGAACTTGCCGACCAGGTCGGCGTTGACGCGTGCGGTGAAGTCCTCGAGGTTGAGGTCGAGGTCGTCGACGCCGCCACCGGTGCGTGCGGCGAAGTAGTAGCGCAGCGGCTCGGCGGGCAGGTGGTCCAGCCAGGTGCGGGCCTGGATGAAGGTGCCGCGCGACTTCGACATCTTCGCGCCGTTGACGGTCAGGTAGCCGTTGACGTGCAGCTTCGTCGGCCGCTTGAAGCCGGCGCCGTGCAGCATCGCCGGCCAGAACAGGCCGTGGAAGTTGATGATGTCCTTGCCCAGGAAGTGGTGCATCTCGCCCGGGCTGCCGGCGGTCATGAAGGCCTCGAAGTCCAGGCCCTTGCGCTCGCACAGCGCCTTGAAACTGGCCAGGTAACCCACCGGTGCGTCCAGCCACACATAGAAGAACTTGCCCGGCGCATCCGGGATCGGGAAGCCGAAGTAGGGCGCGTCGCGGCTGATGTCCCAGTCGCGCAGGCCGCCGTCGAGCCACTCGGCGAGCTTGGCCTTGACCGCGGGGTGGGCCACATCGCGCGCCAGCCACTCGCGAAGCTGCGCTTCGAACATCGGCAGCTGGAAGAAGTAGTGCTCGCTCTCGCGCAGCTCAGGCACCGCGCCCGACACCACCGAACGGGGGTTCTTCAGGTCGGTCGGTGCGTAGGCCGCCCCGCAGGCCTCGCAGTTGTCGCCGTACTGGTCGGCGGCGCCGCACCTGGGGCACTCGCCCATCACGTAGCGGTCGGGCAGGAACATGCCGCGCTCGGGGTCGTAGAGCTGCTGGATCGAGCGCACCGCGATCGCGTCGCGCTGGTGCAGTGCCCGGTAGATCCGCGTGGCCAGCTCGCGGTTATCGTCGGAGTGGGTGGAGTGGTAGTGGTCGAAGGCCACCCCGAAGTCGGCGAAGTCGCGCTCGTGGCCGGCCTGGATGCCGGCGATGAAGTCCTCCGGTGCCATGCCGGCCTTCTCGGCGGCCAGCATGATCGGCGTGCCGTGGGCGTCGTCGGCGCAGACGAAGTGCGTGTCCAGGCCCTCCATCCGCCGCGCGCGGACCCAGACGTCGGCCTGGATGTAGCCGACCAGGTGGCCGATGTGCAGCGGGCCGTTGGCGTAGGGCAGGGCGCAGGTGACCAGGGCGGGGGCCGTCATGGCGGGCAGGGCTCTTCGAGGGGGCGTGGATTATCGCCCAAAGGCCGGCCCACCGCAGCCTTCGACGGGGCTTCGGATACACTTGCCTGCTTGGTGAACCCCGGAGGACCCCGATGCCCGAGATCGACGTCGACGCCCTGAAGGCGGCCCTTGGCGCCATCGCCGACCCGCACACCGGCGCCGACCTGGCCGCGGCCGGGGCGGTGCGTTCGGTCGGGGTCGACGGCGACCGGGTCGCCGTGGAGGTGCGTCTGGGCTACCCGGCCCAGGGCTGGAAGGCGGCGCTGGCCGCCGAGGTCGAGCGCGTGGCCCTGGGCCATCCCGGCGTGGCGCAGGCGGCGGTGCAGGTGGGCTGGAAGGTCGCCGCCCACAAGGTGCAGAAGGACCTGACCCCGCTGCCGGCGGTGCGCAACATCATCGCCGTGGCCTCGGGCAAGGGCGGCGTCGGCAAGTCCACGACCTCGGTGAACCTGGCGTTGGCGCTGCAGGCCGAGGGCGCGCGCGTGGGCGTGCTCGATGCCGACATCTACGGCCCCTCGATCCCGAAGATGCTCGGCCTCATCGGCCGCCCGGACAGCCCCGACGGCAAGAAGATCCTGCCCAAGGCCGGGCACGGCCTGCAGGCGATGTCGATCGGCCTGCTGGTCGGCGAGGACACGCCGATGATCTGGCGCGGCCCGATGGTCACCCAGGCCATGCAGCAGCTGCTCACCGAGTGCGCCTGGGAGGACCTCGACTACCTGGTCATCGACCTGCCGCCGGGCACCGGCGACATCCAGCTCACGCTCTCGCAGCGGGTGCCGGTGTCGGCCGCGGTCATCGTCACCACCCCGCAGGACATCGCGCTGCTGGACGCGAAGAAGGCGCTGCAGATGTTCCGCAAGGTCGAGGTGCCGGTGCTGGGCATCGTCGAGAACATGGCCGTGCACGTGTGCAGCAACTGCGGCCACGCCGAACACATCTTCGGGGCCGGCGGCGGCGAGCGCATGGCCCGCGACTACGAGGTGCCGCTGCTGGGCGCGCTGCCGCTGGACATCCGCATCCGCGAACAGGCCGACGGCGGCACCCCGACCGTGGCCGCCGACCCGGACTCGGCGCTTTCGCAGACCTACCGCGAGATCGCCCGCAACGCCGCCGCGCGGCTGTCGGTGCAGGCGAAGAACAAGTCGATCGGCTTCCCCAACATCGTCATCCAGAACACCTGAGCCAGGAGCCCCATGAGCATCAAGAGCGACCGCTGGATCCGCCGCATGGCCGAGGGACAGGGCATGATCGAGCCGTTCGAGGCCGGTCAGGTCAAGCAGGCCGATGGCCGCCGCATCGTCAGCTACGGCACGTCCAGCTACGGCTACGACGTGCGCTGCGCCGACGAGTTCAAGGTGTTCACCAACCTCAACTCGACCGTGGTGGATCCCAAGGACTTCGACCCCCGCAGCTTCGTCGACTTCAAGGGCGACGTGTGCATCATCCCGCCGAATTCCTTCGCCCTGGCGCGCACGGTGGAGTACTTCCGGATCCCGCGTTCGACGCTGGTGGTGTGCCTGGGCAAGAGCACCTATGCGCGCTGCGGCATCATCGTCAACGTCACCCCGCTGGAGCCGGAGTGGGAGGGCCACGTGACGCTGGAGTTCTCCAACACCACGCCGCTGCCGGCGAAGATCTACGCCAACGAGGGCGTGGCGCAGATGCTGTTCTTCGAGTCCGACGAGACCTGCGACACCAGCTACCGCGATCGCGGCGGCAAGTACCAGGGCCAGACCGGGGTCACGGTCCCGCGCATCTGAGGGCTCAGGCCGGCGCGCGGATGGCGACGCCGGCGGCCTCGATGGCTTCGCGCAGGGCGCCGGCGAAGGCGGCGGCGTCGGGGCGGTCCCCGTGCAGGCACAGCGTCTGCGGCCGGATCGGCACCCGCTGGCCGTCGATGCTGGTGACCACGCCTTCCCGCAGCATGCCCAGGGTCTGGGCCACCGCTGCCTGCACCGTCGGCAGCACCGCGCCCTCGACGTCCCGGGGCACCAGCCGGCCGTCGGCGCGGTAGGCGCGCTCGGCGAACACCTCCTCAACCACGACCAGGCCGGCGTCCCGGCCGGCGGCGGCCAGTTCCGAGCCGGCCAGCGCGAACAGGCGGAGGCCGGGTCGGTGTCGGGCGATCCAGGTGGCGATGGACCGGGCCAGCCCCGGATCCTCCGCGGCCTGGTTGTAAAGCGCACCATGCGGCTTGACGTGGGCCAGGCGTCCGCCGGCCGCGGCGACGACCGAGGCCAGCGCGCCCAGCTGCGCGGCAAGCAGCGCCTCGACCTCGCCGGCGCCGGGGCGATGCCGGCGGCGCCCGAATCCGGTCCGGTCCGGCCAGGCCGGATGCGCCCCGATCGCCACGCCGTGGCGCAGGCACAGGGCCACGGTCGCGGCCATGCTGGCGGCGTCGCCGGCGTGGCCGCCGCAGGCCACCGAGGCCGAGCTCAACAGCGGGATCAGGGCCGCGTCGTCACCGCAGCCCTCCCCGACGTCGGCGTTGAAATCAATGTGCTCAGCCATGGATCGCCTGCCCGGACAGCCGGTGGGCGATCGCCAGTTCGATGCGGGCCAGGCGCTGCTGCTGCAGCGCCATCCGGCGCAGCGCGTCGGCCCGTTCGATGGCCACGAAGGCCAGCGATTCACCGGGTCGCAGCTGGGCCAGGCGGGGCAGGTCGGCGGCCGCGACGTGACCGATGCGCGGGTAGCCCCCGACCGTCTGTGCTTCGCCCAGCAGCACGATCGGCTGGCCGTCCGGGGGCAGTTGGACGGTGCCGGGCAGGACCGGTTCGGACGGGCGCGTCCAGCGCTCGGGCGGATCGATGCGTGGGCCGGTGAGACGCAGGCCCTGACGGCTGCTGTCGTTGGCCACGCTCCAGCGGCCGGCCACCAGCCGCTCGCGGGCCGCCTCGCCGGCCGCGGCGGGCAGCACGCCGGCCACGGCCGGGCGGGACAGGGCAAGCTCGGTTTCCGCGTCGATCCACCAGGCGCTGGCCTCGACCCGGTCGACATCGGGCTCGACCTGCCCGGGGCGCAGGCGGTCGCCGGCACGCAGTGGACGACCCCAGCACCCGCCGAACCCACCGCGGACGTCGGTGGCGCGGCTGCCGAGCACCCGCGGCACCTCCAGCCCCCCGGACACCGCCAGATAGCCCCGACAGCCTTCCCGGGCGCCGCCGATCCTCAGCTGGCTCCCGGCTGGCAGCCGCACCGGACGCCAGTCGGGCAAGGGCTCGCCGTCGACCTCGGCCTGGAAGCAGGCGCCGCACAGGGCGACCACGGCGGGCCGGCTGAAATACAGGGAGGGACCGGCCAAGGTGATCTCCAGCGTCGCCGCGTCCGGGCTGTTGCCGACCAGCCGGTTGGCCAGGATGTGGGAAAAGCGATCCAGGGCGCCGCCGGGGGCCACGCCATGGGCCTGCTGCCCCGGCCGGCCGAGGTCCTGCACGGTGCACTGCAGGCCGGCGGAGCGCACCTCAATCATGGGCGATGCCCCCGGGCGCCCGGGCGATGTCCTCGAACCTTGCCCGGTCGACCGGCTCGATGCGGACCCGGTCGCCGGCCCGGAAACGGCAGGGCTGGCGGTGCCCGGGCATGAACAGGCGCAAGGGCGTGCGGCCCACCAGCCGCCAGCCGCCCGGGCCCGGCGCGGGGTAGACGCCGGTCTGGTTGCCGCCGATGCCCACGCTGCCGGCCTCCAGGCGCGTGCGGGGGGTCTCCAGCCGCGGCACCGCCAGGGACTCCGGCAGGCCGAGCAGGTAGGTGAATCCGGGTGCGAAGCCGATCATCGCCACTTCGTAGCCCGCGGCGGCGTGGGCGGCGATGAACTGGTCGCGGCGCAGCTCCAGCCGGTGACAGACGGCGTCGAGGTCGGGCGCGAAGTCGGGGTCGTAGCACACCGGCAGGACCAGCGGTTCGCCAGGCACGACGTCATCGGTGCCCGCGTCCTCCTCGAGCAGGGCGGCCAGCGCTTCGCCGATCGCGTCGAAGCGGTCCAGGGCCTCGGGCCTGACCAGGACCGCGAGGCTGGCATAGGCGGGCACCAGGCCGTCCAGCCACTGCGGTGCATCGGCCTGCAGGCGCCGGGCGAGGGCGTGGACCCGGCGGTTGGTCTCCAGCCCGACCGGGCCCGGCCACCGCAGCAGCCAGGCGGCCTCGCCGAGGGGTTCGACCGGCCCCGCGTTCACGCCCCGAGCGCACCGCGCAGCCGGCGGACCCGGTCGGCCAGGGCTTCGGGGCCGTAGGGGCGGGCGCTGACGCGGCCCCAGACCGGCGCCGGCCAGGCCGGGTCGTCGTGGAACCGGGCGATGACGTGGACGTGCAGCTGGGCGACGATGTTGCCCAGGGCGGCGACGTTGAGCTTGTCGGGCCGGAACAGCCCGCGCAGCAGGCGGGCGCTGCGGTCGATTTCCTGCATCAGGGCCGGGCGCTCGGCCTCGCCCAGGTCGATGAGCTCCACCGCGCCCGGAACCCGGGGCACCAGCACCAGCCAGGGGTAGTTCTCGTCGTCCATCAGGCGCAGGTCGCACAGGGGCAGCGCGGCCACCGGGTGCGAGTCGTTGGCCAGTTGCGGATCGATGTGCCAGGCGACGGACATGGGCGACCTCCTTGGGGGTGGGGCCGGCGCGAGCGCGCGGAGAGCGATTCCAGCTTAACGCCTGCGTCGGTGGCCGGTCACCCCGCCGCACCCGGCTGCCACCCCCGCGGCTGCGCGGTCAGGGCGTGCGCAGTGTCCGCTCGAAGAACCTCAGCGTCCGCTCCAGGGCCAGGGTGGCGGCGGCCTCGTCGTAGTCGGCGCGCTGGTCGCAGTTGAACCCGTGCCCGGCCGGGTAGGTGTGGATGCCGGCATCGGCGTGCAGCTCGCGGTGCAGCGCCACGTCCTCCGGCGGAATGAGCGGATCGTGTTCGCCGAAGTGGAACTGCATCGGCGCGCTGAGGCGCTCGTGCAGGAAGGGCACGCTGCGCCCCCCGTAGTAGCTCACCGCCGGCAGGTTGAGGCGGGTGTTGGCCAGGTAGGCGACGGTCCCGCCCCAGCAGTAGCCCACCGCACCGATGGGCAGTTCGTGTCGGAACTGGTCGATCACGCCCTTGACCACCACCAGGGCTCGATCGAAACCGAGCCGGCCGGCCAGGTCCCGGCCGCGCTCGACGCCGTTCCCGTCGTAGTCCAGCTCGACGCCACGCTCGACGGGATCGAACAGGGCAGGGGCCACGGCGATGTAGCGGTGTGCGGCGAAGCGGTCGCACACCTGGCGGATGTGGCTGTTGACCCCGAAGATCTCCTGCAGCACCACGAGCACGCCGTGGGGCTCGACGTGGGGGTCGCTGCGCCAGGCCGAAACCGGGCCCAGCGCGGTGGGGATGCTGACGGGATGGCCCATGCCCCCTTATACCCCCTGCGACGGACGCTGGCACGGGGGCGCGAGGCCAGGCCCTCAAGCCGTCGGGGGCGCGGCCGATAGCCACTCGGGGCGGTGGCGCCGCGCGCCGGCCAACGCTTAGAGTCGAGGCCCTGCGCCTGGAAGTCTGGAGGCTGGTTGGAACGGTCCGGATTCAAGACGGTGTTTCCGCATGTGGCGGTGGTTGTGGCCTGGCTGGCGGGCTTCCTTCTGGCGGCCGCGCTGGAGTACGCCCCCCATGCCAGCCTGTGGTTTCCGCCCGCCGCGGTGACCTTCGCGGCCACGCTGGTGCTCGGCTGGCGGGCGCTGCCGGCGCTGCTGGTCGCCTGCCTGGCCTCGGCCTGGATCATCGATGCCATCTACGGGCAGGACCTGGGCCACGGGCTGCTGCTGGCCTCGGGCCTGCTGTTCGCATCGACCCACTGCGGCGCCTTTTCGGGTGTGGCGCTGGTCCTGCGCCGGATGGCCCGTGAAGCCTCGCCGCTGACCACCCTGCGCAAGGTCACCGTGGTGCTGATCGGGGGCGCGGTGGCCAGCGGGCTCTCCGCGGCCGGCGGTGCCTGGGGGCTGACCCTCACGGGCATGGTCGATCCCGGCTACGCCGGCGGGCTGGTGGCCCCCTGGTGGATCGGCGACTACGCCGGCCTGGTCGGGCTGGGCGCCCTGCTGGCCGCGGGGTTCGCGAGCCTGGCCCACCGGTGCGGCTGGCGGGTGCCCACGGGCGTGCAGTACTTCGCCCAGGTGACCGCCGCGCCGGGCGGGCTGATGCGCGGGCTGGGCAAGCTGCTGGGCCTGCTGGGCATCAGCGCCGGGATCCTGGTCGTCGCCAGCCAGGTGGACGATCCCGCGCCGGTGCTGTTCCTGCTGTTCGTGGCGCTGGTGATCCAGCAGTGGATCGTGCACAGCGAAAGCGTGCGCGTGGCCCTGTCCGGGGTCGCCACCTTCAGCCTCCTGCTCGTGGCAGCGACCCGGCTCCCGGGCCTGGCCGAGCACGCGCTGAGCCTGCAGTTCGTGCTCATCAGCCTGGCGGCGACCAGCTACCTCGGCCTGGCCGTGCCGGCCCTGTACAACGACAACGCCCGGCTCCGGGAACTGCTCAGCCACGATGTGCTCACCGGGGCGCTGTCACGCGCGTTCTTCGAGGACCGGGTGCGCAGCGGCCTGGAGGCGGCGGCCCGCAGGGGCGAGTCCGTGGTGCTGGTGATGGTCGACCTCGACGGGCTCAAGCGCATCAACGACCGCCTCGGGCATGCCGCCGGCGACGCGGCCCTGCAGCGGCTGGTCCGGGAGTGCAGGGAGGCGCTCGCGCCGGGCGATGCGATCGGCCGCCTGAGCGGCGACGAGTTCGCGATCTTCCTGCCCGGCTGCAGCCTCGACCAGGCCGAGGCCCGCATCGCCGCGGTCCGCGCGCGGCTCGGCGATGGGGCGGCGCCGGCGACCGCCAGCTTCGGGCTGGTCGCCGTGGCCCCGGGCGAGAGCTACGAGGCGGCGCTGGCCCGCGCCGACCGCCGCATGTACCAGCACAAGCGCTGAGCCGGCAGCCGGACGGGTTCAGGTCCGGGGGCGCGGCAGACGCTAGAATGGCGGGCTGTTCCCGAGCCATGGCGCCCGCATGTCCGCCCTCCAACCGTCCGCACCCCGCGTGGGTTTCGTCAGCCTGGGCTGCCCCAAGGCGCTGGTCGACTCCGAGCGCATCCTGACCCAGCTGCGGGTCGAGGGTTACGAACTGGTGCCCAGCTACGACGACGCCGACGTCGTGGTGGTCAACACCTGCGGCTTCATCGAGTCGGCGGTGGAGGAAAGCCTGGAGGCCATCGGCGAGGCGATCGCCGAGAACGGCAGGGTCATCGTGACCGGCTGCCTCGGCAAGCGGCCCGAGGAGATCCGCCAGGCGCATCCCGGCGTGCTGGCCATCACCGGCCCCCAGGACTACGACAGCGTCATGCGGGCGGTGCATGAGGCGGTGCCGCCGAGGCACGACCCGCTGCTGGACCTGATTCCCGACACCGGCATCAAGCTCACGCCCAAGCACTACGCCTACCTGAAGATCTCCGAGGGCTGCAACCACCGCTGCAGCTTCTGCATCATCCCGGGCATGCGCGGCGACCTGGTCAGCCGGCCGGTCGGCGAGGTGCTGCGCGAGGCCGAGCGCCTGGTCCGGGGTGGGGTCCGCGAGCTGCTGGTGATCTCCCAGGACACCTCCGCCTATGGCGTCGACCTGAAGTACGCGGCCGAGGACTGGCAGGGCCGCGCCTACGCCACCCGGATGCAGTCGTTGTGCGAGGGCCTCGCCGAGCTCGGCGTTTGGACCCGCCTGCACTACGTCTACCCCTATCCGCACGTCGACGGCATCATCCCGCTGATGGCCGAGGGCAAGCTGCTGCCCTACCTGGACATCCCGTTCCAGCATGCGGTGCCGCGCATCCTGAAGCTGATGAAGCGGCCCGGCGCGGTCGACAGGACGCTCGAGCGCATCCGCTCCTGGCGGGCGGTGTGCCCGGAGCTCACGATCCGCTCGACCTTCATCGTCGGCTTCCCCGGCGAGACCGAGGCGGAGTTCGAGCAGCTGCTGGACTTCCTCGACGAGGCCCAGCTCGACCGGGTCGGCGCCTTCGCCTACTCGCCGGTCGAAGGGGCTGCGGCCAACGACCTGCCCGACCCGGTGCCCGAGGCGGTGAAGCTCGACCGGCTGGAGCGCTTCATGGCCCGCCAGGCCGCGATCAGCGAGGCCCGCCTGGCGGCCAAGGTCGGCAGCCGTCAGAAGGTGCTCGTCGACCTCATCGACGGCGAACTGGCCATCGCCCGTTCGATGGCCGACGCCCCGGAGATCGACGGGCTGGTGCAGATCCAGGACGGCGCAGAGGCCGGCCTCCGGGTCGGGGAGTTCGCCGAGGTCACCATCATGGGCAGCGACGAACACGACCTGTACGCGCTGGTCGATCCGTCCCGGGAACACTGACCTTCGTCGCATCCCGATGGCGCCGGCCTGGTTTAGACTGGGCGGCGTCCGTCACACCCACCACGCCACCGGAGGGCTCCTTGATGAGCACCGATTCGAACCGTTCCTTCCCGATCCTGCCCGTCGTCATCGTGGTCGCGGCCATCGTGCTGTTCGCGGTGGGCTGGTGGCGCGGTGGGGCCGCGCCGAAGGCGCAGGTGCAGCAGCTCACCGCCGAGCTGGAGTCATCCCGGGAGTCCGCCGCCGACGCCGGTCGCGAGCGCGACCAGGCCCGCGCGCTGGTGACCCTGCGCGAGGCCCAGGTGGCGGTCCTGCAGGCGAACATGGAGCTGGACCGCCGCAACTTCGGCACCGCCAGCGACCACGTCCAGCGCGCCGCGCGCCTGGTCGGCGAGGTCGACGCCGCGCAGCTGTCGATCGACGCCTCGCGGCTGGCCCGCCTGCAGGCCGACCTGGAAGGCACCGACCTGAGCCTGGCCACCGACCTGTCGCAACAGCGCGACCAGCTCATGCGCCTGACCGGGGAGATCAACGCGATCGCGGCCGCCCGCTGAACCCACCCGGGCGCCGCCGGATCGCGGCGCTCCGGCAGACTTCCACGCTTCCGCCGCCGGCCACGGCCGGTGGCCTCCACTGCCGGTACCGATGCCTATCCGAGCAATCGCCACAGCTGCGCTGGGCCTGGCCCTGTGCGCGCCGCTGCACGCCATCACCATCGATGGACGCCTCGACGAGCCGCAGTGGGCGGACGCGCAGCGCGTCGACGACTTCCGGGTGGTGCAGCCCCTGACGCTGGAGGAGCCCGAGCTGCGCACCGAGCTGCTGGTGCACAGCGACGAGCGAGGTCTGTACTTCGGCATGCGCATGCAGCAGCCCGCGGAGGTGCCGCGCACCCGCCACCGCACCGCGCGCGACGCCCAGGCCCGTGCCGACCGGGTCAACGTCATCGTCGACTTCGATGGCCGCGGCTCCACCGCCTACGAGTTCACCGTGTCCATCAGCGGCGGCATCCAGGACGCGATCATCAACAACCAGCGCAGCTTCTCCTACGACTGGGACGGGCTGTGGTTCCATGCCGTGCATGAGGGCGAGGACTACTGGAGCGTCGAGATCCACCTGCCCTGGGCCGTGGCGCCGATGGGGCCGGTGGTCGACGGCAAGCGCGAGATCGGCGTGTACGCCTCCCGGGTCGTCGAGGGCCAGGGCCAGCGCTTCAGCTGGCCGGCCTACGACTTCGACCGGCCGACCTTCGTCGCCGACATGGGGCGCCTGCGGGTCGATGCCTGGAACCGCGCCAGCCTCGACCTGCTGCCCTACGTCTCCTACAGCCATGACCGCCTGGGGGGTGACCACGAGGCGCGCGCCGGCATCGACCTGTTCTGGCGGCCGTCGGGCCGTCACCAGCTCAGCGCGACCCTGTTCCCGGACTTCGGGCAGGTCGAGGGCGACGACCTGGTCGTCAACTTCAGCGCCATCGAGACCTTCTTCTCCGAGAAGCGGCCCTTCTTCACCGAGAACCAGTCGCTGTTCGACCTGGGCACCAGCATCGGCGGTCGCCTGGTCAACACCCGCCGCATCGGTGCCGCCCCCGATGCCGGGCCGGAGGGCAGCAGCGAGATCGCCGGAGCGGTGAAGTACACCGGCAGCGGCGGATCGGCCGACTGGGGCCTGTTCACCGCCGTCGAGGAGGACGGGAGCGAGGCCAGCGGGCGCGACTTCCTGGTGCTGCGGGCGCGCCACCGCGGCGAACGCCTGCGCCTTGGCTGGCTGGGCACCCGGGTCGAGCGCCCGACCCTGCAGCGCAGTGCCGAGGTCGATGCGGTCGACCTCAACTGGTTCCCGGGGCGGGCGGCCAGCGTGCGCGCGCTGCTGGTCAACAGCCGGGTCGACGAGCGCGCCCCCGGCGGTGCCGGCAGGCGTTCGGGCTGGGGTGGCTGGGGACGGGTCGACATCGCCCCGGACCCGCGCTGGGCGCAGCGTTTCGAGCTCTCGGCCTACGACCGCGACTACAACATCAACGACGCCGGCTTCATGCAGCGCAACAACGTGCGTGAACTGGTCTCGGGCACCAACCTCTACCGCCGCAGCTATCCCGACGACAGCCCGCTGCAGAACAGCAGCTGGTACATCGAGACCATCGCGCGCGACAACTTCGACGGCGAGCGCATCCTCGCCCAGCAGTACGTCTCGCGCAGCTGGCGTTTCCGGAGCACCGCCAATGCCCAGGTCTACCTGCTGGCCCGGGCGGCCGCCCATGACGACCTGATCACCCGGGGCAATGGCAGCGTGCTGCGGCCGCCGCGCCACGAGGCGCGTGTGTCGTTCGACTCTCCGCGGATCGGTGACTGGCGCACCTACCTGCACCTGCGCTGGCTGCAGGAGGGCGTGGACGGGTGGGGACGCGAACTGGTCGTGGAGCCGACCTGGTTCGCCCGGCACGACCTCAGCACCGGCCTGCGCCTGGCCTGGCTGGACAGCGACGACTGGCTGATCTGGCGCGGCGGCGACCGCCTGGCCAGCTTCGCGCGCACGCAGGGGTCCGCGTCGTGGAACCTCAACTGGTTCCCGGCCGACCGCCATGAAGTGCGCTGGCGGGCCCAGTACATCGGCCTGCGGGCCGATGCCCGGCGCAGCTACCGCGTCGTCGACCGCCGGCTCCAGCCCGAGGCGCTGTCCGATGCCGACTTCTCGCTGGGCACCCTGGCCATGCAGCTGCGCTACCGCTACGAGTTCGCGCCGCTCAGCGAACTGTTCCTGGTCTGGAGCCGGGGTGGGGCGGCGGAACTCGAGGACGAGCAGACCGGCTTCGGTGGCCTGTTCGGCCAGACCCGGGTCGGCGTGGTTGCCGACCAGGTCCTGATGAAGCTGCGCTACCGGTTCTGAGGGCGCAGCCGCCGCTTCAGCGGCCGCCGGCGGTGTGCGGGAACCGGGCGAAGATGCTGGCCACGGCCTCGTCCACCAGACGGTCGCGGCCGGCATAGCCTTCGCCGGTCAGTCGGGCCACCGCCATGCCTTCCCAGACCAGGCGGCGTTCGCCGGCGTCGACCAGGTCGATGTTGAGCGTGCCCTCGGTGAACTGCCGGACCGGTTCGTGGTGCCAGCCGGCCCAGGGGCCGTACCAGCCCCACCGGTGCGGGTAGTAGCCACCCCAGCCGTAGTGGGGCGAGGGTCGCGACTCCAGCACGCGCTGGGCGCTGAGGTTGAAGTTCACCAGCAGGTCCGGGGAGGCGGGGTCGTAGCGGTAGCCGCGGGCCTCCAGGGCCTGCCGCGCCGCCTGCTGCAGGCGGGTGGTCAGGATGGTCGCGTACTCGCCACGGTCGGTGCCGGCCGGTTGCACGAAACCGAAGCTCTGGTAGCGGCTGAAGTCGGCCTGCGGGTCGGCGTTGGAGTGGACCCGGGGCGACGAGGCGCAGGCCGCCAGCAGGACGGCTGTGGCCAGCAGGATGAGCGGGCGGATGACGGTCATGGCGATACCTCCCGGGTTGTGGACCAACCATAGGCCCCCTTGCATCAACGGGGCTTGAACGCCGCGCTCACGGGTAGCGGACCGACAGCAGGCGGTAGCGGGCGAGTCCACCGGGCAGTTGTACCTCGACCTCGTCGCCGGCGCGTCGCTTGAGCAGCGCCCGGGCCAGCGGCGCGTCGATGCTGATGGTCCCGGCGCGGGCATCGGTCTCGTCGGGCCCGACGATGCGGCAGGACAGCCGCTCGCCGCTGTCCCCGTCCTCGAGCTCGATCAGCGCGCCGAAGTACACCGCGCCGGGATCGGAGGGGGGCTGGTCGACGACCCGCAGCGCCTCGAGCCGTTTGCCCAGGTAGCGCACCCGGCGGTCGATTCCGCCGAGCTGCTTCTTGCGGTAGGTGTACTCGGCGTTCTCGGAGCGGTCGCCTTCCGCGGCCGCTGCCGCCAGCGCGCGCACGACCTCCGGTCGCTCGACCCGCCACAGCCGGTCGAGCTCCGCGCGCAGATCCTCGAAGCCCTCGCGGGTGATCAGCGGCGTGGAGCCGGGTTGGGGTGGTCGCCAGCGGGGCATGGGTGTTCCGGGGGCCGGGCCGGCATTCTAGCCGTCATCCGCGCGCGACGGTCACCGGCAACGCAGGGCCCTTGCTAGCATCGGGGTCGACCCCGAACAGGATCGCAGGATGCTTGGCAGCGCGCTGGCCCAGTTGCACCCGGAAAACCTGCGGCGCCTGCACGTGCAGCTGCGGGGCCTGATCAAGGCCCGTCTGTGGCTGCAGGTGCTGGTGGCCATGGCCCTGGGCGTGGCCGTGGGGCTGGTGCTCGGCGGCGATCTGGTGGCCGCCCCGACGGCGGCGACCCTGACCGCCTGGCTGGCCCTCCCGGGCTACCTGTTCCTGGCGCTGATCCAGATGATCGTCATTCCGCTGGTGGTGGCCTCGATCGTCCTGGGCATGGCCGCGGGCGAGAACATCGAGACCCTGCGCCGCACCGGCCTGCGCGTGGTCGGCTTCTTCCTGCTCACCACGGCGGCGGCGGTCGTGATCGGGGTGATGGTGGCCGGGACGCTGCGCCCCGGCGAGCTGGTCGACGCCAGTCTGGTGGACCGGGCGGCCGGGCCCCAGCCGACGGCCGCCGTGGAGGTCGAGGCACCGGGAGCGCCGTCGCTGGCGGCGCTGCCCGATCGCATCGTCGAGATCGTCCCGGCCAACCCGTTCAAGGCCGGGCTGGAGCAGAACATGACCCAGGTGGTGCTGTTCGCCGTCCTGCTGGGCATCGCGCTGCTGAGCGTGTCGGCGAAGGCGGCCCGGCCCCTGATCGACCTGCTGCAGGCGGTGCAGGAGGTCACGATGGTGGTGGTGCGCTGGGCGATGTACCTGGTGCCGCTGGCGGTGTTCGGCCTGCTGGCCCAGGTCACCAGCCGGCTGGGCATCGACGCGCTGTGGGGCGTGGCCGCCTACGTCGGCACCGTGGTGGTCGGCCTGCTGGCGGTGATGGCGATGTACCTGGTGATCTACGCGGTGCTGGTGCGGCGCTCGCCGTGGGCATTCCTGCGCGCCAGCCGCGACGTCCTGCTGCTGGCCTTCTCGACCTCCAGTTCGGCGGCGGTGATGCCGGTGAGCATCCGTACCGCGGAGCGTGCGTTGGGCGTGCCCAGTGCCACCGCCCAGTTCGTCATTCCGCTGGGCACCACCATCAACATGGCCGGGACCGCCCTCTATCAGGTGGTGGCGACGATGTTCCTGGCCCAGGTGTTCCAGATCGACATCGGACTCTCGGGCGTGCTGCTGGTGGCGGTGCTGGCCATCGGGGCCTCGATCGGCAGTCCCGGCACGCCCGGCATCGGCATCGTGATCCTGGCGATGCTGCTGGGGTCGGTCGGCGTGCCCGAGGCGGGGATCGCCCTGATCATCGGCGTCGATCGCATCCTCGACATGTGCCGGACCTCGGTCAACGTCGCCGGCGACCTGGTGGCGGCCAGCGTGACCGCGCCACGCGGGCAGGGGAGGGGCGACGGGCCGGCCGCGCCCGACGCGCCGTTGACCTAGTCGGCCATTCCGGCACCGTCCAGCGCGCCGCTGTCGGCCAGGGCCCGACCCAGTGCGGCGAAGGCACGCTCGGCCTGGCCGATCTCCTCGAAGTCCTCGGCGCAGGCGGCGACGATCACCGCGGAGGGCTCGCCGGGAGCGATGATGCCGACGTTGCAGGCGCGGCGGATCTGGGTCCCGGTCTTCTGCGCGAAGCCGGTCCCGTCCGGCAGCCCGGCGGCGATGCGGCTCGCGCCGGTCGTGATCCCGGCCATGTGCTCCAACAACAGGGTGCGCTCCGTGGCGGGCAGCACCTCCCCGCCGTCCAGCTGCTGCAGCAGGTCCGCCATCAGGGACAGTGGTGCCGAGTTGCGGCCGGTGTCGTAATAGACGTCGAACAGTGCGTCGAAGCCACCGCCATCCAACGTGTCCACGGGTTCGCCCAGCAGGTCGGCGAGTGCCCGGAGTCGCGGCTCCCCGGCGTCGGCGGTGCGCAGCGACGCGATCTGCCTGCTGTCGAGTTCGAGCACGCCCGGATGGGCCTGTCCGTAAACGTCGTAGCGGACCTGGAGAATGGTGGTGATCGGCTGGAAGCCGCGCCCGACCCAGGCGCGCAGGCGCCGGTTGAGGTGGTCCTCGCCGACCCGCCGGATCAGCATGTCGGTGGCGACCGAGTCGCTGTCGCGAACCGATTTCGAGACCAGTTCGCCGACCTAGATCTCCAGCCCGGGGTCTTGCCACACCAGGTCGCCGGCACCGTCGACGAAGTCCGTTTCCTGCAGGACCAGCGTCTCGTCGAGCCGCAGTTCGCCGGCGGCCACCTGCTCCAGGACGGCCATCGCCACGGGCACCTTCACCACCGAGGCGAGGTACCAGTCCCGGTCGGCATTGTGGTCGACCCGGGTGCCGTCCTGGAGCCGGCGGACGTGGACCCCGAGGGCGCCCGGCATCTGCGCGTCGATCTCGTGCAGGGAGGCCGCAAGCGTCCGGGTCCACGCGCTGTCCGGGGCGCCGTCCCGGTCGTTGCCTGGATGGGGGGGGCGTGGGGGCATCCGCCGAGACCGCCTCCGGGTCGGTGCCGGGCTGCTGGCACGCGGCCATCGAGGCCATCAGCGCCGCCACGAGCGCCAGGAGCGCCCCACGCAGGACGCCTGTCCCGGGTTCGATCACTGTGCCTCCTCCGTGCTGTGGCCGTCCGCCGCCTCCGACCGCGCCCAGACCCGCTCCAGCAGACCCGAGGTCGCCACCGCCTCGCCGAGCCGGCGGAACGCCCGCTCGCTGTCGGCCAGCGCACCGACGTGGCGGGTGCAGGCCGCAACGACCACCGCAGGTTCCGCGCCCCGGTCGCGACGCGTGACCACGCCCATGTCGCAGGTGCGGCGATGCTGGGTGCCGGTCTTGTGCTGGAACAGATACCGGCGCGGGAGTCCGGCCTTGATGCGCCGGTCGCCCGTGGTGACCCGGCCCATCGTGTCCAGCAGCCAGCGTGTGTGGGTGGGGTCGAGCGCATCGCCCTGTGCGATCGCGGCGAGCATGCGGCCGTAGGCGCTGATCGGCGCGGCATTGAGCTCGGTTTCGTAGAAGGCCTCGAACACCCGGTCGAGGTCGTACTCGAGGAACTCGCTGCGCGGCACGCCCAGGACCTGGGACAGGCGCTCGATCCGGGGGTCGCCGAAGCCGGCCTGGCGGATGGCGAGCAGGTCCTGGGAGCGCAGTCGCTGCGCCTCGGGGTGGAAGCCGCTGTAGGCATGGCGACGGACGTCGGCGAGCGTCGTGATCTCCCCGCCCTGGCCGGCGACCAGTTCGTGGGCCAGGGCGTTCACGCGCGGCAGCCCGACGGTCCGGATGAGGACATCGCTGGCCGTGTTGTCGCTGGCAATGAGCATCTGCTCGAGCAGGAAGTCCACGCGCAGCCGCGCGCCGGGCGGGTGCCAGTTGGTCTGGCCGGCGCCATCGACGAAGTCCTCCGGGAGCAGTTCGATGCGCGTTGAGAAGGCCAGCTGGCCGGACTGGATGTCCCGCAGCACCTGCACGGCGATCGGAATCTTGACCACCGAAGCCATGTACCAGTTCTCGTCGGCGCGCCAGCCGAACCACTCGCCGGTGTGCACGTCGAGCACGAAGACACCCAGCTCGCCGTCGAGGGCGGCATCGATGTCGACCACCGCCGAATGCAGCGTCCGGGCCCAGTCCGGATCCTGGCGGCAGGGCTTGTGCCCCTCGGGCGCGGGGGAGGCCACGGCGGGGGCCGCGACCACGAGCGCCACGGACAGCAGGGCGGCGGCAACGGAGGACAGGCGCCTGACTGACATGCCCCCGGACCCTAGCGCCCCGGTCATGAGCGTCGCCTGACTTCGATCCAGGCGATGCCCCGGATCCAGGCCGCGGTCATGAACACCAGCGCGATCGCCCAGCCCAGCGCGAACTCGTAGGAGACCGTGTGGAACCAGCCCAGCAGGAGGCGGAACACCACGAAGATGACCACGATGTGGAAGATGAAGGCCTGCAGCGCGTTGGAGCCCACCACGGTGACCGGACGCAGCCACAGGGCCAGCCGCTCCCCGCCCAGCAGCGACAGGCCCAGCAACAGCAGGGCACCACCGACGCTGAAGAGCATGAACGCCAGCTCGGGCGGGTGCTTGCCCGCGTTATGGGCCACCGCCAGCAACTCGCCGGACACATCGTGGCGTGCGAGCAGGAAGTAGACGGCCAGCGACAGCACACCGGCGCCGGCAAGTGCCGCGGCCAGCTGGCGTCGTCGCACCGGATCGGCGTACCAGGCCAGCACCAGCCCGCCGATCACCAGGCCGGCGAGGATCAGCGGGCCGCGTGCCAGCTGCCCCCAGGTGTAGTAGTCGGGATGCTCGACCAGCAGCGCCTGCAGGGTCGGCATGCCCCAGAAGTCGAAGTGGACCAGCAGCGCCCAGGACACCAGGCCCAGGGCCACCGGGCTGGACCAGCGCGCCCACGCCGGCAGTCGCGCCCAGATCGGCAGGAAGAACGGGATCCACAGCAGGGCGATCGCATAGAAGCCCAGGATCTCGACGTAGGAGGGGAAGTCCCGGTAGAGCAGGGCGTCGACGATGTCGGACGGCTCGTAGAGGTGGTTCATCTCCACCACCGTGAGCACCTTGTACCAGAACAGCACCACCACGCCGGTCAGCAGCAGTTTGAGGCGGTAGCGCGGCCACTCCGGCGTCAGTGCCTTGGGCAGGAAGGCCACCGCCATCGCGATGCCGAACACCAGCACGAACAGCGAGGACGAGAACTTCGTGACCGCATGCACCGGCACCATGCCCCAGTCGGTGAACTGGTCGAAGCTCAGCAGGCCATTGACGCCGTGGCTGAGGATCATCAGGCACACCGCGAAGCCGCGCGCGAGGTCGATGGCTTCGATGCGGCCGGCGGACGACGCGGGTGGGGCCGCGTCCAGCCAGCTTCCCGCAGGCGGCGCTGCGGCTGCGGGCGGTGTCGAGGCCGCTTCCCTGCTGTGGTCCTGTGCCGGTTGCTCCATGACTCGTTCCTTCGGTGTCCTTGATCGTCGAGCCTTGGCCCTGCGACGGCCACGGTACGTGAATTGCCCTCGCAACCGTTCAGGTTGACCCTTCGACCGTCGGGCGCCGGCAGCCGGTCACGGCAGCGCGCGATTGCGTATCCTTGCCGGTGGCCGGCATCCGCCGGCTCTTCAGGGACGGGGAAGGGGAAGACGATGCTGATCCTGCCGCTGCACCGGGTGCCGGGACGCCCGGTCCTCGGGCTGTGCACGCTGCTGCTGGTGGTGGCCAACGTGCTGGTGTACTTCGCGCTGCAGTCCGGGGACCGTCGCGTCGACGAGGCCGCGCGGGCGAACTACAGCGGGAGTGGGCTGATGGCCCTGGAGGCCGAGCACTACGCCCGCTACCTGGGACTTCAGGGGCGCGGGCAGATGGCGGCGGAGCTGGAAGCCCTGCCCGGCCCCGTGCAGGTGGCGTGGCTTGAGTTCCACACCGGACTCGACCGGGGCTTCCAGGGCTGGATGCGCGCCGGGGAAGGCCTGCCCGACGCCGAGCAGCGCACACGCTGGGCGGCCAAGCGCCAGGCGCACGACGACATCCGTGCGCAGAGCTTCACCTGGCGCTTCATGCACCGCAGCGGCGAGTTCAATCCGCTGCGCATGCTCTCCTCGGCCTTCCTGCACGGCGGCTTCGGCCACCTGCTGGGCAACATGGTGTTCCTGCTGGTGATCGGCAACCTGGTCGAGGCGGTGCTGGGCGCCTGGCGCTACCTGCTCACCTACGCGCTGGGTGCGATCGGCGCCGGCCTGGCCAGCCTGGCCTGGTGGGGCGGCGAGCCGGCCGCCGGCCTCGGCGCCTCGGGGGCGATCGCGGGGCTGATGGGGGCCTACTGCGTGCTGTGGGGGCGCCGGAAGGTGCGGTTCTTCTATTGGTTCTTCGTGGTCTTCGACTACGTGCGGGCCCCGGCCATCGTGCTGCTGCCGGCCTGGCTGGGCTGGGAACTGCTGCAGATGGCCATCGACGAGGGCAGCAACATCGCCTTCGAGGCGCATGCCGGCGGCATGGTCGCCGGGGCGCTGGTCGCGCTGGCCCTGCACCGCTGGGGCCGTCTGGACTCGGCCCGCTTCGAGTCCATCGGCGCCGCGCCGGGACAGGTCGACGACGAGGCCTTGTCGCAGGCCCTGGACCACCTGGGTCGCATGGAGGGCCGCCAGGCCGAGGCCGTGCTGGAGCCGCTGCTGCAGCGGCGTCCCGACTGGCTGGCGGCGCGGGTGGCGCACTACCGGGCGGCCCGCTACGAGGGCCGGGGGCAGGCCGTGGCCGAGCGGGCGGCGCGGGCACTGGCCGTGCCGGCGCTGGACCTGGAGGGCCTGCGCAGCCAGGCGGCGGTGGCCCGGGAGGCCGGCGGGGCCGGAATCGGGCTGCCCGGGGCGGTGCTCGACGGCCTGACCGGGCGCCTGGTCGAGGCCGGGCTGCTTGAGGAGGCGGCCGCCGCGCTGGACGCCGATGCGCCGGGGAGCGCACCGGCGTCGGCCTGGTTCCGGCTGGCGCTGGGCTTCGAGCGGCAGGGCCGGCAGGAGTACCGGACGGTGCTCGAGCGCATCCGCCGCCAGTTCCCCGACTCGCCGGAAGCCGGAAAGGCCGGCTTCCTGCTGCAGGAGGCCTGAGCGGTATCAGGCGGGGAGGGTGGCCAGCATGGCCTCCAGCCGCCGCCGCTGCTCGTCGCCGACCGCGCGGTCCAGCGCGCCTTCCGGCGCGTCGCGGGCCTGCCCGACGTCGCCGTTGCGGCGCAGGATCAGGTCGGCCTCCATCAGCGCCCAGTCCACGCGCTCGCGCTGCTTCGGGAAGCGCCGGCGCATGCGGGCGAGCAGGTCGATCGCCACCTGGCCCTGCCCGGACAGGTGGGCGCGCTGGGCCAGGTCCAGCCCCTGTTCGGGCAGCAGCGGCGCGAAGTCCGGGTCCTCGTCCAGCAGTTCCCGGGCCAGCCCGATCGCGCGCCGGTACTCGCCCTCCAGGCACAGGATGTTGAGCAGCATCGCGCCGTGCTGGTGGCGCTGGGCGGGCAGGCCGTGCTGGCGCAGCAGCTTGCGGTAGCGCTCGTGGGCCTCCAGCGGCACCGCGCGGCTGTTGACCTCCTCGCCCAGCAGGCGCATCGCCTCCTCGCTGCGGCCCTCGCGCAGCAGGTCCTCCGAGGCCGCCAGCAGTTCGGTGTCGCGCGACTGCGGGCGCATGACCTGGCGGACATGCGCCTCGGGCTCCAGCCCGAAGCGCTCGTGGTACTGGTAGACCAGATAGCCCATCAGGTGGAAGGTCGCGAACAGGCCCCAGGTGAAGATCGCCGTGAGCGCGATCTCACCCAGCGGCCAGGGCAGGAAGCGCCCGGCCAGGCCGGAGGCGTTGGCGGCGCTGAACTGGAACACCAGCAGCAGTGCGAACAGCAGCAGGTAGGCGCCGCCCAGACGGCCGGCGATCGACAGCCAGGTGGCCGGGTTCAGGGCCGAGCCCAGGCTTTCGTCCATGGCCAGGGAAATGGTGGCCGCCGGCAGCGCCAGGGTGACGGCGAGCACCGCGATCAGGCCCGGCACCAGGCCCAGGAACATCGCCACCAGCACCGCGCCCAGCAGCATCAGGATCTGCAGGAACAGGAACTTGACCACGACGCTGTCGGGGGCGTCCAGCGCCCCCGACGGCGGGTCGAGCTCGCCGTGGGCGGTGCGGCGCAGGATGGTGAAGGCGTACTTGTAGGCCATCGCCAGCAACAGCAGCCAGATGAAGAAGCCAAGCACCGGGATGGCGGTGAGCAGCTGCCCGAGGCTGACGACCACGAGCATCAGCAGCGCCTCGCCGCGGAACGGGTACAGGGAGATGGCGCGCAGCCGCTCCCAGAAGGGTTGGATGCGGGTGGGCCGCTGCGTCGTGAAGGACATCGTGGTGTCTTCCCTGGCGGAGATGTCGGGGTGCGTTGGTGGCTACAGGTCGACTTCCGGGGCCACCGGGATGTACTCCAGCGGGGCGCCCGGCCCGATCGGCAGGCCCAGGAACAGCCACAGCGAGAACAGCACCGTCCAGCCGATCGCGAACACCACCGAGTAGGGCAGCATCACCGCGATCACCGTGCCGATGCCGGCCTTGGGTTCGTAGCGCTGCAGGAAGGCGATGATCAGTGCGAAGTAGCTCATCATCGGGGAGATGATGTTGGTGACGCTGTCGCCGATGCGGTAGGCGATCTGGGTGAGCTCGGGCGAGTAGCCCAGGATCATGAACATCGGCACGAAGATCGGCGCCATCAGCGCCCACTTCGCCGAGGCCGAGCCCATGAACAGGTTGGCGACCGCGGTGAGGGCGATGAAGCCGGCCATGATGATGATCTTGGCCAGGGCCCAGCGCCACGCGGCCGGTTCCTCGGCGCCGCCGAGCACCAGGGCGCGCGCGGCGTCGAGCACGCCGGCGCCCTCCACGGCGAAGATCAGGCCCAGCTGGGTCCAGTTGAAGTAGGCGACGAACTGCGCGGCGAAGAAGGTCAGCACCAGGTAGACGCCGAGGGTGGACATGCTCTGGCCCATGCCCTTGATGACGTCCTCGTCGCTCTTCACGGTGCCGGCGACCACGCCGTAGGTGATGCCCGCGACCACGCCGTAGACGAAGATGATGGCGACCACGCTGCTCAGGAAGGGCGAGCGCAGCAGGTCGTCGGTGACCGGGTCGCGCATGAAGCCCGAGCCCCAGAACAGGCCGGACGGAAGCGCCGACCACACCAGCAGCAGGGTGACCACGGCGCAGGCCCCCAGCGCCCACCACAGCCCGCGCTTCTCCTCCGGCTTCAGCCGCTGCGACTCCGGATCGTCGTCGGGGTCGGCGACGTCGGTGTCCGAGGGCACCCGGGTGGGCTGGTCGGGGAAGCGCGGCGCCACGATCTTCTCGGTGGCGAACCAGCCCAGGGCGGTCACCACCGGGGTGGAGGCGATCATGAAGTACCAGTTCGCCACCGGCGTGACCGTGTACTCGGGGTCGATGATCCGGGCCGACTCCTGCGACAGGCCGGCCAGCAGCGGGTCGATGGTGCCGATGAGCAGGTTGGCCGAGTAACCGCCGGAGACGCCGGCGAAGGCGGCGGCCATGCCCAGGATCGGATGCCGGCCGGCGGCCAGGAAGATCAGGCCCGCCAGCGGCACCAGCAGCACGTAGCCGATCTCGCTGGCCATGTTCGACATCACCCCGGCGAACACCATCACCGGGGTCAGCAGGAAGCGCGGCGAGGACAGCACCAGCAGGCGCAGCGAGGCGCCGATGAGTCCGGAGTGCTCGGCCACGCCGATGCCCAGCAGGGCCACCAGCACGGTGCCCAGCGGCGCGAAGCTGGTGAAGTTGGTCACCATGCTGGTCGACATCCGGTGCAGGCCTTCGATCGACAGCAGATTGACCACGCTGATGGTCTCGCCGGTGGCCGGGTGTGGCGCGGTGACCTCGAAGAAGGCGGCCACGCCGGAGAGCAGCACCACCAGCAGGGCCAGCAGGGCGAACAGCGTCGCCGGATGGGGAAGCGCGTTGCCGCCCTTCTCGACGACGTTGAGGAAGCGGTCGATCGCGGTGGGCCTGCGTGCGGCGTCGGTCATAAGCGGCGTTCCGGCGGGGCCCGGCCCCGTGCGTGCGGACAAGCGCTGCACTATAACCGAGCCCCGCCCCGGCGTTCAGCGCTGGCCCCCGCGTCGGTCCGGCACCATAATCGCGGGCCGGGGAAGACGGGGGAGCGGCCATGGCCTGGGCCTGGACGATCGCGCTGGTGGGCCTGCTGGCCTGGGGCGTGTGGACGTACAACCGCCTGGTGCGCCTGCGCAACCAGGTGCGTGCGGGCTGGAGCGACATCGACGTGCAGCTGACCCGTCGCCACGACCTGGTGCCGGCCCTGGTCGAGGCGGTGGCCGCCTACGCCGGGCACGAGCGCTCGGTGCTGCAGGCGGTGACCGAGCTGCGGGCCCGGGCGGTGGCGACCGATTCGCCGGCGCAGCTGGCCGCCGTCGAGGCCGGGCTGGAGCAGGCCCTCGGGCGGCTGCTCGCGCTGCGCGAGGCCTATCCCGACCTCAAGGCCAGTGGGAACTTCCTGGCCCTGCAGCGCGACCTGGTCGAGGTCGAGGAGCACCTGCAGTTCGCCCGTCGCTTCTACAACGGCGCGGTCCGGGCGCTCAACGACGGCATCCAGAAGGTGCCCGACCTGGTCGTGGCCCGCCTGTTCGGCTTCCGGGCCGCGGAGTTCTACCGCGCCGCGGATGGCGAGCGTGCCGCGCCGGCGCTGGAGCTGCCGCGGTGAGGGGCCTGCTGGTCGCCCTGTGCCTGCTGGCCGCCTGGTCGCCGCTGACCGCGCAGGAGCGCGTCCTCGGCTACCACAGCCGCATCGTGGTCGACGCCGACGGATCGATGGAGGTGACCGAGACCATCCGGGTCCGGGCCGAGGGCCGGGAGATCCGGCGCGGCATCTACCGCGACTTCCCGACCCGCTACCGCGACCGCCTCGGCAACCGGGTCGTGGTCGACTTCCAGCCGCTGGAGGTGCTGCGCGACGGCCGTCCCGAGCCGTGGTTCACCGAGCGCCGGCCCAACGGCGTGCGGGTGAACACCGGCGACGACCGCTTCCTGGAGGTGCCGGCGGAGATCGAGTACACGTTGCGCTACCGGACCTCGCGCCAGCTGGGGTTCTTCGACGGGCACGACGAGCTGTACTGGAACGTGACCGGGCTGGGCTGGGCGTTCGCGATCGAACAGGCCTCCGCCGAGGTCGTGGTGCCTGGAAATCCCGCCGATGGGGACCTGGACCTGCAGGCCTTCACCGGGCCCGCCGGGGCCCGGGATGGCGACTACATGGCCAAGGCCGGCAACGGCGCGGCGCGGTTCGTCACCACCCGGCCGCTGGCGCCCGGGGAGGGCCTGACCATCGTCGTGGGCTTCCCGAAGGGCCTGGTGGAGGCGCCGACGCGTGGCGAACGCCTGGCCTGGCTGCTGCGCGACAACCTCGGGGTTCTGGTCGCCCTGGCGGGCTTCCTGCCGGTGCTCGTGTTCTATGTGATGCGCTGGCGCCGGATCGGGCGCGACCCCGCGGCCGGGCCGCTGTTCCCGCGCTACCAGCCGCCGGAGGGGCATTCGCCCGGAGGCCTGCGCTACCTGCGGCGGATGGGCCATGACACCCGGGCCTTCACCGCCGACCTGGTCGACCTCGCGGTGCAGGGGCACGTGGAGATCAGCCAGGGCGAGAAGCGCTGGTCGCTGCGGCGCCTGGACCCCGGCGGCGCGCCGGCGCGCAGGCACCAGCACGCGCTGCTCGATGCGCTGCTGCCGGGCACCGCGCCGCTGGAGTTGCACCACAGCAACGCCAGCACGGTCCAGGCGGCGCAGTCCGCCCACCGCAAGGCCCTGGAGGGTGTCTACACGCCGCGGTTCTTCGTCAACAACGGCGCGACGATCGCCATCGGCGTGCTGTGGTGGGTGGTGGTCTCGGGCCTGTCGCTCATCGCCGCCCTGGCGACCGGTGGCGCGGGCCTGCCGCTGGTGGCGGCGATCGGTGCGCTGGGCATCCTCGCCCACCTGGTCTTCGGCGTCATGATGAAGGCGCGCACCGTCGAGGGGCGCGCCCTGCTCGACGAGGTCGAGGGCCTGCGCCTGTACCTGGGGGTGGCCGAGCAGCGCGAGCTGGCCGGCCTTTCCGGCCCGGGCACCGAGCCGGCGCTCGACGCCGGCCGCTATGAACGGCTGCTGCCCTTCGCCATCGCACTGGACGTCGAGGAGGCCTGGACGCGGCGCTTCACCGTTGCCGTCGGCGCCGCGGCGGCGGCCGCGGCGGCGGCGGGCATGCACTGGTACCACGGCCGTGGCCCGGTCTCCGACCTCGGCTCGATGACCCGGTCGATCAGTTCCACCCTCAACAGCCAGATCTCTTCCGCCTCGTCGCCGCCGGGCAGCAGCTCCGGCGGCGGTGGTGGCGGATTCTCCGGCGGCGGTGGTGGCGGCGGGGGCGGCGGCGGTCGCTGAGTCCGGGCGCGGTCAGCGCCGGCGGCCGCCGAGCCCCCCGAGCGTGCCGCGCAGCAGCTCGCGCCCGATCTGGTTGCCCATCGTGCGCATCGTGGACTTGGTCACCGCCTCGATGGCTCCCTGGCGGCGGCCGGTGCCGAAGAGCATGTCCTTCAGCCAGCTGCCGCCCTTCGCGTTCGATTGCCCCGCGGCGCTGCCGCCCTTGCCGGCACCGGCTGCAGGCGCCGGCTCGACGGCTTCCGCGGCACGCGCCGCCAGCAGCTCGTAGGCCGATTCGCGGTTCACGGCGGTGTCGTACTTCGCGCCCACCGGACTGCGGCTGCGCACCAGCGTGCGCTCCTCGTCGCTGATCGCGCCCATCCGGCAGCGCGGCGGTGCCATCAGGGTGCGTTCGACCGGCATCGGCACGCCCCGGTCCTGCAACGTGGACACCAGGGCTTCGCCGACGGCCAGTTCGCCGATCGCCTCGGCGACCTTGAAGGCCGGGTTGGGCACGAAGGTCTCCGCCGCCACCCGCACCGCGCGCTGGTCGCGTGGGGTGAAGGCGCGCAACGCGTGCTGGATGCGGTTGCCCAGCTGGCCCAGCACGTCGGTGGGCACGTCATCGGGCTGCTGCGAGCAGAAGTACACGCCCACGCCCTTGGAGCGGATCAGCCGCACCACCTGCTCGATGCGCTGGCGAAGCGCCGCCGGGCAGTCGTTGAACAGCAGGTGGGCCTCGTCGAAGACGAAGACCAGCTTGGGACGGTCGAGGTCGCCGACCTCGGGCAGGGTCTCGAACAGCTCGGAGAGCAGCCACAGCAGGAAGGTCGAATACAGCCTCGGGCTGGCGATCAGCCGGTCGGCGGCGAGCAGGTTGATCACGCCGCGGCCGGACATGTCCTGGCGCATCAGGTCGGCGAGCTCCAGGGCGGGTTCGCCGAAGAAGGCCTTGCCCCCGGCGTCCTCCAGGCGCAGCAGCGCGCGCTGGATCGCGGCCACCGACTGCGGCGAGACCAGCCCGTACTGCTGCGAGATGGCCTGGCGGTTGTCGCCCAGGAAGCCGAGCATGGCGCGCAGGTCGTCGAGGTCGAGCAGCAGCAGGCCCTGTTCGTCGGCGACCCGGAACAGCACGTCGATCACCCCGGACTGGGTGTCATTGAGCTCCAGCACGCGCGAGAGCAGGGTCGGGCCCATCTGCGAGACGGTGGTGCGCACCGGGTGGCCGAGCCGGCCGTGCACGTCCCAGAACACCACCGGGTTGGGCTCCGGCCGCCAGTCGTGGAGCCCCAGCGTGGCCAGGCGGGCGTCCATCCGCTCGCTGCGCGCGCCGGGCACCGCCATGCCGGCGATGTCGCCCTTGACGTCGGCCATGAACACCGGCACACCGATCCGCGAGAAGCCTTCGGCCAGCACCATCAGGCTCACGGACTTGCCGGTGCCCGTGGCTCCGGCGACCAGGCCGTGGCGATTGCCGTAGCGGGGCAGGAGGTGGACGTCGATCGAACCCTTGCCCAGGAAGATGTCGTCCACGGCGCCTGCCCTGCATATTGGAAGTCCGGCCGATTCTAGCCCCGCCGGGGGTGCGGCGGTCGAGGCCGGGTTGCCCGGGTCCGGCACCCCGGCTAGGCTGGCGCGCGCCACGCCCCGTCCGGACCCGCCATGCCCCGCCTGCTGCTGCTCGTGCTCCTGCTTCCCGTCGCCTGCGCCCAGACCGGCCCCCGCCCGGGCGCGACGCTGCCTGCGGACATGCAGGCGCAGCTGGACACCGCGGCCGAGCGCTACCGGCAGGGCCTGGAGCAGGCGGCGCGCGGGGAGGTCGCCAGCGGACACGAATCCATCGACGCAGCGACCTCGACGCTGCGGTCGCTGGCCAGCAGCTGCCTGGCGCGCAGCGACTGCGACCCGGCCCCGATCCTGGCGACCTACGACCGGCTGCTGGAGCGACGCAGCGCGCAGACCGAGGACGCGGCCGCCCCGGAGCCCAACGGCAGCGGCCGGGTCGCCTTCGAGGTCGCGCCGGTGGGCACCGGCACGCCCAACATCCTCAACGGACGCGACTTCGCCGAGGTCGTCGAGCTCAACGACGCGGTCAAGGCGGCGATGGTGGAGTGGCTGACCTGGATGCGGCCGCAGCTGTTGACCGCCTGGGACAACTACCAGTTCATGCGCCACCAGATGTGGCCGCCCTACGAGCGCGCGGGCCTGCCCGAGGCGCTGCTGTTCGGCATCATGGCCAAGGAGTCCGGCGGCCGCGTGCACGCGATATCCCGCGCCGGTGCCACCGGGCCGCTGCAGTTCATGTACCAGACCGGGCTGCGCTTTGGCCTCGGCCGCACCGACGGCTTCGACACCCGCTACGACCCGGGGCTGTCCTCGGCCGCCAGCGTGGCCTACCTGCAGGAGCGCCTGGCCGAGCTCGGTGGCGACATCGAGCTGTCGCTGGCCGCCTACAACGGCGGCGAGGGCCGGCTGCGCCGGCTGCACCAGGCGCACCCCGACAAGCGCTTCTGGGACCCGGAGATCTACGGGCAACTGCCGGCGGAGACCCGCGAGTACGTGCCGATGGTGCTGGCCGCGGCCTGGCTGTTCCTGCACCCGGAGGACTACGGGCTGGAGTTCTGGCAGGTCGACGCCAGTCCGGGCTCGGTCCTGCTGGCCCGCGACACCACGCTCAACGAGATCGCCATCTGCATCGGTTCCAGCGGCGCCCGCGAGGGCTGGTTCCGCGCGCTGCGCAACCTCAACCCGCAGCTGGGCACCAACGACCCGCTGCCGGCCGGCACCGGATTCAACCTGCCGCGCCAGCTCGAGCCGGTGTACTACTCCCAGTGCGCCGGCGACGGCCGCACAGAGCTGGCCTCGGCGCTGGTGCAGGCGCGCCCGCGCGCCCGGGAGCAGTCCAGCCGCGCGGCCGCGGCCGGCAGCCACACCGTCCGCCGTGGCGACACCCTGGCCGGCATCGCCCGCCGCTACGGCTGCGGCGGGACCTCGGCGCTGGCCCGCGCCAACGGCATCAGTGGCCCGAACTACCTGATCCGGCCCGGCCAGCGGATCCAGCTGGTCAACTGCCGCGGCTGAGCCCGGCGGCGGTGTCGGTTCATGTGGGCCGGGGTAGGCTCGACCGGACACCGCATGGAGCTCGCGCGATGCCGATGAAGAACTGGGTGGCGGTACTGGCGCTGGCCTGCCTGGGCTGGCCGGCGGCCGCCGATGCCATGCGCTGCAGCGGCCGGGTGGTGAGCAGCGGCGACTACGACTTCCAAGTCCGCGAGCGCTGCGGCGAGCCGTTCTGGGTGGAGCAGCGCTCCGAGCTGCTGGTCTCCGGCGCCGACGGGCCGCTGGAGCGGCGCGCCGAGCGCGTGATCGAGGTCTGGTACTACAACTTCGGTCCACGCTCGCTGGTGCAGCGGCTGGAGTTCGTCGACGGTCGTCTCTCCCGCAGCGGGACCGCCGGCTATGGCGTGAACCCCTCCCAGGCCGGGCGCGGCTGCAGCGACACCGACCTGCGTCGCGGCGCCACCACCGGCGAGGTGGTGCTGCGCTGCGGTCGCCCGGACTCCCAGGCGGTGCGCTACCGCGACGAGATCCGCCGCGACGGACGCGGCAACGAGCTGCTGCGCCCGCGCCAGGTCGAGGAATGGATCTATGCCGGCTCCGGCGGGCGCATGGCGCGCCGGGTGACCTTCGAGGACGGCCGGATCAGTTCGGTGACGACGCTGCCGCGCTAGGGCCGCCGGTCACACGGCCCAGGCGCTGGCCCATGCGGACCGCCACCTGGGGGTCGAGCCCGGGCTCCAGTTCCACCGCGTCCTTCGGAAACAGCGTGATGACCGTCGAGCCGTAGTTGAATCGGGCCATCTCCGCGTGCCGCGCCAGCTCGACGCCGCGGTCGCGCAGGTCGCGGGCGACGATGCGCCGGCCGTAGGGCGGGATCTCCTCGCCACCCCAGACCGTCTCGACGCCGGACACCAGGATTGCCCCGACCATCACCTGGCACATCGGCCCGAAGTCGGTGTCGAAGTGGCAGACCAGGCGCTCGTTGCGCGCGCACAGGCGGGGAATCTCGGCCATGGCCCAGGGCGCGACGCTGAACAGCCGCCCGGGCACGTGGACGGTACCGGCCAGGCGGCCGGCCCAGGGCATGTGGACCCTGTGGTAGTCGCGCGGGGAGAGGTAGATGTTGGCGAACCAGCCATCCTCGTAGGCGCGCGCGGCCTCCTCGCTGCCCAGCAGTTCGGCGATCGTGAACGACTGGCCCTTGGCCTGCACCATGCGGCCCTCGCGGATGCGGCCGGCCTGGTGGATGCGGCCGTCGGCGGGGACCAGCAGCGCCTGCGGGTCGGGGTCGGCCGGGCGGGCACCCTCGCGCAGCGCGCGGGTGAAGAAGGCGTTGAAGTGCGGGTACGCCGTCGGGTCGGGCTCCGCGGCCTCGCTCATGTCCACGCCGAACTTCCGGATTACCAGGCCGATCAGCCCGTCCTTGACCCAGCGCACCCGCACCCGGGCCAGCCGGTAGGCCAGGGACGACAGCAGGCGATGGGGCAGGGCGTACTGGACCAGCCGGCGCAGGCTCATCGACCGGCCTCGACCAGGCGCTGCAGGTCCTCGGCCAGGCGGCGCGGCGGGAAGGCCGGGCCGGGCTCGGTCGGCAATTGCGGTCGGATGAAGCCGACGAAATGGGCGTCGGGGTCGAGCAGGGCCAGCTGTGCGGAGTGGTCGATGGTGTAGTCGCCATTGCCGGTCGGGGCCTTGGCGAAGACCAGCAGCAGGCTGCGGCTGAAGCGTTCCAGGGTGGGGATGTCGGCGGTGGCGCCGATGGCGTGCTCGGTGAAGAAGCCGGCGTACTCCTGGGTCAGCTCCGGGCTGTCGCGTTCCGGGTCGGCGGAGACGAAGACGATGTTGGGATGGTCGGCGGGGTCCAGCGAGGCCTGCCACAGCCGCTCGGCCTGGCCGAGCTCGGCCAGCGTGGTCGGGCAGATGTCCGGGCAGTGGGTGAAGCCCAGGAAGACGATCGACCAGCGGCCCTTGAGGTCGGCCTTCGACAGCACGCCGCCGTCGGCGCGCTGCAGCTGGAAGTCCGGGATCTCGCGCGCCTGCGGCAGCAGGGTCACCAGGTCGAGTTCCGGGGCGCCCGCGGGTCCGGCGGTCTTCTGGGCGAACCACAGGCCGAGGCCGGCGGCCAGCGCGGCGACGATGATCAGCAGGGTGGTGCGGTTGAACATGGACGGGCACGGCGGTCGGGGAGCGGGCCGGCGATTATAGCCCGCCAACGCTTATACTCCCGTGCTTTCCCGTCGCGCCCGCACGCCCATGACCGCCGAACTGGCCACGATCATCGACTTCATCCGCCACGGCGCCACGCGTTTCGGCGAGGCGGGGCTGACCTTCGGGCACAGCTACGACAACGCGCTCGACGAGTCCACCCAGCTGGTCCTGCACGCGCTGCACCTTCCGCACGACCTCAACCCGGTCTACGGCCAGTCGCGGCTGACCGCGGCGGAGAAGGCCCAGGTGATGGCCCTGCTGCAGCGTCGCATCGACGAGCGGATCCCGGCGGCCTACCTCACCGGCGAGGCCTGGTTCGCCGGACTCAGCTTCAAGTCCGACCCGCGTGCCCTGGTGCCGCGCTCGCCGATCGCCGAGCTCATCGAGGCCGGCTTCCAGCCCTGGCTGGAGGGTCGCGAGGTCCACCGCGCGCTGGACATGTGCACCGGGTCGGGCTGCATCGCGATCGCGATGGCCCACCACAACCCGGACTGGTCGGTGGTCGGCGTGGACATCAGCCCCGACGCGCTGGCCCTGGCGGCGGAGAACCGCGAGCGGCTGCTGTGCCGCAACGTCGAGTTCCGTGCCTCGGACCTGTTTTCCGCGCTCCACGGCGAGGTCTTCGACCTGATCGTGAGCAACCCGCCCTACGTCACCCATGAGGAGACCGACGCGCTGCCGCCGGAGTACGCCCACGAGCCCGAGCTGGGCCTGCGCGCCGGCGACGACGGGCTGGACCTGGCCCTGGCGATCCTCCGCGACGCGCCCGAGCACCTCTCCGCCGACGGCGTGCTGATCTGCGAGGTCGGCGAGGCCGAGCACGCCCTGGTTGAGCTGCTGCCGGAGATGCCGTTCTCTTGGATCGAGTTCCGGGTCGGGCAGATGGGCGTGTTCGCGATCGAGCGCGACGACCTGGTGGCCCACCACGACCGCATCCGCGAGCTGGCCGACGCGCGGCGGGGCGGTTGAGGTGAACAGCTTCGGCCACCTGCTGCGGGTCACGACCTTCGGCGAAAGCCACGGGCCGGCGATCGGCTGCGTGGTCGACGGCTGCCCGCCGGGCCTGCCGCTGGCGCCGGAGGATTTCGTCCACGACCTGGGGCGGCGCGCCACCGGCAACTCGCGGCACGTGTCCCAGCGTCGAGAGTCCGACGCGGTCGAGATCCTCAGCGGCGTCTTCGAGGGCCTCACCACCGGCACCCCGATCGCCCTGCTGGTGCGCAACACCGATGCCCGCAGCAAGGACTACGCGGCCATCGCCGCGCAGTTCCGGCCGGCCCACGCCGACTACACCTACTGGCACAAGTACGGCATCCGCGACCCGCGCGGCGGCGGTCGCAGCTCCGCGCGCGAGACCACGATGCGCGTCGCCGCGGCGGTGATCGCCAGGAAGTGGCTGGCCGACCGCGGCATCACGGTCCGCGGCCACCTCTCGCAATTGGGCGAGCTGCTGCCGGAGGGGTTCGATTCCGCGGCGGTCGAGGCCAACCCGTTCTTCTGGCCCTGGGCCCCGCAGGTGCCGGCGCTGGAGTCCTACATGGACGCGCTGCGCAAGTCCGGCGACTCCGTCGGCGCGCGCGTGACCGTGGTGGCCGAGGGCGTGCCGCCGGGCTGGGGCGAGCCGGTCTACGGCAAGCTCGACGGCGAACTGGCCGCCGCCCTGATGAGCATCAACGCGGTGAAGGGCGTGGAGATCGGCGACGGCTTCGCCAGCGTCGCCCAGCGCGGCACGCAGCACCGCGACGAGATACGCCCCGACGGGTTCGTGTCCAACCACGCCGGCGGCGTGCTCGGCGGGATCAGCAGCGGGCAGGCGGTGGTCGCCTCCATCGCGCTCAAGCCCACCTCCAGCCTGCGCATTCCCGGGCGCAGCGTCGATGTGGACGGCCGGCCGATCGAGGTCGTCACCACCGGCCGCCACGACCCCTGCGTCGGCATCCGCGCCACGCCGATCGCCGAGGCGATGGTCGCCCTGGTGCTGATGGACCAGGCCCTGCGACACCGCGCGCAGTGCGGCGACGTGGGGCCGGTGGCGCCGCGGGTGCCGGGGGCCATGTCGTGATGGGACATCGCGGCTTTCACGATGTCTCCGGACGGGGTTGGCGGCGTATGCGAAAACCCGGGGGCGTCCGCGGTTGGGCCTGAGTCCGGCCGGAAGTCCGGCGCCCTCCGGCCCTGCGGGCCTCCGGGTGCGTGGTTCGCTCCGGCGATTTTCCGAACGGGCATCCTGCCCTTTCGGAAAACGGCGGGCATCCTTGCCCGCCGCCCTTCGGGTCTGGCCTGCGCGCCCCACCGCCTGCCACGGCCGGCCCCAGGCCCAACCGCGAACGCCCCCTCCACGCTCGCGCCCCCTGTATCCACATCCTCCATCGCCGGCGCCGTCTTCGATCGCCGGTCGAGCCCCGAAAGGAATCCTCCAATGAACGAGAAGCGCTTCAACATCGCCATCGTCGGCGCCACCGGCGCGGTCGGCGAGGCCATGCTGTCGATCCTGGCCGAGCGCCAGTTCCCGGTCGGCGAACTCCACGTGCTGGCCAGCGAGCGCTCGGCCGGCGACACCGTCGAGTATGGCGCCCGCAAGCTCACCGTCGGCAACCTGGCCGACTTCGATCCCGCCGGCGTCGACATCGCCCTGTTCTCGGCCGGTGGCGACGTGTCCAAGGCACACGCGCCCCGCTTCGCCGCGGCCGGCGCGGTGGTCATCGACAACTCCTCGGCCTTTCGCTACGACGACGACGTCCCGCTGGTCGTCGCCGAGGTCAACCCCGAGGCGGCGGCGGACCGGCCCCGCGGCATCATCGCCAACCCCAACTGCTCCACGATGCAGATGCTCGTGGCGCTGGCGCCGATCCACCGCGCGGTCGGCATCACCCGCATCAACGTCGCCACCTACCAGTCGGTCTCCGGCGCCGGCCGCAGCGCCATGGAGGAGCTGGGGCGCCAGACCGCGGCCCTGCTGAACTTCCAGGAGGCGAAGCCGGAGCGCTTTTCCGCCCAGATCGCCTTCAACCTGATTCCCCAGATCGACGCCTTCCTCGACAACGGCTACACCAAGGAGGAGATGAAGCTGGTCTGGGAGACGCGCAAGATCCTCGGCGACGACGGCATCCAGGTGAACCCCACCGCGGTGCGGGTGCCGGTGTTCTACGGACACTCCGAGGCGGTGCACCTGGAGACCCGCGAGAAGATCGACGCCGACCGGGCGCGAGAGTTGCTGGCCGGGGCGCCCGGTGTCGAGGTCGTCGACGACCCGGCGTCGGGGGCCTGGCCGACCCCGGTCACCCATGCCGCGGGCACCGACCCGGTCTACGTGGGCCGGATCCGCGAGGACATCTCCCACCCGCGCGGCCTGAGCCTGTGGGTGGTCAGCGACAACATCCGCAAGGGTGCCGCACTCAACGCGGTGCAGATCGCCGAGCTCTTGGTGCGTGGCCGCGCCTGACCTATAGTCCGGGGAACGTGCATCCGCGGCCCGGCCGCGGATGCAGCGACCCCGGGGAGGGAACACGTGAGAAAGAAGCTGTTGACGTTGCCGTTGCTCGTCTCGCTGGTGCTCGCCAGCGGCGGTGCCGGGGCGGTGGGCCTGGGCCAGATCGAGGTCCAGTCGCGCCTGAACCAGCCGCTGGTGGCCGAGATCCCCCTGCTGCAGGTCGGCCCCGCCGATCTCGACCGCCTGCACGTGCGCCTGGCCTCGCCGGACGCCTTCGCCCGCGTCGGTCTCGACCGCCCGGCCAGCCTGGCGGCGAACCTGCAGTTCGAGATCGCGACCAACCCGCGCGGCCAGCCGGTGGTCCGCGTGACCACGCCCAGCCGCGTCAACGACCCCTTCGTGAGCTTCCTGCTTGAGGTGGAGTGGGGCGCCGGCCGACTGGTGCGCGAGTACAACATCCTGCTCGACCCGCCCTACATGGCGCCGGCAACCCGCGTCCAGGTCGCACCGGCGACCACCAGCCCGCCGCCGGCCCAGGTGCCGCCGGCGGTGGTCGATCGACCGGCCCCGGCGCCGGAGCCCCCGCCGCGGCCCGAGCCGCGACCCGAACCCGCGCGGCCCGCGCCCGAGGCCCCGGTCGCCGACGTGCCGGCGCCCTCGCGCCCGGCGCCCCAGCCGGTGCAACCACTGCCGCCGCAGCCGCGTCCGGCCGGCGGAACCTTCACCGTGGCCACCGGGCAGACCCTCAGCGGCATCGCCGGGCGCGAGCGCGACCCCGACGTCAGCGTCAACCAGATGATGATCGCGCTGCTGCGGGCCAATCCCGACGCCTTCATCGACGGCAACATCAACCTGCTTCGCGCGGGCGCGGTGATGCGCCTGCCCTCCCGCGAGGACGTGCTGGCCGTGCGCGTGGCCGAAGCCAACGCCATCGTCGCCGAGCACGCCGCCACCTGGGAGGCCCGGCGCCCGCCGGTGCCGCAACCGGCCGAGTCGCCGGCCGCGACCGCGCCGCGTCGCGAGGTCGCCTCCGCAGCCGAGGCGCGGCTGGAGATCACCCCGCCGGCCGGCGAGGCCGACCAGCCCGGTGCCCAGACCGGTGCCGCGCAGGCCGGCGAGGGCACGCAGCTGCGCGTCGAACTGAGCCAGACCCAGGAAGAGCTGGCGACGCGCGAGGCCGAGGTGCAGGACCTGCGGGCCCGGCTCGACGCGCTGGAGGAGCTCAGCGAGCAGCAGTCGCGGATGATCGAGCTGCGCAACGACGAGGTCCTGGCGCTGCAGCAGCAGCTCGAGCAGGCGCGCGAGCAGGCCGGCGAGTCGCCGCCGCCCGGCCGGGCGGCGCAAGGCCCGTGGTATGCCCACCCGCTCACGCTGGGCGGGTTGCTCCTGCTGGTCATCGGCGCCCTGGTGTGGCTGTTCACGCGACGCCGTCCGGACACCGTCGAGGTGCGTCCGGGCGCCGGCCGCTCGGCCCGGGCGGGCAGCCTGGCCGCCAGCATCGAGGCGGCCCGCGGGGCAGGTCCGGCGGCTGGTGCGGCCTCCGAGGACCTCGCCGGGGACGAGCCGGCCGAGCCGGTCGTGGAGCCCGCCGAGCCGGATGCCCCGGCCCCCGCGCCGGTGTCCGACCACGCGCCCTCCGATGCGCCGGTGCACCCGTTCCCGCGCCCGGGACAGAGCTGGCAGGGCGTGCCGGTGGTGGTCGAGGACGAGTCGCCCGAAGACACCGCCGCCGCGTCCGGCGAGCCGGCGACGGCGCCGGGCGACGAGGGCTTCTTCGAGGCCGGCGACGACGTCGGAGAAGGCTTCTTCCAGGCGGAGACCCGCGAGGACGCGGGGGATGGGCTGGAGGCCGAAGACTCCGACGGGCCGGGTATCGAGGACGGCCTGGCGATCGACCTCGACGACGGCGAGGGGGATGCGGTCTCGACCAAGCTCGAGCTGGCCCGGGCCTACGTGGACATCGGCGATGTCGAAGGTGCGCGCAGCATGCTGCAGGAAGTGGTCGCCGAGGGAACCGACGAGCAGAAGGCCGAAGCGCAGGCCCTGCTCGACTCGCTGGGCTGAGCCCCGCCGGGCATTCGACCCGGGGAAAGCGGGGGCCGGGAAACCGGCCCCCGACCGTTTGAGGACGACGAGCTGGACACCGCAATTCCCTCCCGCTGGGCCCTGGGCCTGGAATACGACGGCACCGACTTCCTCGGCTGGCAGCGCCTGGGGCATGGCGACAGCGTGCAGGCCCGCCTGGAGGCGGCACTGTCCTCGGTGGCGGACCAGCCGGTGGCGGTGCAGTGTGCCGGGCGGACCGACTCCGGCGTCCATGCCCGGTGCCAGGTCGTCCACTTCGACGCGCCGGTGCAGCGCGAGGCGCGCAGCTGGATGCTCGGCGGCAACAGCCGGATGCCGCGTTCGATCGCCATCCGCTGGGCGGTGCCGGTGGCCGCCGACTTTCACGCCCGGTACTCGGCCCGGGCGCGACGCTACGTCTACCGCCTCCTCAACCGACCGATCCGTCCCGCCTTGAACCGCCAATACCTGGCCTGGGAGCCCCGGCCGCTCGACCCCGCCGCCATGCACCGCGCCGCCCAGGCACTGCTGGGCGAGCACGACTTCAGCAGCTTCCGGGCCCAGGCCTGCCAGGCCCGGCACGCCCGCCGCAACCTGCACGCGATCGCCGTCCGGGCCGAGGAGGACGGGGTGGTGGCCTTCGACGTCCAGGCCAACGCCTTCCTGCACCACATGATCCGCAACATCGTCGGCAGCCTGATGCTGGTGGGGCGCGGCGAGCAGCCCGGGGACTGGATCGCCGAGGTGCTCGCGGCCCGCAACCGGGAGGTCGCCGGACCAACCGCCCCGCCGCAGGGGTTGACCTTCATCGGACCGATGTACCCGTCGAGCTGGGGCCTGCCCGCCGAGGCGACCCTGCCGGCCAGCCTGGAGGATGCCTGATGGCCACGGCCTCGAACTACGTGCGTACGCGGGTGAAGTTCTGTGGCGTCACCCGGGCCGGCGACATCCGCCTGGCCGGCGAGCTGGGTGCGGATGCGGTGGGTTTCGTCTTCGCCGAGCGCAGCGTGCGCCGGGTGACGCCCGAGGCCGCCCGGGCGCTGCGCGATGCGGTGGGCCCGATGCTCACGGTGGTGGCGCTGTTCATGGACAACACCACCGCCGAGATCGAGAAGGCCATCTCGGCCCTGCGCCCCAACCTGCTGCAGTTCCACGGCGGGGAGAACGAGGCGGAGTGCCGGCGCTGGGGCCTGCCCTACCTCAAGGCGGTGCCGATGCTGGGTCGTGCCGGTGCGCCGGAGCCGCTGCAGCTGCTGGGCAGCTTCCCGACCGCCGGCGGCTTCCTCTTCGACGGCCATGCTGCCGGCGAGCCCGGTGGTGGTGGTCGCCGCTTCGACTGGGCGCAGCTGCCGAGCACGCTGGGCCGGCCGTGGTTGCTCGCCGGTGGGCTGGACCCGGACAATGTCGCCGAAGCGGTGACCCGCACACGGCCCTGGGGCGTCGACGTCTCCAGCGGCATCGAAAGCGCTCCGGGCGTCAAGGACGGCGAGCGCATGAAGCGTTTCCTAGAAGAGGTTCGACGTGCCGACTGCACCACAGATGGATGAAGCCGCCGGCGGCGGCATCGACTACGCCGCCTTTCCCGATGCCGCAGGACACTTCGGCCGCTACGGCGGCGTGTTCGTCTCCGAGACGCTGATCCAGCCGCTGGCCGAACTCGACGCCGCCTACCGCCGCTACCGCGACGATCCGCAGTTCCTCGAGGAGCTGCAGCGCGACTACCGCCACTACGTCGGCCGGCCGAGCCCGATCTACGAAGCCGAGCGGCTCAGCCGCCACGTCGGCGGCGCGCGCATCCTGCTCAAGCGCGAGGACCTCAACCACACCGGCGCGCACAAGGTGAACAACACCATCGGCCAGGCCATGCTGGCCAAGCGCATGGGCAAGACCCGGATCATCGCCGAGACCGGGGCCGGCCAGCACGGCGTCGCCAGTGCCACCGTGGCCGCGCGCCTGGGCCTGGAGTGCGTGGTGTACATGGGGGCGGTGGATGTCGAGCGGCAGGCCCCGAACGTGTTCCGGATGAAGCTGCTGGGCGCGCAGGTGCGCGCGGTCGAGTCGGGCTCGCGCACGCTCAAGGACGCACTCAACGAGGCCATGCGCGACTGGGTCACCAACGTCGCCGACACCTTCTACATCATCGGCACCGTCGCCGGGCCACACCCCTACCCGATGCTGGTGCGCGACTTCAACGCCGTGGTCGGCCGCGAGGCGCGCGAGCAGATGCTGCAGGAGTACGGCCGCCTGCCCGACGCGCTGGTGGCCTGCGTGGGCGGCGGTTCCAACGCCATCGGCCTGTTCCATCCCTTCCTCGGCGACGAGGGGGTGGCGATGTACGGCGCCGAGGCCGCCGGCGACGGGGTCGAGACCGGCCGCCACGCCGCCTCGCTGGTGGCCGGGCGGCCGGGCGTGCTGCACGGCAACCGCACCTACGTCATCGCCGACGAGGACGGGCAGATCGGCGAGACCCACTCGGTTTCCGCCGGCCTGGACTACCCCGGCGTCGGCCCCGAGCACGCCTGGCTCAAGGACATCGGCCGCGCGAACTATGTCCCGGTGACCGACGCCGAGGCGATGGAGGCCTTCCACCTGCTGGCCCGGACCGAGGGCATCCTCGCCGCACTGGAGTCCAGCCACGCCATCGCCCACGCCATCAAGCTGGCCCGGGAGCTGCCCCGCGACGCCCTGGTCCTGGCCAACCTCTCCGGCCGCGGCGACAAGGACATCTTCACCATCGCCAAGCGCGAGGGCATCGAACTGTGAACCGCATCGACGCCTGTTTCGCGGGCCTGCGCGAGCGCGGCCGAAAGGCCCTCATCCCCTTCATCACCGCCGGCGACCCCTCGCTGGAGGCCACCGTCCCGGTCATGCATGCCCTGGTCGAGGGCGGTGCGGACGTGATCGAGCTGGGCATGCCGTTCTCCGACCCGATGGCCGATGGTCCGGTGATCCAGCGCAGTTCCGAGCGCGCGCTGGCCCGCAAGGCCGGAACCGCCTTCGTGTTCGACTGCGTGCGCCGCTTCCGGTCGCGCGACGCGACCACCCCGGTCGTGCTGATGGGCTACCTCAATCCGGTGGAGATGCGCGGCATGGATCGCTTCGCCGCCGAGGCCGCCGAGGCCGGGGTGGACGGGCTGCTGCTGGTCGACCTGCCGCCGGAGGAGGCCGCGGACTTCCGCGAGGCGTTCAGCCGGCATGGGCTGGCGCTGATCCCGCTGGCCGCGCCGACCACCTCCGACGCCCGCCGCGACCGCATGGCGCGGGAGGCCCAAGGCTACATCTACTACGTCAGCTACGCCGGGGTCACCGGCGGCAGCCAGCTCGACACCTCGGCGGTCGTCGCGCCCGTGCAGGCGCTGCGCGAGCGCGCCGAGGCGCCGGTGGTGGTCGGATTCGGCATCCGCGACGCCGCCACCGCCGCGGCGCTGGCGCCGCTGGCCGACGGCGTCGTGGTCGGCAGCGCCCTGGTGCAGTGCATCGCCGGGCACGACGATCCAACGGCGGCGGCGCGGGCCGCGGCCGGGTTCATCGCACCGCTGCGGTCGGCGATCGACCCGCCGACGGCCTGATCCGGCCGCCGGCCGCGTTTCTGGCAGCGGGGCCTCCTCGGCTACACTGTCGGGTCCCGAACTCACCGAGCGACCGATGAGCTGGCTCCAGAAACTCATGCCCGCGCGCATCCGCACCCAGGGTGGCAACAAGCGCACCGTCCCCGAAGGCCTCTGGGACAAGTGCGAGCGCTGCTCGGCCGTGCTCTACCGGCCGGAGCTCGAGCGCAACCTCGAGGTCTGCCCCAAGTGCAACCACCACCGCCCCATCCGGGCCCGCGCCCGCCTCGAGGCGCTGCTGGATGCCGGCAGCGCGGCCGAGATCGGCGAGGCGCTGGGACCGGTGGACGTGTTGAAGTTCCGCGACTCCAAGAAGTACGCCGACCGCATCAAGGCCACCCAGAAGTCGGTGGGCGAGCGCGATGCGCTGGTGGCGCTCAAGGGCACGCTGATGGGGCGTGGCCTGGTGGCGGCGGCCTTCGAGTTCCGGTTCATGGGTGGTTCGATGGGATCGGTCGTCGGCGAGCGCTTCGCGCTGGCCGCCGAAGCGGCGCTGGCCGACCGCGTGCCCTTCGTGTGCTTCTCCGCCAGCGGTGGCGCGCGCATGCAGGAGGGCCTGTTCTCGCTGATGCAGATGGCCAAGACCTCCGCGGCCCTGGGGCGGCTGCGGGCCGCCGGCGTGCCCTACATCTCGGTGCTCACCCACCCCACCACCGGCGGCGTCTCGGCCAGCTTCGCGATGCTTGGCGACCTCAACATCGCCGAACCCCAGGCCCTGATCGGGTTCGCCGGGCCGCGGGTGATCGAGCAGACCGTGCGCGAGACCCTGCCCGAGGGCTTCCAGCGATCGGAATTCCTGCTCGACCACGGCGCCGTCGACATGATCGTCGACCGCCGCGAGATGCGCGATCGCCTGGCGCAGGTCCTGGCCCTCCTGACCCGGCAGCCGGCGCCTTCCGCGCAGCCGGTCGCCGCGCACGCCTGAGGCCGGCGTGGCGGGCCGCAGGTACTTCGGCACCGATGGCATCCGCGGGCGTGTGGGCGAGGGGCCCATCGCGGCGGACTTCGTGCTGCGCCTGGGGAACGCGCTGGGCCGGGTGCTGTCGGGGCAGGGCGACGCCCCCCCGGTGGTGGTGATCGGCAAGGACACCCGGATCTCCGGCTACATGTTCGAATCCGCGCTGGAGGCCGGGCTGGTGGCCGCCGGCGCCCACGTGCGCATGCTCGGGCCCATGCCCACGCCCGGCGTGGCGCAGCTCACGCGCTCACTGCGGGCCTCGGCGGGCATCGTCATCTCCGCGTCCCACAACCCGTTCCACGACAACGGCATCAAGTTCTTCTCCGCCCAGGGCGAGAAGCTCGACGACGCGACCGAGGCGGCGATCGAGGCGGCCATCGACGAGCCCTTCCTGACCGTGGATTCCGCGCGCATCGGCAAGGTCCAGCGGATCGCCGACGCGGCCACGCGCTACGTCGAGTTCTGCAAGTCCACCGTCCCGGTGAGCCTCACGCTCAACGGCCTGAGGCTGGCGCTGGACTGCGCCCACGGCGCCACCTACCAGGTCGCCCCGACCCTGTTCGAGGAACTGGGCGCGGAGGTGCTGGCCATCGGCGACGAGCCCGACGGCCTGAACATCAACCAGGGCGTGGGCTCGACCCACATCCATGCGCTGTGCGAGCAGGTCCGGCGCACCGGCGCCGACCTGGGCATCGCCTTCGATGGCGACGGCGACCGGGTGATGATGGTCGACGCCACCGGCGAGCCGCTCGACGGCGACGACATCCTCTACATCCTCGCCTGCGCCTGGCAGGCCCGCGACCGCCTCGCCGGGCCGGTGGTGGGCACGCTGATGACCAACTACGGCCTGGAGATGGCCCTGGCCGGCCGTGGCATCGGCTTCGTCCGCGCCCAGGTCGGCGACCGCCACGTGCACCAGAAGCTGGTCGAGCACGGCGGGGTGCTGGGCGGTGAGACCTCCGGCCACATCCTGTGCCTGGACCGCGCCGGCACCGGCGACGGCATCGTCAGCGCCCTGCAGGTGCTCGAGGTGCTGCGCGACAGCGGCGAGGGCCTGGCCGGGCTGCGACGCGGCTTCACCAAGGTGCCGCAGAAGACGGTCAACATCCGCCTTCCGGACGGCGCCCGTCCGTTGCAGGACCCGGCCGTGGTCTCGGCCCTGGCCCAGGCCGATGCGGACCTGTCGGGGAAGGGCCGTGCGTTCATGCGCGCCTCGGGCACCGAGCCGGTGCTGAGGGTCACCGTCGAGGCCGCCGACGCGGCGCGGATGGAACACTGGATCGAGCGCCTCGGCGAGGCCGTGCGTTCGGCGGTGGGCGAAGCCGCGTCCTGATCCCCGTCAAACCGGCGTCATGCCCGCGCTGGCATCCTTTCCCCTTTCCTCCACGTCGACCGGACTCCCCATGAGCAGCATCCCCACCCTCGACATCCGCCGCTTCGACCAGCCCGGCGAGCGCGACGCCTTCGTGTCCGAACTGGGCGCCGCCTACCGGGAGTGGGGCTTCTGCGGCATCCGCGGCCACGGCATCGCGGAGGACCGCATCCAGGGCGCCTACGACGCCTTCGTGCGCTTCTTCCAGCTGCCCGCCGAGACGAAGATGAAGTACCACCTGCCGGGCACCGGCGGGGCCCGTGGCTACACGCCCTTCGGCGTGGAGACCGCGAAGGATTCGAAGTACCCCGACCTCAAGGAGTTCTGGCACATCGGCCGCGAACTGCCAGCGGACTCGCGCTACCGCGAGGTGATGCCCGACAACCTGTGGCCGGCCGAGGTGCCCGGCTTCCGCGAGCACGGCTACGGCCTCTACCAGGCGCTCGATGCGCTGGGTTCGAAGGTGCTCGCCGCGCTGGCCCTGCACATCGGGCTGGACGAGGACTTCTTCGCCGACAAGACCCGGTTCGGCAATTCGATCCTGCGGCCGATCCACTACCCGCCGATCACCGCGCCGGACGTGCCCAACGTCCGTGCCGGCGCCCACGAGGACATCAACTTCATCACCCTGCTGGTCGGCGCCAGTGCCGCCGGCCTGGAGGTGCTCTCGCGCAAGGGCGAGTGGGTGCCGTTCACCGCCGAGTCCGACACCATCGTCGTGAACATCGGCGATATGCTCCAGCGGCTCACCAACCACGTCTATCCCTCGACCACGCACCGGGTGGTCAACCCGCCGGGCGATGCGGCGCGCAGGCCCCGCTACTCCACGCCGTTCTTCCTGCACCCCAACCCGGACTTCGAGATCCGGACGCTGCCCGGCTGCATCGGCCCGGACAACCCCGACCGCTACCCGGAGCCGATCACGGCGCACGGGTACCTCGAGCAGCGGCTGCGCGAGATCAAGCTGAAGTGAGGCCGGCGGCCGCCGCGGTCAGCGGTCGTCGCGGAAGTCCTTCGAGCGGGCGTTGACCAGGCGCCGCGCCAGTCCGTCGGGCAGGTGCTTGGACACCTGCCGGATCAACCGGTAGCGCCAGCCGGGGATGCACAGCAGCCGGCCGGCCTCGACGGCATCGATGCCGGCCCGGGCCACGTCGCCGGCATCCAGCCACATCCCCCTGGGCATCTTCGACACCTGCGCACGGGTGCCGGTGACGTCGTGGAACTCGCTGTAGGTGAAGCCCGGGCACAGGGCGGTGACGTTGACGCCGCGCGGGCCGCATTCCTGGGCCAGGGATTCGGAGAAGCGGATCATCCAGGCCTTCACCGCGCCATACATCGTGTGTCCCGCCGAGCCGGGAACCAGTCCGGCCACCGAGGCCACGTTGAGCACCCGGCCGTGGCCGGCGGCCTCCATCGCGGGGAGGAACCGGTGGGTCAGCTCGGCGACCGAGCCGACCATGACCTGCAGGAAGTCCGCGTGGGTACGCCAGTCCGAGGACAGGAAGCGGCCGGGGACGCCGTAGCCGGCGTTGTTGAGCAGGGTGGTGACGGTCAGGCCGGCGGCGTCGACGGCGGCCTGCAGCGCGGCCGGGGCTTCAGGGTCGGCCAGGTCCGCCGATACCGTCACAACGGCCCCGGGGCCGCCGAGTTCGTCCGCCAGCCGCTGCAGCCGGTCCTGTCTTCGCGCGGTGAGCACGAGGTGGTGGCCACGCTGGGCGTAATCCCGGGCGATGGCTTCCCCGATGCCGCTGGAGGCGCCGGTGACCAGGGCGACAGGACGGAGGGGGGCTTTGACGGACATCAGCGCAATCCGGAGGGTGGACGCTCGAGTCTATCGGGCCGCCGCCCCGTCCGGCGAGACGGCCCACCGGGCCCCGGCGCGGCATGCGGTCGCCGTGCTGGCGTGCCCGTGCCTCTGCCTGGGGCTGGCCGCCGCGGCGATGGCCGGGGACGCCTTGGAGGTGACCGTCCGCGACCACGACGGCGCGCCGGTTTCCGGGGCCGTGGTCAGCGTGCACGGGCTCGCCGCCCAGCCGGAGGCGGAGCAGGATCGGCAGGCGGTGATCGAACAGGTCGGCGCCCGCTTCGTGCCCGACGTGCTGGTCGTGCGGACCGGGACCGCCGTGCGGTTCCCGAACCTCGACCGGATCCGGCACCACGTGTACTCGTTCTCGCCGGCCCGACGCTTCGAGCTTCCGCTGTACAGCGGCGAAGTCCATGCCCCGGTGGTCTTCGACGTGCCCGGCGTGGTCGTGCTCGGCTGCAACATCCACGACTGGATGCTGGGTTACGTCGTGGTCCTGGACACCGCGTGGCACGCCCGCAGCGGCGAGGACGGGGTCGCCCGCATCCCGGCGCCGCCGGCCGAGGCGACCGTGCAGGTCTGGCACCGGTCCATGGCGCCGGACGCGGAGCCCGTGCGGGTGGTGCTGGACGGGACCGGGGGATGGCCGGGCATCGAGGTCGGGATCGACCTGTCCACGCCGCCGGTGGTGCGCAGCCGGGGCGACGCCCGGTGAGGCCGCGCTGGCCGTTCGCACGCTGGCGCCTGCAGGACCGGCTGCTGGCGCTGGTCGTCGGCCTGGTGCTGGGTCTGCAGGTGCTGGTGCTGGTCGCGGTCGGGGTGTCGGTGAACCGCGCCGTCGAGATCCAGATCGGCCATGAACTCGATGTCGGGCACCGGGTCTGGACGCACTTCGTCGAGGCGCGTGGCGAGGCGCTGCTCGACGCCGCCGGCGTGCTGGCCGCCGACTTCGGCTTCCGCAGCGCCGCGGCGTCCGGGGATCTTCCGACCATGCGTTCGGCGCTGGACAACCACGCCCGTCGTGCGGGGGCGGCCAGGGCGATCCTGCACGCGCCCGACGGCGACGTGCTCGCCGAGGGCGGCGGTGGCGGTGGCCCCGGGGCCTGGCCACCGATGGATGCGTGGCTGGCGGGTGCCGATCCGCTGCGCGGCCGCCAGGGCCTGTTCCGGGTCGGGGAGGGCATCTACCAGGTCGCGACGGTGCCGGTGATGGCGCCGACGCGGATCGCCTGGGTCAGCATGGCCCACCCGCTGGACGGCGACTCGCTGGAGGCCTTCGCGACGCTGTCGGGACTGCGGGCGGAGGTCCGCGCCGACGGCGAAGGGGCGGGGCGCCCGTCCCGGATGGCCGGCGAGGTGAAGGCCGGGGACGGGCCGGTGCTGCTGTCCTCGGGGCCCGGCGAGGTCGTCGCCCAGGTCTTCGCACTCGAACTGGCCGGCGGAACCGGTGCCCACGGCGAGCTGGTGCTGCTGGCGTCCGCCGACGCGGTGCTGGCGCCGTATGCGCGGATGCGCTGGTGGATCATCGGCATCTCCTTTGCCGGCGCCCTGGTCGCGCTGGTGGTGGCCGTCGCGGTCGGTCGCAGCGTGGGCCGGCCGGTCGCCGCGCTGGCCGGTATCGCACGGCGGGTGGCCGATGGCGATTTCGCCGGTCGTGTCGAGCCGCCGGCCGGCGGCGAGATCGGCGACCTCGCCCGGGCCTTCAACCACATGCAGGAGGGCTTGGCGCAGCGCGAGGCCCGCATCGTCCACCAGGCCCGCCACGACGGCCTCACCGGGCTGCCCAACCGCGCCGCCGCCGCCGCGGGCCTGGCCGGGATGCTGGATCAGGGCGTGCCGTGTGCCGCACTGATGGTCGACCTGGACCGCTTCAAGGAGGTCAACGACACGCTTGGCCACGCCTTCGGCGATGCGCTGCTGCGCGAGGTCGCCGGCCGCCTGTCCGGCTGTGCCGGCGCGCACGACATCGTCGCCAGGCTGGGCGGTGACGAGTTCCTGCTGCTGCTGCGGGATGCCGATGCCGGTCGCGCGCAATCGGTGGCCGCGCAGGCCGCCGCCCGGCTGCGCGAGCCGATGCAGATCCAGGGCACCCAGGTCGCGGTCGAGGCCAGCGTCGGGGTGGCCCTGGCGCCGCTGCACGCCGACAGCCCCGAGGCGCTGGTGCGCCGCGCGGACATGGCCATGTACGAGGCCAAGCAACGCCGCCAGGGCGTGTGCACCTACCAGCCCGGCCGGGAGGAGTCGCACCTGCGCCGCATCGGCCTGATGCGTGACCTGCGTGGAGCGGCCGAGCGCGGCGAGTTCGCCCTGGTCTTCCAGCCCAAGCTGTCGCTGGCCTCCGGCCGGGTCTGCCACGCCGAGGCGCTGCTGCGCTGGGACCATCCGGTCTCGGGGGCGGTCCCGCCGGACGAGTTCATCCCGTTGGCCGAAAGCGCCGGCCTGGTCGGCGGCATCAGCGCCTTCGTCATCGACCGGGCCCTGGCCGCCTGCGCGCAGTGGCAGGCCGGGGGGCTGGAGATCGCCGTGGCGATCAACCTCTCGGCGATGGACCTGCTCGACGACGGCCTGCCGGAGCGCATCGACGCCGCCCTGGGCCGGCACGGCCTGGCCGCCAGGGCGCTGATCGTGGAGGTCACCGAGAGTGCGGTCATGCGCGACATCGACTACGCGGCGCGGGTGCTGCAGCGACTGCGCGAGGGCGGCGTCCGCGTGGCCATCGACGACTTCGGCACCGGGCACTCCTCGCTGTCACAGCTCAAGCGCCTGCCGGTCGACGAGCTCAAGATCGACAAGAGCTTCGTGATGCGCCTGGAGGCGGGTGGCGACGACGAGATCATCGTGCGCTCGACCATCGAGATCGGGCACAACATGGGCCTGTCGGTCATCGCCGAAGGCGTGGAGACCCAGGCCGGACTGGACCTGCTCAGGCGCCATCGCTGCGACATGGTCCAGGGCTACCTGTTCAGCAGGCCGCTGCCGCTGGACGCCTTCCGCGACTGGTGCACCGCGCGCAACGCGGCGCCGCAGCCGCGGTCGCAGGAGGCCGGGCAGGGGGTTTGAACCCGCCGGTGCGGCCGGTATCCTTTGCGCCCCACACCGAGCGGACCCTGGCATGCGCACTCCCATCGTCGCTGGAAACTGGAAGCAGAACGGCCTGCGTGCATTCGGCCGCGACCTGATGCAGGCGCTGGTCGATGCCGGTCGCCCCGCGGGCGTGGCGGTGGTGGTGTGTCCGCCGATGCCCTACATCGCCGGGCTGGTCGAGTCCCACGGTGGCCATGGCATCGCCTTCGGGGCCCAGGACGTGGGCACCCACGCCGAGGGCGCCCACACCGGCGAAGTGGCTGCGGAAATGCTGGCCGACATCGGCTGCCGCTACGTCCTGGTCGGGCATTCCGAGCGCCGCACCGACCAGGGCGAGGACAACGCCCTGGTCGCCGCGAAGTTCATGGCGGCGCGGCGGGCCGGGCTGGTGCCCGTGCTGTGCGTGGGCGAGACCCTGGAGCAGCGGGAGGCCGGCCAGGCCGAGGCGGTCATCAGCGCCCAGCTGCAGGCCGTGGTCGAGGCCGGCGGGGTGGCCGCCTTCCAGGGGGCCGTCGTGGCCTACGAGCCGGTCTGGGCGATCGGGACCGGGCGCACGGCCAGCCCGGAGCAGGCGCAGGACATCCACGCCTTCATCCGTGGCGAAATCGGGCGCGGCGATGCTACAATCGCGGGCTCGCTTCCGGTCCTGTACGGTGGAAGCGTGAAGCCCGCCAACGCCGCCGAGCTGTTCGCGCAGCCCGACATCGATGGTGGCCTCATCGGCGGCGCCGCCCTGGCCGCCCCGGATTTCCTCGCCATCGTCGCGGCTGCGGCGAAGGCCTGAAGTGAACGCTATGGCCCTGCAGATTGCCACCGTCGCCTACCTGTTCATCGCCATCGCGATGGTCGTCCTGATCCTCATGCAGCGTGGCTCCGGCGCCGGCGCCGGCGCGGGCTTCGGTGGTGGCGGCGGCTCCTCGGCGTCGGTCTTCGGCGCGCGCGGTTCGGCCAACTTCCTGTCCAAGGCGACGAAGTGGCTGGCCATCGTCTTCTTCATCCTCAGCCTGGGCATGGCGATGTACGTCAGCCGCGGCGGCCGTCCGGTCGTGGAGATGGACATGGGGGTGATGGGTTCGGTGCCGGCGGCCTCGGAAACCGCGCCTGCGGCCGGGTCCGCCGATGGCGACGTTCCGGCCGCGCCGGAACTGGTCATCCCCGAGGACGCCGGGTCCGACGTGCCGGTGCTCGAGGTCGAGGAACCGGCCCCGGAGGATGACCCGGAAGGCTGACAGCCTGCTACAATACGACGGTTGCCGGAAGGGTTTCCGGCAGCGCAAGACAAGCCCAGGTGGCGGAATTGGTAGACGCACTACCTTGAGGTGGTAGCGACCACTGGTCGTGGGGGTTCGAGTCCCCCCTTGGGCACCATTCAAACACGGCGCAACGCCGCCCCGGCCAGCGGGCGGCCTGCGCCATGTGCCCCGCCGGGGCCAAGCGAGGAAGCCACGTGCTGGGCGAGTATCTGCCGATCCTGCTGTTCCTGATCGTCGCCACGGGCATCGGAATCGCCCTGCTGGTGATCGGTTGGGCCCTGGGCCCCAAGCGCCCCAACGCCGAGAAGCTCTCGCCCTACGAGTGCGGCTTCGAGGCCTTCGAGGACGCGCGCACGCAGTTCGACGTGCGTTACTACCTGGTCGCCATCCTGTTCATCATCTTCGACCTGGAAATCGCCTTCCTGTTCCCGTGGGCCGTCGTCTTCCGCGACATCGGCGCGCCGGCCATCGCCGCCATGGCGGTGTTCCTGGGCATCCTGGTCATCGGCTTCATCTACGAGTGGAAAAAGGGAGCGCTGGAATGGGAGTGAGCGAGTTCTTCCATAACCCGGTCCCGGTCGGTCGGGTCGACGACATCCTGCGTCCGGAAGGCGACAACCCGCTGCTGGAGCGCGGCTTCGTCACCACCAGCATCGATGCGCTGGTCAACTGGGCCCGGACCGGTTCGATGTGGCCGATGACCTTCGGCCTGGCCTGCTGCGCGGTGGAGATGATGCACGCCGGCGCCGCGCGCCTGGACCTCGACCGCTACGGCGTGGTGTTCCGTCCGTCGCCGCGCCAGTCCGACGTCATGATCGTCGCCGGCACCCTGGTCAACAAGATGGCGCCGGCCCTGCGCAAGGTCTACGACCAGATGCCCGACCCCAAGTGGGTCATCTCCATGGGCAGCTGCGCCAACGGCGGCGGCTACTACCACTATTCCTATTCGGTGGTTCGCGGCTGCGACCGCGTGGTTCCCGTCGACGTCTACGTGCCCGGCTGCCCGCCGACGGCCGAGGCGCTGGTCTACGGGATCCTGCAGCTGCAGAAGAAGATCCGCCGCACCAACACCATCGCGCGCTGACCCGAAGGGTCCAGCGCCCCGGTACGAACTAGAGGCACGCCAAGCCCCATGGCCGAGCAAGCGTCCACCTTCGAGCAGCGACTCAGCGAGCGTTTCGGCGACCGCGTCGTCGAGGTCCACCGCGTCCGCGGCGAGACCACGATGGTGGTCCAGTCCGCGCACTGGGTCGACATCGCCCGCGCCCTCCGCGACGAGCCGGAGTTCCATTTCGAGCAGTGCGTCGACCTGTGTGGCGTCGACTACCTCGGTTTCGGCGACGTGGAATGGGACACCACCGGGGTGTCCTCGGAAGGCTTTTCGCGCGGCGTGGAAGGGCAGGGGCCGGGGCGCTTCGCCTGGGCCGAGCGGCCGCGACCGGGGCATGTCCACAACCGCTTTGCCGTCGTGGCGCACCTGCTCTCGGTCAGGCACAACCGCCGCCTGCGCATCCGCGCCTTCTGCGAGGACGACTCGCTGCCGGTGATCGGGTCGCTGGTCGATGTGTGGCCGGGCCTGAACTGGTTCGAGCGCGAGGCCTTCGACCTGTTCGGCATCCTGTTCGAGGGCCACCCCGACCTGCGCCGCATCCTCACCGACTACGGCTTCATCGGGCACCCGTTCCGCAAGGACTTCCCGCTGGTCGGCAACGTCGAGGTCCGCTACGACGAGGAGAAGCGCCGCGTGGTCTACGAGCCGGTCTCCATCGAGCCGCGCGTGGGCGTGCCGCGCGTGGTCCGCCACGACTCTCGCCTGCAGCAGGCGAACGCCGAGAAGCAGGGCAGGGCCGAGCGATGAACCAGGAAATCCGCAGCTACACGATGAACTTCGGCCCCCAGCACCCGGCCGCGCACGGCGTGCTGCGCCTGGTGCTGGAGATGGACGGCGAGGTCGTGCGCCGCGCCGACCCGCACGTGGGCCTGCTGCACCGGGCCACCGAGAAGCTGGCCGAGTCCAAGCCGTTCAACCAGTCCATCGGCTACATGGACCGCCTGGACTACGTCTCGATGCTGTGCAACGAGCACGCCTACGTCATGGCGATCGAGCAGCTCATGGGCGTGCAGCCGCCGGAGCGCGCGCTGTGGATCCGCACGATGATGGACGAGGTCACCCGGATCCTGAACCACCTCATGTGGGTCGGGACCAACGGGCTGGACCTCGGCGCGATGGCGATCTTCCTCTACGCCTTCCGCGAGCGCGAGGAGCTCATGGACGTGTACGAGGCGCTGTCCGGCGCCCGCATGCACGCCGCCTACTACCGCCCCGGCGGCGTCTACCGCGACCTGCCCGAGCGCATGCCGCAGTTCAAGGAGTCCCCGTTCCGCAAGGGCCGCGACCTCAAGCGCTCCAACGCCTGGCGCGAGGGTTCGGTGCTGGACTTCATCGAGGCCTTCGCCGACGACTTCCCGTCGAAGGTCGACGAGTACGAGACCCTGCTCACCGACAACCGCATCTGGAAGCAGCGCACCGTCGGCATCGGCGTCATCCCCCCGGAGCAGGCCCTGGCCTGGGGCATGACCGGCTGCATGCTGCGCGGTTCCGGCGTGGCCTGGGACCTGCGCAAGAAGCAGCCCTATGCGAAGTACGCCGAGGTCGACTTCGACATTCCGGTGGGCGTGCAGGGCGACTGCTACGACCGCTACCTGTGCCGCATCGAGGAGATGCGCCAGTCGGTGCGCATCATCAAGCAGTGCGTGGCCTGGCTGCGGGACAACCCCGGTCCGGTGATGGTGAAGAACTTCAAGGTCGCCCCGCCGTCGCGCGGCGAGATGAAGGACGACATGGAAGCGCTGATCCACCACTTCAAGCTCTTCACCGAAGGCTATTCGGTGCCCGAGGGCGAGACCTACGCGGCGGTGGAGGCCCCCAAGGGCGAGTTCGGCTGCTACCTGGTCTCCGACGGCGCCAACAAGCCCTTCCGCGTGAAGCTGCGTGCGCCGGGCTTCGCCCACCTCTCGTCGATGGATGAGGTCGTCCGCGGCCACATGCTGTCCGACGTGGTGGCGATGATCGGCACCTACGACATCGTTTTCGGAGAGATCGACCGATGAAGGCGACCGGCAACTTCGAGGCGGTCCGCAACGTCGACCCGATGGTCGCGTTGAACGACCGCACCCGGCGGCTGATCGACCACTGGGCGGCCAAGTTCCCGTCCGAGCGCAAGCGCTCGGCCGTCATCCAGGGCCTGTTCGCGGCCCAGGAGCAGAACAAGGGCCACCTGACCGACGAGCTGATGGCCGCGGTGGCCAAGTACCTCGACATCCCGCCGGTGTGGGCCTTCGAGGTCGCGACCTTCTACTCGATGCTCGAGACCCGTCCGGTCGGCCGCAACAATGTCGCCATCTGCACCAACATCAGCTGCTGGCTCAACGGCGCCGAGGACATCGTGCGCCATTGCGAGGGCCGGCTGGGCGTGAAGCTGGGGGAGTCCACGGCCGACGGCCGGGTCTACCTGAAGAAGGAGGAGGAGTGCCTGGCCGCGTGCTGTGGCGCCCCGATGATGGTCGTCAACGGCCACTACCACGAGAACCTGACCATCGAGAAGGTCGACGAGATCCTCGATGGCCTGCCGGCCGACGGTCCGTCCCACGACGACGGTTCGCACCACTGAATCCGGGGCCGGGCAGAGCCCCGGCCGCGAGGAGTTGCACGAGATGTCCCACGGTCCCGCACCCCAGGAACACAACATCGTCCGCAACACGCTGCACTTCGAGCAGCCCTGGGCCTATGAGAACTACCTCAAGGTCGGTGGCTACCAGGCGCTGCGCAAGGTGCTGGCCGAAAAGATGCCGCAGGAACAGGTCATCGACATGGTCAAGCAGTCCGGCCTGCGTGGCCGTGGCGGCGCGGGCTTCCCGACCGGCCTGAAGTGGAGCTTCATGCCGCGCAGCGCGCCGGGCCAGAAGTACATCCTGTGCAACTCCGACGAGTCCGAGCCGGGCACCTGCAAGGACCGCGACATCCTGCGCTTCAACCCGCACGCGGTCATCGAGGGCCTGGCCATCGCCTGCTACGCGACCGGCTCCACGGTGGCCTACAACTACATGCGCGGCGAGTTCCACCACGAGCCCTTCGAGCGCATGGAGCAGGCCCTGAAGGAGGCCTACGAGCACGGCTGGCTGGGCCGCGACATCCTCGGCAGCGGCGTGGACATCGACATCCACAACGCGCTGGGTGCCGGTGCCTACATCTGCGGCGAGGAGACCGCCCTGATGGAGTCGCTGGAGGGCAAGAAGGGCCAGCCGCGCTTCAAGCCGCCGTTCCCGGCCAACTTCGGCCTGTTCGGCCGCCCGACCACCATCAACAACACCGAGACCTACGCCTCGGTGCCGGCGATCATCCGCAATGGCGCGGAGTGGTTCCTGGGGCTGGGCAAGCCCAACAACGGCGGTGCCAAGGTGTTCTCGGTCTCCGGCCACGTGGCGCGTCCGGGCAACTACGAGATCCGGCTGGGCACGCCGTTCGCCGAGCTGCTGGAGATGGCCGGTGGCCTGCGCCCGGGCCGCAGGCTCAAGGGTGTGATCCCCGGTGGTTCCTCGATGCCGGTGCTGCCCGGCGACGTGATCATGGACTGCACCATGGACTACGACTCGCTGCAGAAGGCCGGCTCCGGCCTGGGCTCCGGCGCGGTCATCGTCATGGACGACAGCACCTGCATGGTCCGGGCCTGCCAGCGCATCGCGCGCTTCTACTACGCCGAGAGCTGCGGCCAGTGCACGCCCTGCCGCGAGGGCACCGGCTGGATGTACCGCATGCTCACCCGCATCGCCGAGTTCAAGGCGACCCCCGAGGACCTGGAGATGCTGCGCTCGGCCGCCGGACAGATCGAGGGCCACACCATCTGCGCCTTCGGCGAGGCCGCCGCCTGGCCGGTGCAGGGCTTCCTGCGCCACTTCTGGGACGAGTTCGAGTACGCCATCGTCAACAAGCGCTTCCTGGTCGACGACCGGAAGCTGGAGGCCGCCGCATGAGCGCCCAGCCCGACAACACCACCGCACCGGACCTGGTCGAGATCGAGATCGACGGCCGCGCCCTGAAGGCGCCGAAGGGCTCGATGATCATCCAGGCCGCCGACAAGGCGGGCATCCCGGTCCCGCGCTTCTGCTACCACGAGAAGCTGCCGATCGCGGCGAACTGCCGCATGTGCCTGGTCGACGTGGAGAAGATGCCCAAGCCGGCCCCGGCCTGCGCCACGCCGGTCATGGACGGCATGAAGGTCTTCACCCAGTCCAAGCGTGCGCTCGACGCCCAGCGCAACGTGATGGAGTTCCTGCTCATCAACCACCCGCTGGACTGCCCGATCTGCGACCAGGGCGGCGAGTGCGAGCTGCAGGATGTCTCGATGGGCTATGGCCGGTCGGTGTCGCGTTTCAACGAGCGCAAGCGCGTGGTCGCCGACGAGGACCTGGGTCCGCTGGTCGCCACCGAGATGACCCGCTGCATCCACTGCACCCGCTGCGTGCGGGTGATGCGCGAGGTCGCCGGCACCAACGAACTCGGCGGCATGCAGCGCGGCGAGAACCTGGTCATCGGCACCTACGACGGCAAGCCGCTGGAGAGCGAGCTGTCCGGCAACGTGATCGACGTGTGCCCGGTCGGCGCCCTGACCAACAAGGTCTTCCGCTTCAAGGCCCGGCCCTGGGAGCTGGTCGCCCGCGAGTCGCTGGGCTACCACGACGCGCTGGGTTCCAACCTCTTCGTCCACGTCCGCCGGGGCGAGGTGCTGCGCACCGTGCCGCGCGACAACGAGGCGGTCAACGAGTGCTGGCTGTCCGACCGCGACCGCTGGTCGCACCAGGGCCTGTACGCCGGGGACCGTGCGACCGCGCCGATGCTCAAGCGCGACGGCGAGTGGGTGGCCGTGTCCTGGGACGAGGCGCTCTCGGCCGCGGCCACGATCCTGCGCGAGGCCGGCGCCGACCTGGCCGCCTTCGTCCACCCGGCGACCTCCAACGAGGAGGGCGCACTGCTGGCCCGTCTGGCGCAGGGCCTCGGCAGCCGCGCCGTCGAGCACCGCCTGCGCGTGGCCGACTTCGCCGATGCACCGGTCGCCGAAGCCTTCGGGCTGCCGGTGGCCGAGGTCGAGCAGGCCGACGTGGTGCTGATGGTCGGCTGCAACCTGCGCCACGAGCTGCCGCTGGTGAACCACCGCGTGCTCAAGGCCGCCAACGCCGGCGCCCGGGTGTTCCAGATCAACCCGGTCGCCTTCGAATTCCCCTACGCGCTGGCCGCCTCGCGCACCGTCGCGCCGTCGATGCTGGTCGAGGCCGTCGAGGCGCTCGACGACGGCGACGACATCGGCAAGGCGCTGGCCAACGCGCGCAGCGCGGTCATCTTCCTGGGCGAGATCGCCGAGACCCACCCGCAGGCCAGCCGCCTGCACGCCGCGGTGCGCGCGCTGGCCGCGCGCACCGGTGCCCGGATCAACCGCGTTCCGCTGGGGGCCAACGCCATCGGCCTGGCGGCGGTCGGCGCGCTGCCCGAGGGCACCGACACCGCCGACCTGCTGGCGCGGCCGCGTCCGGCCTACCTGCTCCACGGCATCGAGCCGGGTGCGGACTTCGGCGACAACGCCGCCGCCGCCCGGGTGCTTTCCGCGGCGAAGGTGGTCGCGCTGTCGACCTTCGCCTGTGCCTCCACCCGCGACCTCGCCGACGTGATCCTGCCCGTCGGGGCCCTGCCCGAGGTCGAGGCCACCCTGGTGAACGTCGATGGCCTGGCCCAGGTCGCCCGCGCCGGCGGCAAGCTGCCCGGCGAGGCCCGTCCGGGCTGGCGCGTGCTGCGCGCACTGGGTGGCCTGCTCGAGCTCCCGGGCTTCGAGTTCGTCGACCTCCAGGGCCTGCGGGAGGGTATCGCCGCGGCCCCGGCGCGTTCCGGCGAGGGCGTGGCCGACGCGCGGGCGACCGCGGGCGAGGGCTTCGAGCGCATCGCCACCACGCCGGTCTACCGGGGCGATGCGGTGCTGCGGCGTTCCGCCGCACTCAACGCCCACCCGCTGACCCGGCCGGCCCGGGTGGTGCTGCACCCCGAGGACGCGCTCGCGCAGGGCCTGTCGGAGGGTGCGGTGGTCAAGCTCGACGACGGCCGCGGCCGTGCCGTGCTGCCGGTGGCCATCAGCAGCGCCGTCGCGCGGGGCTGTGCCTGGATCGAAACCTCCCACGCCGCCACCGCGCCGATCGCGCCGGCCGGCCAACTCACGCTGACGAGGGACTGACGGGTGTTCGAGCTGCTTGCACAACCCATCGGCTGGGCCCGCGAGTTCTTCCTCGCCTTCGGCACCTTCGGGCTGCTGGTCTGGACGGTCATCAAGATCCTCTCGGTCACCGTCCCGGTCATCCTCGGCGTGGCCTTCTTCGTGCTGTTCGAGCGCAAGGTCATCGGCTGGATGCACGTGCGCCACGGGCCCACCTACATCGGCCGGATCTTCGGCATCGGCTTCATCCAGACCTTTGCCGACGTCTTCAAGCTCCTGTTCAAGGAGGTGCTCACGCCGGCCGCCTCGCACAAGTTCCTCTACCGCCTGGCGCCCATCCTCACGCTGGCCCCGGCCTTCGCGGCCTGGGCGGTGATCCCGTTCGAGGACGGCATCGCGCTGTCCAACGCCAACGCCGGCCTGCTGTACCTGCTGGCGATGACCTCGATGGGCGTGTACGGCATCATCCTCGCCGGCTGGGCGTCGAACTCGAAGTACGCCTTCCTCGGCGCGATGCGTTCGGCCGCCCAGGTGGTCAGCTACGAGATCGCGATGGGCTTCGCGCTGGTGGGCGTGATCGTCGCCGCCGGCAGCCTCAACATCTCCGCCATCGTCAACGCCCAGGCCGGCGGCTCGGGCTTCTTCGACTGGTTCTGGCTGCCGCTGTTCCCGCTGTTCATCGTCTACTTCATCTCCGGCGTGGCCGAGACCAACCGCGCGCCCTTCGACGTCGCCGAGGGCGAATCGGAGATCGTCGCCGGCCACATGGTCGAGTACTCCGGCGGTGCGTTCGCGCTGTTCTTCCTCGCCGAGTACGCGAACATGATCCTCATCAGCGTGCTCGCCGCGCTGCTGTTCCTGGGCGGCTGGCTGTCGCCTTTCCAGGGCTGGACCGACTCCTGGCTGGGGCAGCCCAACGTGCTGTGGCTGCTGCTCAAGACCGCCTTCTTCGCGTTCTGCTACGTGTGGTTCCGGGCCTCGTTCCCGCGCTACCGCTACGACCAGATCATGCGCCTGGGATGGAAGGTCTTCATCCCGATCACCATCGTCTGGATCCTGGTCGCCGCCTGGGGCGCCCATGCCGGCTGGTTCCTGGCCGGGCAGTGAGGAACACGCCATGAATCGCGTCATCCATTATTTCAAGAGCCTGCTGCTGCTGGAGCTCCTCGGCGGCCTGTGGCTGACCCTGAAGTACCAGTTCAAGCCCAAGTACACGGTCATCTACCCGTTCGAGAAGTTCCCGCAGTCGCCGCGCTTCCGCGGCCTGCACGCGCTGCGGCGCTACCCGAACGGCGAGGAGCGCTGCATCGCCTGCAAGCTGTGCGAGGCGGTGTGCCCGGCGCTGGCCATCACCATCGACTCCGAGCAGCGCGAGGACGGCACCCGCCGCACCACGCGCTACGACATCGACCTGTTCAAGTGCATCTTCTGCGGCTTCTGCGAGGAGAGCTGCCCGGTCGACTCGATCGTGGAGACCCACATCCACGAGTACCACTTCGAGAATCGCGGCGAGAACATCGTGACCAAGACGCAGCTGCTGGCCCTGGGCGACCGTCTCGAGGCCGAGATCGCCGAACGGCGCGCCGCCGACGCCGCCTACCGCTGACGGGGAATGGAATGAGCTTCGAACTGTTTGCATTCTGGGTGTTCGCCAGCATCACCGCGGGCTCGGCCCTGGCGGTGATCTCGCTGAAGAACCCGGTCTATGCAGCCCTGTGCCTGGTGCTGACCTTCTTCTCCACCGCCTGCCTGTTCATCCTGCTGCAGGCCGAGTTCCTGGGCATCGCCCTGGTGCTGGTCTACGTGGGCGCGGTGATGGTGCTGTTCCTGTTCGTGGTGATGATGATCGACATCAACACCGCCTCGCTGCGCGAGGGCTTCGCCCGCTACTTCCCGTTCGCGCTGGTGGTGGCGGTGGTGATGGCCGCGGAGATGATCATCCTGCTGATGCGCGGCGAGAACTTCGGTGACGGTTTCCCGACCCCGGACCCGGCCGTGGACGTCGCCGGCATGAGCAACATCGAGTGGATCGGCCAGACCCTGTTCCGCGAGTACATCCTGCCCTTCGAGATCGCCGCGGTGATCCTCACCGTGGCCATCATCGCCGCCATCACCCTGACCCTGCGCCGCCGTCCCGGCACCAAGCACCAGGACCCCGGCAGGCAGGTCATGGTGAGGCGTCAGGACCGCGTTCGGGTGCTGAAGATGAAGCCGGAAGGCAAGGAGTCCCAGGAATGATCACCCTCGGCCACTTCCTGACCCTGGGCGCGGTGCTGTTCGCCATCAGCGTCGCGGGCATCTTCATCAACCGCAAGAACCTGATCGTGCTGCTGATGGCGCTGGAGCTGATGCTGCTGTCGGTCAACATCAACCTCGTCGCCTTCTCGCGCTTCCTCGGCGACGTCGACGGCCAGATCTTCGTGTTCTTCATCCTGACCGTGGCGGCCGCCGAGGCGGCGATCGGCCTGGCGATCCTGGTGGTGCTGTTCCGCAACCGCGGCACGATCAACGTCGCTGAAATCGACGAACTCAAGGGCTGACCATGCTGAGCCAGACCACCCTGCTGATCATCGCCCTGGCGCCCCTGGTCGGCGCCATCATCGCCGGCCTGTTCGGGCGGCAGGTCGGGCGCGCCGGCGCGCATACCGTCACCATCCTCGGTGTGGCACTGAGCTGCGCGCTGTCGGTCCAGGTCCTCCACCAGCTGGTCTGGGGCGGGGCGCCGGTGTTCAACGAGAACATCTACACCTGGTTCGAGGTTGGCGGCATCTCCGCCCACGTCGGCTTCCTGGTCGACGAGCTGACCGCGATGATGATGGTGGTGGTCACCTTCGTCTCGCTGCTGGTGCACGTCTACACCATCGGCTACATGAAGGACGACCCGGGCTACCAGCGCTTCTTCAGCTACATCTCGCTGTTCACCTTCTCGATGCTCATGCTGGTGATGAGCAACAACTTCCTGCAGCTGTTCTTCGGCTGGGAAGCGGTGGGCCTGGTGTCCTACCTGCTCATCGGCTTCTGGTTCAAGAAGCCCACGGCCATCGTCGCCAACCTCAAGGCCTTCCTGGTCAACCGGGTCGGCGACTTCGGCTTCCTGCTGGGCATCGGCGGCGTGCTCTTCTGGATGGGCAGCCTGGACTACGCCGAAGCCTTCGCCGCCGCCCCGGCACTGGAAGGCCAGACCTTCTCGCCGTGGCCGGGCGCGGACTGGCAGATCATGACCTTCGTGTGCATCTGCCTGTTCATCGGCGCGATGGGCAAGTCCGCCCAGGTGCCGCTGCACGTGTGGCTGCCGGACTCGATGGAAGGCCCGACGCCGATCTCGGCGCTGATCCACGCCGCCACCATGGTCACCGCCGGCATCTTCATGGTCGCGCGCATGAGCCCGATGTTCGAGCTCAGTTCCACCGCGCTGCTGTTCGTGCTGTTCATCGGTGCCACGACGGCCATCTTCACCGGCCTCATCGGCATCGTGCAGAACGACATCAAGCGGGTGGTGGCGTACTCCACGCTGTCGCAGCTGGGCTACATGACCGTCGCCCTGGGCGTGTCGGCCTATGCCGGCGCCGTGTTCCACCTGATGACCCATGCCTTCTTCAAGGCGCTGCTGTTCCTGGCGGCGGGCTCGGTCATCATCGGCATGCACCACCAGCAGGACATGCGCCGCATGGGCGGCCTGCGCCGCTACATGCCCATCACCTACATCGCCACGGTCATCGGCACGCTGGCCCTGGTCGGCTTCCCGTTCCTGTCGGGCTACTACTCCAAGGACGTCATCATCGAGGCGGTGGCCGAGGTGTCGGGCAACGGGCCGGTGCAGACCTATGCCTACCTCGCGGTCCTGCTGGGCGTGTTCGTCACCGCCTTCTACAGCTTCCGCCTGCTGTACCTGACCTTCCACGGCCGCGAGCGCTTCCGCGACCCGGCGCCGGAAGGGGAGGGGCACGACGACCATGCCCACGACGACGACCACGGCCCGCACGAGCCGCACGAGTCGCCCTGGGTGGTCACCCTGCCGCTGATCCTGCTGGCGGTGCCCTCGATCGCGATCGGCTTCCTGACCGTGGGCCCGATGCTGTTCGGCGACTTCTTCGACAACGCGGTGTTCGTGCGCGAGGCCAACGACACCCTGGCCATGGTCGGCGAGCGGCTGTTCACCTCGGCGGTGGGCTTCGGCTTCCACTTCTACGCCTCGCCGGCGTTCTGGCTGGCCTTCGCCGGCTTCGCCGCGGCCACCTGGCTGTACCTGTTCCGGCCCGAGCTGCCCGGGCGCCTGCGCCAGCGCCTGGCCCTGCCGGTGCGCGTGCTCGAGGCCAAGTACGGCTTCGACCACCTGTGGATGAAGGGTTTCGCCGGCGGCGGCGTGAAGCTGGGCGAGCTGCTGTCGCGGCGCCTGGACTCCGGCCTCATCGACGGGGTGCTGGTCAACGGCTCCGCCGCCGTGGTCGACCGCTTCGCGGCGGTGTTCCGGAAGATCCAGTCCGGCCTGCTGTACCACTACGCCTTCGCGATGATCATCGGCGTGATCGTCATGCTCTTCGTCCTGATCCGCATGCTGGGCTGATGCCGGCTGCCACCGAACCTCAAGGGAAAGTTTGATGTCCTCCTGGCCCCTCCTGAGTCTGCTGATCTGGGTACCGATCATCGGTGGCCTGCTCACGCTGGCGATCGGCAATGGCCGTCCCGGCCAGGCGAAGTGGTTCGCGCTGGCCGTGGCCCTGGTCACCCTGGTGCTGAGCATCCCGCTGTACACCGGCTTCGACCTCGCCAACCCGGGCATGCAGTTCGTCGAGCTGCGCGCCTGGATCCCGGCCTACGACATCCAGTACGCGCTGGGCGCCGACGGCATCTCGGTCGCGCTGATCATCCTCACCACCATCACCACCGTGCTGGTGCTCATCGGTGCCTGGGGTTCGGTGAACAAGCGCGTCAGCCAGTACCTGGCCTGCTTCCTGATCCTGGAAGGCATGATGGTCGGCGTGTTCTCGGCCATGGACGCGGTGCTGTTCTACGTGTTCTTCGAGGCGATGCTGATCCCGATGTACATCATCATCGGCATCTGGGGCGGCCCCAACCGCGTCTACGCCTCGATCAAGTTCTTCCTCTACACCTTCCTGGGCTCGGTCTTCATGCTGATCGGCCTGGTCTACCTCTACATCAAGGGGGGCAGCTTCGCCCTGGCCGACCTCTACGCGCTGCCGCTGACCGGCACCGAGCAGATGTGGCTGTTCTTCGCCTTCCTGGCCGCGTTCGCGGTCAAGGTGCCGATGTTCCCGGTGCACACCTGGCTGCCGGACGCCCACGTCGAGGCGCCCACCGGCGGCTCGGTCATCCTGGCCGCGATCATGCTCAAGATCGGTGGCTACGGCTTCCTGCGCTTCTCGCTGCCGATCACGCCCGACGCCGGGCACGAGTGGGCCTGGCTGGTGATCGCCCTGAGCCTGGTGGCCATCGTCTACATCGGCATGGTCGCCCTGGTCCAGCGCGACATGAAGAAGCTCATCGCCTACTCCTCGATCTCGCACATGGGTTTCGTGACCCTGGGCGTGTTCATAGCCTTCATGCTGATGCGCGGGGAGAACCAGGCCGCCGCCGAGCTGGGCCTGCAGGGTGCGATGGTGCAGATGATCAGCCACGGCTTCATCTCCGGCGCCATGTTCACCTGCGTGGGCGTGCTCTATGACCGCATGCACAGCCGCATGATCCGCGACTACGGCGGCGTGGCGAACACCATGCCGTGGTTCGCCGCGCTGTTCGTGCTCTTCGCGATGGCCAACTCCGGCCTCCCGGGCACCTCCGGCTTCGTCGGCGAGTTCATGGTCATCCTGGCCGCCTTCCAGGCCAATCCGTGGCTGGCCTTCGCCGCCGCCTTCACCCTGATCATCGGCGCGGCCTACACCCTGTGGCTGGTCAAGCGCGTCATCTTCGGCGAGGTCGCCAATTCCAACGTGGCCGAGCTCAAGGACATCAATCCCCGTGAAACCCTGGTGCTGGTGGTGTTCGCGATCGGCGTGCTGCTGATCGGCGTCTGGCCGGCCCCGCTGATCGAGCTGATGGACGGCTCGATCTCGCAGCTGGCTTCCCAGCTGACCAACAGCAAGCTTTGAGGATCCCCACGCGATGGACGTGACACGCGCCGACTTCATCCCGATCGTGCCGGAGCTGTTCCTGCTCTGCGCGGTCTGCGCCATCCTGCTGATCGACCTGTTCATCAGCGAGCAGCGCCGTGGGCTGGTCCACTTCCTCTCCGTCGCCAGCCTGGTGGCGACCTCGGTGCTGATCGTGCGTGGCTGGGGCGACGACGGTGTGGCCACGCAGTCGGTGTTCAGCGGGATGTTCATCCGCGACAACGCCGGCGACATGATCAAGCTGAGCCTGTGCCTGGTCTCGGCGGGCATCTTCTTCTACGCCAAGCCCTACCTGGTCGACCGCGGCCTGTTCAAGGGCGAGTACTACACCCTGGCGCTGTTCGCGGTGCTGGGCATGATGATCCTGGTGTCCGCAGGCAGCCTGATCACCGTCTACCTGGGCCTGGAGCTGATGGCCCTGTCGGGCTACGCCTTCATCGCCATGGACCGCGACAACAAGCGGGCGACCGAGGCGGCGATGAAGCACTTCGTGCTCGGTGCGCTGGCGTCGGGCGTGATGCTCTACGGCATGTCGCTGGTCTACGGCGCCACCGGCAGCCTGGACCTGGCCACCATCCGCGAGCTCACCACCGAGGACGCCAACCGCACGCTGATGCTGTTCGGTGTGGTGTTCATGGTGGCCGGCATCGCCTTCAAGTTCGGCGCCGCGCCGTTCCACATGTGGCTGCCCGACGTCTACCAGGGCTCGCCGACGGCCATGGCGGTGTTCATCTGCGCCACCCGCGACCTGGCGGCCTTCGGCATGGCCTACCGGCTGCTGGAAGGGGCGGCGGGCCCGCTGGGCGACTACTGGCAGCCGATGATGGCCTGGCTGGCGGTGTTCTCGCTGGCGGTGGGCAACATCATTGCCCTGATGCAGACCAACCTCAAGCGCATGATCGGCTACTCCACGATCAGCCACGTCGGCTTCCTGTTCCTGGGCATCTCCAGCGGCAGCGCGGAGGGCTATGCCGCGGCGCTGTTCTACGGCATCGCCTACGCGCTGATGTCGGCGGCGGCCTTCGGCGCGATCCTGCTCATGGCGCGCAAGGGCTTCGAGGCCGAGAACATCGAGGACTTCAAGGGCCTCAACCAGAAGAACCCCTGGCACGCGGGCCTGGTGCTGATGATCATGGGCTCGCTGGCCGGCATCCCGCCGTTCCTGGGCTTCTGGGCCAAGCTGGCGGTGCTGCGTGCGGCCGTGCAGGCGGACATGCTGTGGCTGGCGATCGCCGCGGTGGTGTTCGCCGTCATCGGCGCCTTCTACTACATCCGCGTCATCAAGGTGATGTACTTCGATGCGCCGGCGGAGGGCCCGGACATGCAGGCCGAGCCGGCCGACGTGCAGCTGCGCTGGGTGCTGTCGGGCAACGCCCTGTTGCTGCTGGTGCTGGGCCTGTTCTGGAACCCGCTGATGGAGCTGTGCCTGCGCGCGTTCGCCTGAACGGCACGCGGCCGGTGTTGCGCGGATGGCCACAAAGGCTTGCGCGATTCCGCATCGCTACCTATAATGTTCGAATCAGCTGCGGGGTGGAGCAGTCTGGCAGCTCGTCGGGCTCATAACCCGAAGGTCGCAGGTTCAAATCCTGCCCCCGCTACCATCTCAGGTGGTAAAAAGGCCTCACTCGTGGGGCCTTTTTGCTTCCCGGGCTTCAGCCGCCTGGCGTCACCGGGCGGCCTGCCGGTCCGCTGAGCCGGACACTGGGGCCCGATGGGCCCCTTTTTGTTTATTGGTTTGTTTGATTGATCCGGAGTCCTCGCGCGCATGTCGGCCAAGTCCCGCGAAATCGTCGAGCTCATCACCCCCGCCGTGGCTTCGGTCGGGCTGGAGGTGCTGGGCGTGGAATACGCCCCCTCGGCGACCCGTGCGGTGCTGCGCGTCTATATCGACGTCCAGGGTCGCCACGTCGGCATCGAGGACTGCGAGGCGGCCAGCCGCGAGATCTCCGCGGTGCTCGACGTCGAGGACCCGATCAGCTCGCAGTACACGCTGGAGGTGTCCTCGCCGGGCATCGACCGGCCGCTGTTCACGCCCGCGCACTTCCAGCAGTTCATCGGTGAGTCCGCCAAGCTCTGGCTGCGCCTGCCGCAGGACGGCCGCCGCCGGCTCAAGGGCGTCATCGAGCAGGTCGAGGGCGAGGTCGTCACCATCGCCGAGGAGTCGGGCCGCTACCAGGTGGCCCACGACAACATCGAGAAGGCCCGGCTGGTCCCGGACCTCGTCGCCCTTGGACTGGTGTCGGAGAAGCCCGGCAAGTCCCCCCGTTCCGGCCCGGGCCCCGCGCCCGCCGGTCCCAACCCCAAGAAAGCCTGAGGCGGCCCGGCCGTCGTGGAGCATATGCCGTGAGCAAGGAACTTCTTCTGGTCGTCGATGCGGTCGCCAATGAAAAGGGCGTGCCGCGCGACGTGATCTTCGATGCGATGGAGGCCGCGCTGGCCTCGGCGGCGAAGAAGCGCTATCCGGACCAGGACGTGTCCATCCGCGTGTCGATCAACCGCAAGGACGGCAGCTACGAGACCTTCCGTCGCTGGGAGGTGATCGAGGACGACATCGTCAACGAGTCGCCCGAGCGCATGATGCGGATGATGGATGCCGTCGACGAGAAGCCCGATGCCCAGGTCGGCGACTTCATCGAGGAGCAGATCGAGAACGCCGAGTTCGGCCGGATCGCCGCCCAGGCCGCCAAGCAGGTCATCGTCCAGCGCGTGCGCGAGGCCGAGCGGGCCCAGGTCGTCGACGCCTGGAAGGACCGGGTGGGCGAGCTGATCACCGGCATCGTCAAGCGCGTGGAGCGCGGCAACGTCTTCGTCGACCTCGGCGGCAACGCCGAGGGCTTCATTCCCAAGGACAAGGCCATCCCGCGTGACGTGCTGCGCCCGGGCGACCGCGTCCGCGGCTTCCTGTTCGACGTGCGTTCGGAGATCCGCGGCCCGCAGCTGTTCATCAGCCGCGCCGCGCCGGAGTTCATGATCGAGCTGTTCAAGCTCGAGGTGCCCGAGGTCGGCCAGGACCTGGTCGAGATCAAGGGTGCCGCCCGCGACCCGGGCGATCGCGCCAAGATCGCCGTGGTCGCCCACGACAGCCGCACCGACCCCATCGGCGCCTGCATCGGCATGCGCGGCTCGCGCGTGCAGGCGGTGTCCAACGAGCTCAACGGCGAGCGCGTGGACATCATCCAGTGGAGCGAGAACCCCGCCCAGTTCGTCATCAACGCGATGGCGCCGGCCGAGGTCCAGTCGATCATCGTCGACGAGGAGAAGCACTCCATGGACATCGCCGTGGCCGAGGACAAGCTGGCCCAGGCGATCGGCAAGGGCGGGCAGAACGTGCGCCTGGCCAGCCGCCTGACCGGCTGGCAGCTCAACGTGATGACCCAGGACCAGGTCACCGCGAAGTCCGAGGCCGAGCAGGCCGCGGCCGTGCAGCTGTTCCAGGACAAGCTCGAGGTCGACGAGGAGATCGCCGGCATCCTGGTCGCGGAGGGCTTCTCGACCGTCGAGGAGATCGCCTACGTGCCGGTGGGCGAGCTGCTGGCCGTGGAGGGCTTCGACGAGGACATCGTCGAGGAACTGCGCGCCCGTGCCCGCGACGCCCTGCTCACCGAGGCCCTGGCCGCGGAGGAGGAGATCGAGGAGCACAAGCCCGCCGACGACCTGCTGGCGCTGGAGGGCATGGACGAGTCCACCGCCTACGCCCTGGCGGCCCGCGGCATCGTCACCGCCGACGACCTCGGCGAGCTGGCGGCCGATGAGATCCTCGACGTCGAGGGGATGGACGAGGAGCGGGCCGCGGCCCTGATCCTCGCCGCCCGGGCGGCCGAGATCGCCCGGCTGGAGGCCGAGGGCGGCTGAGGCCGTCCGCGCATGCGAGCGGTTTCAACCGGCCCGCGCTACAATTGAACGCTTGAATCGGGTGCTGGCGCGCGAAACGCGCGCGCCGTTCCCGGGATCCCATCACAGGAAGCCCCATGTCCCAAACCACCATCCGCAAATTGGCTGAGCTCACGAACACCCCGGTCGAGCGGCTGCTCGAGCAGCTGGCGGAGGCCGGGATGAAGTTCGACGGGCCCGACCAGGTGGTGACCAGCACCGAGAAGGTGAAGCTGCTCGGCTTCCTGCGTCGCACCCATGGCAAGGACGAGAAGGCCAGCGACGCCGCACCCAAGCAGATCACGCTGAAGCGGCGCAAGGTCCAGGAGCTCACCGTCGGCGGCGGCAAGACCAAGTCGACGGTCGCCGTGGAGGTGCGCCAGAAGCGCACCTACGTCAAGCGCGACGCCGTCGAGGGCGGCGGCGTGGACAGCGAGCGCGAGGAGGCCCTGCGCAAGCTCGAGGAGTCGCGCCGCCAGCAGGAGGCCGAGGAGGCCGCCCGCCAGGAGGCCGAGGAGCGCCGCGCCGAGGAGGCGAAGCAGCGCGAGGCGGAGGAGAAGGCCAAGGCCGAGGAAGCCCGACTGCGCGCGGAGGCCGAGGAGGCCGAGCGCCTGGCCATGGCCCAGGCCGAACCCGGCCGCAAGGCGGTCAGCACCGGGCAGGTGCCGGCGACGCCGGCCGAGGCCGGTGCCGCGCCGGTCGCCAAGGCGGTCGATCCGGCCGCGAAGCCGCGCCCGGAGCCCCGTCGCCGCGAGGAGGAGGACAAGCCCGGCCGTGGCCGTGCCCCGCGTGGCCGCGAGGGCGGCGAGCGCGACGACGGTCCCAAGCGCTACGTGGGTGGCCAGCTGCACCTCTCCGCCGCCGACCGCGCCCGTCGCGGCGCCAGCGCCGGCAAGCGCAAGGGTGGCCGGCGTGCCGACCAGAGCCGCCAGGGCGGTGGTGCCCATGGCTTCTCCCGGCCGGCTTCGCCGATCACCCGCGAGGTCTCCGTGGGCGAGACCATCCTCGTCTCCGAGCTCGCCCAGAAGCTGGCGATCAAGGGCGCGGAGGTGGTCAAGGCCCTGTTCAAGATGGGCGTGATGGCGACCATCAACCAGACCATCGACCACGACACCGCGGTGCTGGTGGTCGAGGAACTCGGCCACCGTGCGGTCCGCGCCAGCAGCGACGACGACGTCGAGCTGGCCCTGCAGGCGCACGCCGCCGCCGAACAGGGCGAGTCCGCGACCCGCCCGCCGGTGGTCACCATCATGGGCCACGTCGACCACGGCAAGACCTCGCTGCTGGACTACATCCGCCGCACCAAGGTCGCCACCGGCGAAGCCGGCGGCATCACCCAGCACATCGGCGCCTACCACGTCGACACCGACAAGGGCACCGTCAGCTTCCTGGACACGCCGGGCCACGCGGCCTTCACCTCGATGCGCGCCCGCGGCGCCCGCCTCACCGACATCGTCGTGCTGGTGGTGGCGGCAAACGACGGCGTGATGCCGCAGACCATCGAGGCGATCAAGCACGCCAAGGCCGCCCAGGTGCCGATGATCGTCGCGGTCAACAAGATGGACCTGGCCGAGGCCAACCCCGACAACGTCAAGCAGGGCCTGGCCAACCACGAGGTCATCCCCGAGGACTGGGGTGGCGACACGCAGTTCGTCCCGGTGTCGGCCAAGAGCGGCATGGGCATCGACGAGCTGCTCGACGCCATCCTGCTGCAGGCCGAGGTGATGGAGCTGACCGCCGTGAAGGACGGCCGCGCCACCGGTACGGTGGTCGAGTCCTCGCTGGACAAGGGTCGTGGCCCCGTCGCCACGGTGCTGGTGCAGTCGGGCACCCTGTCGCGCGGCGACTTCCTCGTCTGCGGCACCCAGTACGGTCGCGTCCGCGCCCTGTTCGACGAGAACGGGCAGCAGGTGGACAGCGCCGGCCCGTCGATCCCGGTGGTCGTGCTCGGCCTCTCGGGCGTGCCGGAGTCCGGCGACGACTTCGTCGTGGTCGAGGACGAGCGCCTGGCCAAGGACGTCGCGCAGCAGCGCGAGGCGAAGAAGCGCGAGACCCGCCTGGTCAAGCAGGCCGGCAACCGGATGGAGGACGTCATGGCCCAGATGGGCCAGAGCGAGGCCCAGGCCCAGCTCAACCTGGTCATCAAGGCCGACGTCCACGGTTCGGTGCAGGCGCTGCGCGAGGCCCTGGAGGGCCTGTCCAACGAGCAGATCCGCGTCAACGTGATCTCCTCGGGCGTCGGCGGCATCACCGAGTCCGACGCGACACTGGCCGCGGCTTCCAAGGCGGTCATGATCGGCTTCAACGTGCGTGCGGATGCCTCCGCGCGCAAGGTGATCGAGACCAGCGGCATCGACCTGCGCTACTTCTCGATCATCTACGACGTCATCGACCAGGTGAAGCAGGTCGCCTCCGGCCTGCTGGGCGTGGAGATCCGCGAGGAGATCATCGGCATCGCCGAGGTCCGCGACGTCTTCCGCAGCTCGAAGTTCGGCGCCGTCGCCGGCTCCATGGTGGTCGAGGGCGTGGTCAAGCGCTCCAAGCCGATCCGCGTGCTGCGCGACAACGTCGTCGTCTTCGAGGGCGAGCTGGAGTCGCTGCGCCGGTTCAAGGAGAACGTCGAGGAGGTCCGGATGGGCACCGAGTGCGGCATCGCGGTGAAGGCCTACAACGACGTCAAGCCCGGCGACCAGATCGAGTGCTTCGAGCGCATCGAGGTCGCGCGGACGCTCTGACCCATGCCCGGCCCGAAATCCTTCAAGCGCACCGACCGCGTGTCCGCCCAGCTGCGGCGCGAGGTCGGCGCCATGGTCCACGAGGCGGTGCGCGAGCACGGCCTGCCCTCGGCCAGCGTCTCCGACGTGGAGGTCAGCCGTGACATGGCCCACGCCAAGGTCTACGTGACCGCGCTGCAGTCGGAGCGTTCCGCCGAGGTCGTCGCCGCGCTCAAGGAGCTCGCCCGCGAGTTCCGGCACCGGCTCGGGCGCATGCTGCGCATGCGCACGATTCCCGAGCTGCACTTCCACTACGACCCGTCGGTGGACCGCGGCGAGGCGATGGACCGGCTGCTCCGCGAGGCCGGGGTGAGTCCGGTGGAAACCGACGAAGCCGACGACGAAGCCCCGGGTTCCACCGAAGGCCCCGAGCCCGGGCGCTGAGCCGCCGGCCCGGCGCCGCCGGCCCCCAGTCCCATGACGTCCCGACGTACCCGTCCCCAGCGCCCGCGCACGGTCTTCCGCGACCTGCACGGGCTGCTGCTGCTCGACAAGCCCGCGGGCATGAGTTCCAACCAGGCCCTGCAGCGCGTCCGCCACCTGCTGCGCGCGCGCAAGGCCGGCCACACCGGTGCGCTCGACCCCCTGGCCACCGGCCTGCTGCCGATCTGCCTGGGCGAGGGCACCAAGCTCGCCGGGCACCTGCTGGGCAATGCCAAGGCCTACCGGACGCGCGCGCGCCTGGGCCGGACCACCGACACCGCCGATGCCGACGGCCAGACCCTGCTCGAGCGCCCGGTGCCCCCGCTGGACGCCGAGGGCATCGAGCAGGCCCTGCGACCGCTGCGTGGCCGGATCCGGCAGCGTCCACCGGTGTACTCGGCCCTGAAGCAGGGCGGTGAACCGCTGTACGCGAAGGCCCGCCGCGGGGAAACCGTGGAGGTGCCCGAGCGCGAGGTCGAGGTGCACGCGCTGGAACTCCAGGCGATCGGCGGGGACTGGGTCGACCTGCACGTGGTCTGCGGGTCCGGGACCTATGTGCGCAGCCTGGTCACCGACCTGGGCGAGGCCCTGGGCTGTGGCGCCCACGTCGAAGTCCTGCGCCGGCTGTGGGTGCAGCCCTTCACCGACCCGCGCATGGTCACCCTGGACGCGCTGCAGGCCATGGACGAGGCCACCCGGGAGTCCCGGGTGCTGCCGGTGGAGGCCGGCCTGACGGACTGGCGGCGGCTGTCGCTGGACGCCGCGCAGGCGCGCGAGCTGGGACACGGCCGGCCGGTCGTGGTCCGGGAGCCGGCCGGCGAGGTCGCGGTGTTCGACGGCACCGGCCGCGCGCTGGGCCTGTGCCGCATCGAGGCCGATGGCCGCCTGCGCGTGAACCGCCTGTTCTCCTGGGCGTCGGGGGGCGGGCAGGGGGCGACGGCGCCTTAACGCGTTCTTCACCTTGTTGGCAGCCCCCCGGGCGGGCTACAATTGAACGGCTTTACCCGAAACCACCATCCCAACCGGCGGGCCAGGCGGTGCGCTGCCGCGATGCGGCGTTCCTGCAGGCCACGCGTCGAACGAGGTTCACATGTCCATCGACACCCAGAAGATCATCCAGGATTACCAGCGCGGCACCAATGACACCGGTTCCCCGGAAGTCCAGGTCGCCCTGCTCTCGGCCCGCATCGAGCTGCTGACCGAGCACTTCAAGACCCACAAGCTCGACCACCATGGCCGCCGTGGCCTCATCCGCCTGGTCAACCAGCGTCGCAGCCTGCTGGGCTACCTCAAGCGCAAGGACGCCGAGCGTTACAAGACGCTCATCGAGCGCCTCGGCCTCCGTCGTTAAGCTTCAAAGGATCTATACAACGTGGCGAAAGTAACCAAGACTTTTCAGTACGGTAACCATCAGGTCACCCTGGAGACGGGTGAAATCGCCCGCCAGGCCGGTGGTGCGGTCCTCGTGACGATGGGCGACACGGTCGTCCTCGTCACCGCAACGGCCAACAGGAATCTGCGCGAGGGGCTGGACTTCTTCCCCCTCACCGTGGACTACCAGGAGAAGTTCTACGCCGGTGGGCGCATCCCCGGCGGCTTCTTCAAGCGCGAAGGTCGCCTCACCGAGAAGGAGACGCTGACCTCGCGCCTGATCGACCGTCCGATCCGCCCGCTGTTCCCGGAAGGCTTCCGCCACGAGACGCAGGTCATCGCCACGGTCATGTCGATGAACCCCGAGATCGACGGCGACATCCCGGCCCTGATCGGCGCCTCGGCGGCCCTGCGCCTGTCGGGCGTGCCGTTCAACGGTCCGATCGGTGCGGCCAAGATCGGCTTCAAGGACGGCGAGTACCTGCTCAACCCGACCGCCAGCGAGCTGGCCGAGTCGAAGCTCGAGCTGGTCGTCGCCGGCACCCGTGACGCCGTGCTGATGGTGGAGTCCGAGGCCGACCTGCTGTCCGAGGAGCAGATGCTCGGCGCGGTGATCTTCGGCCACCAGCAGATGCAGACGGTGATCAACGCGATCAACGAGTTCGTCGCCGAGGCCGGTGCGAAGGACTTCCCGTGGACCGCGCCGGTGCAGGACACCAGCCTGGTCGACGCGATCAGGGGCGTCATCGGCAACCGCCTCTCCGACGCCTTCGAGATCCGCGTCAAGGGCGAGCGCAAGGCCGCCATCTCCGCGCTCAAGGACGAGGTCCTGGCCGGGCTGGAGCCGCAGTTCGAGGCCAAGGGCTGGAACGCGAAGGCGGTCGGCAACGAGTTCGGCGAGCTCGAGTACGAAGCCATGCGCGCCAAGGTGCTCGACACCAAGGTCCGCATCGACGGCCGCGACCTCGCCACGGTCCGCCCGATCGCCTCGCGCACCAAGGTCATGCCGCGCACCCACGGCTCGGCGCTGTTCACCCGTGGCGAGACCCAGGCCATCGTCACCGTCACCCTGGGCACCGCCCGTGACGGCCAGATCATCGACGCGGTGTCGGGCGAGTACAAGGAACACTTCCTGTTCCACTACAACTTCCCGCCGTACTGCACCGGCGAGACCCGCCCGATGCTGGGCCCGAAGCGCCGCGAGATCGGCCACGGCCGCCTCGCCAAGCGCGGCGTGCTGGCGGTGATGCCGAAGATGGAGGACTTCCCGTACACCATCCGCGTGGTGTCGGAGATCACCGAGTCGAATGGTTCCTCGTCGATGGCCTCGGTCTGCGGTTCCTCGATGGCGCTGATGGACGCCGGCGTGCCGGTCAAGGCACCGGTCGCGGGCATCGCGATGGGCCTGGTCAAGGAAGGCGACAAGTTCGCCGTCCTCTCCGACATCCTGGGCGACGAGGACCACCTCGGCGACATGGACTTCAAGGTGGCCGGTACGCAGGAGGGCATCTCCGCCCTGCAGATGGACATCAAGATCGAAGGCATCACCGAGGAGATCATGAAGATCGCCCTCGACCAGGCGAAGGAAGGCCGTCTCCACATCCTCGGTGAGATGGCCAAGGCCATCAACGCGCCGAGCTCGGAGATGAGCGAGTTCGCCCCGCGCCTGCTGACGATCAAGATCCACCCGGACAAGATCCGCGAAGTGATCGGCAAGGGTGGTTCGACCATCCAGGCCATCACCAAGGAGACCGGCACCCAGATCGACATCCAGGACGACGGCACCATCGTCATCGCCTCGGTCAATGCCGCCGCCGCGAACGCCGCCAAGGAGCGGATCGAGCAGATCACCTCCGACGTCGAGCCGGGCCGCATCTACGAGGGCAAGGTTGCCAAGATCATGGACTTCGGCGCCTTCGTCACCATCGCCCCCGGCAAGGACGGCCTGGTCCACGTCTCGCAGATCTCCAACGATCGCGTCGAGAAGGTGGCCGACGTGCTCAAGGAAGGCGACGTGGTCAAGGTCAAGGTGCTGGAAGTCGACAAGCAGGGCCGCATCCGCCTGTCGATGAAGGCCGTCGACGAGGAGACCGCCGGGGCCTGATTCCCGTCGGTCGCCGCAACGAAGAAGGCGCGCCACTGGCGCGCCTTCTTCGTTGTGGGCGGCCGGGTCCGCTAGCGCAGGCTGCTGCGGCCCCCCGGGGCGTCGGCCGGCGAGGGGGTCGGCTGGACCGCCGTGCGCCCGACCCGCCCCGCGGCGCTCCCGGGCATGCGCACATCGGGCGCCACCGGCGCGCCGCCGGGATGCACGATGCCCAGGGCGGGGGCGGGGGGAAGGCCCGGGAACACCGACGTGGTGCCGGCATGGCCCATGCGCACCTGCAGGATCTCCGCCAGCACACGACGCGAATCGGTGGTGACCGGGATGTCGCCGAAGGTCGGGGACAGCACCTCCGGGTCCAGCCCCGGCCAGTCGCCGAAGAAGCGGCGACCGTTGACCGCGCCGCCGATGACCAGCAGCGGGTTGCCGTAGCCGTGGTCGGTGCCGCGGTTGCCGTTCTCGCGCACCCGACGGCCGAACTCCGACTGCAGCACCACCGTCACCCGGCCCATGTGGCCGCTGGCATGCAGCACCTCGTGGAAGGCCGCGAGCGCCTGGGAGATCTCCGCGATCCTGTTCTGGTAGTAGTGGTAGCCGCTGCCGGCGCTGCCCTGGCCGTCGTGGGTGTCCCAGCCGCCGACGTCCACGGCGGCGTAGCGCAGGCCCATGCCGAACTGGATCGACTGCGCGATGGTCCACAGCTGACGGGCGAAGTTCGAGGTCGGGAAGCCGGTGGGAAGCGTGGCGGTATAGCCCAGCGTCTCGACCGTGGTCAGGGCCAGGTGGGCGCGGGCGCCCGCCTGCTCCAGCGCCGAGGCACCGGTCCACTGGTCGGCCAGCACCTCGTTGAAGCCCCGCAGACCGGCAGGCGAGTCGGGGCGGATGCGCTGCCAGCTCCAGGCGCCGCGGTTGAGCGCGAAGTCCGTCGGACTGGCCATCGTCAGCGCGTCGCTGCTGCCGAGGAGACTGTTGGGCGTGTTCGACCCGACCGCCAGCGCCGGCATGATCGATTCGGCGGAGTGGGTGGGGTCGGTTTGCCACGCGCGGCTCATCCAGCCTTCGCCGGTGCCGGTCTGGCCCGGCGTGCCCAGCTCGGTGTAAAGCTGCGCGTCGAAGTGGCTGCGCGAGACCACCGTGGACAGGCCGCAGGCGTGCACGATGGCCATGTCCTGCTCCAGCCAGATGTCGCGCAGGCCGGACGCCGAGGGGTGCAGGCCGAAGCCCGAGGCGGTGCCGCCGGCGGTGGTCAGGGGCAGGGCGCCGTAGGCCCCGGCGGTGGCGATGGCCAGGTTCGGGCGGGCGGCCTCGTAGTGGCCGCGGTCGTCGCCGTCCAGGGGCACCACCAGGTTCAGGCCGTCGATGCCGCCGCGCAGGTAGACCACCACCAGCACGTCGCCGTCGAGGCTGCCCGGGCCGGGCGCCCCGAAGGCGAAGCGGATGCCGCCGGCACCGACCAGGGCGCCGGCCGCGCAGGTCTTCAGGAAGCCACGTCGTGTCAGGGTCATCGGGTCCATGGCCGCCTCCTAGCGCTGGAACAGTTCGGGCGAGGCCATCAGCAGCGACACCAGGGTGCGCAGGCGCTCGTGGTTGTAGTGGCGCTTGAGGTCGTTGCCGGCCCAGACGTTGGTGTCGGGAATGACATAGCCGGTCGGGTCGCCGTTCTGGGCCATGAACTGGACCAGGCTGCTGCGGCGTGCCGTCGGCAGGGTCCGGGCGAGGATGCGCTGGGTCCAGAAGTCGACCAGTTTCTCAGCCGTCCAGTTGCCCGTGCCCAGCGCGTCGCGGCTGATCTGCACCACCGGCACGATGAAGTTGCCGGTGCCGTCCTGGCGCTCGGGCAGGTGGTTGAGCACCCGCCAGCTCATCGCCAGCGCGTTGCTGCCGTTCCAGGCCCGGGCCCGGTCGGGATAGCCGTTGGGCGCGGCCCACTCGAACGGCGTGTGGCCGGTGAAGCGGTACAGCCACAGCAGGTCGTTCGACGCCGGGTTGTCCATGCGCAGGTTGAAGTCGGTGCCCGCCGCGCGCAGCGCCGCGACCACCACCTCGAACGGCCGGCGCTGCTTCCCGCCCCACCCGCTGCGGAAGGGCTGCGAGAGCAGGATGTGGCGCAGCACCCGGGTGATCTGGTCGGGGGCCTGCCAGTGGTCGCGGAACACCTTCGCCGCGCTCTCCACCAGCGCCGCCGGCGGGTCGTCGGCCACCAGCCTGCGCACCAGCTTCGCGCACACGAAGCGGGCGGTCCGCGGGTGGCTGGCCAGCCGGTCGAGCACGTCGCGGCCGTCCTTGAGCGCGGGCTGCTCGGGGAACAGCAGCATGCCCAGGACGAACTTCGGCCCCTGGTCGTGCCAGCTGGAGCGGTAGGTGAAGGTGCCGTCGTTCTCGGTGGGGAACTGCCAGTGGCCGTTGCGCACCGACCAGCCGGTGAACGCGGCCGCGGTCTCGTAGACGTCGATGTCGGTGTAGCCCGACGGATAGCTGGGGTCCTCGGGGTCGGGCGGCACCTCGAAGGGGTTCATGAAGCCCAGGTAGTGCTCCGCACCCAGGGTGTGCAGCTCCAGCAGTTCGCGGGCGAAGTTCTCGTTGGGCCCCGAACGGGAGTTGGACACGTTGTCGAGGTAGTAGAGCATCGCGGTGCTGCGCGCCACCGCTTCGAGCATGTCGCGGAAGTTGCCCATGGCGTGGGCGCGGATGACGTCACGGTCGTAATGGGGCAGCACGGTGCCGACCGTGAAGTCGGTGCCGAAGACGTTGAAGTGGTTGTGCCAGAACTCAACCACCAGCTCGCGCAGCTGGCGCCGGGAGTGCACCGCGCGCAGGAAGGCGGCGCGCTGGCACTCGAAGGCCGGGCGCATGCGTTCGTCGTAGGGCGGGTCGGCGCGGTTGTGGTCGGCCCACAGCTGCTCCAGCGACTTGTCCAGGGTGCGGTAGCCGGCGGCGGCGAGCCGGGCGTCGACGGCGCCGTCGTCGATCGCCTTCCAGTCCAGCTGCCGCTCCACCCAGGCTTCGACGCGGGCGGCCTCGCTGCTGCCGCCCTGCTGGAAGGCCTGCAGGCTCCAGGCGTCGTGGCCGTAGCCCATGCGGGCGAGGATGCGGGTGGCGGTGGGCGGCAGGCCGCCGCGTACGCGGAGCCCGTCGCGGGGCGCGGGTTCCGGCGTGGGGTTGTCCGGCAGCCCGTCGCGCGGCACGCGCATGTCCGGTGGACGCTCCTCGCCCGGCGGCCTGGGCCCCGGAGGGCCGTCGCGGGGAATGCGCATATCCAGGCCGCCAGCGTCTGCTTGTGCGGTGGCCGGCGGCGCGTTGCCGTGACGAACGCGCCACGCGCGCTCGAGGCGCTGGCGCCAGAAGGCGTCGACTGCTGTGTCCATGGCACTGAATCCGGAGGGCCCCGGACGGCAGAGTATGCCGCTGGGCGGCACCGGTATTGTGACCGGGATCACGTTCACGTGACGGTTCGGGCGCGGCGGGGTTTACGGCGGCTTGACCGCCGGGATGGTCCACTGCAGCTCCCGCTGGAGTCCTGCCATGCCCAACGTCGTGGCCATCCTGTGTGCCGTGCCCGTGCTGGCCATGGCGCTTGCCGTGGCCCCGGCCGCGACGGCGGAGCCTGTGCCAGCGGCCGTGCAGGCCCTGGAGACGGATGCGCAGGCGCTGGTGCGCCGCGCCCGTCATCCGGGGTTGGCGGTGGCGGTCGTCGACCGCGGCGAGGTGGTCTGGTCCGGGGCCTTCGGCCAGACCGGGCGCGGCGGCGGGGCGATGGCCGTGGACACCCCCATGCCGCTGGGCGAGCTGGGCGAGCTCTACCTCGGCGCGCTGGCGCTGCGGCTGGCGCACCGCGGCGAGCTGGACCTCGACCGCCCGCTGCCGGTCGCCGACCTCGACCCGCGCGGGCTCGACGCCGGTGCCCCGACCCTGCGGCAGGCGCTCAGCCACCATTCCGGTCTTCGCGGCCTGCGCCTGCACGGCATGTACCGCGAGCCCGACGTGCCCGACGACGGCGTCGATCCGCTGGCCGAGCTGTACCTGCTCGACCGGCCCGGCCTGTCCCAGGGGCGTTCGCCGCTGGCCATCGAGCTGGTGGCCCGGGCGCTGGAGTCGGCGGCGGGGGCGTCGCTGCCCGAACTCATCCAGCGCGAGGTGGCGGGACCGCTGGGGCTGGCCGCGCCCCGGGTCGGTGGTCGCTTCGAGGCCACGCTGCACGACCGCGGGCGTCCGGAACCCACGCGGGAGGCCCGCGAGGCGGCGGCACTGGGCATGCAGGCCAGCCTGTCGGAGCTGGCGGCGCTGGTGGCGGCGCTGTGGCCGGACCGGCATCCGGAGTGGTTGCCCGGGTCGGCCCTGCAGCCGCTGTACGTCGCCCAGAACCACGAGGCCAGGCCGGACCTGCGCCAGCGCACCGCGCTGGCCTACCGGCTGGAGTTCGACACCCGTCCCGGCGTCGGGGCCATCGCCCGAATCGACTCCACGGTGCCGGCCAGCCACGCCAGCGTCCGGCTGGCGGTCGACCATGGCGTGGGCGTGGTCGCGGTGGCGAACTTCGGCGAGGCCAATCGCGCCCTGCCCGAAGTGCTCGACGAGGCGCTCGACGCCCTGCTGCGTGAGCGCCTGCCCGGACTGGCCGCACGCGACCCGGACGCGGCGGTGCCGCTGGGCATCGGGCTGCCCGAGGGCGTGGAGCCCGACAGCGCCGCGGACCGCTATGCCAGTTTCGCCGGCGTCATCGCCGTCGACGGGGTCGACGGCACCCTGGACGTGCGCTGGCTGGGCTGGCGCTTCGGTGGCTATCCGCGGGGCGATGGCTGGTACCGCCCGCGGCTGCGCGTGCTGCGCATCCCGATCGGCCTGGGTGCGCTGGAGCGCGTGGCCCTGCGTCCGGTGCGCATCCAGGGCGAGCGCGTCCTGCTGGTCACCGGGCCCAGCGGCCGGATGTTCGTCTTGGGACGGGAACTGCCCGCGCACGAGGTGCCCGAGCAGGCGCTGGCGTCGCTGGGCCGCTACCGCATCCAGACCGTGGACGCCCTGCTGGAGCGCGGCCGTGTGCGCGAGGTGGAGCTGGTGCACGAGGACGGGCTGCTGCGCCTGCAGGCGGGCCTGCGCGCCGGCCCGCTCAGCGCCCGCCTGGACCTGCCCCTGGTCCACGAGCGCGACGGCTACTTCCGCGTGCCCGGTCTCGGGCCCGGACTGGGCGAGCGGGTGGAACTGCTCAACGGCGAGGGGCCGCCGCGGATCCGCTTCTCCGGCTACGAGGCCGTGCGCGAACCCTAGCCGCGCTCACAGCCCGATGGCGAACAGCCCCAGGCACAGCAACAGGCCCAGTCCCGGCACCACCACGGTCAGGATGGCCATCGGGCCGTACGCCGCCCGGTGGGTCTCGTTGCAGATGGCGCGGATGGTCGTGACCACGTAGCCGTTGTGCGGCATCGAATCCAGCACACCGGAGGAGATCGCGACCGAACGGTGCAGCTGGTCGGCGTCCACGCCCGAGGCCAGGAAGCCGGGTGCCAGCAGGGGCAGGGCGATGGCCTGGCCGCCCGAGGCCGAGCCGGTCATGGCCGCGATCAGGCTGACCGCGATCGCCGCGGTCGCCACCCCGGCGCTGGGCTGGGCGGTCAGCCAGTCGACCGCCCCCATGAAGGCCGGTGCCGCCTTGGCGACCGCACCGAAGCCCACCACCGCGGCCGTGTTGCCGATCGCGATCAGCGCCCCGGTGCTGCCCTCGGCCAGGGCCTTGCCGCTGTCGCGGCGGAAGCGGTGGCACAGGGCGAACACGCCCAGGCAGCCGGCGAGCAGGGCCACGATCAGTGCCGAGGTGCCGAGGCTGTCGTGCAGGGCGAACGACACCACCAGCACCAGCGCCGGGCCGACCAGGGCGCGCCACGGCGCCGGCAGGTCCGCGCGGACCTCGGTGGGGTCGCCCTCGCGCGCCTCGAAACGCTCGCCCCGGCCCTTCGCCCGCCGCAGCATCCACACCAGCCAGGCATAGCCCAGGCCGGCCATGAACACCGCGGTGACCAGGCTGGCCTGCCAGGCGGCCCACGGCGAGGTGCCCAGGTACTGGATCGGAATCCAGTTCTGGATTTCCGGCGAGCCGGCCGAGGTCATGGTGAAGGTGACCGAACCGAAGGCCAGCGCCGCGGGGATGAAGCGGCGCGGCAGGTCGGCGGCCCGGAACAGCGCCAGCGCGGTCGGGAACACCGAGAAGGCGACCACGAACAGGCTCACGCCGCCGTAGGTCAGGATCGCGCAGGCCAGCACCACCGCCAGCGCCGCACGGCTGGGGCCGATCCGGGTGATGACCCAGCGCGCCACCGAGTCCGCCGCGCCGGTGTCCTCCATCAGCTTCCCGAAGATCGAGCCGAGCAGGAACATGAAGAACCAGGCCGCCACGAAGCCGGTGAAGCCGCTCATGTAGGCGCTGACCAGGTCGCCCTGTCCCTCGGCCGCCAGCGGTGGCAGCAGCGGCAGCCCGCTGGTGAGCGCCACGATCAGCGCGCACAGCGGCGTGGCGATGAACAGGTTCATGCCGCGGATGGTGAGGACGATGAGCAGGAGCAGGGCGCCGAGGAGCCCGATCAGGCTGAGCATGGTGTTCCAGCGATTGCGGCACAGGCCGGGCGAGTATCCCGGCCGGCCGCGGCGCGCGGCACTGTACCAACGTACAAGTGCCATGCCGGGCCGTGCTGCCTAGGCTGCCGGCATCGGGGGATACGACCGCCCGCCACGCCACGCGTCGCAGCCAAGGGGACCGCATGAACCGCACGCCATTGAGCCTTTCCATCCACGCCGCACTGGGTCTGGGCCTGTGCCTGGGCATCGCCGGCGCCGCCGCCGCCCAGTCCGGTGCCGACGAGGAGGCCGCCACCGGCGCCTCCGCCACCCGCCTGGATGCGATCGCGGTCACCGCGCGTCGCCGCGAGGAGACGCTGCAGGACGTGCCGGTCGCGGTCACCGCCTTCACCCCGGAGACCCTGGACAGCCTCAACATCAACGACCTCGGCGACCTGGGCGCGCAGGTGCCCAACCTCACCGTCTACGCCGCCCGCGGCTCGAACTCGACCATCACCGCCTACATCCGCGGCGTCGGCCAGGCCGACCCGCTGTGGGGCGTCGACCCCGGCGTGGGCATCTACCTCGACGACGTCTACGTCGCCCGACCGCAGGGCGCGCTGCTCGACGTCTTCGACGTCGCCGGCGTGGAGGTGCTGCGCGGCCCGCAGGGCACGCTGTACGGCAAGAACACCATCGGCGGCGCGATCAAGTACATCTCCAGCCCGCTGCCGCAGACCCTGCAGGGGCATGGCCGCCTGACGCTCGGCAACTACAACCAGCGCGACTTCCATGGCGCCATCGGCGGCCCGCTCAACGACGTGGTCCGCGCCCGCCTGGCGGTGGCCTCGCTCAACCGCGACGGCTTCGGCACCAACCTGAGCACCGGCGAGGACGTCAGCGACAAGAACGTCTTCGCCACCCGCGCCCAGATCGGCCTGTTCCCCAGCGACCAGTTCGACCTGCAGCTCTCGGCGGACTTCATGGACGACCGCAGCGGCGTGCGCGGCGCCCAGATGCTGGCACCCAATCCGTTCGCACCGGGGCTGGATCCGCTCGACAGCCGCTACGACGTGCGCAACGGCATGCCCAACATCAACGACACCCGGATGTCCGGCGCCTCGCTGACCGCGAACTGGTACCCGGGCAGCGCCTGGCAGTTCAAGTCGATCACCGCCTGGCGCGAGTCCGACACCGAGACCAACATCGACTTCGACACCCTGCCCAACGTCATCGCCGACGTGAAGGCCTTCTACAGCGACCGCCAGCTCAGCCAGGAATTCCAGGCCAGCTACGACGCCGGCGGGGCGCACCGTGGCGTGATCGGCCTGTTCTGGTTCGACGGCCGCGCCGGCGGCCAGGTGCGCAACAATTTCTTCAACCTCCTCTTCGGCGACACCCAGGGTGAGGTCGAGACCGAGAGCCTGGCCGTCTACGGCGACTGGATCTTCGACCTCGGCGAGCGCTTCAGCCTCAACGCCGGCCTGCGCTGGACCGAGGAAACCAAGCGCGCGGACGTCTTCAACCAGGGCTACTCCGACGCCACCTACACCACGCCGATCTCGGTGGTGGCCGACTTCCGCGACTCCCTGACCATCTCCAACGTCTCGCCGAAGCTGTCGCTGGACTACCGCGCCACCGACGACATCCTGCTCTACGGCCTGGTCTCGCGCGGCTTCAAGTCCGGCGGCTTCAACATCCGCGCCCAGACCGTGGCGGTGCCGCGCTCGGCGGAGCCGTTCAAGGACGAGAAGGTCGACAGCTTCGAGGTCGGCGCCAAGATGGCGTTCGCCGACAACCGCGCCTTCGTCAACCTGGCCTACTTCCACAACCGCTACCAGGACATCCAGCTCTCGATCTTCACCGCCTTCGACTCCAACGGCGACGGCGTCGAGGACGCCTTCTTCGGCGACTTCACCAATGCCGGCAAGGGCACCGTGCAGGGCGTGGAGCTGGAGTACCAGTTGCTGCCCACCGACCGCTGGTCGATCACCGGCCACCTGGCCTGGCTGGACACCAGGTACGACGAGTACATCACCGCCGGGGTCGACGTCGCCGACCAGCAGCGCTTCACCAACGCCCCGGAGTTCAGCGGCGCGGTCAACCTCGAGCACCGCATCCCCGTGCGCAACAACGGCGAGGTCCGGCTGCGCGGCACCTACAGCTACCAGTCCAGCGTCATCCCGACCACCGACCTCAGCCCCGACATCGCGCAGTCCGGCTACGGCCTGCTGGGTGCGGGCATCCACTACGACACCGGCGGCGCCTGGAGCTTCGCCCTGCAGGGCAGCAACCTCACCGACAAGAGCTACCGCACCACCGGCTACAACATCCCGGCGCTGGGCGTGCTGACCGGCTTCTATGGACCGCCGCGCCAGTACTCGCTCTCCGCCCGCTACCGTTTCTGACCGGGTCCACGCCCGACCACCTGCCACGCAGGTGTTCTCCCCGCCGGGCCGCCCCAAGGGCCCGGCGTTTTTTTGTTTGACGATGACTCCAGCCCGGTACTTCGCTGGACTGCGCCGTAGCGCGATACAGCAGGTTTATCAGGAACTTACGCGCGTCCATCATATGCCGGTGCTTTCTGAAACTTGACCCGGCTTTCCCTCGCGCCGCTCCTATCTGGCTCTTGGAATTCGGGTCGTTCCAAGGAGTCATCATGGCGAAGATCAAGCTCACTAGGACCGCCGTAGAGTCGGCGCAACCCCAGGCCAAGGACATCGAACTACGGGATACCGTGGTGCCGGGTTTCCTCTGCAAGATTACCCCGAAGGGCCGCCGGGTGTTCATGCTCCAGTACCGCACGAACTCCGGGCAGCCCCGCAAGCCCTCGCTGGGTCTGTTCGGGGAATTGACCGTGGAGCAGGCCCGCGTCATGGCGCAGGACTGGCTGGCCGAGGTTCGCCGGGGCGGCGACCCCGGCGGTGCCAAGACCGAGGCACGCAAGGCACCCACGGTCGAAGCGTTGTGCAAGAAGTTCATGGAGGACTACTCCAAGAAGCGCAACAAGCCCAGCACACAGCGCGGCTACCAAGCCGTCATCGACCGCTGCATCGTCCCGCTGATCGGCCGCAAGAAGGTGCAGGACGTGAAGCGGCCCGACATTGCCGGATTGATGGAAAAGCTGGCCTACAAGCCGGCCGAGGCGAACAACGCCTTCGGCGTCCTGCGCAAGATGTTCAACCTGGCCGAAGTGTGGGGCTACCGCCCGGACGGCACGAACCCGTGCCGCCACGTCCCGATGTTCCCGCCCGGCGAGGAAACCCGGCTCATCGTGGACGACGAGCTGGCGCTGATCTTCCGCCACTTGGAGAAGCTGGAGGCGGAAGGACTGGAGAACTACGTCATCCCGCTGGCGATTCGCCTGCAATTCGAGTTCGCCGGCCGCCGCTCCGAAATCTGCATGCTTGAATGGGATTGGGTCGATCTGGAGAACCGGCGCGTGGTCTGGCCCGACAGCAAGACCGGCGGCCTCTCCAAGCCCATGAGCGCGGAAGCCTATCGGCTGTTTTCGACGGCGCCGCGCCGTGAAGGCTGCCCCTATGTCCTGCCGTCGCCCAACGACCCGACCAAGCACCTGACCTTTGGCGAGCACTACGGCGGCTGGTGCCGCGTGCTCAAGGCCGCCGGCGTCCCGCACGTCGGCACGCACGGCATCCGCCACCGCTCCACGACCGACATTGCCAATTCGGGCGTGCCGACCAAGGTAGGCATGAAGCTGACGGGCCACAAGACCGTGGCGATGTTCATGCACTACGTCCACACCGAGGACAAGCCGGTGCGGGATGCGGCCGAATTGGTGGCGAGTCGGCGGCAGGCCATCACGGGCGCGCGGCGCCCTGCGGAGGCCACGGCATGAGCAAGAGGACGCTTTTGGTGGCGCCCCCCGCTGCCTTGCCGGCCTACTATCCCCGCGCCGCAATTTCCGAGACAGTGTCTGGGAAATTCGACCCCGCCGAGCTGGCCAAGGTCTTCACGCTGCCGTGGTCGGCCTATGCGCTGCTGATTTCGGTCAAGGATGCCCGCGTGACCGGTGGCCGGCATCCCGTCCTGTCGGCTTCGATTGTTGTGCCGGCGTCACGACAATCGGGCGGGTCATCCCTTCTATCTAGGTGCTACACCGGAGACTGGAAAAGTATGCCCGTTTCGGGTATGGTTTGGAGGTCGAGATGACGGACATCCTCAAGCGCAAGGACTTTGCACGCTGGCAGTCGGGCGAGAAGCTGTCCGATACCGCGTTGTGCAAGGCGGTTCAGGAGATGGAAAGCGGTCTGATCGACGCGGACTTGGGCGGCTCTGTCTACAAGAAGCGGGTGGCCCGCCCCGGCGGTGGCAAGAGCGGTGGCTACCGCACGCTGGTATCGGCCAGGATCGGCAGCCGCTACGTGTTCCTGCATGGTTTCCCGAAGAACATCAAGGCGAACATCACGCAGGACGAAAAGAAGGCGCTGCAATTCGCCGGCAAGGTGTTCTTGGAACTGTCTGCTGAAGCCTTGTCGAAGGCGTTGCAGTCGGGTGTTTTAGTGGAGGTGCATTGTGAGCAAGATCATTGAATCGCTGCGTGGCGACTTGGCTGCGCTCCACGAAGTGGGCGCGATCAGCAAGGTGACGATGCGCGAGTTCGACGCGATATGCCCATCGCCAGTACGTGAATTCGGTGCTGCCGACATCAAGCGCCTACGCGAAGCCTTGAAGTTCAGCCAGCCGGTGTTCGCGCATCATCTTCACACTACGGCTTCCACCGTGCGCAAGTGGGAGCAAGGCGAGACTCGCCCAGCAGGCCCGGCGCTGAAGCTGCTCAACATCATCGCCGACAAGGGGCTTCGGGCGATCCTTTGATTGATCTGTGTTTCCTGCCACGACCGCCCAATTTAAGTTACGATCTTTTACGCCCTCAAAACGTCGATGGAGGTGACTGATGGCAGAGAAAAGGAACGTGTTTATCAGCCATGTCCATAAGGACGATCATGGGCTACAAAAGCTCAAAGATCTGCTGGCTCCTAAAGGGATGGATGTCAGGGATTCCTCTATCCATACAGGAAAGTTCAATAACGCCACGGATGAGCACTATATCAAGACGCAAATCCTAGCCCCAGCGATAAACTGGGCGGGCGTATTTATTTGCTACGTCTCACCCCAGACGAAAGATAGCGACTGGGTGACCTGGGAGATAGAATATGCGGCCAAGCAAGGTAAGCGTATTGTCGGCATCTGGGAGCATGGTGAAAAGGAATGCGACATTCCAGAAGCGCTAAAAGAATACGCCGATGCCTTGGTTGGTTGGAATGGTGACTCAATTATTGATGCTATCAACGGCAAAGATACATGGGAAAAACCGGATGGTGGCGCCTGTGATCCGGTTCCTCTGAAAAGGCATCCTTGCTGATGGCACGTATCCACTCTTACGTGGTGCGTTATGACAGTGGTTTCGCACCCAATCCATTCTATGGATACTGCACGCTGGCGACCTGCAAGCCAAATATACGTAAGGGCGCCGACATCGGTGATTGGGTGGTTGGCAGCGGTAGCAATGATCGAAATGTTCGGCGAGGCGGGCATCTGGTATACGCGATGCGGGTCACCGAAACGATGACATTTGATGAATATGGGGTGGATCCACGGTTTGAATCCAAGAAACCCTATCGCAACGGTAGTCGAAAGCAAAGCTGCGGGGACAATATTTACTTCAGAGCCACGCCAGCGGCCGCCTGGAAGCAACGAGATTCCTTTCATTCTCGCCCCGATGGTTCGCTTAACCCTGATCATGTCACTCGCGACACAAGCGTCAATAGAGTTCTCGTTAGCAATGACTTCGTGTACTTCGGAGGTGAGGGGCCAGAGTTCCCGGAAGAATTAAAAGACCAGCAAGGCCGTCCTCTATGCAAAGCAGGAATAGGCTTAACCACTTTCAAAGATCCAAAACTGGTTCAAAATCTAGAGATATGGATTCGTGGTCTTGCGTTGAGTGGATATCAGGGCGCCCCATTTGAATGGCTAACGCTTCGGAGGTAACCGATGCACAAGGAAGGTTCGCTGCTGCTTTCGGAATATGCTTCGGAAGTTGCAGCTACGGATGTACTCAGTCCGACCGATTTCAATCCTGTCCTTCAAGGACTATACGGCGAAGTCGGTGGAATAATGTCTACAGCCAAAAAACATGTTCGGGAAAAATCTGCGTACCCTGGCTTCAGAAGGGCGGCTGAAGAAGAATTTGGCGATACCCTTTGGTATTTGGCGGCTATCTGTCGGCGAATGGAAATTCCCCTTGACGTTGTCTTTGCCGAGGCGGCTAATCACGGAGATTTTAAGAACATAGGGGCGGCAAGTGATATCGCCGCAGGTGCATTGGCTTACATTGCCGTGCCAGCGGCTGCGCCAGCGTCGTTGGATGCTACTTTGGTACGTTTGGGGCAGGCAGCCGCAGCGTTGCTGGGGAATGGCCCTGCCCGCGATGACGTAGTCACCTTCGCGCGAGCCTATCTTGATGCTATCCATGCGTCAGAGTTGGCGTTCTCGGACGTAGCGCGAGGAAATCTCCGAAAAGCTAGGGGCGCATTCATAGAGCCGCAAGCGGCTGACCTGATTGGCCTTGATTTCGACAGCGAGTTTGGAATAGAAGAGCAGCTCCCTAGAGAGTTCAAGATTCGGGTCAATCAACGAGGTAGCGGCAAAAGCTATCTCCAATGGAATGATGTATTCATAGGTGATCCTCTCACCGACAACATAGCCGATCGAGATGGCTACCGATTCCATGATGTCTTCCATTTTGCATATGCAGCCATATTGCATTGGTCACCCGTGATACGGGCACTGATCAAGCACAAGAGAAAAAGCCAATCCAGATACGACGAAGAGCAAGACAGCGGCCGGGCAATCGTCGTTGAGGAAGGGCTTACGGCATGGATTTTCTCTAGAGCCAAGGAATTAAACTATTTCGAGAATCAAGAAAAGGTTTCCCTTGGGATTCTCAAAACCATTGAAGAGTTTGTGAGTGGCTATGAGGTTGAGAAGTGCCCGCTAAAGCTTTGGGAAAAAGCCATCTTGGACGGATATTCCGTATTCCGTCAAATCAAGAAAAATCAAGGTGGCTGGATCATCGGCAACCGAAAAGAACGCACCCTACAATATATGCCGCTTGAGTCTTAAGAATGAAAATTCACCCCTTTGTTGAATCAGTATCCTCGCTGCAATTTGAGGACTGCTTCAATCCTTATTCTGATCGCTGTGAAGTTCATGATCGTCGAGACGCGCCGCGCCGCCGCGCCGCCGCACTTTCCGCATTATTGCGTTGCGCTTCAGAGGAGCCTGTAGATGCGATTTGGATCGGTCGAGATTTGGGGTATCGCGGAGGCCGTCGAACTGGGTTGGCCCTGACTGACGATGTTCACATGAGCCAACATGCCAAACGTTGGAATGTCGATCTGGCTCCCGAACGGCCCACAGTCGGCAATGCCGTAGCCGAGCGAACCGCTGCGGTTATATGGGGAATGCTAGAGCACATTGATGCTCGCATCTTTCTCTGGAATGTTTTCCCACTTCACCCTCATGAATCAGGGGATCCGTTCACCAACCGGCAACACAACGCCCGTGAAAGGCGAGCCGGCGAAGAGCTACTACAACAGCTCATCGTTCTGCTTCGTCCCTCGCGAATCGTCGCCATCGGCAACGATGCTGCCGCAGCCGCCCATCGAATCACGGATAGCGTGCCTGTTATCTGCGTGAGGCATCCGAGCTATGGCGGACAGACGCAGTTTCAAGGGCAAATCTCTGAACTGTATGGACATCCTATGAAGACTGGATCGCTGTTCTGACGAATTGCTTCAGTTTCTTAGCGAGCGGATACCGCCCCTTCTATCCAACTCGCCAGGTTTTCACTGATGCAGCGTCTGAAAGAGGCTCTGACGCTGGTGGAGGTGCGCACACTGGATCACGTCGTTGTGGCCGGGCAGGAAACAACTGCATTTGCAGAGCGAGAGCTATTGTGAACCGAGGGGGCTGCACAGGCGGCCCCATTTTTTATTCGCTCCATCAAGCTTACTGAACGCAGTTACTGCAAAATTTCCCGGCTAATCCACAGGCAGAATCTTTCGACGAAATAAGCTGGAATAGGTTCGGTCACGTGCAAAAATTGGATCATATTCTCCCTGTTGATAAATTATTTTGGCGGCGGCCCCTGTTGTTGAAAGCGGGAGCACTGTAGCTTTGGGATGGTGTCCGACGAACAATTTATGCTCCTCATAGATCCCATCCATGCCGCCGACGAACACCGCTGCGCTGAAACTGCGGCTTTCGATCATTGCTTGCCTCATGGCCGTCAAACTGGCTTCTCTGTTGCCATCAACCGCTGGCACCATATGCACGTCGACGAACTCCGCTAGTTCAGGAGGCAATCGACCCTCAAAAAGCTTACTTTGGTAAATCGCCACCCTGTTGCGGTCAAGGTTTGCCTCGCGGGAAAAGAGAGCCAATAGCGGCGTTATCGCCGGATGGCCGCCGCACGTGATTCGTCCGATCGGCAACACTACTTCAACCAAAGCCTTGATTGCTTCCCGTATAGCAAGAACATCGGCGGTGTCGAAAAATACCCGATTGCGATCAGGCAAAGGCACGCTGGCAGATAGAAATATATCTATCATGCGGTGAGCTCCTTCAGAAGTTGTGGCGCCTTCGACATTTGCACGGCCCGGATCGGCAAATATGAGTCGAGCCAATCTAGGTGAGAGAGCCACGTTCTCAGTACACCTCTATTGTCGTAAATCACCCATATTTCTCTCGTCTCAACAGTGGGATTGGTAATGGCCTCGAACACTTCGTTGATGCGATCAGCGGTTGGTATTCCCACTGCCGGCACGATCGCCAGCGTTCGATTGGACTCGGTTTTGAGAGAAATCCAGCCTTCAATCTGAACACTTGGATCAAGTCCCTCGTCGCGGGCGGCGTCGCAAAAGTTATCGACCAAATATCGGTGGCGGGCGGCAATTGCTGGTGCGCGTAGCCGTTCGACCTCGTCGCAAATTCTCGTCACCAATCCCTTCGTGGCCCAACGCCCCCGCATTGGAATAAATCCAAAGAAGTCCCGACGCCTAAGCTTCATGAAGTGGCTGAAGGACGATGCAGGGTCTTCCTTTTGCCCCGGCCATAGTAGGTGCAAGATTTGCACATTGGTCGCGTTTGCGCGCGCCAATTCTTCGGCCGTCCAACGACCTTCTCTGAAACCAGGTGTGTCGATCAGCACCACGACATCGGAATCCGACATCCTGTGCCAGAGCTGTGATTGGAAATCTGCGGCTGGAGGCACTGACCTCACGTCGATGAAAACGTCAAAGCCGCGAGCATCGAGCGCATCGTACAACCGATCGGCCAGCGGCTGAGACCCTGTTCGCTTGTAACTGATGAACAGTCGTCGCTCACGTCGCAACAGCCTAAATGTCTCAAGGACTAGCGTAACGAGGCGGGTGATGCCTTCATCGTTGGTGCCCAATACAATAGCATTGACATGCCTGAGCTGCGGCGGAATTTCTGCATGAACCTGGGACAAATCCGAAACGACCGGAGCGATAACGATCGAGTCATCAATCAACTCCGTCACAAGTGCGGTATCGGCAGTGCTTTCCGACGAGCCGAAAAATACTGCCATCACCGGCGACTTTAAGCTGCGGTTAGAGGCGTTGGCATCGCTGAGAAACGTAATTGCGTTGCTCGGAATCCCGAGCCCCTGAAGCGCCAGGTCAACGCTACGGCGGAGGCGAGTGTCATGCCCATGAACCGCACCCAGCAGGATAAGCTGGTAGGGTGATCTTATGCTTGAGTTCTCGCTCATCGGCCAGCCATTCCCGCAGCAGTTTCAATCCATCCGCCAATATTTTTCCTGCCATCCTGGCCTATGAAATCGTAACTCAGGCAGTGAGTTGACAGTTGGACTACGCTACTCGTTTTTGGTGCTGCGAACCACAGATCACCCTCAGGAATCGCAAGCGTGTAATCTGCGTAGGCCACCCACTTTCCGCCCTTCCACTCGGCGAGATATATGCCGCGATCGGTTCTATAAAGTCCCATCTGCGCCAATGGATCGGCACCCTTTGTAGATGTCGCTTTGTCTTTATTCTGGACACCGTGAATGAAAACGGTTAGCAAGCCGTTTCCCTTGATAACACTGCGAGCAATTTCGTAGCGCACCCATCGCCGTGACCATGTATGGGTTCCAGCAAGGACACAAGTGACCGAAGTATTCTCCAACCCCTTGCGGAGAAAAGTCTTTAGTGCCTCGTCACTCTCTTTTTTCGATGCCTCAAACACGCTGCTGTCAAAGAAGCCGCGGCTTTCCTCATCGGTTTCCTTCACAACCCAACTGTTGCGGACATTCCAGGCGCGCCATACATCAGGCTCATAGTGAAAAGAAAAAAATGTTCTGCGTGGCATTTTGACTCCATCTATTGCACTAAACCCAAGCAAATTTGGATGTAGGTGAACCGCATCCTCCACAGCAAACGACACCTCGCAGGATGCAATTCAGATATTGCCGGTTCATCGCGCCTTTATAGCGTCGCTGACCCAAGTTTCAATATTCGACTTGATGTAGTCATACACATTGGTACTGGTGGTGTATGGCGGATCGTAGACTTTACCCGTGACAGCTTCTCCATCAACGGTGAGGCCTGTAAACGGATTAGATCCTTTCGACGACTGATTTCCGTCTGAGTCTTTCAGATTGTGGACATGGATGGCGAGTACACCCAGCCCGTCCTTCCAGGCTTTCTTTATCTCGTGTTTGACCCAGCGGCGGCTGGCAGTCTTCTCGCCCACAAGTACGACAAGGCATTATTTGCCTTTCATGTTGTCGGCGATCAATTTTTTGATGGCATCATCGCCTGCTTTCTTGATTTCTTCCCATTTGTTCGAGTCCAGCAGAGGCTGTTTTTCGACAGCTCCGATTTGCCGAACCTGCGACACGCGCCAACTATCCTGTTTATAGTGAAAGCTCAGAAAGCATTTTTTCGCCATGACTTATCTCCATTTGTCGTTGGTGCTTCGATGAAGAAAATCTCGAATTGAGGATTGCGATAGTTGTTTAACTGAAGTCGTAATTAATCGCTGGTTTGAAATACTTTCTTGTAAATTTCCTTACAAATGATAGCTGAAAGTGTGTGCCTGCGTCTCCGCTTCGCGGACCGCGCTGCTCCAGGTTCGCTATTCGCTCATCCCTGACGGGACTGGCATTCGCCAGCTGTCGACTCCCCCTGATCAGGTCCACCCATAATTAGAGGTTTCCGGGTGATGGGCAATCCGGTACTCGACCGGGGTGAGATCGTTGAGTGCGTCGTGGGGAATATGCTCGTTGTAGTCGGCCAGCCATCGCTCGGTCTGCTCGCGAACCTCGTTCAAGGTGCGGAAGACGTACATGTCGAGCACGCCCCGGCGGTAGCTGCCGTTGAATCGTTCGATGAATCCGTTCTGCATGGGGCGCCCGGGCTTGATGAACTCCAGGTCGATGCCTCTTGCCTCGGCCCAATCCGCAAGCGCCTGGGCGATGAATTCCGGGCCGTTGTCCACGCGTAGCATCGATGGGTAGCCGCGCCAGGCCGCAATGCGTCCCAAGGCCCGGATGACGCGTGTCGATGGCAGGTTGAGGTCAATCTCGATGCCCAGTCCCTCGCGACTGAAGTCGTCCACGACGTTGAAGGTGCGGAACCGACGGCCATCCCACAGCGCATCGGACATGAAGTCGATCGACCAGCACTGGTTGATGGCATCGCCGGCGGCGAGGGGCTGCGGGTTGCGGGTGGGCAGTCGCTTCTTTCCCACCCGGCGCCGGTTCAATCCCAGCGCGCGGTACACGCGCCACACGCGCTTGTGGTTCCAGTCGTGGCCCCGCCGTCGGATCAGCTTGAACAGCTTGCCAAAGCCACGGTCGGGAAAGCGTTCGACCAGCTCCTGCAGCACTGCAATCACCTCGTCATCCCGGTCAGGTTTGCGCTCGTAGCGCGCCACCGACCGTGACAGTCCAACCGCCTTGCAGGCCCGGCGCTCGCTGAAGCCGTGCTCTTCGCGGAGCGCGGCCACCAGCGGGCGTTTCGCCGCCGGACCTGCAGCTTTTTTGCGATGACGTCCTTCAGCGCCGTCACCTCCAGCGCCAAGTCTGCGTACATCCGCTTGAGCTTGGAGTTCTCCTCCTCGAGCTCCTTCAGCCGCCGGATGTCGGCAGCCTCCATCCCGCCGTACTTCGACTTCCAGATGTAGTAGGTCCCGTTCGAGATCCCCAGCTCGCGGCAGACGTCCTTGATGGCGCGCCCGCCTTCGACCTGCTTGAGGGTCTGGACAATCTGGCTCTCGGTGTACTTGCTCTTGCGCATTGATGGCCTCCTGGGCTGTAGTTTGCCCGGATGCCTCCAACTACGTCTGGACCGAGTTTAGGGGGAGTCGACATATGCGGCTCCTAGCCTACAACGCCGCATCCCCTGCAAGCGGCACGAAACAGAGCTAACCTATTGACCCGTATATGGTTTCAAGCCCCGCATGATTTGCACGAAGGGCTTGACACCGGCCCTTTTTTGGCCCCGCGCGGGTGATGGGGTCGGGGTAAGCTTCCGCGGAGTCCACGCCTCCGGTGTCCATGCTTTCCGACCCGATCGTCATCGGTGCCGCCCTGATCTGGCTGGGCCTGCTGTTCGCCGCAGCCGTCTGGGGCGAACGCCACGGCCACCGGTTCGCCGGGCGCTGGGGCACGGTCTATGCGCTGTCGCTGGCGGTGCACTGCACGTCCTGGACCTTCTTCGGCACCGTCACCCAGGCCGCCCGGTCGGGTTGGCCCATCCCGCCGACCTTCATCGGCGGCATCCTGCTCTACGCCTTCGGCTTCGGCCTGCTGCTGAAACTGGTGCGGCTGGCCCGCGAGCACCACTCCACCTCGCTGGCCGACCTCATCGCCACCCGGCTGGGGCGCGACAGCGCGCTGGCGGCCGCGATCACCCTGGTCGCGGCGCTGGGCATGCTGCCCTACATCGCCCTGCAGCTGAAGGCGGTGGCGATGAGCTACGGCCTGCTGACCCGGGCCAGCGAGCTCAACCCGCCGCCGTGGCAGGACAGTGCGCTGTACGTGGCCCTGGCGATGGCCCTGTTCGCGATGCTGTTCGGCACCCGGCGGGCGTCGGCGGCCGAGCACAACCAGGGCATGGTGCTGGCGATCGCGCTGGAGTCGGTGCTGAAACTGGTGGCGATGCTGGCGATCGGCGCGTTCGTGTGGTTCGGGGTCCAGGTGTCGCCGGAGGCCGCCGCCCGCGCCGCGGCCGAGGCCGGCCCGCGGGTGACCGAGGGCTTCCTGCCGCTGATCGTGCTCGGCGCGCTGGCGATGTTCATGCTGCCGCACCAGTTCCACGTCGGCATCGTGGAATGCCGGGACCCTGCGCACCTGCGCACGGCACGCTGGCTGTTCCCGCTGTACCTGGTGCTGATCTCGCTGCCGATCCTGCCGCTGGCGCGTGCCGGCGAGGCCCTGCTGGGGCCCTCGGGCGTGCCGTCGGACCTCTACGTGCTGGCCCTGCCGCTGGCCCAGGGCAACCACACCATGGCCCTGGTTGGCTTCCTGGGCGGGCTCAGTGCCGCCACCGGCATGGTCATCATCGGCACCCTGGCCGTGGCCCTGATGGTCGGCAACCACTGGCTGGCGCCGGTGCTGGTGCGGCGCGGCTGGGCCCGCGACGACGGCCGCGACCTGCGCGGGGCGGTGCTGGTCCAGCGGCGGGTGGTGATCATCGTCGTGGTGTTGCTGGCCTGGCTGTACAGCCGCGCCATCGGTGGCAGCCAGGCCCTGGCCGACATCGGTGCGGTGTCGTTCTCGTCGCTGGCCACGGTGGCGCCGGCGCTGGCGTTCGCGGTCTGGCGGCCGCGGACCCCGCCGCGGGCGGTGCTGGCCGGGCTGGTCGCCGGTGTGCTGGTCTGGGCCTGGGTGCTGCTGGTGCCGGCGGTGTTGGAGTCGCGCGGTGCGCCGCCGGCCTGGTTGCTGCACGGACCGCTGGGCCTGGCCTGGCTGGCCCCCGACCAGATGGCCGGGTTGACCGGATGGGGCCGGCTGGCCCGCTCGATCGTGCTCAGCCTGTTCGCCAGCGTGCTGGTGACGGTGCTGTGGGCGACGCTGCGGCAGCCGGTCGGTGCGCCGCCGGCGAACGCGATGCCGGCGGCGCGGCTGCGGGCGCTGGCCCACCGTTTCCTGCCGCAGGAGCGTGTTTGCGCGCTGCTGCCGGCTGGCGTCGCCGGCGACGTGGAGGCCGGCAGGTTGGCGCAGGTCGAGCGCGAGCTGTCCGCGGTGCTCGGTGCCGCCTCGGCCCGGCTGCTGATCGACGCCGCCCGGCGCGAGGACGGCAGTGGCCTGGACACCGTGGCCACCATCGTCGGCGAGGCCTCGCAGGCCTTGCGCTTCAACCAGCGCGTGCTCGAGGCCGCCCTGGAGAACATGACCCAGGGCATCAGCGTGGTCGACCGCGAGCTGCGGCTTGTGGCCTGGAACCGGCGCTATGCGGAGCTGTTCGGCTTCCCCGACGGGCTGCTGCAGGTGGGGCGGCCGATCGCGGACCTGGCCCGGCACGCCCTGGCCCGCCACGCCCCGGCGGACGCGGGTGCCATCGAGGGCCTGGTGGAGCGGCGGCTGGCCCACATGCGCGCCGGGTCGCCGCACCTCACCGAACGCCGGTTCCCCGACGGCACCATCGTCGAGATCCGTGGCAACCCGATGCCCGGCGGCGGCTTCGTGGCCACCTTCACCGACGTCACCGCCTTCCGGCGCACCGAGGCCGAACTCAAGACCGTCGCCGAATCGCTGGAACAGCGGGTCGATGAGCGGACCCGGGCGCTGGCCGAGGCCAGTTCCGAGGCGCAGCGGGCGAACGCGGCCAAGAGCCGCCTGCTGGCCGCGGTCGGGCACGACCTGGCCCAGCCGCTGAACGCGGCACGGCTGTTCACCCACGCCCTGGGCCAGCAGCCGCTGGAGCCGCCGCAGGCACAGGCGGTCGGGCACATCGACGGTGCCCTGGGTTCCGCGGAGGCCCTGCTGGCCGGGATCACGGACATCAGCCGCCTGGACGCCGGCGGCATGAACCCGCGGCCGCGCGCCTTCGCCCTGGACCAGGTCCTGGAGCACCTGGCCGCGGAGTTCGACGTGCTGGCCCGCGAGAAGGGGCTGGGGCTGGACTGGGTGCGCTGCAGCGCCTGGACCCGAAGCGATCCGCAGTTGCTGCGCCGGGTGCTGCAGAACTTCCTCGGCAACGCCGTGCGCTACACCCGGTCGGGCCGGGTGCTGCTGGGCGTGCGCCGGCGCGGCGACGAGCTGGTTGTCGAAGTGCACGACACCGGCCCGGGCATCGCCGAGGCCGACCAGGCCCTGATCTTCGAGGAGTTCCGCCGGCTCGGCCGGGGAGGGCAGGGCATGGGCCTGGGCCTGGCGATCGCCGACCGCGTGGCCCGGCTCCTCGGCCATCGCATCGAACTGCGTTCCCGACCCGGTGTCGGCACCGTGTTCGGCCTCCGCCTCCCGCGGGTACAGGCGGTGGACCAACCGCCGGCACCGGCCCCCGGTGCGGTCGAACCGCTGCTGCCGGGCCGGGTGCTGGTCGTGGACAACGATCCCGCGGTGCTCGAGGGCATGCGGACCCTGCTCGAGGGCTGGGGGCTGCAGGTGCAGGTCGCTGCCGACGAAGCCGGCGCCATCGGCCAGTGCGCGAATCACCGGGCCGATCTCGTCGTGCTCGACTACCACCTAGACGATGGCCGCACGGGCCTGGAGGTGCTGGCGGCCCTGCAGCAGCTTCACGGTCCGATGCCCGCGCTCCTGCTGACCGCCGACCATGGGGAAGCGGTGCGCACCCAGGCCGCCGCGGTCGGCTGTGCGCTGCTGCACAAGCCGGTGCGGCCGCTGGCGCTGAAGTCGATGCTCACGCGGCTGCTGGGCCGGCGCCCGTGAGCCCGGTCAGCGCGGCGTGTCGGCGTCGTTGCCCTCGCCGAACTGGCGGATTTCGTAGGCGCGTCGGGCCTCGGTCTCGCACTGCTCGCGGGAGACCGCCGGCTCGACGTCCTCGCAGGCCGCAAGCGCCTCGCGTAGCTGGCGATCCATCGGCTCGGCCTCGGTGTGGACGCCGGGCTGTCCGTCCTCGGGCACCTGCTGCGGGTCGACGCGGCCCATCTCGCCCTCGCGGTCGGGGGTGCAGGCCGCCAGGCCAAGGACCAGGCCGCAGGCCAGTCCGATTGCGCTGGAAGTTCGCATGGTGTGCCTCCATGGCGTGTGCGTGTGAACCCCAAGCCTCGGTGGCTGCGCATCAAGACCGTGGCAAGACGCCCTCACACCATTCAGCTTCGGGGTGCGGGATGCTGCGGCCGCGGCGTGGCAACCGCCGGCGTTATCGCCTAGTCTCGACCCCGACGGGGCAGGGACCGCCGACCTCTTCCTCCAGCCCGGATTCGTGAAGCGATGGAGCTGCTGGCCCTAGACGTTCGCACGCTGGCCTTTGTATCGAGCATCGGCGGCTTCGTCATGGCCGCCACGCTGTTCGCATTGCACATGGCCGGCACGCGCCAGCCGGGCCTGCTGTACTGGGCGACCGGCGGCCTGTGCTTCGGCACCGGCTACCTGATGGGGCACCTGCTGGTCAGCCTGCCCGACGGCCTGCCGGCCTGGTTCTACGTCGCCATGGCCAACAGCCTCATCGCCGCCTTCCACCTGGCCATCCTGCTGGGCATCCAGCGCTACCTCGGCCTGCGCATGTGGGGGTGGTGGCTGCTGCTGCCCTGGGGTGTCCTGGTCGCCTCGATGTTCCTGGTCCCGGCGATGCGCGAGGTCTTCGTGTATCGCCTCGTCGCCCAGACGGTCTGGTACATCGCCGTGGACACCGCCGCGGCGGTCCTGCTGTGGCGCGCGGTCTCCCCGGGCTTGACCAGCTACCGGCGCGCCGCCGCCGGCGTGCTGTTGGCCTACGTGGCCTTCATGCTGATGCGCCTGGTGATCACCTGGGCCGGGGGCGGGACGGCCTCGGCGATGATCCAGTCGCCGATGCAGATGGCCACCTTCCTCGCCAGCATGCTGCTGGGCTTCCTGCTGACCATGGCGCTGGTGGTGATGGTGTTCCGTGAGCGCGAGCTGCGGATGCAGGAGGTGGCGCGGCACGATCCCCTGACCGGGCTGTTCAACCGCTATGCGCTGGGCGCGCTGTCGGCCCGGGAGCTGAGCCGTGCCGAACGCCACCGTCAGCCGCTGTCGCTGGTCTCGCTGGACCTGGACCGCTTCAAGGACATCAACGACACGAAGGGCCACGCCGCCGGGGACCGGGTGCTGGTCGGCGTGGCGCAGGTGCTCACCGACACCCTGCGCGACATCGACCTGGTGTTCCGGATCGGCGGCGAGGAGTTTCTGGCCGTGCTGCCCAACACGCCCGGTTCCGCCGCGGTGAAGGTGGCGGAGCGGCTGCGCCAGGCGATCGGTGCCGGCGCCTTCCGGGCGGATGGGGCGGGTTCGGTGCATGTGACCGCGAGCGTGGGGGTGTGCGAGGTGGATACGGTGAACGAGAGCTGGGACGCGGCGCTGGTGCGCGTGGACCGCGCGCTGTACGCGGCGAAGGCGGCCGGTCGCGACCGGGTGCACTTCGATCGCGGCGGTGACGCGCCGCGGGGGCTTCCCCAGGCGGCCCCGGCATGAGGCTGCGCATCGCCACGCCCGGGGACGCCGACCTGCTGCGGCGCTGGGAACAGGCGACCCAGGTGCGCGAGGCCGGCGCGCTGGGCTGGGACTGGGACGTGCAGCTGCACGAGGACGTCGACTGGCGGCAGAGCCTGGTCGCCGAGGTCGACGGCCGGGCCATCGGCTTCATCGAGTGGATCGACACCGCCCGCGAGCCCGAGGGCTGGTTCGGCGACATCGGCGAGGGCATCCACGCGATCGACCTGTGGATCGGCGAGGCCGATGCGCTGGGGCAGGGGCACGGCACCGCCATGATGCGGCGAGTGCTGGCGGCCTGCTTCGCGGATCCCGCGACCCGGGCGGTGATCGTGGACCCGCTGCAGTCCAACCTCGCCGCACAGCGCTTCTACCGGCGCCTGGGCTTCCAGGTGCAGGCCGATGCCGACCTGCACGGCGACGCCTGCCGGCTGATGCGGCTGGAGCGCGCGGACTGGGTCGCGGCGGTCGAGGCGCCGGTGCTCGGCCTGGACCCGGCGCAGGTCCTGGACTTCTGGTTCGGCGTGCCGGGCCCGGCCACCGCCGTCGCCCAGCGCCAGGCCGGACTGTGGTGGTCGAAGGACGAGGCGGTGGACGCGCGCATCGCACGCGATTTCGACGCGGCGGTGCTGGCGGCGGGCAGCGGCGGCCTTCAGCGCTGGCTAGACACGCCGGAAGGCTGGCTGGCCCTGCTGATCGTCTGCGACCAGTTTCCCCGCAACATCCACCGCGACACGCCGCTGGCCTTCGCCTTCGACGTGCGCGCCCGCCAGCGCTGCCGCCAGGGCATCGAGGCCGGTCTGCTCGAACGGCTCGACCCGCTGGGCCGGGTCTTCGCCCTGCTGCCGCTGGAACACGCCGAGGACGCGGCGCTGCAGACGGAGTGCGTGCAACGGTTCCAGGCGCTGGCGGCCTCGGTGGGCGAGGCCGACCGGCAGACCTTCGAGGGCTTCCTGGACTTCGCGCGCCGACACAAGGTCGTCATCGACCGCTTCGGCCGCTACCCGCACCGCAACCGCATCCTCGGCCGTCGTTCGACGCCGGAGGAACGGACCTACCTGGCCCAGCCGGGCGCGGGGTTCTAGGCGAGGATCAGCCGCGGTGCCGGCCGGCCCTGCGGCGTCGCTCGCCCACCAGCACCGCACCCCAGACCCGCAGCCGTTCGAAGCCGAGCAGGAACAGCCCGACGGCGCCCAGCGCCGCGAGCAGGCCCAGCCAGCCCAGCGCCGCCCATTCCACGTAGCAGGTCCACACGAACTGTCCCACGCACAGCACCGCCACGAACAGCAGCGTCGGCTTGCGCCCGACCAGACCGACCACCAGCACGCCCAGCGGGGCACCCAGCGCGACCACCGGTGCGGCCGCCAGCCAGTTGCCGAACACGCCCGGCTCGATCCCGGTCACCGCCGCCTTGAAGGCGATGCCCAGCACCGAGGTGAAGGCCATGATGACCACCGAGGTCGGGATGGCGATCTTCAGGTCGGCCCGGCACAGCAGCACCAGGGTGGCGTAGACGACCATGTCGATGCCCACGCCGGTCACGGCGGCCACCGTGGCGCCGGCGACCAGCCCGATGCCCAGCCCGACGCGGAAGTCCCAGCGTTCGTCGAAATCGGTCATGCCCGAGTGGCCGGCGATCTCGTTGATGCGGTACAGGTGCAGCACGCCGAAGCTGCACCAGACCACGGCGAAGGCCAGCTTGATCACCAGCCCGGGAATGTGGGGGGCGAGGAAGGCGATGCCCAGCGGTGTGCCGATGGCCGCGCCCAGCATGGCGCCCTTGAGCATCGCCCAGGCCAGCGGTTGGCGTCGGGCGAGGATGAAGATGCTGGCGCTGACCATGCCGATGGACTGCACGGCGAAGCTGAAGTCGCGGCCCAGCGTGGCCGGGAAGTCGAACAGCAGCACCAGGATCGGGAAGCCGACCGTGCCCCCGCCCATGGGCGTGGAGCCGGCGACGTAGCTGCCCAGGGCCATGGCCAGCGCGATCGGCCAGTGCGCCGCCGCCTCGTCCCAGTGGCCACGCCCGAACACCAGCCAGGCCCAGGTCGAGTAGAAGCCGCCCAGCCACAGGAACCAGACCCACAGCTTGCGGCGGCGGGGCGGGTTGAGCGGCAGGTGGATGTCGTCGCGGTCCGGGTCGGGTCCGGCGTCGGTGGGTGCGGTCATCGGTGGCGGGGGAGGGGCGACAGCGCGCCAGCATGCCCGAGGGCGGCGGCGGCGTCACCCACCGGGGGCGGCGCCGGGGCTGGGCGGTGCCGGGGCTACCAGACCAGGTCGTCGGGCACCTTGAAGCGGCTGTAGAAGGGGTCCTCGGCGTCGGCGTCCGGGCCGGGCGAGCCGTCGGCGTGGTCGACCACGACCAGCGAAGGGTCGCGCTCGCGCAGCTTCGCGCCCGCCGACCGTGGCAGCAGCGCGTAGCCGTCGCCGTCGCGGACGACCAGCAGGCCGCCCTTGGCCAGCTGGTCGCGCTGCTGCCGGTCGACCGGGATCCGCCGGATGCGGTCGCCGTCGGTGAAGCCGTAGTCGATCTCGCCGCCGTGGGGGACCCGGTGCGCCTGGATGATCTGCCGGGCCTGCGCCTGCAGCTCCTTCTCGCGGGCACGGGCCTTGTGTCCGGCGGCAATGGCGCGGTCGCGCTCGGCGCGCTCGGCCTGCAGGCGCTCGACGTCGACGCCGGCCGTCGCCTCGGCTGCGGCCGGCTTGCCCTTGACCTTGTCCTTGTGCCTGCGCTGCAGTTCGCGCGCGGCGTCGGCGACCTGGCTCTTCTTCGCCAGGCCGGCCTTGAGGAGTTGCTCCTGCAGCGGGGTGCGCATGCGCCTTCCATCGGGGTGGGACGTCCGGCGTTCATTGTACGGCGTGTGCCTGAAGGCGCCGTGGCCATGCACACCGGCGGTCCGCCGCCGCTGGGCCCGGCCGAGCGCAAGGCCTTCGCCGACGCGCTCGACCGGCTGCTGGCCCGCTACGCCTGAGGCGGGGCCGGCAGCAGTCCGGACAACAGCGGCGTCGCGCGCTGCCGGAAGCGGAAGAAGCCGTGGGTCGCCAGGGGCCACAGGCGGCTGTCCCAGTCGCGACGCAGGCGCAACAGGCCGATGCCCTGCGCCGAGAGTGCCCGCTCGACCTCGTCGAGCCAGTCGGCCACCGGGCCGACCGGCGCCCAGGCCGTCGCCACCGTCCCGGCGCCCGAGGCGTGCGCCGCGGCAAGGACCTCGGCCGGGTCTCCGGTCGCCAGGCGTCGGGCATCGAGGGGCTGCAGCAACGGCGAGCGGGACAGGGTGTCGTCCACCGCGCCACGCGTGGCCGCCGTCGCATGGGACCCCCAGGGCCAGGCCGGTGGACCCTGCAGGGCATCGACCGCCACCGCGCCGACCAGGTCCGCGACCGCCCCGGGGGTCAGCAGGCTGTCGGGGTCGAGGTCCTCGGGGTGCAGCAGCCACAGCGTGTTCTTCGGCAGACGGCCGGCATGCGCCGGCGGCAGCGGGCGCGGCTGCGGCGGCGGTGCGGCCGGCGGCGGTGGTGGCGCCTCGGTGGCCAGGCCCTGCGGCCGGAAGCGACCGCCGGTGCAGCGGTGGATGTTGTCCGCGCGTGCCAGGTACTGCTTGCCGGGGGTCTGCAGCCCCACCACCCAGCGCCAGGACAGGGTGTTCGACGCCGGGTCGGCGTCGAGCAGGTGGCGCAGGAAGAAGTCCGCGCCCAGGGCCCAGGGCAGGCCCAGGGTGTGGCTCCAGATCGAGGCGAACCACATCCGGGCGTGGTTGTGCAGATAGCCGGTCTGCACCAGCTCGCGCGCCCAGTCGTCGAAGCCCTCGATGCCGGTCCGCCCGGCCTCGGCGTCGGCCAGCCGCCGTGCCGCGGCGGCACCCAGCCCGTCGCGGGCGCGCTCGACCTCCGCCCCGAACGCCGTCCAGACCCCCGGGCGCAGCTCCAGCCAGCCCTTCCAGTAGGTCCGCCACAGCACCTCGTCGACGAAGCGCTGCGCGGCGGCCTCGCCGTGGCGGTGGAGGGCGGCGGCGACCACCTCGGCCTCGGTCACGCGGCGCAGGCGCAGCCAGGGCGACAGCCCCGAGACGTGCTGCCGCTCGCCGGGCCCCTCGTCGTGGTTGCGCAGGCGGGCGTAGTGGGTGCCGGCGCGGGGCAGGAAGGCCGCCAGCCGTGCCAGGCCGGCCTCGCGGGTGGGGGTGGGGGGATCGACCATGCCGGGCAGCGGAACAGAGCCGCCGCATCGGTGGCGTCAAGGCGGCCGCCGCCTCGCGGTGCTCAGATCGCGCGGACCCGGATCCTGCGGCCCTTGATGCCGCCCGACTGCAGGGCGGCCAGCGCCTTGTCGGCCTGCGCCCGGCGCACGGCCACGTAGGAGCGGGTCGGGAAGATGTCGATCCGGCCGATGGCCTCGGCCTTCAGGCCCGCCGCACCGGTGAGGGCGCCGAGCACATCGCCGGGGCGCAGCTTGTCGGTGCGGCCGGCGTCCAGGCGCAGGGTGCGCATGGCCGCCTGCGGGACGTCGCGTGGATTCGGCCCGACCGTCGGCGCCGTCGCCCAGCGCAGGCGCGTGCCCAGGTGGTCCTCCAGCTGCAGCGCCCGCGGGGTCTCTCGCGGCGTGACCAGGTTCAGGGCCAGCCCGCGCTCGCCGGCGCGGGCGGTGCGGCCGATGCGGTGCAGGTAGGTGTCGGGGTCGGAGGGCAGCTCGTAGTTCACCACGCAGGCCAGCTCCTTGACGTCGAGCCCGCGCGCGGCCACGTCGCTGGCCACCAGCACGCCCAGGCTGCGGTTGGCGAAGCGCACCAGCACCTCGTCGCGGTCGCGCTGCTCCAGGTCGCCGTGCAGCGCCGCGGTGGCGAAGCCCATGCGCCCCAGCGCCGCCACAAGGTCGTCGACGTCGCGCTTGGTGTTGCAGAACACCACCGTGGACTCCGGGCGGTGCTGCAGCAGCAGGCCGGCCAGTGCCGCCGGCTTGGCGGACAGCTCGACCTCGTGGAAGACCTGCTCGACCACCGGCTGGGCGTGGGCGGCATCGACGGTGACCTCGACCGGGTCGCGCAGGGCATCGCGGGCCATGGCGCGCACGCCCTCCGGCCAGGTCGCCGAGAACAGCAGGCTCTGGCGGTCCCGGGGCAGCCGCTTGAGGATGTCGCGGATCGCCGCCTCGAAGCCCATGTCCAGCATCCGGTCGGCCTCGTCGAGGACCAGCGCCCGGATGCCAGCGGGGTCGAGGTGGCGGCTGCGCAGCAGTTCCTGGACCCGCCCCGGCGTGCCCACGACCACGTGCGGGGCGTGCGCCAGCGAGGCCTGCTGCGGCGCCAGGGCCAGGCCGCCGGTGAGCAGGCTGAGCTTCACGTTGGGGATGGCGACCGCCAGCTTGCGCAGCGTCCGCGCCACCTGGTCGGCCAGTTCACGGGTCGGGCACAGCACCAGCGATTGCGTGCGGATGGCGCCCGGGTCCAGGTGCTGCAGCAGGCCCAGCCCGAAGGCTGCGGTCTTGCCGCTGCCGGTCGGGGCCTGGGCGATCAGGTCGCGACGCTCGAGGATGGCGGGCAGCGCCTGCGCCTGCACCGGCGTGGGCGTGGTGTAGCCGGCGGCGTCGAGCGCCTGGCGCAACGCGGGAATGAGGTCGATCGGGTCGAAGCTGTCCATGCGCCATGATCGCAGGGATCGCCGGCGCGCGGGGTGTTTGCCGGCATGGCTGCAACGCTACGTGCCGGACACGGGCCTTGTTGCAGGGTGGGGGCGCACGCACTGTTGTGCCCGACCGGCGCCGTCCTCCGCAGGTGCGGCCCACCCCCCGAACCCGAATCCAGGAGTCACCCCATGGCCAAGGTACTGGTCCTGTACTACTCGTCCTACGGACACATCGAAACCATGGCGAACGCCGTCGCCGAGGGCGCCCGCGCCGCCGGTGCGCAGGTCGACGTCAAGCGCGTGCCCGAGACCGCGCCGCTGGACGTGGCGCAGCGTGCCGGCTTCCGCCTCGACCAGGCCGCACCGGTGGCCACCATCGAGGAGCTGGCCGACTACGACGCCATCGTCATCGGCACCGGCACCCGCTTCGGGCGCATGTCCTCGCAGATGGCGTCCTTCCTCGACCAGGCCGGTGGCCTGTGGATGCGTGGGGCGCTCAACGGCAAGGTCGGCGCGGCCTTCACCTCGACCGCCAGCCAGCACGGCGGGCAGGAGACCACGCTGTTCTCGATCATCACCAACCTGCTGCACTTCGGCATGGTGGTGGTGGGCCTGCCCTACAGCTTCCAGGGCCAGCTGGGCATCGACGAGGTCGCCGGCGGCAGCCCGTACGGCGCAACCACGATCGCCGGTGGCGACGGTTCCCGCCAGCCTTCGGCGGTGGAACTGGAAGGTGCCCGCTTCCAGGGCGCCGAGGTGGCCCGGGTCGCGGCGAAGCTGGCGGGCTGAGCCCAGCCCCGCCGGTGCGCGGCCGGGCCCCGGGGCCCGGCCGCGCGGACGGCCTTACTCGCCGGCCAGGGCCTGGATGGCCGCCGGCATCTCGAACACCGACGGGTCGGGCTCGCCCAGTTCGATCGACTCGATGGTGATCACCTGCTGCTGGCCCATGACCTCCTGGGTCGTGCGCGTGGCCACCTTCACGCCGTCGAATTCCTTGTAGTCGCTGAGCACGCTGGCGATGGTCATCTCGCCCATCGGCGAGGTCTGGGTCATCACCGTGGCGACCAGCAGGCCGCCGTCGACGGCGTAGCAGTCGTGCGAGGTGCGGCCCGAGCGCCACTCCACGCGCACCTTCCAGCAGGCCTGGCCGCCGTATTCGGCGCGCTCCTCGGTGGTCAGCGAGGCGACCATGGAATCCGCGCGGACCGCGGCGTCGGGGTGGACGGACTCCACCTGCAGCGCGCGCTCCTCGCCCTCGAGGATGCGCGGACCCATGAACGGGTCTTCCGACCACACGACCTCGCCATTGATGCCGCTGCGGATCATGCCGAAGCCGGTCATCTCGATCTCGGTGCGGATGCGCTCCGGACCACCGGCGTAGATGGTCATCGGGCCGGCGATGCCGGCGGCCGGCATTTCGAAGCGACCGGTGACCGTGCCGCTGGACTGGGCCTTCAGCGCCTCGGCGCCGCCGACGGCGGCGATGTGCGCGTCGACCAGGGCGCGGGCTTCGGGCTTGGCCTCCTCGGCCAGCGCGCTGCCGGCCAGGGCCAGGGCCAGGGCGAGGGTGGTGGGCACCAGGGTGGTGGCGGACATCGAACGCGTCTTCATCGGGCAACTCCATGTGACTGAGAAGGGGTGTCGTGGATCGGTTGTTCAACGGTCTGCGCGCGCAGCCAGGCCAGGGCCGCGGCCCGGGCCGGGTCGCCGCCGGCGGCGAGGGCACGCGCGTCGAGCTCGACCGGGTGGTCGGGCTGCACGCCTTCCCCCTCGATGCGGCGACCGGCCGGGTCCTCGTAGCGGGCGAAGGCGAACATCAGCGAGTCGCCGGTCGGCAGCCGATGGGTCTGCGCCGGCAGCGCCATGCCGGGGCTGGCGGTGCCGAAGACGCGGGCGCGGCCGGCGGCCTGCAGGCCGGAGGCGAACATCTCCGAGGTGCTCATCGACAGGCTGTCGATGAGGATGGCCATCGGCCCGTCGATGGGCTGCACGCGCTCGCCGGCGGCGGTGACCCGGCGCGGCATCGCCACGAAGTTCAGCGAGGCCTCGCCGGTGTCCAGCGTGCCCAGCCGGATGGTCTCGTTCACGAAGTGGCCACCCAGGGTCATCATCATGCCCATGATGCCGCCCGGGTTGCCGCGCAGGTCCATCAGCACCGCCTGGCAGCGGCGCAACTCCGGCAGCGCCTGGTCCAGGCGCTCGCCGATGGCCGGCACCCAGACGTTGAAGCGGACCTCGGCGATGCAGCCGCCGTCGGCCAGCGGCTCGGTGCCGGCGTGGAAGCGCAGCTCCATCGGCGGCAGCATCGGGGCCTCGACCCACTCGCCGCCGCTGGGTGCCGGTGCCAGCGACAGGGTGCGCGCGCGCCCGTCGGGGCTGCGCAGGTCCAGGTCGACCGCCGCATCGCTGCTGCGGCTCTCCAGCAGCACCATCGCATAGCCCTCCAGGGCCACGCGGCCGAAGCGGCCGGCCGCGCCGTCGGGTCCGTTGCCCAGCTCCGACACCGGGCCGGCCAGGTCGGCGCCGTCGATGCCCTGCAGCACCCAGCCCGGGGCCAGGCCGGCGCGCTGTGCCGGGGAGCCTTCGGCCACGCTGACCACCCGCAGCGCCCCGTCGACCAGACGCGCCCGCAGCCCGGTGTCGTAGCGCGGCCCGCGCGGGGCGCCGGGCGCCGGGCCGGCGGAGGCGGCCTGCGCGGCCTCGGCCACGGTGTTCACCGAGGCCGGCATGATGGTGAAGTGCGACTCGCCGATCTCGTCGAGCATCGCCTGCAGGATGCCGCGCAGCTCCCCGGCGCTGCCGGCGGCCAGGGCGCGGGGGCGGTAGCGCTTGCCGACCGCGTCCCAGTCCACGCCCTGGGCGCGCACGTCGTAGGCGCTGCCGTCGACGCGGTCCCAGACGGTCTGGAAGGTCGCCTCGGCCAGCGCCGCGTCGAACCGGGGCGCATCCGCCCAGGCCGCGCAGGCGGCGAAGCTGGCCGCGCACAACAGCGCGGTGCGGGTGATGAAGCGGCGAGTCGCGGCCATGGTCCCTGTGTCCCTGCAATCCTGGCCGGGCAGTATGCGGCAGGCGCGCGGCGTGCGCGCATGCCGGTCGTCAGGGGGCGTCCTTCGGGTAGTGGGCCCAGGCCTCGATGCGGCCGTCGGCGTGCACGAGGTTCACCGAGTAGGCGTGCTGCACGTCGGCCTCCATGCCCGGCGAGCCCAGCGGCATGCCCGGCACGGCGATGCCGAGCACACCCTCGGGCCGCTCGGCCAGCAGCCGGTGCACCTGCTCGAAGGGCACGTGGCCTTCGACGAACAGGCCCTCGACCTCGGTGGTGTGGCAGGAGGCCTGCGAGAACGGCACGCCCAGCGCCTGCTTCACCGGCACCAGGTCCTCGTGATCGCGCAGCTCGATCGCGAAGCCGGCCGCCTCGGCCTGCTCGGCCCAGGCGGTGCAGCAGCCGCACCACGGGGTCTTGTGGACCACCAGCAGCGGACGCTCGTCGGTCTGGCGAGGCGCCGATGCGGCCGGCGTGGCGGCCGGGGCTGCGGACACGGTGTCCGCAGCCGGCGTTTCGGCCGCGCCGCAGGCGGCCAGTGCCAGCGCCAGCACGGCGGAGAGGGTGGGGGTCTTGATGTCCATGGTCGATCCTCCGGGGATCAGTGGTCGTGGTGGCCGCGGTGCGGGTCGCGCCGCGGCGTGGGCAGGGCGTCGGCGTCCGCGCGGGCGGTGGTGCCGCGTCGCACCGGGCGGCCGAAGTCCGGGTTGCCGCTGACCTTGCGGGCCAGCTCGCCGGGCGGGTGGCGGTACCAGCCCGGGTCGCGGAAGTCGCCGGGGGCGAGGTCGTCGCGCACCTTGACCACGGTGAACATCCCGCCCATGCCGATGTTCCCGAACGGGCCGCGCCCGGCCATCATCGGCAGCGTGTTCTCCGGGCCGGGCATGTGGCCCATCGCGACGTGGTCCTGGTGCTCCTCCATGCCGTGTTCGCCCATGGCCATGAAGCCGGGCAGGAAACGCTGGATGCGCTGCTCGACGCCGGACTGGTCGACGCCCAGCGTGTTGGGGATGCCGTGCCCCATCGGCCCCATGGTGTGGTGCGCCATGTGGCAGTGGAAGGCCCAGTCGCCGGGCACGGCGATGAACTCGATGTCGCGCATCTGGCCCACGCCGACGATCTCGGTGACCTCGCTGCGCCACTGCTCGCGCGGCCAGCGGCCGCCATCCCCGCCGGTGACGAAGAACTGCACGCCGTGCAGGTGCATCGGGTGGTTCCACATCGACAGGTTGCCGATGCGGATGCGCACCCGCTCGCCGCTGCGCGCCACCAGCGGCTCGGTGGCCGGGAAAGCCTTGGAGTTCAGCGTCCACACGTCGAAGTCCTGCATCACCGAGGGGTCGGGCACCGAGGTGCCCGGGTGCACCGCCCAGTTGTGCAGCAGGATGGCGTAGTCGCGGTCGATCGGCTCGGGCTCAGGCTCGCGCGGGTGGATGATGAACAGGCCCATCATGCCCATCGCCAGCTGCACCATCTCGTCGGCGTGCGGGTGGTACATGTGCGTGCCGTGCTGCTGCAGGGTGAACTCGTAGACCCAGGTCTCGCCCGGGCCGATCGGCGGCTGGGTCAGGCCGTTCACCCCGTCCATGCCGCTGGGCAGGATCAGCCCGTGCCAGTGGATGGTCGTGGCCTCCTTGAGGTGGTTGGTCACGTAGATGCGCACGCGCTCGCCCTCGACGGCCTCCAGCGTCGGCCCCGGCGAGGTGCCGTTGTAGCCCCAGGCCTTGATCCGCGAGCCGGGCCCGAACTCGTGCTCGATCTCCTCGGCGACCAGATGGAACTCGCGCACCCCGTCGACCACGCGCGAGGGCAGCGACCAGCCGTTGGGCGTGCGCACCGAGCCCGGCCGCGGCGCGGCGCGCCCGGCCGTGGCCGGCTGATGGTCGTGGTGGTGGTCGTGGTGATCGTGGTGCTCATGCCCGGCGTCGGCGGCCGGCGGTCGGTGGTGGGCGTGCGGGTCCTCGCCGCGGGCCAGCGTCGAGGCCGCCGTGCCGACCAGGCCGGCCCCGGCGCCGAGGAGGATCTTGCGTCGGCTGATGCTCATGGCTGGCCTCCGTGATGGTCGTGGTGGTCGTGGTGGTGCCGGTGATGTTCGTGGTTCTCGTGGTTCTCGTGGTTCTCGTGGTGTTCGTGGTGTTCGTGGTGTTCGTGATGGCCGTCATGCCCGTCATGCCCTTCATGACCTTCATGACCTTCATGCCCCTCATGACCTTCATGCCCCTCATGACCCTCATGACCCTCATGACCCTCATGCCCCTCATGCCCCTCATGCCCTTCATGGCCCCCATGGCCCCCATGGCCCCCATGGCCCCCTTGGCCCTCGTGATGGTCATGGTGATCGTGATGTCCGTGATGCCCGTGGTGCCCATGGTGGGCGTGGCCGCCGGCTGGCGCGATGACGCCGGTCAGGTCCGGGGTCTGCCGCGGCTCGCCGTGGGCGTGGTAGGGCAGGGGCCCGCCGACGGCGTGCGCCAGGTCGGTGCGCGCCAGCCAGTAGTCGCGCACCGCGTCGATCCAGCCGGCGTAGGCCGTGTACTCCGCCTGCTTGGCGACCAGCAGCTCGAAGGCACCGATGAGCATGAAGTTGTAGCGCTCCAGCTCGCGCTCCACCGCTTCGGCGCGGTCGGGGACGATGCCTTCGGCGTAGGCGCTCACGATGCCCCGCAGCGCCTGCACCCGGCCGTGGGCTTCCTCCACGCCCAGGCGCGCGGCCAGCTCGCGCTCGGCCAGCTCGGCGCGCCCGCGTGCCAGCCGGGCGTCGGCCCGCAGCGTGCGTGCCTGGCCCTGGTGGAACAGCGGCAGCTCCAGCGACAGGCCGGGGCCGCGCATGCGGCTGCCGGACGACTCGCGTTCCCATTCGTAGTCCAGCTCCAGCCCGCCCAACCAGCGCCAGCGGCGGGTGAAGTCGCGCCCGTCTTCGAGGATGCCCACCTGCAGGCGCGCCGCCTCCAGGTCCAGGCGCTCGCGCTCGGCACGGGCCAGCAGGCCGTCCAGCCCCGGCTCGTGGTGGGAGGGCATCGGCAGCCGGTCCGGCGGCTCCCACTGCGCCGCGAGTTCGCCGGACAGCCCCATGGCCTGGTTCAGTGCGCGGCGCGTGCGCAGCACCTCCACCCGGGCCCGCAGCGCCGCGACCTCGGCCTCGCGGGCGGCCGCGCGTTCGCGCAGCAGCTGCAGGCGGCTGATGGTGCCGGCGTCGCGGAAGCGCCCGGCCAGTTCCGCCGACGCGCCGGCGGCCTCGGCCACCGACTCGTGCAGGCGCGCGGCCTGCACCGCCGCCACGTGGTCGTACCAGGCGTGCTCGGTCTCCCGCGCCACCTCGACCAGGCGTGCGGCCACCTCGATGCGCAGGGCGTCGAGGTCGCGACCGGCCAGCTCGCGCGAGCGCGGCAGCAGCAGCGCATCGGCCAGCGACAGCCCCAGCGACAGGCTGCGCTCGCTGCCGCCGTCACCGGACAGGCGCGAGGCCGACAGCGTCGGGTTCGACAGCCGCGAGGCGTGGAAGGCGTCGGCGGCACCGATGCCCAGCCGGGCATAGGCCATCTGCAGCCGGGGCGAGCGCGCCAGCGCCACGCGCACGGCGGCATCGACCGCCAGCGGCTCGGACACGACCGCGTCGAGGTCGGTCGCACCGAAGTCGGCGGCCGGACCGATCCGGTCGGCGGCCAGCGCCTGCGCGTCGGCCGGGGCGTGGGAGGGCAGGGTGCCGGCGCAGGCGGCCAGCAGGGGGAACACGAGGACCAGGCCCAGGGCCCGGCGTGGGAAGCAACGCATCGGAGGACTCCGTCGAGACAGCAACCGCGGACACGCGCGGCGTGGTGCGGCCCGTGGGGCCGCGGCTCGGCGGGTCAGGCGATGGGTGGTCGGAGCATCCGGTCCGGCGGGCTGCCGTGGCCGCCGGTGCGGTGGGCGCCGGCAAGCGCGCCGCCCGGCGCGGCCGCCAGCAGCAGCGCCGCGGCCAGCGTGGCGGTGGGCACCTGCAGCACGCAGCCACAGCCGGCGCAGGGTTCGCCCTCGCAGCAGGCGTGGGAGGCGTGGCCGGTGTCGGCGGTGTCGGCGGCCGGCGTGGCCGGTTCCGGCGTGTGGCAGTCGTGGCCGGCGTTCGCCGCCGGTGCCGCCGCCAGGGCCGGCGCGACCGGTTCGGACCCGGCCCCGTGCGCATGCGCCAGCACCGGCCAGCCATTGAAGGCCAGCGCCAGGATCAGCAGGACCCGGGTCAGCAGCGGCAGGTGGGTGCGCATCGACGGGAAGGATACGGGTTGTGGGCGGACCGGGCCAGTCACATCTTCTCCCCCGACAGGCCACCCAGGATCGGACAGTCGGGCCGGTCGTCGCCGTGGCAGCGGCCGGCCAGGTCCATCAGGGTGGCGCGCATGGCCTGCAGCTCGTCGATGCGCGCGTCGATGCCGGCGACGTGGGCCAGGGCCAGGGCCTTCACGTCGGCGCTGGACCGCCCGGCGTCGCGCCACAGCGACAGCAGCTCCTGGATGCGGCCGATCGGAAAGCCCAGGTCGCGCGCCCGGCGCACGAAGCGCAGGGTGTGGACGTCGGCGTCGTCGTAGAGGCGGTAGTTGGCACCGGTGCGCCGTGCCGGCGGCACCACCCCGATGGCTTCGTAGTGGCGGATCATCTTCGCCGACACGCCCGAGGCCTCGGCCGCCTCGCCAATGGTGTAGCGGCGGCCGCTGCCGGCATCGGGGGCTGGGGTGCGTCGGGTCGCCATCGTTCAAGCCTGCCCGGCGGACGTGGCGATGGGCGTGAAGCGGCGCAGCCGCAGCGCGTTGCCGACCACGAACACGCTGGAGAAGGCCATCGCCGCGGCCGCCAGCACCGGCGAGAGCAGGATGCCGAAGGCCGGGTACAGCACGCCGGCCGCCACCGGGATCAGAGCGGTGTTGTAGGCGAAGGCCCAGAAGAGGTTCTGGCGGATGTTGCGCAGCGTCGCCCGCGACAGCGCCAGCGCGGCGGGCACCTTGCGCAGGTCGCCGGCCATCAGCACCACCTCGGCGCTCTCGATGGCGATGTCGGTGCCGGTGCCGATGGCGATGCCGACCTCGGCGGTGGCCAGGGCCGGGGCGTCGTTGATGCCGTCGCCGACGAAGGCCACCGCGCGACCCTCGGCCTGCAGCCGCCGCAGCACCTCGACCTTGGCGTCGGGCAGCAGCCCGGCGTGCACGGCGTCGATGCCCAGCTCGCGCGCCACCGCCCGGGCCGTGGCCTCGGTGTCGCCGCTGAGCATCGCCACCTCCACGCCCAGCGCGTGCAGGCTGGCGACGGCCTCGCGGCTGCCGGCCTTGATCGGATCGGCCAGCGCCAGCACCGCCGCCAGCCGGCCGTCGACGGCCAGCAGCACCGGCGTGTGCGCCTTCGCCGACAGCGTCTCAAGCAGACCGGCCTGCGGCTGCAGGTCGATGCCCAGTGCGGTCATGAAGCGCGGTGCGCCCACGGCCACGTCGCGGCCCTGGACCCGGGCGCGCACGCCCATGCCGGTGACCGAGTCGAAGTCCGACGCCGCCGGTGGCTGGATGCCGCGCTGCTTCGCTGCGGCCAGCACCGCGCGGGCCAGCGGGTGCTCGGAGTCCGCCTCGACCGCGGCCGCCAGCGACAGCGCCTGGTCGTCGTCGAACCCCGCCACCGTGTGCAGGCCGACCAGCGCCGGACGGCCCTCGGTCAGGGTGCCGGTCTTGTCCAGCGCCACCACCGCGACCCCGCGCAGCGCCTGCAGCGCATCGCCACCGCGGAAGAGGATGCCGTGGTCGGCCGCGCGGCCGGTGCCGACCATGATGGAGGTGGGCGTGGCCAGCCCCATCGCGCAGGGGCAGGCGATGATCAGCACCGTCACCGCCACCACCAGACCCATCGGCAGCGCCGGGGCCGGGCCCAGCCACCACCACAGCAGGGCCGTGACCACGGCCACGCCGATCACCACCGGCACGAACACGGCGGTGACGCGGTCGACCAGGGCCTGGATCGGCAGCTTGGCGCCCTGTGCCTGCTGCACCATGCGCACGATGCGGGCCAGCAGGGCGTCGGCGCCCAGGTCGGTGGCCTCGACCACCAGCGCCCCGGTCTGGTTGACCGTGCCGCCGACCACGCGGTCGCCGGGTCCGCGCGCCACCGGCACCGGCTCGCCGGTCACCATGGCCTCGTCGACGTGCGAGCGCCCCTCGCGCACCACCCCGTCCACCGGTACCGTCTCGCCCGGCCGCACCCGCACCCGTTCGCCGCGCCGCAGCGCGTCCACCGCCACCTCGACCACCGCACCGTCGCGCTGGACCCGGGCGGTCTTCGCCTGCAGGTCCAGCAGCCGGCGGATGGCGGCCCCGGTGCGGCCGCGCGCCCGCGCCTCCAGCCAGCGGCCCAGCAGGATCAGGGTGACGATGACCGCGGCAGGTTCGAAGTACACCTGCGCGGTGCCCTCGGGCATCGCCGCCGGCGCGAAGGTGGCCACGGTGGAGTAGAGCCAGGCCGCGCCGGTGCCCAGCGCCACCAGCGCGTTCATCTCCGGCGCCCCGCGCAGCAGCGCCGGCACCCCGTGGCGGAAGAACACCCGGCCCGGTCCGAACAGCACGGCGGTGGCCAGCAGGAACTGCAGCAGGTTCAGTCCGAAGTGACCCAGCGTCCCGTGCAGCCAGTGGTGGAAGGCCGGCAGAAGGTGCCCGCCCATCTCCAGCACGAACACCGGCAGGGTCAGCGCCAGCGCGAACAGGAAGCGGTCGCGGGCAGCATCGGCCTCCCGGTCGTGGTGGGCGTGGGTGTCGGTGGACGCCCGGTCATCCCCGTCACCGCCGTCCAGGCCGTCGGTGAGGGTGGCCGCCGGCGTGTCGTAGCCGGCCGCCTGCAGCGCGCGGCGCGCGGCGTCCACGCGGAAACCGTCGGCGACATCGAGGCTGGCCTCGCGCGTGGCCAGGTTCACCCGGGCGGCCGACACACCGGGCACCGCTGCCAGCGCGCGCTCCACGCGCGAGACGCAGGAGCCGCAGCGCATGCCCTCGACGGGCAGCTGGAGGGTGGTGTCGTGGCGGTCCATGTGAGGGCCTCCGGGGAAGGGGAGAGCCATCGTGCACCTTCCCATCGTGGGAAGGTCAAGCGGTCGGTGCAACGGGAGACGGCCTCGTCGCGTTCCAGCCACCGGGTTGCCGGGTGCGGCCGCCGGGGGCGGTGACCGGCCCGGTTGGTCCCGTTAGGCTTGGCCTGGGCCGCGGCGGCGGATCCGCGGGCAGTGTCCAGCGACACCCAGATTTACGCACTAAGGCGACACCTACCTTTACGCACCCCGGGCCGGGTTGAGGCTCAGGTCTGAGCCTGGGTCAGTGTGGCTTCGAGGTCTCTGAGTCGGTAGCTCCTCCC